>FWWM01016197.1_pt1 | contig 11163 bp, 9 predicted proteins | sample 2228351 | NCBI WGS metagenome assembly FWWM01 (sample SAMEA103939774, study PRJEB20133) | metagenome
CTTTGCCTCGCTGTACAACGACCGGGCCATCGCCTACCGCGTCCACCACGGGTTCGCCCACGAGGAGGTGGCCCTCTCGGCGGGCGTGCAACGCATGGTGCGCAGCGACCTGGGGGCCTCGGGGGTGGCCTTCACCCTCGATACCGAGTCGGGTTTTCGCGACGCTATCTTCATCACCTCGACCTATGGCCTGGGGGAGCTGCTGGTGCAGGGTGCGGTCAATCCCGACGAGTTCTATGTGTATAAGAAAGGCCTGGCCGAGGGGCGTAACACCATCCTGCAGCGCACCCTGGGCACCAAGCTACAGAAGATGGTGTACGCCCCGGAGGGCCGGGGGGTGCAGGCTGTGGAGACTTCCGCAGAGGAGCGCCGCAGCTTCTCGCTGTCTGATACCGAGGTGCTAGAACTGGCCAAACAAGCCCTCCTGATCGAGCAGCACTATGGCCGGCCCATGGACATCGAGTGGGCCAAGGACGGGTTGGACGGGCAGATTTACATCCTGCAGGCCCGGCCCGAGACCGTGCAGAGCCGTTCGGGACGGGTGCTGGAACGCTTCGAGATGCTCGAGCGCGCACCGGTGCTGGTGACCGGACGGGCGGTGGGACAGCGCATCGGGGTGGGCCCGGTGCGCATCATCAACCACCCCCGCGAGATGAACCGGGTGCAGCCCGGCGATGTGCTGGTGGCCGATATGACCGACCCCGACTGGGAGCCGGTGATGAAAAAAGCCGCGGCCATCGTGACCAACCGGGGTGGACGCACCTGCCACGCAGCCATCGTAGCGCGGGAACTGAACATCCCGGCGGTGGTGGGGACTGGCAACGCCACCCAGGTACTGCGCGATGGGGATATGGTCACGGTTTCCTGCGCCGAGGGCGATACCGGTCGGGTGTATGCCGGTACGCCGCGCTTCGAGGTGAAGCGGATTGAGCTGGACAACATGCCGCCCATCCCCACCAAGATCATGATGAACGTGGCCTCGCCCGAGCGGGCCTTCAGCTTCGCCAACCTGCCCAACGCCGGGGTGGGGCTGGCGCGGCTCGAGTTCATCATCAACAACACCATCGGCATCCATCCCAAAGCGCTTTTGCAATTCGATCAGCAGCCTGAAGAACTCAAAGCCGAAATCACCCGGCGCACTGCGGGCTACCAAAGCCCGGTGGACTTCTACCGCGAAAAGCTGGCCGAGGGCATCAGCATGATTGCAGCGGCTTTTGCGCCCAATCCGGTCATCGTGCGGATGTCGGACTTCAAATCCAACGAGTATGCCCATCTGCTGGGGGGCAGCCGCTACGAGCCCAAGGAAGAAAACCCCATGATTGGCTTCCGGGGGGCCGCGCGCTACCGCAGCCCGGAGTTTGCCGAGGCCTTTGCGCTGGAGTGCCAGGCTATCCGGGAGGTGCGCGAAGAGAAAGGCCTCACCAACGTCTGGGTGATGATACCTTTCGTGCGCACGGTGGGGGAGGCCAGGGCGGTAATCGAAATCTTGAAGACCCACGGCCTCGAGCGCGGTCGGGACGGCCTCAAGCTGATCATGATGTGCGAGGTGCCTTCCAACGCGATTCTGGCCGAGCAGTTCTTAGAGTTGTTCGACGGCTTTTCGATTGGCTCCAACGACCTGACCCAGCTCACCCTCGCGCTGGATCGCGACTCGGGGCTGGTGGCCGATCTGTTCAGCGAACAGGACGAGGCGGTGAAGTTCCTGCTCGAGCGGGCCATTGGCGCCGCCAGGCGCATGGGCAAATACATCGGCATCTGCGGCCAGGGCCCCTCCGACCACCCCGAGTTTGCCCTGTGGCTTGTGCAGCAGGGCATTGAGAGCATCTCGCTTAACCCCGACAGCGTGCTGGAAACCTGGTTGTATCTGGCCGAGCAGGGCACGCTGGCGGGTGTCAAATAATGGCGCAGTGGTGGGGGTCTACTCCGGTTTGGCCTCGCGGCTCATCAGTCGGATAAGCTCCTGCATGGGATCGGCTCCCTGGTAGACGACCCGGTACACGGCTTCGGTAATCGGTAGGTCGGCCCCGGTGGCCTGATCCCAGGCATGCAGGGCTTTGACCGTGTAGATGCCCTCTACCACGGTTTTCTGGGCCTCGAGCTGGGCCAGGGTCAGGCCTTTGACGATCTGCTCACCGGCGGTGCGGTTGCGCGAATGGGGGCTGCTGGCGGTGGCAATCAGGTCACCCAGGCCCGAGAGGCCCATGAAAGTGGCTTCTCGAGCCCCCTGGGCTACCCCAAACCGGATGATTTCGCGCAGCCCCCTGGTAATCAGGGCAGCCTTGGCATTGTCGCCTAGCTTCAAACCGTCCACCATGCCCGCTGCCAGTGCAATCACGTTTTTGAGCGCCCCACCCAGCTCCACCCCCACCCGGTCGGTTGAGGTGTAGACCCGGAAGCTTTTCCCTGAGAATACCCGCTGTACCTGCTGGGCCAGCCCCGGTTCCTGGGCGGCCACCACCGCCGCGGCAGGCAAAAAACGAGCTATCTCCTCAGCCAGGTTGGGCCCCGACAGCACAGCCACCTGCGAAACCCCGGTTACCTCTTCGATAACCTGGCTCATGCGCAGGAGGTGCTGGTCGGTAAACTGCAACCCTTTGATAACCGAGACGTAAGCCCTGGCCTTGGGCAACTGGGCCAGGGTTGCTCGCAGGGCCCTGGAAGGAAGGGCCACGACTGCGAATTGGGCTTTGTGCAGGGCTTCCTCGGGGTCGGAGGTTGGGTAAAGCCGTTCAGGGAAGACCACACCGGGTAGGTACTCGCGGTTTTGCCGCTCGAGCTGCATCGCCTGGGCGTGCTCGGGTCGGCGGGCCCAGAGATAAACCGGAACCCCTTTCGACGAGGCCAGCAAAGCCAGGGCCGTGCCCCAAGACCCGGCACCCAGTACGGCGATTGGGTGGGTGTGGTGGTTTTGCGGGTGTGATACACCAGACGAGATGGACATAACACTGCGCCAATTCTGTACCTGTCCAATTGCTTTTAGGTCAGGTAGGGGGGTGGGGCCCGTGATTGCTCTATGGACGCATTAGAACCAGGATCGAGAAGGCCTCGTACCAGGCCCCTACCAGCAGGAAGAAGGCCCCCAGGTAAACCGTGAAGCCCAGGGCCTGCAACCCGGCCCGGTAGCCCTCGCCCCGCAGGGTTTTGAGCATCAGCACCAGCCCACCAAAAGTGACCAGAATATAGGCCTGTAGCTCCACCACAATGGTAGGTAGGTGCAGCAGGTAGTTGACCGTGGGCAGGGCCACTGGGCTCAGGGCAAAGCCCAGTACAAAATAGCGCAACGCGTTGAATAACAGTGCCGGAATACCCAGGAACAAGCCCGGTACAGCCGTGGTCAGCAGCAGGCCGTTGGTAAAGTTCCAGTAAAAGATCACAATGGCAAGACCCAAAACACCCCCAGCCAGGGCGCTGCCAAGGCCGATCTGCTCGAGCGCCCCGCCCACCAGTTCCTGCATCAGCCGCACCATCTGGGGGTTGGTATAGGCCACCAGCCCGCCCAAGGCGAACAAGCCATACAGGCCGATGTTGGTGCCCAGGTACAGCCCCCGGTACTGGCGCACCAGGGCCCAGCCCTCGGCCCACCAGCGGGCCAGGGCGCTGTTGCCGCGCAGGGCCACCAGCCAACCCAGCGAGAGGGCCACAAACAGCACCCAGGCTACAGGGCTTTTGAGCCAGCCCGGCAGCAGCCCGCCCTCGGGGGCAAACCCAATTCGGGTTACCACCCCTTCGCGGATGGTGACCCGCACCTCGCCGCCGCGCCCAGCCACGGTGGCGGGGAACTTAACGATGCTGCCGCTGGGTATGGGCTCTTCTAACGGCTCATCCAGATTCACCGATAGCTCGCGGGGTGCGGGGGGGAAGGCCAGGCTCTGCTCGAGCAGCCGGATGGCCTCCTCGGTGGGCTTGCCCAGGGCTTGCGAGGGGTCTATCTGGTATTTGCCGGCCTGCCAGTCCTGCACGGCCTGACGGGCCAGCTCCAGGTTGGACTGGGCCATCGCCAGCCCCAACAACAGCCCGACTGCCAGCAGCCATCTGCCAATTGGGGGTGCTACACGAAAAGCAACGCGTCGCAGCATATGCCTTAGCCTACCAAGTCTGTCTAGACTTCCTGTAAGGGCTCACCCCGCTGGCACAGCGGGCAGGTTTCGGGGGCATAGGTGGGAAAGTCGAGTTGTACTAAAGAGCGGTAGGGCACGCTAAACTCGGCCCGGCCCGCGCTGCGATCCACGATTGCCCCTACTGCCACACAGCGCGCGCCTTTGGCCTCAGCGGCCCGGATGGCCTGCTGCACCGAGCCCCCGGTGGTGACCACGTCTTCTACAGCCAGGAAGCGCTCACCGGGGTGGATGGTCAGCCCTTCGCGCACCCGCATACCCCCTTGGCCGTCCTTCTCGGCGAAAAGGGCCCGCACGCCCAGGGCTTTGGCAGTTACAAAGGCCAGGACGACGCCCCCCATGGCAGGGCCTATCACAAAATCGAGCTCGAGCGAGTCGAAAAGCTCGCCCATGGCCTGCCCCACCGCCTCGGCGTATAGGGGGTGCTGGAGCAGGGTGGTGGATTGCAGAAATTTGGGAGAGTGCCGGCCTGAACGCAGCAAAAAGTGGCCCTCCAATAAAGCCCCGGTTTCTTTGTAAAGGTTAAGAACATCCACCGCTCCATGCTACCCGACCCGGCGTAGACTAGAACAGCATGAGCGAGCGTATCCCCAGAGCCAATCTATACCTGCCGGGCCAGGACGCGCCCGAACACAGCCGCCGACTGGCTGAAATGCCCCTGCTGATTCTGGTGGGCCTGACCGGTGTGGGTAAAACCAGCCTGCTCGAGCACCTGGGTTACCCCACCCTGCCCGACCGAAGGGAGCTGGTCGACCGCTACGTGTTTCCCCTCTATGGCTATGCGGAAAAGCAGCTTGACCGCAGCGAACGCTTCGCCCTGACCCGGCGCTTTCGCCAGGAGCACCCTGGTGGGGTGGCAGAGATTCTGCTGAACAGCCGGGCCCTGCCAGCCTGGCCCCTGGTGTTCGATGGCTTGCGTGGTGAAGCGGAGGTCGGCTTTGCGTTGAGCCATCTGCCCCAAAGCCGCTTTGTGGTGCTGGAGGCCCGCGACCTGACCCGCCTTTCCCGCCTCCTGACCCGGGGGGATGCCTTCGACCGGGTGCGGGTTGAGCAGGATGACCTGACCAACCTGCGTGAGCTGGCCCGGGGGGTGCTGAACGAGGATGAGCTGGAAGAGGCTTTGAGCTGGAACGTGTCTGTGCCAGAATTGACCGCCAAGCTCAAGATTGTGGCCGAGGAGCGCAAAAACTACAACCCAGACGGCGTCCGCCGGGCGCTCCAGGGCTCGCCAAGGGCCCTGTTCCTGAACACCGAAACCCTTAGCCTGGCCGAAGAAGCAGCGGCCATCCGGGCTTTTGTGGAGCAGATCCATGCCTAGCATCCGGCGAATACTTCCCCGCCCGTGTCGCCTGCCTTTGAGGGGGGCTTTGCGCTGGGGCCGGGCCTCGGAGCTGTCGGCCTTGGAGCACGTTTTGCTCGAGGTCGAGCTTTCCGACGGCTCGATAGGCCGTGCGGAGATTCCACCCCGGCCCACCATTTACGGCGAAACCTTGGGCACCGTACTGGCGGCGCTGGACTACCTGTCGCCGCAGCTAGTGGGCCTCGAGGTCGAGGACACCGAGGCCATCCAGAAGGTGTTGGGCAATTTCCCCAACAACCCCACCGTCAAAGCGGGGCTGGACATCGCGCTGTGGGAGGCCTGGGTTCATAGCGAAGGGCAGACCCTGTGGCAGGTCTTTGAGCCGCACCACCCCAGGGTGCGGGTCAGCTACATCCTGGGCATTGCCGACGAAGCTGAGATGCTGGCCGATGCCCACGCCGCCTACGCGGCCGGGGTTCGGGTGCTTAAGGTCAAGGTGGGGCGCGATTTGCAAGGCGACTTATCGCGTATAGCGGCCCTCAAGGAACGCTTCCCCGATGTGGCTCTGTACGCTGATGCCAACGAAACCCTTTCCCCCGAGGAGGCCGCAGTCTATTTGCAAAGGTGGTCTGAAGTTGGGCTGGTGTACGTGGAAGAACCCCTGCCGGTGGGTGAGGTGCTGGCCCGCCAGCGCCTGCGCCGGGCTGCCATCCTGCCCCTGATCGCCGACGACTCGGCCTTCACGCCGCGCGATCTGTGGCGCGAGCTTCAGCTTGATACCTTCGATATCCTGAACCTCAAACCCGCCCGCACCGGCTACACCCAGACCCTAGAGATGCTGGCCCTGAACCGCGCCGAGGGTAAAAAAGCCATGGTGGGCTCACAGGCCCTTTCCAGCTTTGGGGCCTACCAGACCGCGCTGATGGCTTTTCAGGAAGGGGTGAGCGAGCCTTGTGAGCTGGCCTTCCACCTCAAGGCCGAAGGGGGTTTTTGCAGCTTCCCCCCGCTCAGGGAGGGCTGGTTATACTGGGAAGATCTGGCCCAGTGCCGCTTCGACCCCCAGGCCTTTGAGCGCTACGCCCTGCACACGTGATGGCGATGACGACCATTTTGCTGCCCGAACGAATCGTCCAGGTGCTACGGGTTATCTGCCCCATCCTGAACGATGCCCGGGTGGAATGGGCGGTGAGTGGCAGTCTGGCCCTGGCCCTGCACAGCCTGCCGGTGGTGCCCAAGGATGTAGACCTGCAGACCGACCGCTTGGGGGCTGAACAGATAGCCCTGCTGCTCTCCGAGTACCTCGCCCATCCGCCAGGCCTGCACCTGGGGGTGCGCTTGATACGTGCATACACGGTTCAGCTCAAGATTCGAGACCTCGAGGTCGAGGTCATGGGCAACCTGGAATTCCAGAGCCCGGATGGTCGCTGGAACCCCGCCCCCGATTTCCGGCACAGGCGCACTGTAATCGATTACCTGGGCCTCAGCATCCCGGTGGTTTCGCTGGAGTTTCTGTTTGCGCTGTACACCCAGCTCCAGCGCCCGGGCCGGGCAGCCCTGATCAAAGCCCGTCTGGAAGCCCTGGGTGGGGGTTGAGTCAGTAAAGCTCGAGCGCGTAGGTTACAACGGCGCTGGTCTGTTTGAAGCCCAGGCGCTCGTAAAGGGCCTGGGCAGCTTTTTCGTGGTCGTGGGCGCGCACCTGCAGGGTCTCGATCTGCGGATTGGCAAAGGCCCATTCGGCAGCAGCCCCCAACAGCGCTCGCCCCAGGCCCTTGCCCCGGGCTTCCGGCACCACCCCGATGTAGGCGATCTCGGCCTGGGTATCGTCGAGCTCGAGCTCGGCCATACCCACAGGTTCCCCGGTGGCATCGGTATAGGCCATGAAGAGCTCGACCTCTGAACCGATAAAGTGCTGGCGCAGCTCTTCGTCGGTCCAGTGCAACCGCAGGCTCCAACCATCCTCGGCGCGGCTGTACAGGCTGCGGTAGACCTGGGGATCGCAGGGCTCGGCCCGCTCGATCTTGTAGCCGACTGGAACGGGATAGGTCAGATCGGTGCGCTGGATGCAGTAGAAGTAGGTGGTGTGCTCGGCGGAGAAGCCTATCTGCTCCAGCAGGCCTCGAGCCTGGCGGTTGCAGGCTTCGGGAAAGGCGTAGAGGGTCGAGAAACCTTCCTGCCGGGCTTTTTTGACCAGATGCTCCAGCAGCGCCCTGCCGTCGCCCCCGCGGATGATGGGGCCTTCCAGGGCCGCCCCTTCCCAGAAGGGTACCAGGGCACCGTACCCCTGCACCCGGCCGGCCTCAAGCCAGACCCAGGCTTTGTCGCTTTCGCCAGCCAGTACCTCCCACCACAAGCCTTCGGGGGTGCGGGCCTCGGGGGCCAGCGCGCGACGCTCGGGCGCCTCGTCCATCCAGCAGAGCAACTCGGCGAGCTGTGATAGGTGGGATTGTGCCACGGGCCGGTTCATAGAACCTTCCTTTGCAAGCAGCGAGTGGAAACCTCCTTCGAATACTCGTATTGTACACCGTCGGCCTTTGCTAGAATCAGGGGAAACACAATGAAGAGCCATACGACCTTTGTCATTAATCCAGCGGCGGGGCGGGGGCGGGTGGGGCAGATGTTGCGGCAGCTCGAGGCCGCTATTGTCCGGCAGGCCCAGCCCTCCGATGCGGAAATCGTGGTTACCCAGGCCCCGGGCCATGCAACCCAGATCGCCCAGAGGGCCGCGCCCGGTAGCCGGGTGGTTGCGGTGGGAGGGGATGGTACTGTGCACGAGGTGCTGCGCGGCATCGCCGGATCGGACAAGGCCATTGGGGTGGTGCCCATCGGCAGTGGCAATGACTTTGCCCGCATGGTGGGCCTGCACAAACTGCCCCTCGAGGCCGCCTTGCACACCGCCCTGCATGGAACCGTGCGCAGTGTGGATCTGGGCGTGGTCAACCACCGGCCTTTCGGGGCCAGCCTGGGCATCGGCTTCGACGCCGCGGTGGCCCGCAAAGCGCTTTCCGCCCCCACCTTTTTACGGGGAATGCCCCGCTACCTGTACTCGATTTTTGCCGTGCTCAAAGAGCTGGAGCTACCCAACCTCGAGCTCATCCAGGATAACCAGGTTCTCTATCAGGGCCCCAGCCTGCTGGTGGCCCTTATGAACGGCGCGACCTACGGCGGGGGTATTCCCATCGTACCGGATGCGGTGCCCACCGATGGGCTGATCTCGGTGGCAGTGGCCGGCCCCTTCAGCCGCCTGGGGGTGGTGGGGATTCTGCCCCAGTTAATCATGGGCAAGCACGTGCACCACCCCCGGCTGCACTTCTTTCGCGGCGCCGAGTTTGTTGTGCGCTTCGATCGTCCGGTTCCGGCCCACTCCGATGGGGAACTGCTCGAGCCCAGCCACGAGTACCGGGTGCGGATGATTCCGGGCGGACTCCGGGTGGTTCAGTCTGGGGCGTAATCTGCATGGGCTTGATAGCGGCTGGTTTGGTGATGAATAACCATCTGCCCCTGCGCACCTCTTGGTACATTAGAATTGCGGCTTCTCAGAGCCCCCAAAGAAAGGATTGGAATTGGTGAACGAAGTTAGCTGGAAACTATTCGCACCGCTCTCCATCGAAGGGGCCACACTCCTGATTGAGCACCAGGATTTACCCTCTGGTATGGCGATTCGCCTTGGAGGGGCGGGGGGCGTGGTGCTCAAACCCCAGGAGGCCCAGGAGCTTTTGCTCAACCTACTCACCGGTGAGTCCTGGGTGAGCAGTCGTCTGGTCTGGGCTGCGCCCCGCCTGCATATTGGACAGAAAGGCTACAACCTGAACGAACGCGCCAAGCTGGCTCTGATTGAAGCCCTGCAGTCCTTGTTGGTGGAGTCTCAGGGCGTGGCCGTCAACCCCATGCCCAGGGAAACCTGGCAGCGCTCGCTGCTCGAGATCACCCAGCAGCGCTTCGCCAGCGTTGAGGAGGCCCTGCCCAGGCTGGGGGAGATGCTGATCTCCCTGGGCCTCAAAGGTCTCTGTTTGTGGTTGCGGGATGGCAGTGGGCGCAACCTCAAACCAATTGGGCAGTACCCCGAAGCCGCCCTACCCGACGAGCTACAACCCGAGCGCCACCCGGTTTATTTTCAGGTGCTCGAGCGCAACCTGCTGATTGCCGCCGATGATGCTCGGCAGGACGCCCGTATGAACGAGTTGCGCGACATCCTGATCGGCCGTGGCCTGGGGGCGGTATTGCAGGCGGTCTTGCACGGGGAAGGGGGGTTGCGGGGTGTGGTATGGATTGAAAGCCTGCAGCCCCGTAAGTGGAGCAACGCCGACGAGACCCTGGCCCTGGCTGTGGCCCAGGTGATTGAGCGTATTCTGCGCCCGCTCAAAGACGAGATTAAAATCCAGACCCCCGAGCGCAAGTCGCTGGCGGTTCGGCGCAGCGAGTTTGAACTCAATCTGGCCCAGGCCCTCTCGATGGCCCAGCGGTATGAGCGTTCGCTGGCCCTGATGCGCATTCAGATTGATGGGATGAACAAGGCCCAGACCGAACGGGCTGCCCGGGAGATTGCCTACACCCTGCGCCAGAGCGACTCGCTGGCTTACCTGGGTGAACAGGGTTTTGCCCTGCTGCTATCCGAGGTGCGCTGGACGGCCGGGGCCAGCCGGGTGGCGCACCGCCTGCTGGGCCGTCTACGGGCTGCTCTAGCGGGTTTAAAGGTGGGCATTGGGATTGCGATGTATCCCCAGGACGCTACGACTGTGGAGGGCCTCTGGAATCAGGCCGAGCAGGCTTGCCAGGCCTCCCTCGAGGCGGGTGGAGGTATCCGCTTGCTGACCCCTGGGGCTGCTGAGTTGCAGGAGGCCATTTCGCAGGACGGCCTGACCTTGCACTTCCAGCCGGTGTTTAACCTGAGCGACCTCGAGCTGGTGGCGGTGGAGGCCCTGGCCCGCTGGCCCCGGCCCAAAGGCCTGCACCAGGCCGGGGAGTTCTTGCCCCTGGCCGAGCAGGTGGGCTTGATGAGTGCCCAAGACCGCTGGGCCCTGGAAAAAGTGCTCGAGCAAGCCGCACTCTGGAGGCCTTCTGGGGTTAATGCCCGCTTCAGTATTAACGTCTCCACCGAAACCCTCATCGACCCAAACTTCCCCAGTGTTCTGCAAGAGATGCTCTCGGCTAAGCGTCTCCCCGCCGATACGCTTATTGTGGAGCTGCGCGAGGAGGCCATCCTGAGCGACCTCGAGACCACCAGCCGCAGCCTGGAGATACTCAAACACCTGGGCGTTCTGGTGGCCCTCGACAACTTTGGCTCCAACCCCATTCCGCTTACCCAGCTCAAGCGGCTGCCCCTCGACTGGATCAAGCTTAACCCGGCCCTATCGGTTTCGGAAAACGCCATGCTGGCGAAGGCGGCCATCGATATGGTGCACGCTGTGGGTGCTAAAGCGGTAGCCAAAGGCTTGGAAGAGCAGTCTCAGCTTACCCGCATGAAAGAGCTGGGGGCCGACCACGGTCAGGGACACATTCTGGGCTGGCCGGTTCCTGCCGAGGATCTGGGGGCTTTGCTGGTCTGGGGGATTGGCTCGTAAGGCTCTGCTACCATAAGTCCATGACCGAAGGCGCGGTGTTGCTGCTGCGGCTGCTGTTGTGGCTTTTCCCTGGTGTGCTGGCCTTTCTCTCGGTTCGTGGCTTGCTGACCGGGCGCATCCGCGTGGGCCTGGGGTTGCTGGTGGGTGCTGTGCTAGCAGCCTTCCTGATCAAGCCCATCCCGGTGAGCAT
>FWWM01016201.1_pt1 | contig 11159 bp, 9 predicted proteins | sample 2228351 | NCBI WGS metagenome assembly FWWM01 (sample SAMEA103939774, study PRJEB20133) | metagenome
CGTTTTAACTTGTTAGAGAGGCGCAGGGGTATTTTTAAAATTTAACCTTTATTGACATTTCTAAATATTTTTAACTATTGAAAATTGTAGAATTTCCATACAAAAGAAGGAGGGGTTAGGATGTTTGGCAGTTTTTCAAGAAAGTTTGTATTCTTTGTTTTGTTCGTTTTATTTTCGGTAATATTGATCGCCCAGGAACTTCCCAAGGTAGTTTACATTGAGCAAAAAAGTTCGACTCAATACTTGAAAGATAAGCTCACAAAACTGGACACTTATTTGAAATATCAAAAGTACGAAGTTAAGTATATCTCAAAACTTGAAAATCTTGAATGGGAATTTTTGGTGATTATGAACGGATCAGGATATTCTCAAAGCGAGATTGAGGAAATCGAAAAATTTGTCTCAAAAGGCGGAGTTCTTATTATAAGCAACGTAAGTGATTTTAGAGACACTGGAAAAACTGCTGACCTTAATGCTGTTTTGAAAAAACTGAACGCTCCAATTCAGTTCAACGATGATGAAGTTCAAGATGAAACAAACAAAGATGGCCAAGCGTTTGTGGTTGTCGCCCCATGGAACAATGGAAAACTCAGATTTTACAGCACATCCTCAATAATTGTGAACGATCCTGAAAAAGCAAAGACAATAGTTAAGGCATATCCGACAGCAAAATCAGTTGATAGAGATGGAAACAAAGACGTTTTTCCGGTAAAAGAAGTTGTAGAATTCATATACGGAAATGGTAAAGTAATAGCACTTGGAACAGGTGGACTATTGTCAGATTACGATTTTGACAGAAAAGGCTTTGAAAATGAGAAATTTGTTAAGGAATACCTCTTTAAGAAATGATCGAAGTTGAAGAAGGTGAGAATATGAGAAAGGCAGCTAATTCTTTATTCTTTCAATGGTCCTGGCTTTTCTAATAACCACCGCTTGTGAAATGAACCAAGCACCGCAGGTTGTATCGGTTGTTCTCAATCCCGAAACTGGAGTTGTTGATTTGAACGAAGAAGTAGTTCTTACAGTTAACGCAAAAGACCCCAACAACGACCGAATAACTTACGTATGGACTTCCACAGGTGGAAACTTAGTTTCAAAAGACAACACTGCAACGTTTACAACTGAAAAATATGGTGAATACACAATTACGGTCAAAGTTTTAGACAATAAAGGCGGTACAACCAACGTACAAAAAAACAATCATTGTTGTTGATAAGAACAACAATCCTCCAGTTATAAAAGGGCTCTCCTCAAATCTTCAAGAAGCAGAAATAGGAACAGAAATAGAAGTTTCTGCATCTGCACAAGATCCTGACAATGAGGATATTACTTTTGAATGGCAGACATTAGATGGTTTAGTATTACAAAGCGAATCTGATCCAGCAAAAGCAATATTCCTCCCTGGAAAAGTTGGTAATAACATTGTAAGAGATGCCCGTGGAGGGAGAAGCGAACAAATACTTACGATTGTTGGAAAACCAAAGACGAAAGTTGCTTACATAGACATAAGGTCTGGATACCAGTATTCAAAGGATAAACTGACAAAATTAGAAAGCTATTTGAAGTCTAAAGGTTACGAAGTCAATTTCGTTGAAAAGTTTGAAACGCTTTCTGGTGAATTCCTATTCATTCAGAACGGTAAAGAATACAGTAAAGAAGAACTTGAACTTGTAAAAGACTTTGTGTACAGAGGCGGGAAATTGATAATAAGCAGTCAGAGTGATTACCAAGACAAAGTAAATACAGAATCTATGAATGCGATCTTGAAGAAACTTGATGCTCCTATTGAGTTTAATGATGATGAAGTTCAAGATTCTGTAAATAAAGCAGGTAACAATGCTTTTGACATAAAGGCTTCATGGAATGGAGGGGATATTAAATTCTACAGTAGCTGTTCAATCATTGTTAACGATCCTCAAAAAACTGATGTGTTAGTGAAAAGTTATGAGACAGCTACCTCTGTTGATAGGGATGGAAAAGCAGATGAAAAACCTGTCACAGCTCCAATTCCACTTGTAGTTGAATTTAAATATGGTCTAGGAACTGTTAAAGCTCTTGGAACTGCAGGAGTATATTCAAACTATGATTTTGATAAAGCCGGATTTAAAAACGAAGAATTCATAAAAACAGTTTTAGTCGGTCTAGGTAACTAGAACAATTCCCCGAAGCCAAGCTTCGTGGGTTTTAATCTTGTATGATGGAGGTGAAGTTAGTTGTTGAAAACTAACCGCTTATTTCTTGTTGTCTTATTTTTATTCATTATTACATCATGCCAGGGAACTGAAAATAATTTGAAAAACCGTTCGCCGGTTATAGAAAGTCTTACTTTGGACAAAACGGAAATATTTGTAAACGATGTTGTTATCCTAACGTGCAATGCAAGTGATCCAGACAATGATAAGTTAACTTACACTTGGACAACGACAGGTGGAAGTATTCAAAAACTTTCTAACGAACCTTGGAAAGCTCAATTTACTGCAACAACTTCTGGAAATTATACGGTTACTGTTTCAACTGATGGAAAAGATATAGCAAGTCGTCAAATAGTCTTGGAAGTTAAACCAAAAACACAAAGCAATCCACCAGCAAACAACCCACCAAGATACAAAGAAGGGATTGGAAAGATTCCTGACGTAGAAATATCACAGGGCGAGAAAGCTTTGTTTGATTTCAAAGACTATATCGAAGATCCAGACGGTGATGATGTAACTTTCTCTATAATCTCAGGACAAGGAACGATAAATGGTTCGAAATACGAATGGCAAACGAGTTTTGAGACTGAAGCAAAAGAATACATAGTTAAATTTGAAGCTAAAGATGCAAAAAAATGCATCACTCCCAGGAAATTTCAAAATAACGTTGAAGGAAGATACAAACAAAGCACCAACTATTAGTAATTTACAAGCTTCAAAAACGAAAGTTGTTGTTGGAAAAGAAATAGATATTATTTGTGAAGCAAATGATCCAGATGGAGATCAGACTAATTTCAATTGGTTTTCCAACGGTGGAATTTTAATTCCTAATGGTTCACGGGCAACGTTCAAACCAATTACACAAGGAAGATTCACTGTCACAGTCGTTGTAACAGACTCTAAAGGAAAAAGTTCGTCGCAAAGCATAGAAATAAAAGCAATGTATTTATGGCTCGGTACTTTAGGGGGGCAGAAAAGCGAAGCTTGGGCAGTATCCAATGATGGTACCGTAGTTGGTAATTCTCAGTACGGTTCTTCAAATTATTACAAACCATTCGTTTGGAAAAATGGTACGATGGAAGCACTTCCAGGTGCTGATCCAAGGAGAGCGTATTCTATTACTAAAGATGGAAAACACATTGTAGGGCAAGCAAAAGATACCTCGAACAATAAAACGCAAGCAAGTATATGGAGTTTTGAAGATGGTAAATACGTTTCTCCACAATTTTTAGGAGACCTTGGTGGGGCTTCACAAGCTCGAGACGTTTCTTTAGATGGAAAGACAGTCGTAGGTTATTCCTATGATGCTCCAAGCAATGGCAAATATAGAGCATTTGTTTGGAAAGAAGGACAGGGGATAGCTAAGCTTGATAACAATTGGAAAGATTCTAACAACAATGAATATTCTGCGGAAGCTTACGCAGTTTCGACAGATGGAAAGATTGTAATTGGAAGAGCTTACGATGGAAACAGTTCCTTCAAAGCTGTTTATTGGAATCTCGAAACTGGAGAGTTCGTAAACCTTGGAACTTTTAAAAGTAACAATACTGGAAATAGTTTTGCATACGATGTATCAGAAGATGAAAGCGTTATTGTTGAATATGCCCACAATGACTCAGGATACAATAGAGCATTCGTGTGGAAAGATGGTCAAAAACAAGAACTTGGAACTTTCGGTGGAACGAGTAGCATTGCTTATTCTGCTTCTGCGGATGGAAAAGTGGTTGTTGGGTATGCAAAAACAACAACTGAAGATCACGCATTTGTTTGGACAGAAGAAGCAGGACTCCAAGATTTGAATGAACTTTTCAAAGACTATCTTGAGGCAGGTGAATACTTAAAGTACGCATATGGTGTTTCAGCAAATGGAAGATATGTTGTAGGTGTTGGTGTCAAGGATGGCAATGATCAAGCTTTTGTAATAGACTTAACTTTCTCAGAAGAAGTTGAATCTTGGCCACCAAAACCGAATGATAGCTCAAAACTTTGGGTGTATTTCTTAAACGTTGATCAAGCTGACTCGATACTTTTGAAAGGTCCGGATTTTACAATACTTATAGACGCTAGAAGACACGACAGAAACGATGTCTTAGGTTATTTACAAAAACTTGGTATTAAAGAGATAGACTTACTAATTGGAACACATCCGCACTCAGATCATATTGGTCAGTTCCCAGCTGTTCTTGATAACACCTTTGTAAAAGAAGTTTGGATGAGTGGAGATGTTGCTAACACAACGATTTATGAAAGAACAATAGAAGCAATTTTACGTTCTCAGCAAACCAAAGATACAAAATACCGCGAACCAAGAGCAGGATACACAACTCAGATAGGTTCAGCAACAATTGAAGTTTTAAGTCCAAAAAACTTGGATAATGATTTCAACAACAACTCAATAGTAGTTAGAATTGTTTTTGGTAACGTCGCTTTGCTCTTCACTGGCGATGCAGAAAGTGTGGCTGAGAATATCATTTTAACTCAGAATTTTGAGTTAAACTCACAAATACTCAAAGTAGGTCACCACGACTCAAAAACTTCGTCTTCATCTAATTTCTTATCAAAAGTAAAACCAAAGATAGCTATCTACCAAGCTGGAATAGGAAACCCGTACAACCATCCACATGATGAAGCAATACAAAGACTAATTTCTGCAGTTGCAACGATTTATGGTACAGATGTGCATGGTACAATCGTTGTTGTAGTTGATGGAAATGGTTATCAAGTTTTGATTGAACACAACCATCCATCAGTTACAAAAGGAAACTAAAAGGCTGGTGATATCTATGGAAAAAGGGGTTATTGATAGAATAGTAGATGGTAAAATTGCAGTGATACTTGTAGGTGAAAATGAAAAAGAATATCATTACCCTGCCGAAAAATTACCTGATGGAGTAAAAGAAGGGACATGGTTAAAAGTTGAGATTCTCAATGACCAAATAGTAAAGATAGAACCGGACTTTGAAGAAACAGAAAGAGTGCGTAAAAGAATACTTGAAAAAATAAAAAAGATAAAGAAAGAGTAATGATAAACAAAAACCGAGTCCGTCAGAATATAATATGGACTCGGTTTTTTTAAAATGTAAGCGTATTATTTTTGTATTATTTTGTACAAATTCAAAATACTTCTCGAATTACTACATACGTAGGCATAATCTTCGACTATTCGGAACGCTTTGATTCCTTCAAGTTTTAAGCCACCAATTTTTTTAAAATTTTTTGAATCGAATATTAAAATCTGTAGTTCGTCTGAATCAGCTGCTATTAGTAATTTACCGTATACACCAAGTTTTTTATACCCTTCTTGAGTTGCTGTGTACACTGCCAATTTTTTAGGTAGTTTTGGATTCGATACATCAACTATGTGAAGTTCATTTTTATAGTAAGCTATATATGCAAAATTATCTGAAACTTTTAAATCCGTAACTTGTCCACCTTCGTTGTATTTCCCAAGCAACCTCGGACTAGTTGGTTCTGAAATATCGTAAATCTCAAGACCGTGAAAATCTGAACCAACGTAGAGATATTTATTTTGTATGTCTAAACAAGTTGCTATCCCATTAACTCTGAGTTCTTTTACCAAACTTGGAAGTCGCGAATTTGAGATATCAACAACTAAAATTCCACGTCCACCTGCGCTGATAAACGCGTGATTATCTAAAATTTTCAAAGCACGGATATCACCTTCCACTTGGTATTTTCCAACCTCAAAAGGTGTATTTGGATCTGAAATATCGATAATTCTAAGACCGTTGAATAAATCGGCTACATAAATAAAATTGTTTTGGGGAAATATATCAACAAAATTTCCACCTTCGATGTTGAACTTCTTAATTCTTTTAAAGATATTTTCGTCTTTTTCAACAATTAAAAGTCCTTGTTTTCCAAGCGCTAAATAGACTTTTGAACCATCAACGAATATCGATTCAGGCTCTTCTCCGACTTGTGCGGTTGATAAATAAGTTATATTTTCAGTAATATCAAAAATCTTAACACCAAAAAGATCGCAAGCAACAAAGAGTTCGCTATCTTTGAAAAACAGCCCGTACATCAAATCGGATGTCACAATTTCTGCTATTCTCTTTATATTATTGATATCAGAGATATCTAGTACATCAACTCCATCGTAACCTTTAGATAAAAAAGCGTAATTTCTGCTAACATATAAACCTTTAGAAATTTGACTTGCAGAATATGTCGCTTTTAAAACCAAATTTATAGGATCGTTTAAATCGTAAACCTTTAGTTTCGAACTTCCGGCAAGGTTATCAACAACGTAGAGATAATTTCCTTCCACGAAAACGTTTTCTATATGAAGCTCTGCGGATAGTTCACCTTTAAGTTTGGGAGCTGATTTTGTGGTTATATCGATAATCTTCAGCTTTGTATCGTCAGCAACGTAAGCGTAATTTTCAAAAATTGCAATGCTTAGTGCATTTTCAAGGCTTGTAAAATTTGAAATAACTTTAGCTTGAGAAACTTCTGAAATATCTAAAATATATAGACCACCGTTTCCTGCACAAACGAAAGCGTAAGAATCTTTTAGATGTATATCTTGAACTGAACCATTAAGATTTAGCGTTTTTACTAATTTTGGAAAATCTTTCTGTGTAATATCAAATATTAGTAGACCTTTTTGAGCGTCTGCAACGTAAAGATAATTGTCATTAACAAAGACATCGATAACATAATCAATTTGTTCGTCGATGGAAGATAGAATCTTAGGTTCTTTTGTGTCTGAAATATCGTATATCTTCACTCCACCGCGTTCACAAGAAATGTACAAATATCCGTTTTCAACGAAACAATTAAGAGCTGAACCCGGTTTCCCGTATTCAGAGTTAATTTCTGAAACTTTTATAAATTCATATTTCGGGCTCTTTTCAGAATTAGATGTGACATTACAGCTAACCAGCACAACTGACAAAAATAAAATCCAGAAAAATTTGAATAAACCCAAAATTCCACATCCTTATTAATTAACCTTTCTTTAAAGTTATGTCGTACCTTATGTTTTCCCCTTTTGAAACTATTATATACCTTGTCTCAGTTAGGTAACCTTGTTTACTGAAGACAACACGATAATTAAAATCAGAACTCTGAACCTTTAAAAAATAAGAACCATCGGAATTTGAAATGTAACTTGCTACAACTCTTCCAGATTGATCATAGGCAATGACTGTAACCCCTTGAATGGGTTCTGCTGTTTTTTCGTCTTTAATCTTACCAAAGATACCTTCACCCGTATCTGTGAAAAAGAAAAGGTCGCAACTTGACAGAAAGAGTAATAACACAACAGATGTCAAAAAAAGAACAACTTTCCTCATCTTTCTCACCTCACAGTTTTTAGTATCAGAGTAAAGAATATCTTAAATTTGTATTTTTCAAGACCTTAAAAAACCTGCGCTGTTAAAACTAAAAATCAGGGCAAGGCTTAGCCTCGCCCAATTATTTTTTAGGAATTTCAGAAATCTACTTGCACTTTTTGATGTGGTTTAGTTGTTAAGCCATAATAAGGTACTAACGTACCGTCAATACCGTATCGAACTCCTATCTTCAGATACAAAGTATTTGATTGTGGAAGTCCAACGTAAAGGAAATTGTCTAAAACGAATTTGAATTTTTGAATGTTAGCGTTATATTCACCAAAACCACCGACACCAATACCACTCTGTTTGTAGAATGGAAACGCGTTCATTATTGCATAAGCAGAGAAATTGACTGAGTCAAAGTCAATTACCTTAAAATTAGCACCTGCGGATGCGTATAAGTAAAATTCTTGAGTGATTAAAGATAGATAATCTACACCAAAGTTATTAAAAAATGTAGTTTCGCTTGAATCATAAAGCGTTCCAACTGAGAAACCTAAAGTATTTTTGTCAAAGTTGTAATTGAAATATACCTGCCCACTAACAGAATAGTCAACTTTTTCCCAATTTTGGATGCTGTAATTCGTTGAGATATCTAACTCTGTCGATAGGTCTGAAGATGGCGAAGTTTTAAATCTAAAAATAGGTAGTCCTACGGATGAAGTTCCAGCAAGCCCAGATTTATCACTGTTTAAATCGTACAGGAAGATATTTGCAGAAGAAAGATATGTCTCTGTACCAACTGCTTTGTCGGTAAAAAGTCCAAAGACTATACCAGCTCCGTTGGCTGAAAAAATATTTTGTATGGATAAATTAAGATAGTAAGGAAATATAAAATAATGAGTTAAACTATCTGTGAACACAAATCCACTTCCGACTCCCCAACCAACAAAAGGAATACCCCCAATAAATGGCAGGAACATAGAAGGAGTTAGTGAATAACTTGCACTTTCAAAGCCCGTTCCTTCTTTGTAATCAACTGTTTTTAATTTGTACTTTTCTTCGACAACATTTCTTTCAACATTCTTTGAGTGAACATCCGTTTTGTAAACACTCATACCATATCCTCTTGCAGGATTTGTGTAATCAACATAGTAAACTACGTTTCTATCGACTAAACCATCGAAAGCATAAGCTCCATCAGTAACTTTAGTAAAGTTTTTCACGTTTACAAGTTCCATCTTACCATCTAAAGCCATCGGCACGAAAACGTTTTTACCTGATTTTTTCAAGAAAGCACCTTTCATACTAACGTTGTCTAAAAGTTCAGTGTTGTATGATACCATCTTCCATAGTGAATTACCAACTAAATAGTATATTTCTTCTCCGTTGTATGCAAAGTTTCTAACAAAACCTTTTACGGTTATCTCTTTTCCAAAGCCTACAAATTTTGAAGTATCGCTTTTATCATCGTAAATAGTATAATAAACCTTTCCGTTTTGGATATCAAATGCACTAATTTTTCCCTTTGTAATTAGCACATTATCAGTAACATTCCAAATTTCCATTTCGTCTTTTCCGTAAACCAAAGCGTAAATCTTTCCGTTTTCAACTCTGAAATCGTTTGCTGAAAGCGGGATTTCTCTAACTCTTGTTCCACGTTCGTTAAGAACAACAAGTTTGTTAAATGGTCTATCAAAATACCCAGAAACCGCACCAAACGAAGATACCAAAAGATAAAATCTGTCTCCATCTTTTTCAATTTTGTGTATCCTTTCGTTTTGCCCGTTGTAGAGAGTAGTTTCGGGATATGTAAATTCTGGTAATGTTTTTAACCAATCGTTTAGAGCAGTTACATAGTCTACACCAAAGTGTTTTTTGAAATTATCTTGGAAAAGTGATGCGAAGAATCTGAAAGTGCTAACCGGCACTGAAAAATTCAAAACGATTTCAGGCCAACTTATCGAATTTTGCATCGATTCGTTAACATATGCTTGAACTTTCTCGATACCGTATTTTTTTACTAAGTAGTCGTAAAAACTTCCGTTAGCATTGTAGGTTATCAAACCGTATCTGTAGTCATTAGCTAAACTATCAACCGGGAGCGCCTGTCTTTGGCTTGGGGCTGGAAGAGTTTTCATCAAAGACGTATTAAGAGGACTATTTAGTCTTCCCGAATCTGAAAGGAAGGAAGATTCCGCAAACAGTGTTTGAGCTTCGGCTGAAAAGACTCCAAGATCATAATTGTAAGGCATCCCAAAGTCAGCGAAGGTTCTCAAGATTCCTGTAAGATTTCTTAAGGAAACAATATGTGTAAATTCGTGAATAATTAGATACCTGTACCAATCGCCAAAAGGTAAGTAGTTGTACATAACCCCAGCAGGATGCCAAGTGTAGAGAACGATAGTGTTCTTTTCCAAATAGTTTGCGTATCCATTAGTAATAGTTGTGCCAGTTCTCAAGAATATATTCACCCTACCAGGATCGTTACCAACAAGGTTAATAGTATCATCTCGAACATTTTCAAAAATCGTACCGATTCTAACTGCCAAATCTTTGTAACCTTCCGGATAATGTACGTTAGCGTTTTCAAATACTAAGACTTGTGAGAAAGATAGTACTATACTCAAAACAAATAAAAATGTCAATAGTCTCTTCATATAGTTTCCTCCTCCTACGATATGTTTCTCAACCCTTGGATTTTTTTAGAAATCTCATCGACAACTTTTTCTATATCTTTTTGGCTTTCTTTTAATTCGTTGAATTTTTCAATTAAGTCGTCACCTATCATTTCAATTTTTGACACGTCTGTTTTTAAGGTGTTTGACAATTCCGATTGTTCCCTATTCATCTCAACTATTTCTTTGAACTTTTCGAACATTTGACTTATTTCTTTTGTGCTTTCTTCAATAGATTCTAACGTCTGTTTATTTTTATCTAAAGTGAATGATAATGTTTCAGAAAGCTGATATACAAAATTGTTGACAGTTTCAAAATTACTCTCAATAACTCCAACCGTCGATTTGATATTTTCCACGAAAGCTTTTGTATCCTGTGAAAGTTTTCTGATTTCATCCGCAACAACAACAAAGCTTTTTCCAGCCTCTCCAGCTCTTGCAGCTTCAATTGAAGCATTAAGTGAAAGAAGATTCGTTTGAGTTGCGATATCTTGTATTTTAATACTTATATTCTTAATTTTTTCAAGATTTAGAGAGAAGTCTTCAAAAGATTTCAAAAGATTGGTCTTTAAAGCTAATAGTCCGTTAGCTAACTCTAAAACGTTTGACAGATTAGATAAATTATTACGAGATGAGCTTTCGATTTTCTCACCTATTGTACTTAAGACTTGAATTTTCTCAGTTATATCGCCTGTTTTGGACTGAACGTGTTGCAAAAATGTGCTAAACAGGTTTAGAACGTTCAGCAAGTTTTCTATTTCCATATCGACTTCTTCAGTATCTTTGCTGAGTTTTTCTCTAACATTTTCAACTTTTTCCGTTGCTTTCAAAACTATCTCAGATAGTTCTTTAGCTTCTTCAGACCATTTTTCGAGTCTTTCTAAATTTTCTTTTTGCTCAGAAAGAAGTTCTTTTATCTTCCTGTTTGATTCTAATGTTTCTCTGTTTATATCCAAGACTTTCATAAATGTGTATATTCCAAG
>FWWM01016203.1_pt1 | contig 11157 bp, 7 predicted proteins | sample 2228351 | NCBI WGS metagenome assembly FWWM01 (sample SAMEA103939774, study PRJEB20133) | metagenome
AGTTATTCTATGTGTCTTTCTCCAGTAAGCCTCCAGATCAAGTCTATATAGGTTAATTGTGAGCTTCTCAATGTTTCTTAGAGAGACTTTAACACGTGCATTTTCATTTGTGCGATATGTGCGTTCTGTTATGACTTCAAGCTTCTTTTCTGTTATAGCTTTTATTCTATTTTTAATATTTTCATTATCTGCCTGTAATAAAAAGGAAAGGAAAGTTCAGACAGAAAAGGTTATAAACGTTCATGCCCAGAAAGTAGAAAAAAGACAATTAAAACCATATATAGAATCTGTTGGCACTTTGTATCCTGATGAAGAAGTTATTGTGAGTGCAGAAATTGAAGGCATTATAACAGACGTTAGAGGAGACGAAGGAGATCCGGTTTATAAAGGACAGATTCTCGCAATTATAGATGATGTTGATTATGAACTTGAGCTTAAAAGAGCTGAAGCACTATTAAAGCAGGCTGAGGCAACTCTTGCGAATACAAAACTTGAATACCAGAGAAAAGAATCTTTATATAAGGAACAGCTTGTAACCCAGCAGCAGTTTGATGATGTAACAACAAGACTCTCTCTTGCTGAAGCAGAGCTTGATAAAGCCAAAGCGACTTTATTACTTGCAAAACAGAAGCATCTAAAAACAAGGGTTCTATCTCCATTGACAGGTGTTATTAAAACAAAACATATAGAGAAAGGCAATCTTGTAAAAAATGGTTCACTTTTGTTTACACTGATACGTAACAATCCTCTTAAAATGAATTTTACAATAACAGAGAAAGACCTCCCTAAATTAAAAACAGGTCAGCAGGTTAAATTAAGAGTCGATGCATATCCTGATAAAGAATTTAATGGAACATTAAATATAATTTATCCGAGTTTTGAAGAAAGAACCCGTTCACTTAAAGTAGAAGCAAAAATCCCAAACAATAATGATTTATTGAAACCAGGTCTCTTTGCACATGTAATTTTATATACCGGGGCACCAAAGGATACGATTGTTATACCTTCAACCTCTCTTCTGTATGAAGGTGAGTCAATAAAAGTTTTTATCGTTGAGGGAGAAACAGCAAAAGAACGTCATGTAAAGGCAGGGCAGAAATATAAGTTAGAAATTTCAACGGATACAAAGGAAACCTTAGAATATACTGAAATCATTGAAGGATTAGAAGAAAACGAACTTGTAGTTACAGTTGGACAGCAGGGTTTATTCGATGGTGCAAAAGTTAAGATTATTGAACAATAGGAAAAGACTGGTAAATAAATATGTGGCTTGCTGATATATCTATAAAAAGACCTGTTTTTGCAACAATGGTTATTCTTGGACTGGTGATACTCGGAATAGTCAGCTATCCGAGAATCGGTGTTGACCTGTTTCCCAAGGTTGAATTTCCAATAATAAATATCACAACAACCTTAAAAGGTGCTAATCCTGAAATTATGGATATAGATGTTACTGATAAAATAGAGGGTGCGGTCAATACAATCGAAGGCGTTAAAGGTATTATCTCTACAAGCACAGAAGGGGTATCAGTTGTAACAGTTGAATTTGTGCTCGAGAAAAATATTGATATTGCATTGCAAGATGTAAGAGAAAAACTTTCGGTCATCAGGGGAAAACTTCCAAAAGATATTGATGATCCAATTATTGAAAAGGTTGACCCTGATGCTGCACCCATTATGTGGTTTTCATTGTCAGGACAGAAATCTGTTCGTGAACTATCGACTTATGCTGACGAAGTGTTAAAAGAACAATTTCAGAGAATCAAGGGAGTTGGTTCAATTAGATTAGGAGGACTTCGCACAAGACAGGTAAAAATATGGCTTGAAAGAGACAGAATGAATGCATATGGCATAACTGCCAATGATGTCATGAACTCCCTTGCAAGAGAGAATATTGAACTTCCGGGTGGGAGAATTGAAACCGAAAATAAAGAATATACAGTAAAAATAAAAGGAGAATTCCCTGATATTCAGAAGATAAATGATTTGATTATATATTATTACAATGGCGCTCCTGTAAGATTAAGGGATATTGGCAGGGCTGAAGATTCTATGGAAGAAATGCGCTCAATCGCAAGGTTTAATGGTATCCCTGCTGTAGGTCTCGGCATACAAAAACAATCAGGCACAAATACTGTCGAGACAATTGACAGAATTAAAAAAGAGCTTGTCAATATAAAAAACATGCTTCCAGCAGGCATGAAACTGGATATTTCTTTTGATCAGTCTGATTTCATTAAAAAGTCGATAAGAGAAGTTCAGTATCATATGATATATGGCGGAATTCTTGCCATATTAATTGTCTTTGTTTTCCTGAAAGATCTGCGCACAACATTGATCAGTGCACTTGCGATTCCAACTTCAGTAATCTCAACATTCACCTTAATGAATGTTTTTGATTTTACTTTTAATAATATGACTATGCTTGCTCTGTCACTCTCAATAGGAATATTAATTGACGATGCCATTATAGTCATAGAAAACATTCACAGGCATATTGATAAAGGATTATCTCCGATCGAAGCAGCATCTGTGGCAACAAAGGAAATAGGGCTTGCTGTGATGGCTACAACTCTTGCCATAGTTGCAATATTCTTGCCTGTCGCATTTATGAAAGGACTTGTTGGCAGGTTTTTTGTGCAGTTTGCTTTAACGGTTGTCTTCTCATTTATGGTATCTTTGTTTGTTTCCTTCACACTCACTCCAATGATGGCATCAAGGTATCTGAAGCCTGTAAAAAATCATTCAACATTCGGGGATAAAGATAAAAATATTTTTAAAAGACTATCCGAAAAACTTGAGAACTGGTATAAAAAACTTGAAGAATTATACAGAAATTTACTTCTATTAGCTCTAAAGCATAGAGCGATTGTTATCATTACAGCAACGTTAATTTTTATATCCAGCCTTTTTCTGACAGCTTTTATAGGGAAAGAATTTGTTCCTCCTGAAGATCAATCAAGATTTCTTATAAGACTTAAAGCTCCTATTGATTATTCTGTTGACGAAGCAGACAGAATGTTTAAGAAAGCAGAAGATATTGTAATGGCAGAACCCGAAGTTAAGACATGTTTTTATGCACTGGGTCTTACCATGGGACAGATTAACAGGGGTATCATGTTTGTGTCTCTAACACCAAGACATGAAAGGAAAAGATCCCAGCAGGACATAATGGCTGATGTCAGAAAGAAAATGTCGAATATTGTTGGTCTTGAAGGAACTGCTGAGGACATCTCACTAATTGGAGGAGGTGTCAGGAATGTCCCGATACAGTATTCCATACGTGGAAGTGATCTTAAAGCTGTTGAGGAATACTCAAAACAGATATTCAATGAATTCAGAAAAATTCCGGGAATTGTTGATGTTGATTCTTCCCTTGAAACAGGCAAACCAGAGATAAGGGTTTATATTGACAGGGATAAAGCTGCTGACCTCGGAGTTGATGTTGCAACAGTAGCTGAAGCAGCTAACTTTCTTATTGGCGGAGAAGTGGATGTATCAAAATTCAAAGATGAAACAAAAGGAAGAAGATACGATATAAGAGCAAGATTAACACCTGATGATAGATATTCATCGTCTGATATAAGCAGGATCTATGTAAGAGCAAAAGATGGAAGACTCGTGGAGCTTTCAAATATTGTCAGTATAAGAGAAGCAGGTGGTCCGAGTGTCATTAATAGAGTTGACCGCTTGAGAGCAGTAACTCTGTTTGCAAATCTTGAAAATAAGACACTTGGTGAAGCTAAAGAACAGCTTGATGCTATTGCTGAAAAGGTCTTAGCACCAGGTTATTCAGGCACATATAAAGGCGTAGCTGACTTAATGGGAGAGTCTTTTTTCTACCTGATGTTTGCTTTAATTCTTGGGGCTGTTCTTGCTTATATGATTCTTGCAGCACAGTATGAAAGTTTCATACATCCTGTAACAGTTCTGCTTTCAATGCCACTATCATTTATTGGAGCGTTTGGTGCATTATTCATAACAGGTAAAACTATAAATCTTTTCAGTCTTATTGGATTGATATTGCTTATGGGACTTGTTAAAAAGAATGCCATATTACTTGTTGATTATACAAATACTCTGAGGAACAGAGGACTTGAGAGAAAAGAAGCTATACTTACTGCAGGTCCGGTAAGATTAAGGCCTATTTTAATGACTACCTTTGCTATTGTATTCGGTATGCTACCCATAGCTATCGGCATAGGCGAAGGCGCTGAAACAAGGGCACCAATGGCAATATCAACAATTGGCGGATTGATAACTTCATTATTCTTGACACTTGTTGTTATTCCTGTTGTATATGACTTATTTGATGAACTTCAGGAAAAATTTAAAAGAAAAAAGGAGTGATAATCTGATATGGAAGAAGCAAAACAGAACAATAATGGTAAAAGGAAAAAAATCGCATTTGTGATTTTTGCAATTTTTATCGTTCTTTGTCTAATTACTGTTATTCTTTATTTAAGATATAAAGCAACTCATATTACAACAGATGATGCATATATTGATGGCCGTATTCATTCAATAGCCTCAAAAGTTACAGGCACAGTAAAAGCAGTTTATGTCAGGGAGAATCAACCTGTTAAAAGAGGCGACTTGCTACTTGAAATTGATTCAATTGACTACGAAGTCAGGGTAAAGGAAGCTTCCTCAGGCGTGAATGCTGAAAGATCAAAACTTTCAGAAGTTGAAACACGAATAGAAGTTTCTAAAAATCAGATGTTAGAATTAATCGCAACACGTGAGGCAGCAAAAGCAAATCTTGAATTACAGGAAGCAAATCTAAAGCAGGCAGAAAGAGACAGGGAAAGAGCAGAAAAACTTTTTAGATCTGATACAATTTCAAAGGATAGATATGAAAAAATGTTGACTGCCCATGAAATTGCACTTGCACAGGTGAAGGCTGCAAAGGAACAAGTGATAAAAGCAGAAAAGTCTGTTGAGACACAGAAAGCAGTTATAAAACAGATAGAGTCATTAAGAGAAGCCCAACGCTCTGCTATCACAGAAAAAATGTCAAAATTGAATGCTGCAGAATTAAATTACAGTTATACTAAAATTTATGCTCCATCAGATGGTTATGTTACAAAGAAAAATGTGGAAGCAGGAAATCAAATTCAGGCAGGACAGCCTTTGATGGCTGTTGTTTCACTTGATGATATATGGATTAATGCAAACTATAAAGAGACTCAACTTGAAAAAATAAGACCGGGACAGAAGGTAAAAATCAAAGTTGACTCGTATCCAGGAAAAGTATTCAAGGGAAAAGTTGAAAGTATTATGGCTGGCACAGGTGCAGTCTTTTCGTTGTTTCCTCCTGAAAACGCAACCGGAAATTATGTGAAAGTTGTTCAGAGAATTCCAGTAAAGATATTGCTTGATAAGGATACAGATCCTGAACATATTTTGCGAATCGGGATGTCAGTGGTTCCAACTGTTCTTGTTGAATAGTCTATGAATAAATGGATTGTAGCTTTGACAGTAATGCTTCCGACTCTAATCGAGATTATTTACACTTCTGTTGTCAATGTATCATTAGATCATATACGCGGCAGCCTCTCTGCTGGAATAGATGAATCAACATGGTCAATAACTTCATATCTCGTCTCAAATGCAATCATAATTCCAATGACAGGATGGTTGAGCAGGCTGTTCGGAAGAAAAAAATACCTTGTAATGTCTATACTGCTTTTTACAATAAGCTCTTTTCTTTGCGGAGCTGCATGGAGTTTACAGAGTCTTGTTTTATTCAGAATTCTTCAGGGGATTGGAGGAGGAGCATTACAGCCACTGTCTCAATCAATATTACTTGAAACCTTTCCTCCAAGACAGCATGGTATTGCGATGGCAGTATTTGGCATAGGAATCATGTTCGGACCGATTATTGGACCTCTGCTTGGTGGATGGATTACAGACAACTGGTCATGGCACTGGATATTTTTCATAAATGTTCCAATTGGAATAATATCAATAGTCCTTACTTTACTGGTCATTAAAGACCCTCCTTACATGCAAAAAATGAAGATGAAGATTGATTACTGGGGACTGGCTTTTCTTGCGCTCGGACTTGGTTGTCTCCAGGTTGTACTTGATAAAGGTCAGCAGGAGAACTGGTTTTCATCTAATTTCATTCTATGGTTGAGCATAATCTCAACAGTCTCCATCATTGCTTTTATCATTGTAGAACTAAATTCAGAACATCCTGTTGTTAATCTGAGAGTATTTAAAATGAAAACATTCAGTCTCGGAAATATCATTATGTTTATGGGTTTTTTCAACCTGTTTGCAAGCATTGTACTTCTTCCTATTTATTTGCAAACTCTCATGGGATATACATCTTTTCTTGCAGGCTTTGTGCTTGGACCTGGTGGGTTAGCAACTTTGATAGCATTGCCTGTTGCAGGTGCTCTTGTTAACAAAGTGAATCCAAAGTTTCTTTTAATCTTCGGGATTATAGTTAATGCTTATGCAACATATCTGATGTCTAATTTCAATCTCCAGGCTGACTTTTATACTGTAATCTGGCCGAGAATTGTTTTAGGTATAGGAATGGGTTTCTTTTTCATTCCACTGACAACAGTCACAATGTCAGTAATTAAAAGAGAAGACATGGCAAATGCAACTGGTATTTATAATTTAATAAGAAATCTCGGGGGAAGTTTTGGAGTCGCATTTGTTACCACAGTGCTTTCAAGACGCGCTCAATTTCATCAGAATCATCTTGTTGAACATTTAACACCATTTGATACAACCTATCATTTATATACTGAAAAAGCTTCACAATTCTTACAATATAAAGGTTTTGAGAATATCAGCTCAGAATATGGTGGACTGGGAATTATATATAAAGAATTACTCAGACAGGCATCTATGTTATCCTTTAATGATGCATTCTATCTTGTAAGTATTCTCATGATCTCGATATTGCCACTTGTCTTCTTTATGAAAAGAGCAAAATACTTTCAATCAGGTAGCAGTGGTATTCACTAAGCGTAGAAAATACAATAGCTGCCTTATCCGGGTTGATCTATTTTTCTGGATTAGTATTCATTACCCTGTAGAGTTCTTTGCTCAATTTTTTAAGCTCATATGGTTTGGTTATAACACCTGAAAACCCGTATATTTGATAATTCGCCATAACTGGATCATTCGAATATCCACTTGAAACAACAACCCTGGCAGAAGGATCGAACTTCAGTATTTCTTTTACGGCATCTTTCCCGCCCATACCACCTGGAACTGTTAAATCCATAATAACAATATCATAAGGTCTGCCCGATAATTTTGCCTCTTTATATTTTCTTATTGCCTCAGAGCCTTCCATTGCAAACTCCACTGTATATCCAATATCAACAAGCATATCTCCAATAGTATTTCTTACAATTTCTTCATCATCCATTACAAGAATTCTACCCTTCCATTTATAAAGCTTATCTTCACTCATTTCTTCATTGATTGGACTTATATCAGAGGCTGGCAGATAAATATTAAAAACACTTCCCTTACCATATTCTGAGTCAACAGTTATAATCCCTCCATGATTTTTTATAATTGAATAAGCGATAGCAAGACCGAGTCCTGTGCCTTTTTGTTTTGTTGTAAAGTATGGATCAAATATTTTACTTAATACTTCTCCGGGTATTCCTGTCCCAGAATCTATAATTGAAATCATAATATATATACCTTCAGGTATCTGAAAAGATTCGTGTTTTTTTACCTTAATATTTTTTGCTTTGATAATTATTTTTCCCCCAGCAGGCATAGCCTGTTCAGCATTTATAACAAGGTTGTGAATCACCTGACTGATCTGTCCTTTATCAACTTCAACAGGCAGTATATCTTCTTCCATATCAAATTCACATTTGATATTAGAGCCTCTTAAAGCAAATTCAGCAGAATCCCTGATCAGTTCAAGGATTGAAGTTGTCTTTTTTATAGGAGCTCCACCCTTTGAAAATGTTAAAAGTTGCTGTGTGAGATTTATTGCCCTGATCGAAGCTCTCTCGACAGCATCAAGGCGTGGATATATTTTATCCGATGGATTACTCCACATCTTGACAAGAGATACATTTCCGAGAATCGCAGTTAATATATTATTAAAATCATGAGCTATTCCACCTGCCAGAATACCCAATGATTCAAGTTTATGCGCCCTTAACATATCCTGCCATTTAAACAATTTATTATGCATGCTATTCATGGTTATCATCTGGCTTATATAATCACTTAGCAAAATCAATAGTCTTATCGTTTCTGTACTGAAAGTCTCAGGCAATGAATAGCTGAAATTAATCACACCTATTATTTTGCCTTCATTGACTAAAGGAGCTGAAAGCAAAGAACCTATTTTTATATCTGTATTTATTTCGACAAATTCTGGTTCATTACTTACATCAGGGACAAAAATATACTCGCCTGTTTCTGCTACCTTTCCTGCTATTCCTTCACCTACTTTAAATATTTTCTTTTCCGTTTCTTGTTGATCAATTTCTTTTCTCCCACAGCCCGCAACAACCTCTAAATATTCATTCTTATCATCCTTTAGCATGATCGAGCAGTTCTCGAAATCAAGCTCATCTGAGAGTATCTGCGTAGTTTTTTTACAGAACTTTTCAAGTGTTAAAATTTCCTTATTGAGCTTCCCTATCTTAATGAGAGCAGAGAAAACCCTTATTGCTTTCTCATAGAATATTTCTGCGCTATTAAGTGTATTAACACAAACTCGTGAATATTTTTTTTGTTTTTCAAATTCATTATGTACTTTTTTTGCTGTTATCATATCCTGCTCTGCAAGATTTTCAAAAGCAACTGGTAGATAACCCTGCTCTGTAAAAGATTTATCTATCCATTCAGATATTGAATATTTTTCAGTCATACAAGAATACCCTGTCTGAAAATATTTCTTTCTTTAAGCTTTTTTCTATTTCTTTAATATCATTGTCTGAAAGTCCTAAAAACTTAATAGTGCTGTCATCAAATTTACAGTTTTCAATTCTTTCAACAGGATTAAAAGAATTTCTTGAACTTAAATAATCAGCTATGTGGATTATTGAAACAAGTCTATCACTTATTAAAGCAGGCTCATGATGAAAAAATATTGAATTTCTGACCTTTTCAGGAAGTTTCCATTGCTCCGCAAGCCATAACCCTATATCAGCATGAGTATATCCCAGAACTTTTTTTTCAGCATCACATAAAAAAGATTCGTTTTTAAATTCATTTACAACTGTATAATATGCATCTTCCATGTATGAATTCATTAGTAACAGGCCGATATCATGAAGCAATCCACAGAGAAAAACCTCGTCTTTTTCAAAAAAGTCTAAAAACTCAGCCACAATTTTTGATATTAAACCTACAGATATACTGTGTTTGAAAAGCTTTCTGTTACTCAGAGGACCGCTGTTATTACCCTTAATCAATAAAGTAAACAAAGCTATACCAATAGCAATATTTCTGACATTATTAAACCCGATTCTTACAATAGCGTTATTTATAGAAGTGTTTGGAATTTCAGTGCCAAAAAATACTGAATTTGATACGCTAAGTATTTTGGCAGAAATTGAAGTATCATTTTCTATAACATCTTCAAGTTTTTCTATAGAAATCAGATCATCAGATGTCAGGCTCAGAATCTCCTGGGCTATAACAGGTAAAGTCGGAAGTTTTGTTATCTTTTTCACATACAATCTTGAAACATCACTCATAAGGTTTTCATTCCCTGACTAAAAATAGAATTCATTTTTAAGTTCCAATCTCAACCTATCATTCAATATCTCCGATCAAGAGATAGAAATTCTATCTACATAATTATTTATTTATTTTTCGGATTTTTAAACGGTGAACTTTAATTTAAAAAATGCACTTAGAATAATTAAGATGTTGTTAAAAAATTTATTTAAGAGCAAAATCTCAATTATTCGTGTTAATTCACATTGGAGATTCCTGAAAAGTAATATTTCAGGTTTTCAAGTAATATTAAAATTTCTTTTGATTTTTATTATGAAATTTCATTGACAAATTATTTTAAAATTATGGTAAAATTTCAGAGTTAAAAATAGATACTGCCTCTTTGATTTCTGAAACTGTTTTCAGGAGCTTTCAGAGACAGATTTCAGGTTGGGGCAGAGGCGAAAATACACTGTGGATTGACTCCCACATAGTCTCTGTCCCTTTTCTTTTTACAATTCAATTAAGCATTTCCCTAAGTGCTTTAAGACGTTTGGGATGCCTGAGTTTTTTAATTGCTTTTTCTTCAATCTGTCTTACCCGCTCTCTTGTAATAGATAGATGCTTGCCTATTTCTTCAAGTGTATAATCTCTATCACAATCTATTCCATACCTCATCTTGATAACCATCTCTTCTTTAGGTGTAAGTGTATGAAGTATTTTAAGGAGATATTCCCTCATTTTTTTCTGCTCAGTGATTTCATAAGGTGATAAGTTACTCGTGTCAGATATATATTGCCCGAGAGAGGTTTTATCATCTCCCACTGGTTCGTTCAATGAAATAGTATCCTGCAATGCAGTATATACATTTTCAATTTTTTCAGAAGATATACCAGTGTTATCAGAAATTTCAGAAGTATCAGGTTTTCTTCCGAGCACATTGGTTATTTCTTTCTCTGATTGATTTAATTTGTTATAAATCTCGATTACATGAACAGGCAATCTCACGGTCCTTGTTTGCTCAATTAAAGCCCTCAGTATTGACTGTCTAATCCACCATACCGCATATGTGCTAAATTTGAAGCCTCTTTTATAATCAAACCTTTCGACAGCCTTCATAAGCCCAATATTTCCTTCCTGTATTAAATCAAGCAATGGAAGGCCTCTTCCGATATATTGTTTTGCAATATTAACAACGAGTCTTAAATTGCGTATTATAAATTCATTTTTTAAACTATCTATAGATTTCTGGACTTCTAATATTTTTTTATATCTCCTTCTAAACTTTTCTGAATCAACACCCGTTTCTGCGATTATATCCTTTCTTTTATTTTTCTTAAAAAGTAATTTTAGAACATCCATACAACTCTTCAAAATGTCTGGCTCATTATTATCTTTGCCATTACAGTTTTGCTTCCCGTTCTTTCGATTCTCCTTCTTTATTCTCTTATATACAGGAAACTGTGAAATGCTTTTTATTAAAATTCT
>FWWM01016204.1_pt1 | contig 11157 bp, 9 predicted proteins | sample 2228351 | NCBI WGS metagenome assembly FWWM01 (sample SAMEA103939774, study PRJEB20133) | metagenome
ACCCATCGTGCGTTGGGTAGAGTGGGAAACATCATCTTCAGATCGGCTTCGATGGCCTCGATGGCTCGCTCGGTCTCAGGGTCAAGCCGGCGTTGACGATGTGGGTGACAAGCGACGACGCCGCGTGCCACTTCATCCACGGCGCGCAGCAGCTCGGGGATGCCGCGTCCGCGCCGGGCCGCCATCGGCACAACCGGGACGCCCAGGTCGCGCGCCAGACGGCGATCGTCAATCTTCAGGCCGTTGCGCTCCGCCTCGTCCATCAAATTCAGCGCGATCACCACGCGGTCGGTGATCTCCATGACCTGCAGCGCGAGGTTCAGATTGCGCTCGAGCCGGGTGGCGTCCACGACGACGATGGTGACAGAAGGCTGCGCAAACAAGATGAAATCGCGGGCGATCTCTTCGTCGGCACTGTTGGCCAGCAGCGAGTAGGTGCCCGGCAGGTCCACGATCTTGTAGCGCTTGCCGTTGTAGATGAACGCCCCTTCCATGCGCGCGACGGTCTTGCCGGTCCAATTGCCGACGTGCTGGCGCAGGCCGGTCAGCGCATTGAACACCGTGCTCTTGCCTACGTTCGGGTTGCCGGCCAGTGCCACGACATAGTCGCAGTCCGCGACGTTCACGCCTAGCTTGATCAATTGTGCATTGTTGAAAGCGGGACAATGCTCGCAAGCCGCGGTTGGCAGATTGGGCTTTGACGGCGGCGCTGTCGTGATGAGCGTTGTATTGGTATTCATTGCTTTCGTCATCCCTCCCCGGTGCGCGTGGTGGCATGGGCGTCGTTGTCTTCGACCTCGTCGGGCAGCAGTGGGCGCACGTGGATCAGGCGCGCCTGCTCCGGTCGCAGCGCGACCAGTGCGCCGCGGATGCGATAGGCCGTCGGCTCGCCGAGTGGAGCGCGCATCTCGGCTGTGATGCGCGTGCCTGGCAGGATGCCCAGGTCCATCATTCGGTCGCGCTCGGCGCCGGTGCTGTCCAGTCGGACGACAACGCACGTCTCGCCCAGGGCTAGTGTGTCCAGTGTTGCAGGTTGCATGTTTAGCCTCCCCTAAATCAAAATGGAGTATAATTTAGTCGCAGCTAAAAATCAACCCCGTTGCGGCGGGCACTTCGCCGATGCGCGACGAAGGGTGATGTTTGGCGACGTCACTTCCGCACAAGCCGAAGGTCCCGCGCGGGTCGAAGATCCTTGCAGAAGGTGGGGGCCGTCCCTGCGCAGGCGGGGAGCGGGAATACGATTGGCGGGGTAGGCGAAGGCAACGCCTTCGCCTACCCCATAGGAGTTTCCGGATGGGCTCGCAGTCGGCTGGTGCGAGCACGGATGAAGTTGATCGCGCGATGTGATCGGGTTCGTGCTTACCTGCCCTGCGCGCGGCGCCAGGCCTCGTATTCTTCGCGCGCGTCCTCGCGCAATGGGTAGTACTTGCGCAGGTCGCCGCCTTCGGCCAGTTTCATGCGGGTGAAATCTTCCCACTCGGCGTGTTCGCTGGCCTTTTTCAACAGCTCCGGTGCCAGTTTAATGGGCACCACGACTACGCCGTCGTCATCAGCGATGATGATGTCGCCGGGCATCACCAGCACATTGTTCATGGCGATCGGCACGTTGACGGCGAAGGGCATCAGATTGGTTTGGGTGTGGAAGTTCGGCGTGACGCCGCGCAGCCACATCGGCAGGTCGAGCTGTTTCACATGCGGGTAATCGCGGATGCAACCGTCAATCACCACGCCTGCGCCGCCGCGGCCCTTGAAGTAGGTGAGCATCATCTCGCCGAAGATGCCGCTGCCCATGTCGCCGCGCGCATCCACGACGACGATGTCGCCGGGCTGGGTGTGGTAGAGCACATGGCGGTGGAGCTGAGCTTCGACGTTGCCATACTCGCTCTCCCCGTAGAGGTCTTCACGCTTTGGCATCATCTGCAGGGTGAGCGCCGGGCCAACCACGCTTTTACCTTTGTTCCACGAGACCGGACCGCGAATGTGTGCGTCGCGGATGCCAAGGCGGTTGAGTTCACCGGCCGCCGTAGCGCAGCCGATGTGGCGGAGTCCTTCGATGAGTTCTCTGGGAGGACGGACGATATCCGGTGTTTGAATCATGCTGCCAAGATACTCGGTCTGGCGGGAATTCGTCAAATGGCACAGGCACGAATCGGCTGCAATCCGGCTGGTGCCGGTCAGCCATCAAGCCGGATCAGGACTCGCGGGTCGGTGATCGCCGGCTCCCTCTCCGGAACCGGCTGCCGGGTCATCGCTAGAAATGACTTGGTTCGCGCTTCAGGAACTGGCCGCGGCCGATCGTGCCGACGAATTCGCCATCCCGCACTGCAACCTCACCCCGCACGGTGACGACGCTGGGCCGGCCTTTGATCTCCCAGCCCTCGAAGGCGCTGTAGTCCAGGTTGATATGGTGCGTCTGGGCCGAGATCGTGCCGCGGTAATCCGGATCGTACACGACGAGGTCGGCGTCGCTGCCCACCGCGATCGTGCCCTTGCGCGGGAAAAGGCCGAACAACCTGGCCGCTTGTGTGCTGGCGCAATCCACGAAGGTGTTCAGATCGAGCCGGCCGGTCGTCACACCGTATGTGTAGAGCAGGTTGACACGGTCCTCCAGCGAGGGGATGCCGTTGGGGATCTTGGTGAAGTCATCCCGTCCCATCTCCTTCTGGCCCTTGAAATCGAATGGGGCGTGGTCGGTGGCGACGGTCGAGACGAAGCGCTGTCTGAGCGCGTTCCAGAACACGTCCTGGTTCTTCTTGTCGCGCAACGGCGGCGACATGACGTACTTCGAGCCTTCGAAGTTCGGCAGCTCGGCGTAGCTCTTGTCCAGCACGAGGTACTGAATCAGCGTCTCGACCCACACGTTCAGACCGCGGTCCTTGCCGGCCATCGCCTCGGCCAGCGCTTCCTCGCAACTGGTGTGCACGATATAGGTGTGTGCGCCGGTCAGCTCGGCGAAGGTGAGCAGGTGATGCACGCCCTCGGCCTCTACGCGCGGCGGTCGGCTCCAGTAGTGATATTCGGGGCCGGTCTTGCCCTCGCTCAGCAACTGCTTCTGCAGTTCGAGCACCAGGTCGGCGTTCTCGCAGTGCGCCGTGACGATCACGCCGAGCTTCTTGGCCAGTCGCAGGGTGTGATAGAGCTCCTCGTCGGTGATGCCGAAGGCGCCCTTGTAGGCCAGGAAGATCTTGAAGCTCGACACGCCGGCCTTCACGATCTCGGTCAGCTCGCCCTCGACCTGTGGATCGAAGCGCGTCACCGATTGGTGAAAGGTGAAGTCGCATGCGCTCTTGCCGGCCGCCTGCTGCATCCAGAATTCGAAGCCGTCGGCCAGCGGGGCGCTGTTGCGGGCCTGGCACACCATCTCGATCAAGGTGGTGGTGCCGCCGATGAGCGCGGCCTTGCTGGCGGAGACGTAGTCATCTTTGGCGAACGTGCCCATGAAGGGCAGGTAGACATGAACGTGCGGATCGATGAACCCGGGGAACACATACTTGCCGGTCGCATCGATCACGGTCGCGTCCGGTGGCGCTTCGAGATTCTTCCCGATGCGGCTGATCTGCTCGCCCTCGCAGAAGATGTCGGCCTGCGTTTGTTCGCTGGCAGTGACGATGGTGCCGTTTTTAATCAGGAGTGACATGGTTGATTCACGGTTCGCGAAAATGAAGGAGTGACCTCCGCATCAGCGTGCGGGCTTCTTCGCCTTCCTCATCTTGCCGTTCGCCCCGGCCTTGACGGCGACGGTGCGCCGCCTGCCGTTGAAGTGAGGGATGACGCTGCGGCCATATGCGGCGACTTGCTTCTCTTCGTCGCCGCACATCAGGTAGATGTTGAACTGGTGCACGCCCAGCGACTGCAGCTCTTCCAGCTTGGCGATGTGATCCTTGATTGAGCCGACGACGCAGTAGCGGTCGGTGATCTCGTCGCTGACGAACCGGGCGTTGCTGCTGCCCACTTCCGCATGGTGCAGGTAGTCGTATCCCGGCCGGTCTTCGACGTAGGCATATAGCTCTTGCGGCAGGCTTTCCTTTGGATAGCGCTTGAGCAGGTCCACGACGTGGTTGGACACGAGAGCCGGGAACCAGCGCACGTGCTCCCGCGCGACGGCCAGGTCGTTCGAGATCCACACCGGCGCGCAGGCCATGATCTTGATCTGCGAGTAATCGCGCCCGGCTTCTTCCGCGCCCTCTCTGACGAATTGCAGACACCACTTGATGAGGTATGGGTCGGCGAACTGCAAGACGACGCCATCGGCGATGCGGCCGGCCGAGCGCAATGCAATCGGCCCATAGCCGGCGACCCACACCGGTGGCACGCCGCCGTCGGCCCAGCTCAGGTAAGTGTCCACGCCGTCGTAATCAATGTGCTCGCCCGCCGTGAGCTTGCGGAACTGGTCTACGAACTCCTCCAGGTTGGCCATCGTCGTGGGCTTCTTGCCCAGCCGGCGGCGCGACGAATCGCCCCGGCCGATGCCCATCTCCATGCGTCCCTTGCTGATGCGCTGGAGCGTCGCGAAGTCGCTGGCGCACACGGTCACGTCGCGCACCACCGGATTGGTGACGAGTGTGCCGATGTGCACTTTCTTCGTGTTCCACGCCCACAGGGCGAAGCGCGGGAAGACCGATTGCCACAGCACGTGGCTATCGAAGCTCCACACATAGCCGAAGCCGGCTGCCTCGGCCTGCATGGCGATCTTCACCTCGCGGCGAACGTCCATGTCGCTCTTGAAGGTGATGCCGAAATCCATCTTAGCCATGGCTCAGGGATCAGGTGTCGGGGCGAAGCGTTCAGGGATCGGCGCGTCGCCGATTCCTGCACGCTTCCTCATCAAGTGTCAGTTACCGCCGTCCTTCAGCTCGACGGTGATCTTGGCGAAGCCTTCGCCTTTGGTGTCGCCTTCCAACCCCTCCAGTGCTTTCTTGGCGAGGTCGGTGCGGTAGGCGCCTGCATCCGGGTCGCCCTTCAGGATGCCGTAGGTCTTCGCGATGTCCACCGTCTGCTTGTAGAGGGCTTCGTCCATCTGGCCGATGCCGTTGGGCGAGGGCCAGATCAGCGCATTGATCTCGTTGAGCTGCCAGCGCATGTGGCTCTCGCCCAGGGCTGTGCCGTTGTTCAGCACGATTTCCACGCACTCATCGAAGTTGTCCCGGCAGAACATCCAGCCCTTGAAGGTGGCGCGCAGGAACTTGACGGCGATGTCTTCGTTGCCGGGCTTGCTCAGCCACGACTCGCGCGCCATCACGCCATCTTGCAACATCGCGGTGCCGACCTGGTTGAAGTCAATCACGTTCAGATCCTCGGGCTGATACAGCTCGCCGGTGGCCGAGTTTTTGGTCTCGAGCACTTGCGCGTACTCGTTGTAGATCATGGCCTGCGCCACGTCCACTTCGCCGTTGAGCAACTGGCTCATGTCGAAGTTCTGCTTGATGATCGTGGCGTCCTTCTCGGGATCGAGCCCGACCTTGCGCATCGCAGCAAATAGCTCGGGCTCGTTGCCCAACAACCACGAGCCGACGTTCTTGCCTTTGAAGTCCTCGACCTTGGTGATGTTCTTGTCTTTGAAGGACACCATCAGCGTGCCGCTGCGCTGGAAGATTTGGGCGATGTTGACCAAGTCGGCGCCGGCCTCGCGCGGGGCGAGGATGCGACCGGGCAGCCAGCCCACGCCGAACTCTGCGCCATCCGAGGCGACGACCTGGGCTGGCGCGATGTCGGGGCCGCCGGGGATGATGGTCACGTCGAGGCCCTCGTCGGCGTAGAACCCCTTGTCCTTGGCAGCATAGTAGCCGGCGAACTGCGACTGCGGCACCCACTGCAAGACGACGCGAATGGGCGTGAGCGTCGCCGGCGCGGGGGCCTCGGGCGCCGCTGGGGCAGGGGCTTCGGTGGCAGCGGGGGCGGCGGGCGCAGCTGGCGCCGCCGGAGCAGCCGGGACCGCGCATGCCGCCAGGGTGAGCATGGTCAGCGTCGCGAACGAGAAAGCTTTGATCATCGGTTTCATGTGTCCTTTTCTCCTCTTGAAATCTATTGCTTCTCCACTGAGGCGTGCCAGGGAATCGCGATCCTCTCAGCGGCAAGGATGATCAAGTAAAACGCGATGCCCAGTAGAGCACTGATGATAATCGCCGCCCACGCATTGTCAAAACGGAACAGCTGCGCCTCTTGCAGGATGTACACCCCTAGCGATTCGCGCGGGCCGCCGAAATATTCCCCCACGATGGCACCGATCAACGCCAGCGTGCTGCACACTTTCAAGGCGTTGAACAGGTAGGGCAACGAGTTGGGGATGCGCACTTTCGTCAACACCTCCAGCGGCCTGGTGGCGTACGAGTGCATCAGCTCGATCTTGGCTGGCTCGACCAGCGTCAACCCGCGCACCATGTTGATCATCATCGGGAAGAAGGTGATGATGGCCACGATCATGATCTTCGACATCGGGTTGGTGCTGCCGAACCAGTTGTTCATGATGGGGGCGAAGGCGATGATCGGAACAGAATTCAGCGCGATGGCGAACGGCATCAGCCCCTCGCGCATCGTCGTCCAGCGCGCCGTCGCCAGCGCCACCATGATGCCTGCGCCCGTGCCGACCAGGAAGCCGATCACCGCGCTGCGAATGGTGTAGGCCGCGCTGCTCATGATGGTCGAGAACGTTCGCAAGAACGCGGCCAGGATCACGCTCGGCGCCGGCAGCAGGAAGCGCTGCACGTTCAACAAGTCCACCAGCACCTCCCACAACATGATGACGGCGAAGAAGACGATCAGCGGAGGGAGATAGCGTTGAAGCCTTGCCGAATTTGTCATTGCACACCTTCGTGAACGGCGCCCTGCCGAAGTACAAGACGAAAGGTGACCCGTGAGAGATCAGGGCTCGCGCATCTCCTCGCCCTTGCGCAGCGCTTCGCGCACCGTGGTGACCAGCTCGAAGAAGCGCGGGTGTTCGCGTGTCTCGACGTTGCGTGGGTAGGGGAGGTCGATCGCGATGATGTCGCTGATGCGCCCGGGGCGCGCGCTCATCACGACCACGCGCGTGGACAGGAAGACCGCCTCTGGGATCGAGTGGGTGACGAACACGACTGTGGTTTGTGTTTCGTGCCAGATGCGCAGCAGTTCGGCGTTCATGCGCTCACGGGTGATCTCGTCCAGCGCGCCGAACGGCTCGTCCATCAGCAGCAGTTCCGGCCGGAAGGCCAGCGCGCGCGCGATCGCCACCCGTTGTTGCATGCCGCCCGACAACTGCCAGGGATAGTGGCGCTCGAAGTTCTGCAGCTCGACCAGCCTGAGCATTTCACGCCCGCGGCGGGTGCGCTCGGCCTTGGGCACGCCCATGACCTCCAGCGGCAGCTCGACGTTCTTCAGCACGGTGCGCCATTCGAAGAGCACCGGCGCCTGGAAGACCATGCCGTATTCCCGGTTGATGCGCGCTTGTCGCGCCGGCTTGCCGTTCACGCTCACTTCGCCGCTCGACGCTTCGATCAGATCGCCGATGGTGCGCAGCAGCGTGGATTTGCCGCAGCCCGAAGGGCCGATGAGCGAGACGAACTCACGCGGCCCGATCTCCAGGTTGATGTCCTTGAGGGCGATGGTGGTCGGCCGCTCGGCCGGGCCGAAGACTTTGTTGACGTCCCTGAGGGAGACTACCGAATTTGCGGTCATGGGTCTTGTTGCTGGGTCTTGCTTGTCCGTGCTCATCAGCAGCTACACCCGAAACAGGCAAAATGCACGCTACGCGCTGCGCACGATGTTCCGCAGCACGATGCGTTCGACCAGCGATACTGACACGAAGAGCAGAATGCCAACCAGGGCAGCCATGGATATAGCCGCCCATAGGCGCTCCGGACCGGTGATGTAGTACTGGTTGAAGTTCAGGATTGCGCCGCCCAGGCCTTGCTGGATGCCGGACGGTAGTTCGGCGATGATCGCGCCGACCACGCTGGCGGTTGCAGCGATCTTGAGCGCGGTGAAGATCGCCGGCAGGGCCGAGGGGAAGCGCAACTTCCACAGCATTTGCCATGTCGAGGCTGCATACGAGCGCATGAGTTCGATGGCGCGTGGATCGGGCGAACGCATGCCGCGCAGGGTATTGATCGTGACTGGGAAGAATGTCAGATAGGCGGCGATGACCGGCACCGACCACCACGACCCTCGCAACCAGATCACCACCATTGGAGCGATGGCCAGGATGGGAACGGTTTGCGATGCGACCACGTAGGGCACCAGGCTGCGCTCGAGCAGCGGGAAATGTGCAAAGAGCGTCCCCAGCACGAATCCCAGCACTGCGCCGATGAAGAACCCGAGCAACGCGCCGCGCAGCGTGTAGAGCGCTGCCTCGACCAGCACGCTGATCAGCGGCGGACCGTTTCGGCGCGATGGTTGCGCGAATGCGTCGGCGATCTCCCACAAATGCGGCAGGGTGCGCTTGTCGAGGTTGAAGATGAGCTTGATCAGCTCCCAGGCAACGGCCAATGCCACGATGACCAGGATGATGGAGATGGCGGGTGGTATGCGGCGGGTAGAGCGTGCATGCGAAAGTGCGACTTCCACTAGGTCCGTAAGTCTAGCGAAAAGGCGCAGCCTGGTCAAACACCCTGCCCGAGCACACGAATCGTTTGTGGCGGATCGCATCGGCATGGTTCGGTGATTGCCTCGCGAGCCCGTTTCCGGACGCGTGCGTTTCCGTCTCATAAGGTAGAAAGATGTGAACCCACTGTAAAGAATGCTCGTGAGGGGAAGCAAGGTTTGTGAGCTATAGCGCCGAACGGAACGTAGGACCAGCGAGAAGTTCTTTCTGCCCGCAGTCCAAATGGGTAGGTCATGCTGTGCGATATCGGTATACGCCTAGGACGATTCGGCTGAAAGCCGAGCAGGTGATTAGGTGGGATGTGGAGAGGGGCATCGCTTGGAAAAGGGATCCTCGCAGAAAAGAAACGCTCAGGGTAATCAGTCGCGGGGAGGAAGCCTTCGCTTTCTGAAGGGAAGTCTCCTGCCCAAAAGTGACAACGGCGTTGAGAGGACGTCAGCAGAATCGGGCCGGCAGACGGGCACTCAAAGCAAGGCAGGAACTCTTCGACGCATGCTCGAACAGCTATCTCAAGCGGCGAAGGGAAATGCAGATCTTTAAGTTCAATTGAGGAGGATCGAAATGTCTAAGTTGTCTACCGTCCATCATGGTGCATCGAGCTTGCAACGCAACACATCATCGAGATTTCGTCGTGTCGCAGTGCTCGGGGTCTCCGTCGTTGTTTGTCTGCAGATCGCCTTTGGCTTCTTCATCTTCCGGGCGCCTGCGACGCAATCAAAACCTGTGCGCCAGGCCGCTCATGGGATTAACCATCACAATGCCTTGGCCGATGTTGGCGGACGCATCTCCTTCCGTGGTGTGTGATTCGTGTGACTGAGTCGTGAAAAGGAACGGACCACCTCTGAAGAGGTGGTCCGTTCCTTGTTGCAGAATGAATCGCGAAGCATCCGCATCGCGGCTTACGCCCTGGCTATTCAGCGTTTCGCGCCGACTCCATAGGCGCACGCTTATTCGCCTGCTATTTGGCTCAGCAGGTCGTCGACGGCATCCACGCCCTCGTTAAAGCTGATTCGGCTCCAAAGGGTTCGCGCGTCCATGAGCAGCTCTCTGGCAAGCGCGTCGTTTTCATCCAGCACGTTGAGCGCATAGTAGAACTTGGCCCGGGCGAGGCTATAGCCATCGTGAATGCTGGCGTACAAGCTGATCGCTCGCTCGAAACAGGAATGTCTACCGCTGACGTGTCCGAGGGATACGTACGCGTTGGCTTGTCCGAGTACGGATCCGACCAGGGTGAAGAGCGTCAGCGCTTGCTCGTACAACCTCAGTGCCCGGTCGTGCTGGTTGCGAAGCGATTGTATGTCCCCGATTGCCTGCAAGGTGTGCGCTTGTCCGAGCTTCGACCCTGCTGTGATATACAGTTCAAGTGCCTCTTCGTATGACTGCAGTGCGGCGTCGTCTTCTCCGCAGGACGCATACAAATCGCCGATGGCTTTGAGCGCATTAGCTTGCCCCAGACGGTCACCGACCGTTGTGAACAATTCGAGCGCGCGCTTGTACCATTCCAGCGCCGTGTCATATTCCTTGCGGAAGGCGGAAATGTCGCCAATGGCTTTGAGCGCATTGGCTTGTCCCAACTTCGACTCCGCGGCTGTAAAAAGTTCGAGCGCGTGTTCGTACGACTGCCGTGCTGCATCTCGCTGGTCGCGAAATACTTGTACGTCGCCGATGGCTTTGAGCGTATTCGCTTGTCCAAGTTTCGATCCTACTGCGGCGAACAGCTTCAACGCTCGGTCGTATGCCTGCAAAGCGGTATCGTTCTCCTTGCGAAAAGCGTGCACGTCGCCGATGGCTTTGAGCGCGTCGGCTTGCCCCAGCCGGTCACCGACTGTCGTAAACAACTCCAGCGCCTGCTGATAGGACTGTAGCGCTGCGTCTCGTTGGTCGTGGAAGGCATGCACGTCGCCGATGGCTTTGAGTGCGTTAGCCTGCCCCAGCCGGTCGCCAACTGCCGTAAACAAATCCAGCGCCTGCTGATAGGACTGTAGTGCCGTGTCTCGTTGGTCGCGGAAGGCATGCACGTCACCGATGGCTTTGAGCGTGTTGGCCTGCCCCAGCCGGTCGCTCACTGCTCTAAACAGCTCCAGCGCCTGCTCGTACGACCGCTGTGCGGCGTCGTTCTCCTTGCGGAAGGCATGCACGTCGCCGATGGCTTTGAGCGTGTTGGCCTGCCCGAGTCGGTCGTCGACCGCCGTGAACAGCTCTAGCGCCTGACCGTATGACTGCAATGCTTCGTCGTGTCGGTCACAGAACGCGTGTACGTCACCGGCGGCTTGCAGCAGGTGGGCTAAGTTGTGCTGCTGCTTGGTTTGCTCGGCCAGCTTGCAGGCATGCTTGATCCAGTTCAGAAGTTGCTGAGGGTTGATATGACGCTGACGCCAGTAAAGTGTGAGATAGTCGGTGATTTCCACGGCCAGCTCCGGCGCTGGGAAGTTTGGCAGGAGCGCGCGTTCCTGAGCGAGCTCTACGTTGGCCGATTCGGCGTCAATTTGCATGAGGGCGGGGAGCGAATCCAGCTCGTCATTGAGCGCCTGTTGATAGCGGCTGCCGATTTCGCCGCCGAAGTATGCTGCGTGTCGCACGAT
>FWWM01016210.1_pt1 | contig 11154 bp, 8 predicted proteins | sample 2228351 | NCBI WGS metagenome assembly FWWM01 (sample SAMEA103939774, study PRJEB20133) | metagenome
CGACTGGCCAGCCGCACAATGAACGGAATAGCCCGCCGGCCCGACTGGCCAGCCCCACAATGAACGGAATAGCCTGCCGGCGGGACCATCTGCCCACCACAATGCTTAACATGCCCGCCGTACATCAAGCCCCATTCTGGTGGATTGTCAACCAACCGGACGAGCGTGCCGGCTGGGTGGCGGCCCATCGGGCCAGGCCCGCCGCAACGACCGCCGCGTTAGCCAGCTTTCGGCATCCAAAAACGGTTGACCGTTGTGTTGAAGAGGCTTAGAGTAAGACTTTAGGTACGCTACGGGCGAGGAACCGTCGGGCGAGACGGCCGACATGCTGGCGAAACGTGTGATTCCCTGCCTCGACGTGGACCGGGGCCGCGTCGTCAAAGGGACGAACTTTCTCAATCTGCGTGATGCGGGGGATCCGGTCGAGGTCGCCGCGCGCTACGAGCAAGAGGGGGCCGATGAATTGGTGTTTCTCGACATCACGGCCAGCCACGAGGGGCGGGACATCATATTGGATGTGGTCCGGCGCACGGCGGAGATGGTGTTCATGCCGCTGACGGTGGGCGGCGGCATCCGCACATTGGAGGACATCCGGGCCCTGTTGAACGCCGGGGCGGACAAGGTATCGATCAACTCGGCGGCCTGCCGGCACCCCGAGTTCGTTTCCCAGGCCGCTCGGCGATTCGGCAGCCAGTGCATCGTCGTCAATATCGACCCCAAGCGGGTGTGGCGGGACGGGCGCGAGTTCTGGGAAGTGCACATCCACGGGGGCCGGATCGGCACGGGCCTGGAGGCGGTGGCCTGGGCCCGCCAGGTGGAGCGCCTGGGGGCCGGCGAGATCGTCCTGACCTCGATGGACGCCGACGGCACGCGCGACGGCTACGACCTGGAGATGACCCGGGCCGTCACCCAAGCCGTTTCCATTCCCGTCGTGGCCAGTGGGGGGGCGGGTTGTCCCGACCATCTGGCAGACGCTATTCTCTTGGGGGGCGCGGACGCGGCCTTGGCGGCCAGCATTTTCCACTACGGGCACTACACGATCCGGCAGACCAAGCGCGTCATGCAGGCCCGGGGGATCCCCGTGCGCCTGTAGGCCCACGCCGGCCGTCTGCAACCAGACAACGCGGATTGCAGTCAACGACTGGGAACACAGGTTTTGAACGAACGTGCGGCCTCCGGGGCCCAGACCCCACCGCCGCCAGGCACAGCACTTCCTGGAAGGGGTGACAAGAATGGCGATCTCGGTGAATGGACAGACACTGGTCAAAAGCAAGGACCTGGAGATCGACAAGTACTTTCGGGCATTGGTGAAGCTGGAGGGGAGCGATCTCCATCTGAAGGTCGGCCGGCCCCCCCACGTGCGGATCCGCGGCGAATTGCGGCCTCTGAACCGGCCGCCCATCGAAGAAGAAGAAATGACGCGCATGCTTTTTGCGCTTATGGACGCCGACCCGCGCCTGGCCCCCCGGCGCCGGGAAATCTTCGAGCGGGACGGCGGCGTCGATTTCGCCCACTTCATCGATGTCGATGGCCGCACGTGGCGCTTCCGCGTGAACATCCTCCAGCAAATGGGGTATATGGGCCTGGTGGCCCGCCGGGTGAACAACCAGATCCCTGACTTCGCCGGCCTGCACCTCCCACCGATCCTTGAAGAATTGTGCAAGTTCGACCAGGGGATGATCCTGCTGGCCGGCGTGACCGGCTCGGGCAAGAGCACCACCATCGCCCCGATGCTGGACTGGATCAACCACCACGAGGCCTGCCACATCCTCACCCTGGAGGACCCCATCGAGTACACGTTTACGGACGACAAGTCGCTCATCAACCAGCGGGAAATCGGCCAGGACGTGCGGGACTTTATGGTCGGCATGAAGCACGCGGTGCGCGAAGACCCGGACATTATCCTGGTGGGCGAGATGCGCGACCGCGAGACGTTCGACACGGCCATCCAGGCCGCCGAGACCGGGCATTTGGTGTTCGGCACGATCCACGCCTCCTCGGCCCCCAGCACGATCGGGCGCATTCTCGATTTGTTCCCCCCCGATTTGCATCAGGCCATCCGCAGCGCGATCGCCTTCAATATGAAGGCCATCATCGCCCAGAAGCTGCTCCCTTCGATCAAGCCGGGCGTTGGCCGGGTGCCCACCTGCGAGATCATGATTTTCAATCCGACGGTCAAGAAGTTGATTTTGGAGGGGCAGGATGAAAAACTGGCCGACGCGATCCGCATCTCGGCCCACGAGGGGATGCAGGATTTCACCATGAGTCTGAAACAACTGGTCGAGGAGCGTTTGATCGACCGGGCGACGGCGTTCGAGGTCGCGCCGAACCCCGAGGCACTGAAGATGGCGCTGAAGGGCATCCAGGTCAAGGAATCCGGGATTCTATGATGCGACGCTTGCTCTTGGTGCTGGCCGTTTTCCTGGGAGTCTGCCTGGCCGGAACCACCGAGGCCTGGGCCCAAGAGGCCTCGGGGAGCTGGCGCGGGCCGGGGTTCTACCTGAGCTGGCTGAAGCTGGCGGGGTATTTTGTCGTCTTTTTGGCTTGGGTCTACACCACCGACTGGCTCAGCCGCGACGCCCTGGAACTGGAACTGGCCTACCTCCGCTGGAACCCCATCGCCTTCGGCGTCTTTGTGGGGGCCTGGGTGCTGTCATGGATGATCCCCATCTTCTGGATCGGCCTGCCGTTGGTGGCCCTGGCCTGGGCCGTGCCGCTGGGCGCCTACATCGTCCACCGCAACGGCCGCGTGGAAGAGCACGAGAAAGTGCTGACGCGGGAGCACCTGCGGTTCTGGGCAGCGGGGAAGCTCAACAAGCTGGGCTTCAAGATTCAGGCCGAAGCGCCCGACCCCCACGAGGTCGGCGCGCCGGTGATCCTCAATGCCCGGGGCAGCGGGCCCACCGAACGGGACGAGGCGGCCCGGCTGCTCATGGCCCGGCAGTGCCCCGGCTTGCCGGTCGCCCGGCAGATCGTGGCCGATGGCCTCAACCACCGCGCCGATGCCATCATGCTCGATTTCTCGCAAACCGGTGTGGCCGTCCGCTACCTGGTGGATGGGGTGTGGCACACCGGCGCTCCGTTGGAGCGGGAGGTGGCCGACCCCGCCCTGGAGGCCCTGAAAATCCTTTGCGGGCTGAACCCGCTGGACCGGCAGAGCCGGCAGGAGGGCCGTTTCGGCATCGACTACTTCGTGCTCAAGCAGGCGGTTTTCGATCGCATGGAGCGCCACAAGCAGAAGCTCCGCGAAAAGCTCAGCGCCGAGTTCACCCGCCAGTTCAGCCGCGAAATGACGCGGCAGGCGGTCGAGAACGCCGCGCCCGGCCGCTTGCCGCCGCAGATCAACCAGGCCGAACTGGATCTCCGCGTCAAGGCCGCTGTGGAGCAGGAGATTCGCCTGAAATTCGCCTCCTCCGTCGGCCCCCACACCCCGATCGACAAGACTCGCGTGGGCAAGCTCCCCTATACCGACCGCCCCAATCCCGTCACGTCGCTGGAGCCGGTCAAGGCCTCGGCCACCCTGGCCACCGTGGGAACGCCCACGGGCGAGCGGGCGCTGATCCAGTTGGAAGGCAAAAAAGTCCGGTTTCCTTCCATCGACTCGTTGGGCATGCGCCAAAAGATGCAGGAAGACCTGCGGGCCCTCCTGGCACGCGAGGCCGGATGGGTGCTCTTTGCGGCCCTGCCCGGCCAGGGCTTGCGGACCACAGTCACTGTGGTCCTGCGGGCCTTGGACCGCTTCACCCGGGAGTTCGCGGCAGTCGAAGAGGAGACCAACCGCTACGAGCCCATCGAGAACATTCCGGTAACCACCTATAAGGCGTCGGCCGGCGAGTCCCCCTTGACGGTCTTTCCCGGCTTGTTTCATAAAGAGCCGGCGGTGGTCGTCGTCCGCGATCTGGTCAATGCCGAGACGGTCAACCGGATTCTCGAGGAGATCGGTACGCGGGGCCGGCTGTTCCTCAGCTCGATCCGCGCCGTGGATGCCGTGGATGCCATCTATCGCGTGCTGGCCATGAAGGTGCTCCCCAGCGATCTGGCCAAGCACCTGACGGCAGTGGTCAGCCAGCGCCTGGTCCGGAAACTGTGCGAGCACTGCAAGGAGCCGTACGCGCCCGCGCAGCAGACTCTGGCCCAGCTAGGCATTCCGCCCGGCCGGGTGCAGGCTTTCTACCGGCCCCACCAGCCCACCGAACAGGAAGAACCCTGTCCGGTGTGTGCGGGGATCGGCTACCTGGGGCGGACGGCCGTCTTCGAACTCTTGGTGCTGGACGACACGATGCGCAAGGCCCTGGCCAGCGGCGCCAAACCCGACGCCTTCCGCCAGGTGGCCCGCAAGGCCGGCTTCCGCAGCCTCCAGGAAGAGGGCATCGTGCTGGTGGCCAAGGGGATCACTTCGCTCCAGGAACTGATTCGCGCCATGAAACAACAATGAATTGCCGGCCTGGCCCCGCCGCCGCCCCCGCAACGCGATGGCCGGCGGGGTCGCGGCACGGGGTTTCAACGAACCGGCAATGGCCCGCGCTTCGCTCTGGAAGGTCCTGTATCATGAGTTTCGTCTTTCCCGCCCTGTTGATCGTGATCCTGGTGGCCTGCCTCGGGTTCCTGTATGCCGAGGGGATGTGGAGCAACGGTATACGGTTCATCAACGTGGTGCTGGCGGCCCTTTTGGCCACCAATTTTTGGGAGCCGCTGGCCAGCCTGGCCGAAAGCAAAATCCACCCCCGATTCACCTTTTTCTGGGACTACCTGGCCCTGTGGGGGCTGTTCGCCCTGTTCATGGTGATCTTCCAGCTTGCTACGCGCCAACTTTCCGAGGTCAAAGTGCGCTTCCTGCGGATCGTGGATCAGATTGGCGGTAGTGCTTTTGCCGCGGCAATCGGTTACGTATTGATCTGCTTCACCACGATGAGCATCCACCTGGCGCCTCTGGGGCCAACGGCGTTCTTCGGCGGTTTCGATCCGCAAAAGTCGTCGCTTTTGGGACTGTACCCCGACCGGCAGTGGCTGGCATTTATGGAATGGCTTTCCAAGGGACCATACGCCACCTCGCCGCCGCGGGTATTCGATCCGGAACACCGCTTGATCCCCAAGTACCGGCAGCGGCGCGAAAGCCTGGATCGTTACCGCACCGAAAAGGGCGCGTTTCTGGTGCCGGAGTCCGAACTGAGCGCCGTGGCGCCACCGTGAGCACCACGAACCGGCGCGGGAGGGCACAGGCGCACCACTCACTTCGTACTTGGGCACGACGAACGAGGTATGAGCGAAGAGAAAACCGCACAGCGAACATCGGTTCGTTTCACGCCGGCCCGCCTTCCAGACGAGCCGGCCGAGATCGAATCCTATCGCCCGTTATGTGGACTGGCCGTGGTGGCCGCCCTTTTGGGAGCGATCTCGCCGCTGGCCCTTTTTGCCCCGTTTTTGTGGGTGTTGCCGCTGGGAGGCCTGGTGGCGAGCGTGGCGGCCCTGCGGGCCATCGGCGCGATGGTTCCGCCCATGTTGGGCCGAACCGGGGCGCTTGCCGGCCTGGCCTTGTCACTGATCTTTGGAGTCGCCGGACCGGTGGATTGGGCCTGCTATCGCTGGCAAATCCGCCGCGAGGCCACACAGTTCGCCATGCAGTGGTTCGACTTCGTCCGGCAGCGAGAACCCCATAAGGCCTTCCAATTGCGTCTGGCGGCCGAGACCCGCAGCCCCCTGGACGATGCCCTGTGGCAGGTCTATTACGAAGGCTCCGACCTGCGGCAAATGCTCCTGGATTTCCTCAACGACAAGACCGTGCGCACGCTGATGGCATTGGGCGACAAGGCCACGATCCGCTACTTCGATACCGAGGCCCAGGAGGGAGAAGGGGAGTCGGACCTCGTCGACCAAAGCTACGCGGTAACCTATCCCGCCCCCGAAGGACCGACCACTTTCTTTATCACCCTGCACATGCAGCGCAGCCGCCCCAGGGATTCGGACCGGGCCTTTTGGCGCATCATCAGCCACCGCGGCGGCGTGCGGCCAAGGGCCTTGGGCGGGCCGCCCATAGAGTGGTAGTCCGCGCCAGGGATACGCGCCACGCGCCAAGCCCGGCCAGGCCCAACTACATGCTGGACCGCCCCCGGCGGAATAAGCTGCCCAATTTGCCGCAGCAGTCGCAGGGACGACGCGGGGTACCTCCTCCCGGGTCGCTTAGCCCCCACGTATGCCGACAACAATCCCACTGCCCTGCTCTTCCGAAATCCGGCCGGGCCGTGTGATGTACCGTGTCCCTTTCCGCCGCCGGATCGAACTTTGCCAAATGGCTTTGCCCGCGCTTTGGGCCACTTTGTAGCAAGAAGTGAGCGGAGACCTTCGATACGGCAAATCTTCTTTAAGTTACACCTTCCGCGCCTCGAGAATGGTGGCGTCGAGGACAGGCGTGGGGTGCACCCCGGCGACTTCGAGGCCTGCCTGGCGGAAAAGGTCGCGGAACTCATCGAGGGTCCGGAGCTGACTGCCAATCAACAGATATTCCAGGTCAACCAGCTTATTCAAACGGTCTACGCCGTTCGCGGGATCCAACAGCGCGTGAATCGACAGGACAACAGCGTGATCGTCCATCGAGTTTCGGATGGACCGGAGGATTCTGAGCGCATCGGGGTCTTCCCAGTCGTGCAGGACATGTTTCAGAAGATAGGCCTCCGCTCTGGGCAAAACGGATTGGAAAAAGTCGCCCCCGACGGTCTGGCAGCGATCCAGCACGCCGGCAGCTTCGAGGTCGCGACGGGCCAGCGCGATTGTGTTCGGCAGGTCGAACAGCACTCCGCGGAGGCGCGGATATCGCCGCAGGATTTCCCCGAGCAGGATGCCGCGGCCGCCCCCCACGTCGCAAATGGTACCAAAACGGCCGAAGTCGTAAGCCGCCGCTATAAGCGGTGCCTGCCACTTGGTGAAGTTCGCCATCCCGTTGACGAAATTGGCGCAGATCCTGGGGTCTTGTTCGTACACTTCCCAGACAGTCCTCTTGCCGTGCGCCAGCTCGGTGGTCCGTTTTCCCGTCCTTACGGTTTCGAGAATGAAGCACGCCAGGTACCAGGTTCCCCTTCCCAAGAGCAAGGTCCAGTCGCGCATCGAGAACGCAGCATCGGATCGTAGCGCCTCGGCAGCTCGAGTGAGCCGCCATGTGCCGCGTGGGCCTTCGTAGAAAAACCCGAAGCCGGCCAAAGCACGCAGCACCCGATAGAGGTAGGGTGCATGCGCGCCGGCCAGCCGGGCCAAATCCTCGGTTTTCTTCGGACCGTCGCGGAGCAAATCGGCGATTCCGAGTTCAGCCGCAACGTAGAGGCCGCGTGCCAGCCAGGCCGCCTCGAGGATCGTATAGACGTCCAGGTGGCGGGCGAATACTGGCGGCTCCCACCAGCGACGAAACGGCCACGCCACGCGCCAAAGCCACCGTGCGTAGAGTTTCCGCAACAGCGCCATGCTTGGTCCTCCGAAAATACCGACCGGTGGCAAACGACAGTTCCATTCTATAACTTGTCCCCTCGGGGCCGGGAGCCTTTACGCCACCGTCCGAAACCGCTCTCCCCCCAATCGCCTTTTTATGGGAAAGGGTGCTAACCACAAATGGCTGCGTTTGCACCGAGAGCCAATGAAAGGGAGGGCATAGTTGCGTTCGGCCTGCGGGAACAAGCAGCCCGCTGCCAGGGGCCCATCGCTGGCTAACGCCCCAAGGGAACTGTGCGCCGATCCCACCGGCGTGGCGTGTGGGGCCGTTCCCCTGCGGCCGCACGGGTCAATACACCTGCCAGGGTGCCCGTTTGGGCGTGTCCAAGAGGCGGTTGGCTTCCGCATCGCCGGGGAACTCGCCTTTGACAGGGTCGTACCGCAAAGGCCGCTGGAGCTGGTCCATAATGGCGATCAACAGGCACAGCGACCCCGAGCGGTAGGCCACCTCCTCGTTGCAAATCGTGGGCTTGCGGGTCCGCATGCACTCCAGCCAGTTGCCGTTGTGGTCGTTGTTCCGGGGCCGATCGAGGCGGACATCGCCCGGGCCCAACGGCGTCGGGTCGAATTGCTCGCGAATCTTCGGGCCGCCGAAGATGCGCTTCTGCCCCCGGGTGCCGAAGACGGCCGTATCGGCCGAGTCGCCCGGCGTGCGGGGGCAATGGATTTCCACGCCATCGGCGTAGCGGAGGCGCAGGGGCAGTTCGCCCTCCGGAGGAAGCATTTCCACGGGCCCTTCGGCATCCTTGCCTAAAGCCCACTGGGCCATATCCAGAACGTGCGATCCCCAGTTGCCAATCGACCCCAGGCCGAAATCGCGAAAACCCTGCCAGTGGCCCACGAATCGATAGGGCCGCCACGCGGCCGGTCCCAGCCACAGGTCCCAATCGAACTCGTCGGGGTCGGGCGGGGCATGGCGGGCGGTGTAATCGGGGAAATCCGGGACCGGCGAGGGCCCCACCGTGACCACCGCATGGGTCACCTTGCCAATCCGGCCGCTGCGGACCATTTCGCAATAGTCCCGCAGGTTCCCCTCGTTGGTGCTGCGCCGCTGGGTCCCATGCTGAAAGATGCGACCATAGCGGCGGATGGCAGCGACCATGGCTTGGGCCTCGCCGAGGGTCAGGGCGAACGGTTTTTCGGAAAACACGTCCTTGCCCGCCTTGGCGGCCATGATGCACATGATTGGCCGCCAATGTTCCGGGGCCGAAAGGACCACGCCGTCGATATCCGGCCGGGCCAGCACATCCCGAAAATCTCGGTATGCCCGACACACCCGATAGGCGCCGCCCGATTTGTTGCCCGCGGTGATTTCCTCGATCAAAGCCTGCACCTTTTGGCGCACAGCCCGGCGGACATCGCTGACGGCCAGCGGCTCGACATCCGGCCGGCTGGCGAACTCCCGCACCAGTTGGACTCCCCGGCCGCCAGGCCCGATGAACGCCAGGCCAATCCTCTCGCTGGCGGCCGGCCGACCTGCTTTGCCTAATGCCGAACCCGGCACCACCCAAGGGGCCATCATGCCGGCTGCGGCGGTCTGTAAGAAGCGGCGACGTCTCATAGGCACGCCTCCTCGTTCGCCCCGGAATCCCATGTCTCAACTGGTTCGCACCAGGTCGGCCAAGGAACTCGGGCTCTCTCCCGCAGCTCAATAGCCAGCTACCCGGTAGGCCAGCATATTATCGACGCCAGGCCACGCTTGCGAAAGAGGCACCATCGCCCAGCGGAAAAAAAACGGGGGCAGGACCGTGCCCTCGGTTGGCTGGCGTACCACGCGTCCGCTCCAAGCCCGTGCCATGCGCGGTCCTCGGCTCCCACCATTCTCCTTTCCGAACGGACACCCCAGCGGCGTGGAATGGCGCAGCAGTTTCAGCCCCGCTCGATAGAAGGGGCCAAACCCGCTTTCCCGTCAAAGCCGGCACGGCCGGAATGACCCGAAATGCTCCACGCCCTACGCGAGCAGGCTAATGGCGGAATGCCGACATGAGCCGGCCAGGCAGGTGCTATCATTCCTCCGTGGGTGCGACGAGACGACGCAAGCAGGGTGGTTGCAGCGATGGGATTGGTTGGCCTCCTATTTTCCCGCACATTTTCCCTCCGACGCTGTTTTTGGCTCGTTTCCTTCGCATGGACCCTGGTCGTCGCGGTCCTTTCGGTCCTTTTTCTGCTGGGCAAACGCCACGAGTGCCGGCAGCAAGCCCTCGGCCAGGCCCGCGCCATTTATCGGACCGACATGACCTACCGCCAATGGATTGCCCGGGCAGGCGGCGTGTATGCCGAGACTAACGAGCGGGTTTCCCCAAACCCCTATCTGCGCATACCCAACCGCGATGTGATCCTGCCTGATGGGCGGAAATTGACGCTTTTGAACTCGGCGTATTTGATGCGGCTGATTCACGAGTCGGGCAATAGCGATTCGTCGCATCGCGTGCGGCTTGTCAGCCGCGAACCGGTCAATCCAGACAATGCCCCCGATGCCTGGGAACAGGCCGCTCTTACGGCCTTGCAGCGGGGGAAGGGCGAGGTGGCCGAGTTCCTGGTCCGCCCCGAGCGGACATGGCTGCGCCTTGCCAAGCCCTTGTATATCGAAAAGGCCTGTGTGCGCTGCCATAGCCAGGGGTATCGTGAAGGCGACCTTCGGGGCGCGGTGAGTATTACCTTGCCGGTCCCAACCGTTTGGGAACTCGCCCGGCGCGACTGCATGTTGGTTTTCGGAGGACATGTGCTGTTGTGGGCGATGGGGATGGGGGGGATCGTGCTGGTAGCGGTCCGCCTGAAGCGCCATCTTCAAGAGCGGGAACGGATTGCCGCGGAATTAGACGCAGCGCGCCGGGCGGCGGAATCGGCCAGCCAGGCCAAAAGCGAGTTCCTGGCGCAGATGAGCCACGAAATCCGCACACCTTTGACCGCCATCCTGGGCTACGCGGAATTGGCGCTGGGGTCGCCCCACCTCTTTGCCGACCAGCGCTGCGCTTTGGACACCATCCACCGCAACGGGCAGATGTTGCTGCGGCTGATCAACGATTTGCTGAGCCTTTCGCGGATCGAAGCCGGCCGGCTCGTGCTGGATCCGGTGGACTGCCCTTTGTGGCCGCTCGTGCATCAGACGGTCGAGCTGGTGCGGCCCCGGGCTCAAGAAAAGGGGCTTGCGCTGCGAATCGAGCCGGTTTTTCCCCTCCCGCTGCAAATCCGCACCGACCCCTTGCGCCTGCGGCAGGTCCTGGGCAACCTTTTGGGCAACGCCGTGAAGTTTACCGAACACGGCGAAGTGGCCCTGCGCGTCCAATGGCTGGCCCAATCCGAAGGTCGCGGAACCCTGCGGTTCGCGGTGCGCGACACGGGCATCGGTATGGACGAGGAGCAGCTCGGCCGGTTGTTCCGCCCCTTCTGCCAGACGCCCAGCAGCACCGCACACCGCTTCGGCGGGACGGGACTGGGGCTGGCCATTTCCAAACGTCTGGCCGTGCTCTTGGGGGGCGACATCGCCGTCCAAAGCCAGCCCGGCCAGGGGAGCGTGTTCACCTTCTGGATCGAGACCCAGGCGGCGGGCGAAGCCTGGCTGCATTCGCTCGAAGAAGCGCCCCCGACAGAGGCTCCCCTTTTGGAATCGAAACCGGGAGGGTTCTCGGGCCGGGTCCTCGTGGCCGAAGATGGCCCGGACAACCAGCGGCTTATCCGCGC
>FWWM01008577.1_pt1 | contig 11152 bp, 9 predicted proteins | sample 2228351 | NCBI WGS metagenome assembly FWWM01 (sample SAMEA103939774, study PRJEB20133) | metagenome
GAGGGAGGTTGTGAAAATGTATAAAACGCCATTTGATATTATTGTTGAACCTTTATTTTCCGAGAAGGCAGAAGCCCAATCAAAACTCAGAAAATATACTTTTTTGTGTCGTATTGATGCGACAAAATCCGAAATAAAAAGAGCAGTTGAGAGTATGTTTGGTGTTAAGGTTGCAAAAGTAAATACTATGATATACAGGGGAAAGTTGAAAAGACGCGGTATATTTATTGGGAAGAGGCCAAACTTCAAAAAGGCAATAGTTAGCCTCAAAGAGGGTAGCATTGACTTTACGAAAATAACCGAAAAACTTGCCCAGAAGGTTGAAAAGAAATAAGATAAAACTTTAAAGGGGGGGATTTATATATGGGAGTAGTTAAGCTCAGACCTGTAACGCCTGGACAGAGACATATGACAAAATATGATTTTTCTGAGATAACTAAAGATGAGCCGGAAAAGTCTCTTGTTGATAAGTGGAAGCAGAAAGCTGGTAGGAACAATTTGGGACGAATAACAGTGAGACATAGAGGAGGCGGAAGTAAAAAAAGGTATAGAATTATTGATTTCAGGAGAGATAAATTTGATGTTCCCGGAAAAGTTATAGCTATAGAGTATGACCCGTGCAGAACTGCGAGGATAGCTCTTGTTGAGTATGCGGATGGTGAAAGACGTTATATAATATGTCCTAAAAACCTTCGGGTCGGAGATACTGTGATGTCCTCGCGCAACAAAATAGAAGCGAAGATAGGTTGGGCTATGCCTCTCAAATATATACCAGATGGGATGTTTGTTCATAACATAGAAATTGTTCCGGGTTGTGGAGCTGAGCTCTGCAGGTCTGCAGGGACATATGCTCAGGTTCTCGCAAAAATAGGAAAGTATGCACTTTTGCGTCTACCCTCAAAGGAAGAGAGACTGATACATGGCGACTGCCTTGCAACGGTTGGCCAGGTCGGACTTGAGGAACATGAACTTATTTCCCTTGGGAAAGCGGGTAGAGCTCGGTGGCTTGGAAGGAGACCTCATGTCAGAGGAGTGGCAATGAACCCAGTAGACCATCCTCACGGCGGTGGTGAGGGCAGATCTCCTCAAGGAAATCCCCACCCTGTATCTCCTTGGGGTTCGAAAGCAAAAGGATATAAAACAAGAAGAGGAAAGAAAATTTCAGATAAATTTATAATAAGAAATAGGAAAGGTAAAGTGATAACTAAACTTGAAATAGGTGAAGGGACACAGTGATGTGAATTTTCACATAATAACTATATTTCCGGAATTCTACGATTCACCTCTTTCTGTAGGTCTTGTTGGAAAAGCTCGGGTAAAAGGAATTGTGAGCTTTAATTTTGTTGACTTGAAAAACTTTGGTGTTGGTAAGCATTGTGTTATTGATGGGAGACCTTACGGTGGGGGCATAGGCATGGTCATAAGACCGGAACCGGTCGTTCAGGCGATAAAGAGTATAAAATGCGAGCAAAAGAAAATCACAATATTTTTCTCTCCAGCCGGCTATCTACTCAATCAGAGCATATTAAAAAAAATAGCAGAGTATGAAAATATAATTCTTATATGTCCAAGATATGAGGGAGTCGATGAGAGAGTTAAAAAGCTTGTTGACCTTGAAGTTTCAATAGGAGATTATGTTGTTCATTCTGGTGATGTTGCTGCGCTTGTTCTCATTGAGGGTGTCGTTCGTCTCAAAGGGGGATTTATGTCTTCTCAGGTAGAAGAGGAAATAGCTCTGAACCTTCTTGACTTCCCACATTTCACGCGACCGAGAAAATTTGAAGGTGAACCCGTCCCTGATGTCCTCATATCCGGGAACCACGCTATGGTAAAAAAATGGAGATTGGAAAGGTCAATTGAAAAAACTATTGAAAGGAGACCTGACCTTATACTCAAAACACTCTGTAATATGAAAAAAAATAAGATAGGGAATATAAAAGGGGATGATATAGATGAATTCATCACATATCTTTTTGAGATCATCTGTTCCTTGAAAGAGAGAAATAAAGATATTGAGAGAAGAATTTTTGAAAATCTTTTAAGCTATTACTTGAATATGGAAATTGCAGGTGATCCTTTTGGAAGTTTTGATTAAGTTCTCTGATTGGGTTGATGCGGATCACACATTCCTGCTTAATATCTTTTTCATATCTGCGAGATTTGCGACCTAAGATTTAGTGGATAGGATAACACACGATCTTGAGACTTTGAAGGACTAAGATCTTGGGGGCAAAAAGGTAGAAAAAAAGGAAAAGTATCTTATGAATATTATTTTCCTCTACATATTTTTCCTGATGAGATGGGGGATTGGGAGCTATGATAGAGAGAACTCTTGTTATAGTGAAACCTGACGCAGTATCCCGTAATCTTTCATCGAAGATACTTTCTATGATAGAGGGGAATGGATTAAGGCTTGTTGCGGTCAAATCTTTGAAACTTTCGAAGGAAGATGCACAGAAGTTCTATCATGTCCATAAAGATAAACCATTTTTTGATTCTCTTACATCTTATATGTCATCTGGTAAGGTCATTGTTGCTGTCTTTGAGGGAGAGAACGCTATATCTCGTGTGAGGGAGATAATGGGAGCCACCGACCCAAAGAAGGCAAAGGTTGGCACTATAAGAAGATTATACGGTATAGATATTGAAAAAAATTCAATTCACGGTTCTGACTCTCCTCAGTCCGCCGAATTTGAAGTTAATTTTTTCTTCTCCAATTTGGAACTTAGTTGATCTTAGCTTTTTCACTATCATTTATCCCATTCATCACACCTTCCTTACATATTTTCTATTTTCTCTATAATCTCCCTCTTGATACTATTTATGTGTCCTACCCCGTTTACTTTGACAATTACTCCCTTTTTCTCATAGTATAAGATGAGAGGCAATGTATTTTCTCTATATACATCAAGACGCCTTTTAACCTTCTCCTCCGTGTCATCCTCCCTGATATAAAGTTTTTCACCGCATAAATCACATATCTCATCTTCTTTTGGTGGTTCAAAATATATATTGTATGTTCTTTGGCACGAAGGACAGGTTCTTCTTCCTGCTATCCTCTTTACTATTTCATCGTCCGGCACATCTATGTATATGACTTTATATTTTGTTATACCGAGTTTTTTGAAAAGTTCTTCAAGGGCTTCTGCTTGGGGTATAGTTCTTGGGAAACCATCAAGTATGAAACCATTTTTCGTATCATCGTTTTTCAGTCTCTCTTCTATTATTCGTATAACTATTTCATCTGGGACGAGCATACCCTTTGTAAGGTAATCTTCGACTTTCTTCCCGAGCTCTGTCCCACGCCTTACAGCATCTCGCATTATATCACCTGTTGCTATGTGCGGGATTTTGAGCTCTTGTGAGACAAGTTTGCCTTGCGTCCCCTTTCCGCTACCCGGCGGTCCAAAAAGAATGGCAACCTTCATTTTTCATGCACCACCCTTTATCATTTTTATGTTTTATGTTATTTTATATTTTCAACCAATTATCCCATTGGATTTTTTCTATGTGGATTCAAATTCACAGTTTCCCTGTATATCTTTTTATAAAAAATAAAAATTACTCAAAAATTTTCAAGATCGTTGGTCTTATCTCTGATCTCTTGTTTTTTGGTTTGTCTTGCATTTTCTCCTTTATCTTATTCATTGGAGCGTATCTACCTACAAATTCTCCCTTTAATTTTCTTTCTTTGAATGTTTTTACGACTATGTGTTTTCTTATTTCTTCTTCTGCATCTATGATTTCCTTCTTATAATCTTTCAACCTTTCCTCAGCAAATCCACAATATTCAGGAGAAATATCAATTCCTATAAAGTCATAACCTAAAATTTTTGCAGCAACCAAAGTTGTTCCACTACCACAATAAGGGTCTAAAACTAAACCCTTTTTCTTTCCATCCATAACAGAATAAATACACCTTAATGGTAGTGCCAATGGAAAGGGAGCAGGATGTGGATTATTTTTTTCAGGCAAGATTCTCCATATAGAAGTTAAAAGTGCATGCTTTGGTTTTAATTCTTCGCCTATTATATTCTTTCCTTTAGGTTTGTAAAGCCAGTAAATTCTCTCATCAACTTGCCAAAACCTCCAGCCTCTTATATTCCCAGCAATCATCCTGTCCCATATTATTTCCTGTTTTATAATCCATTTTGTTTTTCTGAGCCAATCCATGGGATGTAAAAGTTTTCCCCTTTCCCACCTAAGCTTATGATTGTAGAAAAAAGAGCCGCCAGGCTTTGTTATTCTATAAATCTCATTGAGAACTCCAATTTGCCGTCTTTGATACTCAGCTTCAGGTAATTTATCAGATGCTCCACTATATTTTATATTCGGAACCAGCCAACCCTTTTTATTTTCTCCCTTGTTATAGGGAGGTGAAGTAACTCCAACATCTACAATTTCATCTGGTAAACGTTTCAAAATTTCTAAAGCATCTCCACAAAATATTTTGTTCAAATAATCTTCAATTACTTCTGGCATTTTTGTAATAAAAATTTATAAAAACCATTTGTAATGTATCTTTTATATTTTGATAATTCCTTTTCGTGAAGGATGTATAGATGTATACAAGTATATAATTTTTAAATCAGGACAATTTTTATAATGATTATAATCAAAACTCGCACTTCTTAAAAATTGTCCCTTTGTGCTTTTACTTCCTTGTTAGTAAATCTGCTAACATTTCTGAAAAGTGTCTTAGATTTTCCAATTAAATAGTTATTTACTTCCTTATGAGAGCCAATTTTATAAATCTTAATTTTTGCGAGATTCACTTTACTGAAAAATTTGCTTTTGCAAAATTTTTGCTTTTCGTTTTTGCTTTTTGTTTTTACTTCTTGCTTTTTACTCAATTATCTTCGCCGATGTTGAAGAAACAAAATTAACGCGGAACTGGGACTAAAGATTCCTTATGATATTTTCTATTTTATCTGCTATCGTGTTCCAATCATAGTTTTTCGCATATCTACGCGCTTTTTCTCCCATTCTCTTCCTCATTTCCTCATCTTGAGCGAGCCTATTTATAGCTGAAATGAGTTCGTTTTCACCTCTGAAGAGAAGTCCGTTTTCTCCATCGACAAGGTCACAATAACCCTTTATGTTCGATGCTATCGGAGGTGTTCCACATGCCATACTTTCTATTATCACTATACCAAAGCTTTCCCCACCCACTGAAGGGAATACACTAATATCTGCGGATGCATAAAACTCCGGAAGTCTCTCCTCAGGAATAAGTCCAGCTATCTTTACATTTTCATCGCTCCCTACCATTTTCTCTATTTTTTTTCGCATTGGACCATCTCCGCCTATCACAAGCTCAAGGGGAACATATTTACCATTCTTTTTACCAGCCTTATTTTTTATTTTTTGCCAAGCACTCACAAGGATATCCACACCCTTCCTCTCATCAAGGCGACCAAGAAACACGAACCTAACTTTTTCTGGCTGTTTTTTCCCAGCTCTCTCATTATATATGGATGTATCAATACCGGGAGGTATTATAACCATGTTCTGAGGTCCAAAATATTTTTCCACCTCCATTTTTGCCCATCTTGACACCGCTATCATGACGTCAAGTGAGCTTAAAAATGGTCGTATGATGTACCTGAAAAGTATGTAGCCAAGGTTCGGCTTTTCTGTTACAGAGTGAAATATACCGATTTTTTTTGCTTTTGAGAGAAGAGTTGCAGGGTAGGGTAGCGTTAAACCCCCAGGTCCCTGCATTATGACGATATCGTGTGGTTTTTTGAATTCTGCCCTCAATCTCACTAAATCTTTGGGAGAAAGTAACGTTATCCAGCATCGAGTTCCATTTGCTGTGACAGATACGAGTTTCCCAAATCGCATTACTTCTCCCCCATATTCTCTTATCTTTTTATCTTCCTCTGGTGTTATCCGCACGCCACCCGTTATTACCTTTACATTATGTCCCCTTTTGAGTAGTTCTCTTGCAAGAAAAAATGTATATTTTGAAACACCACTTGGAACAGGCGGAAAACTATCTGACACAAGATAAATAGAGGACATATACAATAAATATACAATAAATTACAATTACAATTATTTTATTTTTTATTTTGCTTGTCTAATTTAACTTTTTTATATTTCAATTCCAATATCTGAGAACACTTTAATCCGATATCTCAGAACATTACAAAGTTTCACCGAGTTTCATGATTAACCTAAATTTTAACTGAATTTTCTCACTACATCAAAGGGCTTTTATTTTTGTGTATTTTTCTTGACTTTTAATTTTGTAATGTATATACACTACAATGACCTCACACAACCTTGTCGCTCACACCGTCCCTCCCGGGGTATTATCTCAAGAAAGGTAAATTTACTCTTTCTGCGACGGAATTGCCGGAGCAACTAAAGAAAGGATATAAGTTTATTTAAAAGGATATAAGATTTATCTAAAGGACAAAAGATCAAACTCCCACTGGCAAACTACAGAGAAAAATTTATATAAGTTCCTTGATTATCTTTATAAAAATGGGTAAAAATTTAGGGATTAAAATCTTTGATAAGTTAAAAGAATTTTCAAGGAGTTATATTTATATTTTTCAATTTTATACCAATTTATAAAATTCTTATTAGAGAAAAATTTTTTTGTAAAAATCTTTGAAAAAAGCAAATTATTCCTGCATTTTTTTAATTTTCCAAAAGAATTTTATAATGGATGCGAAAAATGTTTGAGATGGAAGAGAAATTTTGTGAAAATCTTTGAAATTTTGAAAAAATATAAGTAGTAAAAAGATATTTTTTTGAGAGGTTTTTACTTATGAAGTGGTTTTTAATATCTGTTCTTATCACATTTTTTGTTTTTGGGGTAACTATCGCATATCTTAGGGTTGGAAAGCCAGCTTATAAGAAATCAGAAGTCAGAGTGAAACCGTATGATGAGATTGAAAGAGATTGGAGGGCTTCTCAGGTTACAGAATTTGAAAGGGAGATAAAGAAGTTTGAGGAACCTGAGTTGCAAGGTAGGTTGAACCGGGCACTTGAGCTTGTCCGAAAACTCAAAGAACCACTGCCGAAAAATGAAAACGATAGAGTTGTGGATGAGATAAAAAATTTGGTGTCGGATGTATCCTCTGACCTTGTCAATATAGTTGAAAGGTTGAGGATAAGATGGGAACCTAACCTTCAGAAGGTTAAGGTTGGAAAAGAACTGTATGATAATCTCTGTATGACATGCCATGGTGTTGAGGGTGATTCTCTCTCTGTAACACCTGAGGGTTTGAGGACCGATTTAGGTGATGTAATTTACGCTCGTGATTTTACGGGTAAATACCATAGGGATGGAAAGGTTGTATTTAAATTTGCATCTGATTTTACAGGTGAGATGGGCGCTGATGAAGACATAAAGCTTTTGATCAGGGAAGGATTGGCAGGCACACCTATGCCTGGATTTCCTTATCTTAAGGAGCAGGAACTTGACGCGATTTTAGAATACATAAAATCTCTCAATCCACGCTGGAAGTTTTTCAGCACAAATCGTAGGATCTATCCCGAACCGCCAGAAGACCTTCTCACGCAGACTCGCGTTGAAAACGGTCGTGAACTTTTTAAGACGTTCTGTTCCGCATGTCATAGAAACCCTGAAGAAGGTGAGTCTCCTCTTGCACAACCTACAGCATGGTATAAATTTGACAAAGACGGGAGAATAACGGGTGGGGATTCTCCTTTCCAGGTGGTCTCGGCAAGGTATTTTGGAAAAGAACCGCTCAGACGCGGTAAACCTGAGTACATATTTGCAGTTATAAAGAATGGGATAGCGGGAACTACCATGACACCTTGGGCGCATCTTGGAGAAGAGAATATATGGAACCTTGTCGCATATATACTTTACCTTGATGGGAAAAAGATTCAAACAGCTGGGGGAGAAGGCGAGAAAGGGGCCAAAGTGCATGTTGAGAATCACGATAAGGTAGAAGAAGGAAATACAATGGAGAATAGATCGGATGACTCTCAAAGTTGAAAATAAAGGAGGGATGTAGGGTGGTGATTTATATTAATTTTAGGAAGTTGATTTGTAATAAAGTGATAGGGGGGTGATGCGTTATGCTTCCTGTTGATATATCTGAACATGGGAAACTGATTGACCTTGTTATAAAGATTTCTGTCGGAGGAGGGATTATAGTCGGGATTATATCATTTCTTATCGTATTTTACATAATTGCACGGTTCAGGAGGGGTAGAAATCCGTTCCCACTTCCTGATGTTCCAGCTGGTCTCAAAAGAGTAATTCTTATAGATTATATCATGATAATATTTGATATCGTTCTTCTTGTCGCAAGTTCATATGCCTGGGTTTTTTTCTTCGTCAGACCTATCGAAAGTGTGAAGAAGGAGGTAATTGAGAATGGTGAGAAATTTGTTGAAGTTAGGGTCATAGGGAGGCAGTTTTTCTGGACCTTCTGGTATCCTGGGAAAGATGGTAAGTTTGATACCCGAGATGATTTTAAGCTCGCAAATCTTCTTGTTGTGCCAAAAGATACAAACGTCTTTCTTGATATAACCTCGGGGGATGTTCTGCACTCTTTTTTTGTGCCTAATGCTCGCTTGAAGTATGATGCTATACCCGGTAGATGGACACATATTTGGTTCAAACCTACGGAGGAAGGTGAATTTGAGATAGCATGTGCTGAGCTTTGCGGTGCAATGCACTATAAGATGAAAGCTCTGATGCGTGTTCTCCAAGAAGAAGAATATAAAAGATGGTTTGATAATGCTCCGTATCAGTGATTTTGCTGAAATTTTTAAGGAAAGGGGGTGATATTTATGAACGGGATGACAACAGCGGTTGGGCATGAACATGGGGCCGGGCATGGACACGGGGGCGAGCATGGAACTGAAAGTTTTATAAGGCGTTATATATTCTCTACCGACCACAAAACAATAGGTAAGCAATACCTCTTGACGGGCATAATAATGGCAACACTGGGTGGACTTTTTGCTATAGTTTTCAGAATAAACCTTTCTAATCCAGGTTTCATTTCGCATGAACAATATAATGCGCTTGTCACATATCATGGAGCAATAATGTTCTTTTGGGTTGCAATGCCTATACTACTTGCTGGTCTTGGAAATATACTTATACCACTTATGGTAGGAGCACGAGATATGGCTTTCCCAACTCTTAATATGATTTCCTACTGGACATTTTTCCTTTCAACTGTTGTCCTAATAATCTCTATGTTTGTCCCTGGCGGTGCATTCTCAGGTGGTTGGACGGTTTATCCTCCCTTGAGTTCGGATCCAGGTAAGTTTCTCGGGGCGGAACTTGGGACTGTTCTTTTTCTCCTTGCACTTGCTCTTGAATTTGCTTCAATGCTCATGGGTGGAGTGAATTTTATAACCACTACTCTGACTATGAGAGCGAAGGGACTTAACCTTATGCGCCTTCCTATATTTGTCTGGATGGAGGTTATGGCTTCCTTGCTTTTTCTGTTCTCTGTCACACCTCTTATAGCAGGAGCTGTAATGCTACTCCTTGATATTGCTCTCGGAACTCACTTTTTCCGCGTTGAAGCGGGAAAAGTTGGGGATCCAATTTTGTGGCAACATCTGTTTTGGTTTTTTGGACATCCTGAGGTATATGTCATACTTTTCCCAGCTCTTGGAATACTTTTTGAAGTCATAACAACTTATTCGAGGAGACCCGTTTTCAGTTATAAAGGGGTGGTTTATGCCACTATTGCAGCTGGGATTCTGAGTTTTATGGTTTGGGCACACCACCAGTTTGTGGCTGGAATAAATCCGATCTCCGCTATGGCTTTTTCAGTGACGACCGTTCTGATCTCAGTGCCTTTCTCAATGACCCTTGTGATTATGGGGCTAACTATGGCAGGAGGTTCCATAAGGTTCACACCGGCTTTTCTCTTTGCATTCTTTGCTTTCATTATGTTTATAATAGGGGGTTTGACAGGTCTTCCACTTGGGGCGGTAGGATCAGATATATATTTCCATGACACTTACTTTGTTGTAGGACACTTTCATTACACTGTCTTTACAATAGCTGTTCTGAGCTCAATAGCAGGGATATATCACTGGTTTCCAAAGATGTTCGGAAGGACGATAAATGAGAAATTTGGAAAGGCACATGCATGGCTCACTCTTATATTCTACAATGGATTTGCTTTCCCGGCATTTTTTCTGGGATTTGCAGGTCATCCGAGAAGGTATTATTCTGCGCTTGAGCTCGGATACCTTCAAAAATACCAATGGATACATGAGCTCATGACCATATCAGCTATACTCTTGCTTGCGACTCAGCTTGTCTTTCTATTTGTGTTCTTCTACAGTATCTTCGCGGGGAAAGAGGAAACAGAACCAAATCCTTGGAAATCTACAACACTGGAATGGCTTGCTCCATCTCCCCCACCTCATCTTAACTGGGGCAGTTTTGCACCGATTGTGGAAAGAGGGCCTTATGAATATGCCAAAGACGGTAGAGATGTTGATTTCATCCCACAAGGAAAACTTGTGAGAATAAGGTCGCAGGAGCGTAGATAATAAATGGATGAAGTTTGTAATGTGATTTCTGTAATGAATGAGTGTTGGCGTTAGAGGAGGTATAGGTTTATGGAGAGAGGAACATCGGATGTATTGGGTTTGGCAGGGGAAGAGTTACTTGAGAAGGAGGAATATGAAAGTTTTCCTGTGACTTTTCAGAAGTTTGGTTTTTGGGTATTTCTTTCCGGTGAGATAATAATACTTGGTGCGCTTGTTGCATCTATTATTTTGTTACGTTTGAGCTATCCTGAGTGGTTCAAAGGTTCTGAGCACACAAATGTTATCATAGCATCTATAAACACCTTTGTCCTTCTTACGGGAAGTTTGACAGCGGTTTTGGCATACAAATGGGCTGTTGAGAAAGATTGGCGTAAGGTTCAGTTATTTTTGGGTCTCACCGCTCTTGCGGGTCTTATATTCGTTACACTCAAGTTTGTGGAGTATTCAAAGGAGATAGCACACGGATTCGTCCCATTTAAAAATGTTTTCTGGATGTCCTATTATGCTCTTACGGGTCTTCACGGAGCACATGTCCTTGCAGGAACATTGATAATAATCGGGGTTATGATATATCTGAGGAAAAAGAAGTTACTCGAAGCGGTGGAGAACGCCGGACTTTATTGGCATTTTG
>FWWM01007337.1_pt1 | contig 11149 bp, 10 predicted proteins | sample 2228351 | NCBI WGS metagenome assembly FWWM01 (sample SAMEA103939774, study PRJEB20133) | metagenome
GAGCCATCCATTGGAATTGAACCGACAACCTTCCGATTACAAGTCGGGTGCTCTACCAGTTGAGCTAGGGTGGCCCGGCTTGCTCTTGTTCCGATGGCAGCTTGGACAAAGGGGTTGAACCTCGTCCAAGTCGTAAGGTTACACCACAGCCAAAAGACTGTCAAGACGAACAAAAGCGCAGGGTAAGCCAAAAGCCTGGGTTGAGTCTGGTACAGTACGTGCATGCGAATAACTCCATTTGGCGCCGCGCAGACTGTGACCGGAAGCTGTCACCTGGTCGAGCATCAGAATTACCGATTGCTGCTGGATTGTGGTGCTTATCAGGGTGCTAATGAAGAACGCAACGAAGCGCCTTTTGGTTTTGATCCCAGAACCGTTGACGCGGTGCTGATCTCTCATGCCCATAACGATCACATCGGCCGTCTACCCATGCTGATACGGCAGGGATTCGCAGGCCGGGTGTACGTTACGGAACCAACCCGGTTGATACTGCCGGTGATCCTCGAGGATGCCTTGAGGCTCATGCAAGAAGAGCGCGAGCGATTGGAGCGCAAGGGTCGTGAGGCACCTCCATTGCCTTGGAACGAAAGGGATCTGGCCGAACTTTATACCCGTTTGGAGGAAGTCACCTATTACCAGACGCAAAGCCTGGGCCCCTTTAGCTACCGCTTGCGCGATGCAGGGCACCTTCCCGGCAGCGCCTTTATTCAGCTCGAGGCCGCCGGTAAATCCCTGATTTTTAGCGGTGATCTGGGGCACCGACGAAAAGATGTGTTGGTGGATCCCGACTATCCGGCCATGGTTGACCTGGTTCTATGTGAAGGGACTTATGGAGACCGCTCGCACCGCCCTTTTGCTGCAACGCTGGAGGAGTTTTCCGACATTTTGAGTAGCGTACTGGGGCAGAACGGCAAGGTCTTCATTCCGTCGTTTGCCCTCGAGCGCACCCAGGAGGTGCTGTTTTACATTCGCGAGCTCGAGCAGCGCGAGGCCATTCCCAGCGTTCCGGTGTTTGTAGACTCGCCCATGGCCTCCAAAATCAGTGAGATTTATCCTAAGGTGCGGGACTTTTTTAGCAGCGAGGTTCAGCACCTTTACGCCCAGGGCCTCGATCCTTTCCGCCCCCGGCGGCTTCAGTACACCCACAGCGTGGAGGAGTCCAAGGCCCTCAATCTGATGCAGGGCCCTATGATTGTTATCGCCGGCAACGGAATGCTTTCCGGGGGGCGCATATTGCACCACCTGCGCCATGGTCTGCCCAGCAGCAAAAACGCTGTGATCATCACGGGTTACCAGCCCCGGGGTGGCCTGGGAGAGTTGCTGATTAGCGGGGCGGAGGCGGTGCGGATATTTGGCGAAACCGTACAGGTACGGGCCAGAACCCATACCCTGGGTGGTTTCTCGGGCCACGCGGGCCGCGATGAATTGCTCGACTGGTTGGATAGCGAACAGCGCATTGTCTTGGTACACGGTGAAGCAGAAAAACTGCAGATGCTGGGGCAGGCCTTGCGGGAGCGGGGCAAGGAAGCATTTTTGGGAGAATGGGGTAAGGCCATCGAGGTTTAGGGCGGTTGCTGGGGGAACCCATGCAAAATACTTGAGGTTCGGGCCGCCTCGAGGGTGTAGCCAGGCGGTGCGATGCGATTGGACTGCTGCTTGTAGAGTTGACGCTGTGGGACGGTTTTTTGAGCTTTCTGACCGGTTGGTCAACAGGGCTCAATTTGTGTTATAGTTCGCACGTCATGGAACTTACACTAAAGTCTGCACGACGCTTTGTTGACGAGATTCCTGCGCCGCTGGCGGTGGTGGGGGTCTGGGGGGGTGAGCTTGGCGAGGAAGGAAACCGGCTGGACGCTAAATGCCAGAGAATACTCTCCAAAGTTATGGGAGAGCTGCACTTCAAGGGTGATTTTGGCGAAACCTTGCTGATAAACCTGGCTCAGAAAAAAGGTGAAAGCCCTGAGTTTGCACTGCTTTTTGGTTTGGGCAAGAAGCGGGGCGTGAGTCTTGAGGTCGTGCGCAGGGCCGGGGCTAAACTGGTGCGGGAAATTGCCCGCCTGGGGTTTAAAGAGGCCGTAACGGAAGTTTTTCTCTCAGAAAAGTTTGGCAAAAAAGAGGCCAGCTATGCCCTGGCTGAAGGTGCGCTCCTGGGGGGGTACACCTGGAACAAATACAAAACGGCGGGTACAGCCGGTAAGCGGGGGGAAAAACTGCGCTTGTGGCTGGCTCGAGCTTCCGGGCCAGCGGTTGATCGGGCCAGGGTTGTAAGCGAAGCGGTTAACTACGCCCGTGACCTGGTTAATGAGCCCCCCAATGTGCTGACCCCTTCTGAGCTGGCCCGTCGGGCGGCCGCAATGGCCGAAGAGCTTGGGCTCGAGGTAGAGGTCTGGGACGAGGAGAAGATCAGGCAAGCGGGTATGGGGGCTTTTTACGGGGTGGCCCAGGGCTCGGCCAACCCGCCTCGCTTTATTCAGCTTACCTACAAACCCCCTCAACCTGCCGATCGGGTGGTGGCTATGGTGGGTAAAGGCCTCACCTTCGATACGGGGGGGTACTCTTTGAAGCCGTCCGAAAGCCAGATCACCATGAAGTGCGACATGGCCGGCGCGGCGGCCGTGCTGGGTGCTATGCGGGCTGTTGCCGTGCTAAAGCCTGCAGTGGAGGTACGCGCCTATGTGGCGGCGGCCGAGAACATGATCTCGGGTACCGCCTACCGGGTGTCCGATGTGCTGACGAGCTTGTCGGGTAAGACCATCGAGGTGCTGAACACCGATGCGGAGGGGCGGCTCACCCTGGTGGATGCCATAACCTACGCCGACCGACAGGGGGCCGATCTGATCGTGGAGCTTTCTACCCTGACCGGGGCCTGTGTGGTTGCCTTGGGCGAAAAGGTGGCGGGCCTGTTTGCCAATGATGCCCGCTGGGGCCGCCAGGTGCAGGAGGCGGCCGAGCGCGCTGGTGAGAAGGTGTGGCCCCTGCCGATGGAAGAGGAGTACCTCGAGACCCTTAAGTCCGACACCGCCGATATCAAGAACACCCATGGGCGCAGCCGCTCGGGGGGTGCTATTACGGCGGCGCTCTTCCTGGCAGAGTTTACCGAAAAGCCCCTGGTGCATCTTGATATTGCAGGCCCTGCCTATACCGAGAAAAACCATCCACTGGGCCCGTCCGGCGGCACGGGTTTTGGGGTGCGGACGCTGGTGGAGTTGCTCTGTGGTGCCAACAGCGACTAGCCAGAGCCCTGCCGAGATCGGCTAAGCTTTCATAGCACGGTATGAGAATCCTCGAGGTCGGTTCGTTTTAGCTGAAGCGAACCGACCTCAAAGCATGGTTCATCGGGTGGGAGCTGGGCCCACCCCCTCGCTACTGGCATTCTGTACAGATACCGCGAAGCTCGAGCCGGGCTTCCTCCACAAACCAGCCATTTTTGGCCTCGATGGCTTGTTTGATGGGAGCTGCATCAAAGGCGGGCAGGTCTTTGTCCAGCACATCTTCGATACTCCCACACTGCAAGCAGAAAAGATGGTGATGGCGTTCGCTAAAACCGTCGTAGCGGGTGTTGCCTTTCTGATCCTTGAACTCCCATAATAGCCCGGCTTCGCGCAACACCTGGAGGTTTAGGTATACGGTTGAAAGGCCGATGTTGTATCCCTTCTTTTTGAGGCCCAGGTAGAGTTCTTCGGGTGTGGGGTGGGTGTTTTTGCTATCGAGATAGGCCAGTATTTGCTCTCTGGGGAGGGTATGCCGCAAACCCATTGCTTTGAGCTTTGACCGATAGCTTTCCCGATCTCTGGCTTTTGCCATTTCGACCCCCGTGTACAAGTTACCGTATTATAAAACATTTTCAGAAAAAGAACATTATTACGATGCTTTCGAGATATATAGCGGTTTGATTGGGTTGGGGAAAGGGCTTGGCTAAATGGCCCATGTGAGCACATCCGTGCCGCTGGAACCTTCTTACGCCGAATTGCTACTAAGATTTCCTGTGAAAATATCACCTAGACGCAAGATGGGAAGGTGATATACTAACTTTACTGTGGAGAAGCCAATTTACCGCCTGTTGCATTTGATATTTGCGTTAGGAACGCTACATATTCTGCTGCTGATAGCTTTGGAGGTTCAGCGCAATGTGCAGCTTCGCAATCAAATCGCACAGGTGGAGTTTCGCCTGGTGCAGCTCGAGCGGCATAACCAGAAGCTGAGCGAAGAGCTGCAGCTTGCCGCTGACCCCCGCTACCGTGAAGGACTGATCCGGCAGATGGGGTATGTGCACAAGGACGAGCTGCTCTTGCTAAATACACCTGCGGGCCCTTCCCCCTCCAACTGAGCCAAACCCTCACCAGAGCGCGGGGTTTGGTGGATATTCAAATTCGCTGCGCTTCGGCATAGTATAAAGGCCGCGTATGCTTGAACAGCTAACGGAACTGCTGCTCGAGGATGAAGCCCTGACCGATGGGCTTTCTGATGAAGAAGCCAGTGAGCTGGTGGGTTGGCTCATCGGCGTTGTAGAAGACCTCGAGGACGAGTCCGGCGAGGTGCCTCAGCGCTACATTGCCCAGTTGAAGCGCTTGGGACACGAGATTGCACGCATCGCCCGTCGCTACAGAGTTCCGGTGTCGGAGCTTATTGACCTGGTTGAACAGGTCTGGGAAGAACCCAGTGAGGAACCCGCATCCAAACCCATGCAGGCCTAGATGACCCGGCCGGCCGCCGTCAGATTCAAACTGGCTACCGCCAAACATTAAGTTTTTTAATGTTTTTTGGTGCAAAAGTAACGCGCCTGTAACGATTGATGGCTTAACCTACAGGCATGAGTAGGGAGCTTATATTGCAAATTGCATTTGGGAATGCCCGACCCATTCGAGCCCGCCCTCATCCAATGGGAGGGGCGCGCGCCTCTTTGCGTAACTGGCTTTTGCCTGCCCCCATTGAGTTTAGCGGCTGTGTGATGCCGCGTACTCAGGTGGCTCGGTTGCGCCTCAGACACCTGGCTTAGAACTGTGCCCCCCTGGCAACCGCCCCCGTGCCTCCCGGGGGCAGTTGGTTTTTTTATAGAATGGCCGCCGATGCGGGCCAGAATGCTGGTGGAGTGGAGCCTTGGAACCGTCGAAAGGTATAGCTGGGATGGGGAGCGTCTGGTTCCGAAGGAACCCCCCTGGCGGCCGGAATGGGGTTTGGCGCCGGTCAACTACGGTCTGATCCCGGGCTACTACAACCCAGCCGATCAAGACACCCTCGATGCCATCTGGGCTGGCAAGGAGCCGATACCGGTTGGAAGCTGGCTCGAGGGGGAGGTGCTGGGCATGATCTGGGTTTCTGATGGCGATCACAAGATAATCCTGGGCCATCCCCAAAACCTTTCCGACCTCGACCTGGGGGTTCTCTGGCAGTGGTTCAGGAAGCGGCGGCCCCGATTAGCCAGCGCTGAAGAGGCCGAGGCGTTTGTTCGTTCCCTGTAGCCCCCTCTAAATTGATGGGAGCGGGCTTGGACGATCTTATTTTCTTGCCTCTACTCGAGCCTTCATCTCCTCGATGAGGGCCGCCACGGCCAGCGTGCGCTGTTCTTTTACGTGACGCTCGCGCACATTAACCGTGCCCGCCTCGGCTTCTTTGTCGCCTACCACCAGGATCAGGGGGATTTTTTGCAGCTCGGCGTCGCGGATTTTGGCGTTCATGCGCTCGCTGCGGTCATCGATCTCCACACGGAGCCTGTTTTTGCGCATCTCGGCGGCTACCTTCTGGGCGTACTCCAGGTGCCGGTCGGCAATCGGTACAATCACGGCCTGGATGGGGGAGAGCCACAGCGGGAAGTCGCCGGCGGTGTGCTCCAGGTAAAACGCAAAGAAGCGGTCGAAGCTGCCCATGATGGCGCGGTGGATCACCACCGGGGTCTCCTTTTCGCCTTTTTCGTTGGTGAACTCGAGGCCAAAGCGCTCGGGCACGATAAAGTCGAGCTGGTTGGTGGCGATGGTCTCTTCTTTGCCCAGCACGCTCCTGATCTGTACGTCGAGCTTGGGGCCGTAGAAGGTGGCCTCGCCGATGCCTTCCACATACTTGGCCCCGGTCTCTTCCAGGGCCGCCCGGATGGCCTTGATGGAGTCGCGCCAGTTGTCGTTTTCCTCACCAAACTTTTCGGGGTTGTTTTCGAAGTCGGGCAGGGAGAGGCGGAACCAGTAGTCCGAGATGCCGAAGTCCTTGTAGACCTCGTCAAAAAGCTGAATGACCCGGATAAACTCCTCGGTGACCTGGGCCCTCGAGCAGTAAATATGCGCGTCGTTCTGGGTGAAGCCCCGCGCCCGCGTGAGGCCCGAGAGGGTGCCCGAAAGCTCGAAGCGGTAGACCGTGCCGAACTCGGCCAGCCTGAGCGGCAGGTCGCGGTAGCTCTTGGGCCGGGCCTTGTAGATCATGTGGTGGTGCGGGCAGTTCATGGGCTTGAGGTAGTACTCTTCCCCCTCAATCTCGATGGGGGCGTACATATCGTCTTTGTAATAGGGCAGGTGGCCCGAGGTGTAGTAAAGCCGGGCGTTGGCGATGTGCGGTGTGTACACATAGTGGTAGCCGTGCTCCTGCTCTTTTTGGTACATGTAGTCTTCCATTTGACGGCGGATAAAAGCGCCTCGAGGCAACCAGAGCGGCAGGCCCTTGCCGACTTCCTCGCTGATGGTAAAAAGCTCGAGGGCCTGTCCCAGCCGGCGGTGGTCGCGGCGCTTGGCTTCCTCCTGCTGCCAGAGGTAGTGCTCGAGCTCTTCCTTGGTGCGGAAGGCAACCCCATAAATGCGCTGGAGCATGGGGCGGCTCGAGTCGCCGCGCCAGTAGGCCCCGGCAATGCCGGTGAGCTTGAAGTGGGGGGGGATGCGGCCCGTGCTGGGCACGTGCGGGCCCCGGCACAGGTCGGTGAAGCCATAGGTATCGTCGCCTTGCGCGTAGAAGCTCAGCTCCTCGGATTCGGGCAGGTCTTGAATAAGCTCGGTTTTGTAGGGGTCAATGCCCGCATAGCGTTGGAGGGCTTCCTCGCGCGGGAGTACAAAGCGCTTCAGGGGCAGGTTGGCCGCCACAATCCGGCGCATCTTCTCCTCGATGATGGGCAGGTCTTCTTCACGGATGGGCTCAGGCGCGTCCATGTCGTAATAGAAGCCGTTTTCAATCACCGGGCCAATCGCCAGCTTGACCTCTTCGGGTTTGTAACCCCGCTCGGCGTACAGCTCGCGCACCGCCTGGGCCATCACGTGGGCCAGGGTGTGGCGGAAGAGCTGGGCGTACTCGGGGTCTTTCTCGGTCAGGATGCGCAGCTCGGCTTGTGGTGGCAAGGGCTTGAGCAGGTCGTAAAGCTCTCCGTTGACGATAGCCCCAATCGCGGCCTTGGCCAGCCCGGGGCCAATGGCCTGAGCGGCATCGGCAGCCGTGGCGCCGGGTTTAAGCTCCAGGTTGCGTCCGTCGGGAAGCACTGCGTTCATAACTCACCTCAAAAAAAATCCCGGCCCTTCAACTACGAGCCGGGAGAACCTCTGACGCCTTGCGGCTAGAAGTCCTCCCCAGGCCTGGTAGTTGGCCGAGACCTCATCTTGCGTAGAAGTGTACGACTGCAACGGGAAGGCGTCAAATCTGTCGGCGCGCTGGAGGAAGGCAGGCTCGAGCAGATTAGACGGGCTCGAGCAGCTTCAAACGCCGGCCTGCGTATAGCGCCCAAGCATAGCAGATGGTGGCGACCACCATGGGCCCCACATACCCCACCCGATCGGCCAGCAGGCCGCCCAGCACCGGTGAGAAGGCCAGCAGCCCCACGATGGTGTTGGACAGGCCGATGTACGAACTGCGCGCATCGGTGGGGGCCAGATTGACCAGGTAGGTGGCGGTGCCCACCCCGATGGAAGAAAGGTAGGCCCCTTGAAGGGCGAAGACCAGCCAGAACGCGGTTTTGGGTAGTAGCAGGGCCAGCACCGGGGTTACCGCGCCCAGCGCGACGCCGATCAGGATCAGGCTGCGGGAGCCGTAGCGCCTCGAGACCTGCACCCACAGCAGGTTGGAAAGCACCGAGGAGAGCGTGTAGACCATGAGATAGGTGCCAATCTCGCCTTTGTGCCCCAGCACCCGCACGGCATACGCTGCGAAGAAAGGCTCGACCATACTGGCAATTGCCAGCAACACGCGCACCCGCAGGAACCGCCGGAAATAGAAGTCGCGAAACGGCAGGCTGAGCGAGATGCGCTCGGTGCGGGTGTGGGTGTCGGGGGGTTCGTCTATCAGGCCGAACAGGTGCCAGCCGTAGGCAAAGGCCAGGGTGCCCAGTGTAAAGAGGATGGCATACGGGTAAGGAAAAGGTAGGGGCAGCTCGAGGATGAGGCGCACCAGGAAGCCGGCCCCAAAGGCCAGCAACCCTCCCACCAGGTTGCGCAGCGAGAACAGCCCGCTGCGGCGCTCCATGGGAATGGTTTTACCGATGGTTTCCCAGAAAGGCAGGCTCGAGAACCCGGTGAAAAGCCCGTTGAGGGCCAGCCCCACCACAAACACCCATAAAAGCAGATCGGGGTGCTTGCCCAGGAAAAATCCACCCAGGGCCACGATCCCCAGGCTGGCTACCCGCAGCAGGGCCATGCGGCGGTACAGCGTGACTTTGATCGGCAGCCGGGCCACGTAAGGGGCCACGAAGACCTGCGGCACCATCGAGCCGGCGTTGAGCAGGGCCGGCATCAGCCCGATGGCCCAGTTGGCCGCGCCCAGCTTGGCGGCAAAGGACGCCAGCACAATGGAACCGTTGAAAAAAGCGTCGCCCAACAGCACAAACCAACCATTGAGCATCGCCAGACGGTAGTTGCGGTCTTTGAGGTCTAGAATATCGGTTGTGTCGTTTTTGGTCATTCCTACGCTGGGCCCCTTTCATCTGTTGCACCCGCGCTACAACGGGGTGACGTTGCTGGAGCTGATTCGAGTCCATCAGCCCGAGCGTATCGTTCTGGCCTCGTACAGCCCAGAGGAGCTGGCAGCGCAAACCTGGCGCGACCAGAACGAGATATCATTGTTTCATGTTTTGCCCTGGGCTGAAAGGGCAGGCATCTCCCTGGAGGCGCTGGACTCCCAGGCCCAACTTAAGCTCGAGGCCGAGCGGTTCAAGGAAGCCCTGCGCCAGTACCCCAAAGGGCAGCAGATTCTGCGCCAGGTGGAGCCGCTCGAGGACAACCTTAAATGGGTGCTGACGAACCCCCGCACCCCGGAGGATTTTGCCCAGGAACCGGTGCTCGAGGCGCTAAGGGCCTACCACCAGGGCTATGGGCAGGTGTTTGGCGAAGGCCCTGCCACCGGCTTTCGGCGGGAGCGCATGGCCCGGGTGGCCGAGCGCCTGGCTGCCCTCGAGGGTTCCGTGGCGGTGCTGGTGGATGTGCTCGAGTATCCCTGGCTGCTTCTGGCCCTTCCAGCGGAGCGGGTGGTGCTTCCCGGCCACCACACCCCTACCGAGCTGGAGCGCCAGCGCAGCGTGCTGGATCGGGCCTGGCAACTGAACGAGTCGGACGACTGGGGGGTTCTATTGCAACAACTGCAGGAGGTGGAAGGCCCCGAGGCCCTGTACTGCGCGGCCCAGATTTATCTGGCGGCGGGCCAGCCCGAGGCGGCTTACCAGCTCATGGAGCAGCTCGTTCACACCGACTTCCAGCACCCCGCCTACCTGCCGGGCTACGCCCTGGCCCGCTACGGGCAGCTCGCCGACTGGATGGGCCGGCGCGACCAGGCCCTGCGCGCCTATAAGGCCGTGCTGGGGCTTTCCTGGGCACCCCAGGAAGCCCGGGAAATCGCCCTGGCCGGGCAGAAGACCCCTTTCAGGCTCGAGCGATAAACACCCCGCGGGAAGCTCACGGCCCCAGCCGGCGTAAAAGCCCAGGGGCCCAGAACCCCCGCAGCCGCATCTGGCCGGGTTGGGGTAGGCCCTCCAGCAGGGCCACCCCGCCTTTTTTGAAGGGGAAGGCGCGGTCTTCCCGGCGGCCGGTGACCAGCCAGGCGCACAGCTCGCCCATCCAGGGCTCGTGCCCCACCAGGGCCACCGACGACCCCCGGAGGGTCTCGAGGAGGGCCAGGCTGGGCTCGGCGGCCAGGTAGGGGGTGACCTCGGTCTCGCCTTCCAGCAGCGGCACCAGCAGCTCGGCGGTTTGCACAGCCCGCAACTTGGGGCTGTGATAGAGCCGGTCGAGCCGAACCCCCAGCCGCTTGAGCCCCCGAACCACCTCGCTAAACTTCCGGATGCCTTCCTCGGAGAGTGGGCGCGCGTCGTCGGACTGGCCGGGTGCGGCCTCGAGCGCGATGGCGTGGCGAATCAGGTAGAGTTCCACGGCTAACCTCGAGGCTTCCATTCTACCAGCAGCTCCAGCCCGAAGGCCTGCCGGAAGAGTTTGGCCTGTTTGCGGGTCTCGGTGAGTTCGACCCAGGGCTCCTCCTGGGCCAGCAGGGTCAGGCGCACCTGCTGGCTGCCGATCTCCACCTCCAGCCCCTCCACCCGCCCGACCCGGCTGCGCTCGAGGTACTCGCTGATGCGCAGGAGGGCGGCCAGTCGCAGCAAGCGCTTGGTATCGCCATCCTGCAGCACCGATTTGTAGGCCCCAGGCCGGGGTTCGCCCTTGCGGTGGTAGCGCACCAGCAACCCCAGCAAGACCTGCTCGCGGTGGGTGAGACCGGGGATGGCCGCGCTCATCACCAGGTACTCGCCGTGCTTGTGGTGGTCGTAATAGCCGATGCTCATACCGATGTCGTGCAGCAGGGCGGCCTCGTCCAGGAGCTGCTCCTCGCTGGGGCCGTAGCCATGCAAAGGGGCCAGCAGCCGGAAGAGCAGGCGGCAGAAGTGGCGCACCCGGGCGGTGTGGCTAAAATCCTGGGGGTAGCGGGCAAACAGGTTGCGCACGTAGAACCCGCGCACATCGCTCAACAGATGCGGAGCGGGTAGAAACTCCCGGTAGAAGGCCCCCTCCCGCACACCCTGGCCGGAGATCCACAGGCCGTCCAGGCTGGCTTCGCGCAGCACGGTGCGGTAGACCAGGGCCCCGGCCACAATCACATCGGCGCGGTCGGACTGCAGGCCCTCGAGCTGCCGCCGCTGCTCGAGGGTGCGCTGGGCCAGAATACCCACGCTCTCCTCGAGCGCCTCGCGGGATAGAAAGTAGCCGTGTAC
>FWWM01016221.1_pt1 | contig 11149 bp, 8 predicted proteins | sample 2228351 | NCBI WGS metagenome assembly FWWM01 (sample SAMEA103939774, study PRJEB20133) | metagenome
TTTAAAAAAGAGAGGCCTGAAAAACCGCTTAATCACGTAAACTCGTTACAAAGCCGAATTTTAATAGGGTTTTAGGTGAACAAAGGCGGGGCGATCACGACGGGGGAGAAACTGCGTATGGCAACATATTGCCAATAGGCATTATTTAGCCATGGTCTTGGGTCTTGTCGGATCGTTTGATACCCAACTTTTTCATTTTCGCGCGGAGCGTGGTCCTCTTTAAACCAAGAACCTCGGCGGCACCGCCCTTGCCGCTGAGTCGCCAACCGGTCTTTTCCAGCACGGCCGCTATATGCCTTCGCTCCATGTCCTGGAGGGTTAGCGTGGCGTCTGTTTCCAAGGAGCCGGGTTGGGGCAGGCGCACGGCCAGGGTTTTATCCTTGCTCATGATCATGGCACGTTCAATGAAATTCTTTAGTTCTCTTACGTTGCCCGGCCAGGAATAGGATTGCAGCGCTTCCATGGTGTTCTGCGAGATCGTTTCGATCTCCTTCCCCATCCGTTCTTGAAACATTCTGACAAACGCCCAGACGAGCGGGGGAATATCCTCGGGACGCTCCCGGAGGGGCGGAATGACGATGGGAAATACGTTTAGCCGGTAGTAAAGATCTTTTCTGAATCGCCCCGCCTTGACTTCCTCGCCGATGTCCCGGTTGGTGGCGGCAATGATGCGGACGTTCACGTGCTGCGTCTTCGTCGAACCCAGGCGCTCAAAACTTCCTTCTTCCAAGACCCGCAGCAACTTGCTCTGAAGATCGAGGGGCATCTCCCCGATCTCATCGAGAAAAAGCGTTGAGCCGTCGGCAACCTCGAAACGACCGATCATCTTGGTGAGGGCGCCTGTGTACGCCCCCTTTTCCCGGCCGAAGAGTTCACTCTCGATCAGTGTGGGGGGCAGGGAGGCGCAGTTGATGGTCACCAGAAGCCGGTCTTTCCTGGAACTCAAACGGTGAATCGCCTTGGCCACGAGTTCCTTTCCCGTGCCGGTTTCACCCTGGATTAGGACCGTGGAGCCTGTCCGGGCCACCTGCTCCGCCCGCGACAGCACTTTTTTCATGGCCAGGCTCTGCCACACGATCTCCGTTTGATCGGCCACCTGCTTGATTTTCTCATGGAGATAGACGTTCTCCTTCTCGAGTTTTTGTTTGAGCCGATCGATTTCCAGAAGGTGCTTTTCGAGCTCAAGCCGGATCTGGTTGCGCTCGATCGCATTCACGAATATCTCTCCGAGAAGCTGCAGCCGCGGGATGAGTTCCTCCGGCCAGGCCCGCTCGCTCTTTACCGCGTTGATGACGATAACGTAAACGGCGGACCCGCCGGTGCGGATGGGAATGTCCAGGGCGGATCGAATACCCCATTCGGCGTAGGTCTGTTTGTCCACATCCGCCTCGGGCGGCAGATCATCGAGCCGCGAGAAAGACACCACCTCGTGCTTATCCGCCAGTTTTTCGGCCGCCCACGGGTAAATGGACCTGGGCAGTTCGACTCCTAGGGGGACAGCGAGAACATCCTCGGCGTAAACGCCGTGGGTGATCTGGTAGGCGGACGTACCCGGCAACGACCGCAACAGCCCGACCCGGTCGACGTGCAGGAATTCGAGAATCTGTTTCAGCCCGTAATCAATTTCCGAGTCCACCCGATCGGGTGGGGCCTTGACGAGTCTGGCGGAAAGGTCCGACAGCAATTGCTCAAACCGCAGGCGATTCTCCAATGCCTGCTCGACCTGCTTGCGCTCGGTCATGTCAATCGAGACGCCGACCAGGCGGGCCGATTGCCTCGTGGATGCCGCATACGATCGGGCCCGGGACAGGACCCACCGAATACCCCCATCGGGACGCACAATGCGGTATTCGGCGGCATTGTCCTCTCCAGACCTCATGGCCTCTTTCACGGTCAAGCGGAGCTTCTCGCGGTCTTCGGGATGGACGATGTTCAGGAAACTTTCGAGATCCAGTTCACCGTCCAGGGCAAAACCGAAGAATTCCCTTGCCTTCTCCGTGGTCCAGATGCGGCCGGAATCGATTTCGAGGTGCCAGATATAGGCCTTGGCAGAATCCGTGGCGAGAATGAGCCGCTCCTCCAATTCGGGCCGTATGACTTCAATCGCTTCTTGCATTTGTCCGCTCCGCTGCCCCCCCCATTCCCGAAACTCCCGGTTTGGGGGGGTACTGTTCGCAAGCTTGGCAGCTTGGTGCAAGCGTCCATCGCCGGAGTTCACGGCTTCGCCTGCCTTGCACCCTCCGCCGCATCCGTCCACCCGCCCCGGTAGGCTCGCAGCGCGGCTTCGATTGCGATGCGATCACGCCGGGGAATGGACGGGACGGCAAGGGCTTTCTCCAGGATCTCCTCCGCTCCCCTGCGGTCGCCTGCCTGGAAGCGGATATCGGCCAGCATCAGGTAGCCGCGCGCGAATGCCGGGTCGCGGTTTAGCAGCGTCTCCAGGGTCGCCGCGGCCGCATCGCTGTCGCCCTTCTTTTTTTGATAGTAGGCATAGGTCCAGGCATAGCGGGAGTCGGCCGGCTGCTGGGTCGCCGCCTGGCGGCAGAAGCCCAGGGCTTCCTCCGTCCGCTGTTCACCGAGCAGCACGCAGAGGTTGTAGGCAGCCGGCGCCATCTGCGGGTTGGCCTTGAGCGCCCGCCGCAGATGTTTTTCGGCTTGAGACGGAGCATTGAGCTCCGCTTGAAGCAGCCCCATGTTGAAGTTCGCTTCGGCGTTGTCGGGTTCAAGCGCCAGGGCCTTGCCCAGCACCGCTTCGGATTTTTCCTTTTGCCCTTGGCGGGCATGGGCAATGGATAGGTTCACGTAGGGGGGGACCGCCGTGGGGTCCAAGCGGATCGCGGTCTCGTAGGCCGCCGCCGCCGCCGCGTAATCTTGCCTGCCGAGATCGTAGTTGCCCAAGTTGTAGTGCGAGCTCCACTGGTCCGGCCGGGCCATCATCGAAGCCAGGTACTCGTCTGTCGCTTTTTTCACGGTCGATGCGTGCGGCTCCGCCGGTCTCATTCCCTGGATACCGGCAAGGGACTGGGCGGCGCGGATGCGGACCAGGCGATAATCGTCGGCCGTTGCCGCCACCAAAAGCTGGACACCGGCCGTCGAAGGCCTCATGCCCAACGATTCCGCGGCCGATGAGCGGATGAGCGGCGAGGGGTCTTGCAATGCGGCCAGCAGGACGGGCTCGACCCGCCGGTCATCGCAGGCGCGAAGCAAGCGGATGAGCGAGTTGGCGAAAACCTCGTCGCGCGCTTTTTCGGTGATGGCCTCGAGCATCTCCGGCAGGCGCTCCCAGTTCCGCTCGCGGGCGGCATCAATCAGGCCTGCCCGCAGCAGGACGGGCGCCTGGTAGTCGCGGCTGCGCCACTTGCGTACGAACCTGTCCGCCCACCGGGGAGTTTTGTCCTTGTGGCAGCCGTTACAGGCATTGGGAGACTTGAACCGGATGGTGGCGGCCGGCGCCGGCGGCCGCATGGAATGGTCGCTGCGGATCATGCGCGCGAATTCCGTCTTGGGCATGTGACAGGAAACGCAGCGGTTGCCTAAACTTTCAGGCTTGTGATGGGTGTGGGCCGTCGCATCGGCCACGCGCTCGCGGTGGCAGGGCAGGCAGGCGTCGTTGGCTCTCTCCGGCGCCTTGAACCGGTAGCGGCCGCTCGACGTGTGGCAGCTCACACAATGGAGGCCGCTCTTCTGGGCGCAGGGGCTCATGCGCCACGAGGTGAGGGTGTAGTTCTCGCCAAGGTCGCGGCCGTCCGGGTAGTAATCGGAACTTTCGAGAGTGACGAGGTCGAAGTGGTCGAAGAAGCGCTCCCCGGGCCGGTAGGTTGCGGTCAGTGCGGCGGCCTTGGCGTGGCACGTCGAGCAGGAGTCGTTGTGTTGGTCCGGAGTGAACGTCTTGACGCGGATGATTTTCGGGTCGGCCGGGGGAGGAGCATCTTTGGGCAGACCCTGAAATAGCCGGTTGTGAGCTTCCGAGGGTCCATGGCAGGTTTCGCAGTTTATGCCGGGCTCGCGCCAGCGGGTGTCATAGGTGTCCGTTGTAAGGTCGTAGTTCGTGGAAACCTGGCTCACATGGCACGCGTAGCAGGCGGTGTTGAACGTATAGGGCCAGTCTCTCCAATCGACCGGTCGATCGGGTTCCCGCCCCGGAAAGTGCCGCACGCCGCTAGCCGCCATGTCAAACCACTGCTTCTTTCTGACATCGTAGGCGAGCGGAAGTGTCTGCAACCGACCATTCTCCAGCCGAGTCAGAAAGTAGTAGACATTTTTTCCGCCGAGGGCATGCTCGATGCGGTAACGCTTGCGGCCGCCCGGCCCCTTCTCATCGATCCAACCATCGCTTCCTGAAATATCGGCCCTGTATCCGGAGGTGCCGATCAACATCTCGCCTTTCTGCGGGCTGAGCTTCGCGGCTGCGAATTGGCGGCTGTAAGGTTGCATGGCAAGGCCATGAAAGGAGGTCGACCAGAGACTGTAGAAGCGTTCGTGGCATTCGATGCAGCTTCTCGATCCGGCATAGGCGGCGGATGACGCATCCGAAGATTGCGGTCGCGCCATCCCCAAAGATAAAAGGAGAAGAAGTGCAAATTTTAACCAATGCGACCGCATGGCTGTTCCTTCGGGTGGACCCCAGATCGAGCCTTCATTCTTTTCCGTCTCAGCGAATCGAGGAGATTCCGCGGTGAGTCGGGCTGAGCCCCTTAACCGCAGGTGCGTAAAGCCGGATCCCTTCGCATCCCCGGCAGCGGCAGTGGACCCCGTTGTTTGAAAGGCCTGATAGGTAGGCTAAGCTCTGAGTAGGTTGGATTCTTCTCGGTGAGGCATCAGGCGGCCTTCGCGAACGGGTGAGGCGACTTACCTTAAGCCTTCTGGGGTGCGGGCGTCAAGAGAAGAGTGGCCGCGCTCGCGGTCGTAGTAGCGTATCCATTCGTCCAAGGCGTGGCGCAACCCGGAGCCGTCGTCAAACGAATGCAGGCATAGGTCGTGGTGCTTGACGGTCCACCAGACCCGTTCCACGAGATGTTGTCCCGGCATAGGCCGCGGCCGTCCATGCGGATGGCGATATGACGGTCTTTGAGAAGCTGGGTGAAGCCGTTGCCTAAAGTGGACCCCCTTGATTCGGTTTTGAAGATTTCTGGTTTGCCGTAACGCTCTAATGCCTTCTAAAGGGACTGATTGCAGAAGTCCGAACCCTTTCCCGCCGTGAACTCGCCGATCTGCCGGTAGAGCTCGAAGACCCGGCCTGCGATCTGTCTGCGGGGCTTTTCGTTCTTGCCGAAAGGCTCGGCGGCACCGTCGGGGAGTTTCTATTTCTCGGCCGTCATCATGGAGAGTACGTTTCTTTCCCATCGCGGGTCCTCCCGCTGGAGCCCGAGCTTAGCACACTGTCCAATTTTTGGGGACCACCGCTTTCTTCCCGGCCCGCCAAGCGTCCCCTCTTCAGGCGCATCTCGTCTCGCCTTGAGATAAAAAAATGGCTCATCCGAGTTTTTAATGGGCCTATACAAGTTATAGTGGTTTAGGTATACGGGTATTGACGCGGGGTGATGATTTGGGGGGATTTTGAAGGATCCCCCCAGATCATCACCGGGCCAGCGTAGCAGCGATGGCCAATCGATCAGCACTCACAGCTCGGAGCCTCAATACCCATGGACGACAAACTTTTGTTTACCAAGATTTTAGGGCTACGACCTCCCTGGTTCATCCAGAAGGTGGTGGTCGATGACCAGGCGCAGCGAGTTGACATTTACGTGGATCATGAGCCCGACATTCGAGTTCGCTGCCCGGTGTGCGATACGCTTTACGGGCTCTATGATCATGCGCCGGAGCGCGTCTACCGGCATCTGAACACCTGCCAGATGCAGACCTACATTCATGTGCGTCCGCCGCGGGTCAACTGCCCGACCCATGGGGTCAAGCAGATCGGCTCGGAGTTTGGCGAGAACGGCTCGGAGCTTTCGTTTAGCCTTGAGCGCTTTGTGATCCGGGTGGCGCAAGAGTGCAGCATCGAGGCCACCGCGAGACTGTGCGGTCTGAGCTGGGATCAAAGCTGGAACACGCTGGAGCGGGCGGTGGATCGGGGCCGGGCCCGTAAAGAGCGTCGAGTGCCTGTCCGCATGGGCGTGGATGAGAAGTCGATCGCCAAGGGGCACAAATACGAGTCGTTGGTCTACGACATCGATGCGGGCACCGTGGAGTTTGTGTGTGACGATCGCGGCCAGCAGAGCCTTGAGGCCTACTACCGGCAGTTTAGCCGCGAAGAGCTTTCCGGGATTCAGGCGGTGGCGATGGACATGTGGGATCCGTTCCTTGCCGCCACTCGGAAGCATGTGCCGGAGGCGGATAAGCGGATAAGCGGATAAGAAGATTGTCTTTGACCGCTTTCACGTGATGCGCCACGTTCTGGATGCGGTAGACCAGGTCCGCAAAAGCGAGCACCGCCAGCTTACCGAAGCCGGTGAGTCCCCGCTGAAGGGCACCAAGTATCTGTGGCTGGGGAGTCAGGAAAACGTGCCGGAATGGCGCCAAGAGGAATTTGCCATGCTCCGGGCTCAGGATCTCAAGGTCTGCCGAGCCTGGGCGATCAAGGAGAATCTTCGGCATCTGTGGGATTACCGATACGCAGCGCATATGCGCAACTATTTCAAGCGCTGGTACTTCTGGGCGACTCATTCTCGGCTGAAGCCGATCAAGAAAGCGGCGCAGACGCTCAAAGCCCATATCGTCAACATTGTGACTTACGCCAAGCATCGGATCACCAACGCGCTGGGAGAGGCGATCAACGCTAAGATAGAGAAGGTCAAGCGCATGGCCTGTGGGTTTCGAAACCGCGCTCATTACCGAACCGCCATTTATTTTCATTGCGGAGGGCTGGATCTGTTTCCGAAACCGCCCACGCTTCCCACGCTTTGTTTTAAATCAGCGGCATCCCCATATGTTGGGGGTACCCATTAAAAACCCGGATGCGGCGGAAATAAAAAAGCCGTCCGCGGAGCCGACGGCTCCCCGGGCGGCAACCAGGGTTTCTATCACCCTTTGAAATCTTGGTGGTCCCAACGGGACTCGAACCCGTGTTACCGACGTGAGAGGCCGGTGTCCTAGGCCGCTAGACGATGGGACCCAACAAGGCGAAACGTAAATGGTTCTCTTATCTCACGTTCGCCTTTCTTGTCAACCGGATTCGAAAAGCGCCGCTCAGCCCGCTTTCTTGCCCCGGCGCAGGCCGAAGAGCAGGTAGGCGAGAAAGCCCACGAAGGGGATCGAGGCGACGACCCACCAGGCGGCCTTCGCCGCCGGGGAGCCGAAATCCTTCTGCGCGACATCGACGACCGCCCAGATCGTCCCGATGAGGAACGGCACGCAAAGCGCCAGAAAGACGAGAATCGCCCGGAGATCCTCCATGCCTCAGTTCCTCAGCCGCTCGGCGACCGCGAGGATCGTGTTCACATAGTAGACGCTCGGGTTGTAGGCGTAGATCGCCTTTTCCCGCCGCTCGCGCTCGCCGCCCGGCCGCCAGCCGTGGCGCCTGAGGTAGTTGGCGACGCTCGCCACGGCGTCGGCATGGTCGAACAGGTCGACCCGCCCGTCCCCGTCGCCGTCTTCGCCGTAGGCGAGGATGTTGCTCGGCATGAACTGGGCGAACCCCACGGCCCCCGCGTAGGAGGCGGGGATGGCGGCGGGGTCGATCCCCTCCCGCTCCGCGTAGCGCAACAGCGCCTTGAGCTCGCGGTAGCCCCACTCGGCCCGTTTCTGCACGCGCTCGAGGTAGCGCTCGCGGCCGATCCGGCGCTCGGGGGGAAGGAGCCGGTAGAACTCTTCCTGGAAGGCGGGGTCGGTCAGCGCCCCCAGGGTGGAGAGGATGTTCAGGGCCGAGCGGCCGCCCGTCACCGTCCCCAGCCGGCTCTCCACGAGCAGGATCGCCGCGATGACCTCGCGCTCCACCCCGAAGACCTCCTCGGCGCGGCCGAGAAGATCCGCGTGGGCGGCGAGGTAGGCCCTGGCGCGGGCGATCGACTCCGGGGTCGTGAACTGGTCGTAGTTGAGCTTCGCCTCGCTGTGGAGGAAAAAACGGGCCACGCCGTCCGACTCGACGAACACCTCCGGCCGGGCATAGATCCGCTCGACGGCCTCGGCGGCGAAGCCGTCGGCGACGAGCCGCTTCTTGAGCGCCTCGAAAGGGCCCACCCCGCCCCCCGGCTGCGCGACGGCCGCTCCCCACCAGCCGAGGCCGAGCCACGCCGCGAGGGCCAACCGACCGCACCGGCGCCACGCCGGTCCGCAAAACGCCTTCCGCATCGGCGAACGCATCGCTCCTTTCGACAGGGCGGGCGTTGCCCCCGCCCGCACGGCATGATAGCAAGGGGTAGCTTACCACAGGCCGCCCCGATCGTGAAGAAAGCCGCCAAGACGTTCTTTTCCTGCCAAGCCTGCGGCTACCGCGCCCCCCGCTGGATGGGCAAATGCCCGGACTGCGGGGCGTGGGACTCGTTCGTGGAGGAGCGCCCCCCCGCCGGCGGCGGCCTGCTGGCGCGCCCCGCGGGCGCCGCCTCCCCGGCCCAGCCTGTCCCGATCGACGCCATCGAGATCGACACCGAGAAGCGGATCCTGACCGGGATCGCCGAGTTCGACCGCGTGCTCGGGGGCGGCCTGGTCGCCGGCACGCTCGTCCTGATCGGCGGCGACCCCGGCATCGGCAAATCCACGCTCATGCTCCAGGCGATGGACGGCCTCGCCCGCCAGGACCTGCGTGTCCTCTACGTCTCGGGCGAGGAGTCGACCCGGCAGATCCGGCTGCGCAGCCGGCGCCTCTCCTGCGGCTCGCCCAACCTGCTGGTCGCCTCCGAGGTCGAGGTGGAGGCCATCCTCGCCATGATTGCGGCCGTGAGCCCCGCGGCCGTGGTGGTCGATTCCATCCAGACCCTGTTTTCCCCCGAGCTCGGCTCCGCCCCCGGCAGCGTGAGCCAGGTGCGGGAGGCGACGGTGCGGCTCATGCTCGCGGCCAAGCGCTCGGGGATCCCCATCTTCCTCGTCGGCCACGTCACCAAGGACGGCGCGATCGCGGGGCCGCGGCTCCTCGAGCACATGGTGGACACCGTCCTCTACTTCGAGGGGGACCGCAGCCACATCTTCCGCGTGCTCCGGGCGGTGAAGAACCGCTTCGGCTCGACCAACGAGATCGGGGTCTTCGAGATGAAAGACGCCGGTCTCGAGGAGGTGCCCAACCCCTCGGCCGTCTTTCTCTCCGAGCGGCCCGCGGCGGCGCCGGGGTCGGTCGTCGCCGCCAGCCTGGAGGGGACCCGCCCCATTCTCGTCGAGCTCCAGGCCCTCACCGCCGGGGCGAGCTTCGGCACGCCGCGGCGCACGATCCTGGGGCTCGATGCCAACCGCGTCGCCCTCCTCGCCGCCGTCCTCGAGAAAAAGGTCGGCATGCAGCTGATGGGCCTCGACCTCTTCATGAACGTGGCGGGCGGGGTGAAGGTCTCCGAGCCCGCCGTCGATCTCGCCGTCGCCGCGGCGATCGCCTCGAGCTTCCTCGACCGGCCGGTCCCCGCCGGAACGGTCGTCCTCGGCGAGGTGGGGCTCACGGGCGAGGTCCGGGCCGTGGGCCAGGCCGAGGCGCGCATCCTCGAGGCGCGCAAGATGGGCTTCACGCGCTGCCTCCTCCCGCGCGGCAACCTGAAACGCCTGCCGGTGCCGGAAGGGGTCGAAATCCTCGGGGTGGGTTCGGTCGCGGAGGCCGTGGAGCGGCTTTTCTGAATTGACTTTCCTTTCTCCGCGGACATATATAACCTGTTTTTGAGCATTTCTCCGCGAGCCGGGGGGAACGGACCCGCAGACCATGCGGCAGTGGCTGCACGCGGCGGCGAACCGCTGGGAAGACCACTATGCGCGGCGGGCCCGCCGGGAGGGGTACCCCGCGCGCTCGGTCTACAAGCTCGCGGAGATCCAGAAGCGCTTTGCCGTGCTGCGCCCCGGCGACGCGGTCCTCGACCTCGGCTGCGCGCCGGGGTCGTGGATGCTCTACGCGGCGAAGGCGGTCGGCGCGCGGGGGACGGTGGTGGGCGTGGACCTCACCCTGGTCACGGTGCCGCTTCCGCCGCAGGCGAGCGCGATCACGGCCGACGTCCTGGCGATCGCCGCCGACCCGGCCGCGTTCTTCGGCCGCCGCTTCGATGCGGTGCTGAGCGATCTTGCGCCCTCCACGACCGGCAGCCGCGGGGTCGACGCCGCGCGCTCGCTTCGCCTCTGCGAGGCCGCGCTCGCGATCGCCCGGGCGGTGCTGAGGCCGGGCGGGGCCTTCGTGTGCAAGATCTTCCAGGGGGAGGACGTGCGGGCCTTCACCGAGGCCCTGCGCGCGGCCTTTTCCGTCACCCGGATCTACAAGCCGCAAAGCAGCCGCAAGGCGAGCCGCGAAATCTACCTCATCGGAACGGGCAAACACGAGGAGGATCCATGTCCGGCCACAACAAATGGGCGAGCATCAAGCACAAGAAAAGCGCCAACGACGCCCGGCGCGGAAAAATCTTCACCAAGCTGATCAAGGAAATCACGGTCGCCGCGCGCCTGGGCGGCGGAGACCCCGCCTCCAACCCGCGGCTGCGGGCCGCCATCTTGGCCGCCAAGGCCGAGAACATGCCCAAGGAAAACATCGAGCGGGGCATCAAGAAAGGAACCGGCGAGCTCGAGGGCGTGAACTACGAGGAGAGCATCTACGAGGGCTACGGGCCCGGCGGGGCGGCCGTGCTGGTCGAATCGCTCTCCGACAACAAGAACCGCTCCGTCGCCGAGATCCGCCACATCTTCTCGAAAAACGGGGGCAACCTCGGGGCCGCGGGCTGCGTCGCCTGGATGTTCAAGAAGAAAGGCTACATCGCGATCGAGCGCACGGCGGTGAGCGAAGAGGCCCTGATGGAAAAGGCGCTCGAGGCCGGCGCCGAGGACGTGCGCGAGGAGGGAACCGTCTTCGAGGTGATCACCGCCCCGGAGGACTTCGAGGCCGTGAAGGCCGCGCTCGACGAGCTGAAGGTGCCCTACGTCTCGGCCGAGATCACCATGCTCCCCCAGAACACGACCGAGCTCACGGGAAAGGACGCCGAGCAGATGGTCCGCCTGATGGAGATGCTCGAGGACTGCGACGACGTCCAGAAGGTCTACA
>FWWM01016222.1_pt1 | contig 11146 bp, 10 predicted proteins | sample 2228351 | NCBI WGS metagenome assembly FWWM01 (sample SAMEA103939774, study PRJEB20133) | metagenome
GGCCGACCACTCCGTATCCGGAAATGTTGGCGGGGATCATGATTGGGACTCCTCTCGTAAGCCTCTCTTTACAGTATAGCAGCGCTTTACACTGAGTCAAGTCAAAATCATCAATGGGTCAATGCACTGATGTCAAGAGCCAAGAGCAAAGGTAAGCTGCAAGCAGACTCATGGGGAGTCTGCCCACGGCAGCACCACCGCGAGCGCCAGCGGCAGGCTCACCACTGCCGCGACGTTACCCAAAAGCACCATCGAGGCGACTTTGTCGGGTTCCTGGCGATAGCGTTCGGCAAAGAGGTAGTTGAGCACCGCCGGCGGCAGGGCGCCGAACAACACGATCAGCGCGGCGTTGCGGCCGGAAAAGGGCATGCCCAACCGCGCGGCAAACCAGAGCACCGCGGCCGCGAGTGCCATGCCGACCAACGGCCGCGCCACTGCGACCAAGATGCCCAAGCGCACGGCGGCAAAGCGTGCGTCACTGAGCCGCACGCCGAGCGCGACCAGCATCAGCGGGATCGAGACGTCGCCAAGCATCTGGATGGTGGTCAGAAGCGGCGGCCACAGGGTCCAGCCAAACGCGCCCACGGTCAGCCCAAGGACTGAGGCGAGCACCACCGGCACCTGCCAAACTTGCCACCAGCGCACACGGTGATCCAGAAGCCACACCCCAAAGGTAAAGTGCATGAGATTGCTGACGATGAATAGCGCCACTGCCGCGGGCAGCGCCGCTTCGCCAAAGGCCAATACCGCCAAGGGCAGACCCAGATTGCCACAGTTGTTGAACATCATCGGGGGCACGAGCGTGCGCGGCGCTTCGTTCATACCGCGCGCCAGGATCCAGCCCGCCAGTCCCGAACCGATTACCAGTACGAGCGCGGCAAGCGCCAGCGGCACGAATTCGCTGCCGTCGATGCGTTGTGCGGCGAGGGCATGAAACACCAACGCCGGTACGAACACGTCCATGTTCAGTCGGTTGGCGGTGCTCATGTCCGGCTTGAGGCGCCGGCCAACGAATACGCCCAGCGCTACCAGCGCAAAGAGTGGAAAAAGAATCGCGACGATGCGCGTAGCCAATTCCATGGTGGCCTCAAACGCAGGGGGGTAATGGCTGGTTGGTGCTAGCGGCCTTGAGAGAGCAGCGCAGAGCGGGTGACGGGCAAGCTAGGCCAAGGCGCGTCGTTACAGCACATAGCGCGCGAGGTCTTCGCTGGCGGCAAGCTCCGCCAGTTGCGCCTCCACGTCCGATGCGTCGAGCACGACTTCACGCGAGGCGTCCGGTTCGCCGGCGCGAAACGCGATGTCCTCCAGCAGTTTTTCCATTACCGTGTAGAGGCGTCGCGCGCCGATGTTTTCCACGCGCTCATTGACCGACCAGGCGATTTCCGCAATACGCCGCACCGCGGCGTCGGTAAAGCGCAGCTGCAGGCCCTCGGTAGCGAGCAGCGCTTGGTACTGCGCAACCAAATTGGCTTCGGTTTGGGTGAGGATGCGCACGAAGTCTTCGACCGAGAGCGCATCCAGCTCCACGCGGATCGGGAAACGCCCCTGCAGCTCCGGAATGAGGTCGCTGGGTTTGGACAGATGAAACGCGCCAGAGGCAATGAACAGGATATGGTCGGTGCGCACCATGCCGTATTTGGTGCTCACGGTGGTGCCTTCGACCAGCGGCAGCAGATCGCGCTGCACCCCCTGGCGTGACACGTCGGGCCCCCGCCCTTCGTCGCGCCCCGCCACTTTGTCGATTTCGTCGATGAACACGATGCCGTTTTGTTCGACATTGGCAATCGCGCGGCGCCGGATCTCGTCTTCGTCGATGAGTTTGGCGGCTTCTTCGTCGCGCAGGGCGACGCGCGCATCCGCTAGGCGCATCTTGCGCCGCTTGCGCTTGCCGCCGATCGCCTGAAAGAGCCCTTGCAACTGCTCGGTGATTTCTTCCATCCCCGGCGGCCCCATGACTTGCGCCGTGACGGTAGGTTCGCGCACTTCGAGTTCGATTTCTTTGTCATCGAGCACGCCAGCGAGGATCTTTTCCTTGAACTTTTGCCGCGTGGGGGTTTCGCGCGCCGAAAGATCGGGCTCGCCGTCGAACGAGCGCGGCGGTGGCAGCAGCACGTCGAGAATGCGCTCCACTGCCGCGGCATCGGCCCGCTCGCGCACCGCTTGCATCGCGCGCTCGCGCTCTTCTTTCACCGCAACTTCCACCAGGTCGCGGATGATGGTGTCGACGTCGCGGCCGACGTAGCCCACTTCGGTGAATTTGGTCGCCTCGACTTTCACGAACGGCGCTTGTACCAACCGCGCCAGTCGCCGAGCGATTTCGGTTTTGCCCACGCCGGTGGGTCCGATCATCAGGATGTTTTTGGGGGTGATTTCGCGCCGTAGCGGCTCCGGTACCTGCATGCGCCGCCAGCGGTTTCTGAGCGCCAACGCAACGGCACGTTTGGCGCGGGCCTGGCCGACGATGTATTTATCGAGTTCTGCAACGATTTCGCGACAGGTCAAAGCGTGGCTCATGAGCGTTCCGGTTCCTGGGTCAGGACTTCGATGGTGTGATGCCGGTTGGTGTAAATGCAGATGTCGGCAGCAATCGCCAGCGCCTCGGCGACGATCTCGCGTGCCGAAAGGGGGGAGTGCCGCAGCAGCGCCTTGGCGGCGGCCTGCGCGTACGGCCCGCCCGAGCCGATTGCCACCGCATCCTCGTCGGGCTCGAGCACGTCGCCGTTGCCGGTGAGCACCAGCAAGTGATCGCGGTCGGCCACCAGCAGCATTGCCTCCAGGCGCCGAAGTATCCGGTCAGTGCGCCAGTCTTTGGACAGTTCCACCGCCGCACGCAATAGGTGCCCCTGGTGCTTTTCCAGCTTGGCCTCGAAGCGCTCAAATAGCGTGAAAGCGTCCGCGGTGGCGCCGGCAAAACCGGCAAGGATCTTGCCATGGTAAAGGCGGCGTACCTTGCGCGCGCTGGCTTTGACGACGGTGGCCCCCAAAGTGACCTGCCCGTCGCCTCCCAGCGCGACGTCGCCGCTACGCCGCGCCGCGACGATGGTGGTGCCGTGCCAGGTATCGGTCATCATTGGTTCTCTTTTGCAGTCGTGATCTTCATTATGACATGAAGCGAAACAGACGCGGTGGCTGAGGTTTGAGCCAAAACCGGCTTTGCCGGTGCAGAAACCATGAGCGGTGTGATTTCATCCGGGGAAAATGGCGTAAAATGCTAATTTTAGCGACAAATCTTGCCATGAGCGCAACGGTCAGTCCCGATCTTTCGATTACTACGCTCGTGATGGGCGCCAGCGCCCCGGTGCAGGCGATCATGGCGCTGCTGGTGGTGCTGTCGGTGCTGTCTTGGTACTGGATCTTTTTCAAGGGATTCCAGATCCGCAGTGCGCGCCGCACCATCGCTGAGTTCGAGGATCTGTTCTGGCGTGCTTCGAGCCTGGAGCAACTGGCGCAGGCGGTGGAGGCGCGGCTCAACTGGGCCGGGCCGATGGAACTGGTGTTCATCGCTGGCTATCGCGAATTCTTGCGACAGCAGCGCGCCGGCACGCGGGACGCCGACAGCGTGCGCCGGGCGATGCAGGCGGCGTATCAGCGTGAGCTCGATAAGCTCGAGGCGCATTTGGCGTTTCTCGCCTCAGTGGGTTCGGTGTCGCCGTACATTGGACTGCTCGGCACGGTGTGGGGCATCATGCACGCCTTCTTGGGGCTGGCGAACGTTGCCTCGGCCACGCTGGCCAACGTCGCTCCCGGGATTGCCGAAGCATTGATCGCCACCGCGATCGGGCTTTTTGCCGCGATTCCGGCGGTGGTGGCGTACAACCGATTCACGCACGATCTGGAGCGGGTGTCGGTGCGTTTGGAAACGTTCATCGATGAGCTGACCAACGTATGGCAGCGCCAGCTGGTGCGCTAGGATTCGGTCATGCCGCGCCAGAAACGCCCGTTGATGAGTCAGATGAACGTCGTGCCTTACATCGACGTGATGCTGGTGTTGTTGGTGATTTTCATGGTCACCGCGCCGATGATGCAGCTGGGGGAAGTGCAGTTGCCCAGTGTGGCGCAGTTGCCGCAACCGTCGGCGCAGGCGGCGATCGTGCTGGTGCACGAAGATGGCTCGTTGGGCTTGAAACGCCACGCCGCGGCAGGCGAGGAACGGCTCGATGCGTTGGCGCTGCTGCGGGTGTTGGGTCAGATGCGCGAAGCGCAACCGGATTTGCCGGTGGTGATTGCTGCCGATCGGCGCGTACGCTACGAGACGGTGATGGAAGTGCTCGATCGGCTGCGCGGCGCGGGATTTGCCCGGGTGGGGTTGCAAACGAGCACCAACCCCGAAGCAAGTATGCGCTCTGACGCGGCGCGCCGATGAACGGAGCGAGCTACCCCAGAACGCCGAAGTGCCATCGCTTATCGCCGATGTTTCTTGATGTTACGCCAAAGCGCAGGCTTGATGAGGTTCTCCCGGACCGAATGAGCGCCATGACAGGGGCGTCGTTCGTCGTGGTGAATTTATGAGTAAGGAATCTTTGCCCCCGAGGCAGGGCACGCGCTGGCGCGCGTGGGCGATAACACTGGCGCTGCTCGTTCACGCGGCGCTTTTCGTGCTGCTCTTTGTTTCGGTGCGCTGGCGGGTGGAGGCGCCGCCGCCGTTGAACGTGGATTTGCTGGCACCGATCGCTACCCAAACGCGGATGAGTGGTGCGTCATCGCTGCCCCAGGCGCCCAAGCCCGAGCCGGCGCCCGAGCCGCCGCGCGCGCAGCCCAAACCCCCCGAACCGGCGCCGAAGCCGGCAGCGGAACCGCCGCCTTCCGCTCCCAAACCGGCGCCAGAGCCTTCTAGACCGGCGCCAAAGGCCGAGCCTGAGCTGCCCAAACCAGCGCCAAAACCAGAACCGCCCAAACCCACGCCGGCAGCGCAGCCGCCGGCCAAGCCGGATATGGCGGTAGCCAAGCCCGAAGAGAAAAAAACGGAGCCGCCCAAACTGGCGCCGAAGCCTGAGCCAAAGCCAGAGCCGACCAAACCGGCGGCGAAGCCTGAGCCAAAGCCAGAGTCGCCTAAGCCGACGCCAAAGCCGGAACCGAAACCGACGCCAAAGCCGGAAGCGGATGATTTCCAGCGGCTGGCGCAGCAGCGGTTGCAGCGACAAGCCAATCCCTCGCCCGACCCGGTAGCCGAGCGGCTGCAGGCGCTGGCGCAGGGGCAAGCGGCGCGTCCCGGTGGTCCCGATGCCGCGGCGCTGGCCAGTTACGTTGATGCCATCCGCGCCAAGGTGCGGGAAAGCGTCACCGTCCCGCCCGGAGTGAGCGGCAATCCCGAAGCCGAGTTCCGCGTGCGCCAGGCGCCGGACGGTACGGTACTGGAAGTGCGCCTGCTGCGCTCCTCCGGACATCCGGCGCTGGATCAGGCCTTGGAGCGTGCCATTCATGCGGCCAGCCCCTTGCCTCTGCCTTCCGACCGGCGGTTGTTCCAGACCGAGCTGATCTTGCGCCTGCGGCCGCTGGCGGATTGAGTCAGGGGGTAGAAATTTGCCGTGCCCCGGGGACAAGGGCTTATACAAGGAATCCGCTCGTGAAAGAGACCACATCGGCCACCCTCGACGCGGTAGCGTCAAACCTACGCACGGTCGTTCTCGCTACGCGGCGCCGGCGTCTCGCGGCAATGCTTTATGAGTTGTTGCTGCTCATCGGGGTGGTCGGCGGCGGGGTCGTTCTGCCCTGGGTGGCAGTGGGCATGGCATTGGGCTGGGTGCCGCCAGGGTGGTGGTTGTGGCTGCAGCTCATCGCGGTGCTGACTGCCTATTTCGTCTGGCACTGGCATCGGCGCGGCGCCACATTGGCGATGAAGACGTGGCGTCTGCGCTTGCTATCGGCCGACGGCAAGCCGCCGAGCCTGCAGCAGTGTCTGCGGCGTTACATGCTCGCCTGGCCCAGCGTACTCACTGGGCTAGGTTTGCTGTGGTCGCTGTGGGATCGCGACGGCCAATGGTGGCATGACCGCGTCGCGGGCACTCGCGTCGTCGAGTGGCGGTGGGAGGAATGATACCGTGAAACGCCTGGAAGACTACCGCGCGCCGGACTGGACGGTGCGGGAAATTGACCTTGAGCTGCAACTCGATGATCACGCCACGCGCGTGGTGGGTGAGCTTTACTGCGAACGGTTGGGGGCGCAGAATGCGCCGCTGGTGCTCGATTACGCGGCGATGACGCTGAAGCGCTTCAGCCTCGATGGCCAGGTGGTCTGGGAGAGCGAACGGGGACAGAGCGCCGAGGTGCCGGTCGCGGTGAAAGTCACTGAGGAGGCGATCGAGTTCTCGGGACCGCTGCCGCCGCGTGTGGTGGTGCGCGCCGAAGTGCTGATTTCACCGGCGAATAACACTGCGCTTTCCGGCTTGTACCGGTCGGGCAGCGGGCTTTATACGCAGTGCGAACCGGAAGGGTTTCGCCGCATCGTGCCGTTCATCGACCGCCCGGACGTGATGGCGCGCTACCGCGTGCGCCTCGTGGCCGAGCGCGCCCGTTACCCCGTGCTACTAAGTAACGGCAATCTGGTCGCCACAGGGGAATTGCCCGAGGGACGACATTTTGCCGAATGGTACGACCCGTTTCCCAAGCCAAGTTATCTCTTTGCCGTGGTGGCTGCCGACCTGGTGGTGCGCGAAAAGCCAGTAACACTTGCCGACGGGCGCACGGCGCTCTTACAGGTGTGGACGCAGCCAAAGTATTTGACGCGTACCGCGTGGGCGATGGAGAGTTTGGCGGCGGCGCTGCGCTGGGACGAGCGGCGCTTTGGCCGGGTGCTGGACCTTGAGCGCTACATGGTGGTGGCGGTCGAAGACTTCAACATGGGGGCGATGGAGAACAAGGGACTGAATCTTTTCAACGTGCGGTATCTGCTCGCTGACCCCGACACCGCCACGGATGCCGATTACGCCAATGTCGAAAGCGTGGTGGCGCACGAATATTTTCACAACTGGACCGGCAACCGCGTCACCTGCCGCGACTGGTTCCAGCTCACGCTCAAAGAGGGGCTGACGGTGTTTCGCGACCAGGAGTTTTCCGCGGATCAACTTGCAGCGGTAGCCAGTACGCCCACCGAAGCTGCAGCGGCGCGCGCGGTCAAACGCATCGAGGACGTCACGGTCCTGCGCGCCGTGCAGTTCCCCGAGGACGACGGGCCGATGGCGCATCCGATCCGTCCGCGCACCTACCGTTCGATCGACAATTTCTACACCGCCACCGTCTATGAAAAAGGCGCGGAAGTGGTGCGCATGCTGCACACCCTCTTGGGCGAAGCCGGGTTTCGCCGGGGGCTTGACCGCTACTTCGAGCGCTTTGACGGCCTGGCGGTCACTTGCGAGGATTTCGTCGCCGCAATGGCCGAAGCGAACGGGCGCGATCTTTCGGCGTTTCTGCGCTGGTACGACGCCGCTGGCACACCGCGCGTGCGCGTGCGCGCGCATTGGGACGCGGGGCGGGGCGAATACGCGCTGACGCTCCGGCAGGAACTTCCGGGCTGGGACGTCGAGACGCAGCCGCTGGTGATTCCGGTGCGCGCGCGGCTGCTGGATGCGGCCAGTGGCACGCCGCTTACCGACGAAGCGGTGCTGGTGCTGGATGCGTCCGAACGCACCTGGCGCTGGGCAGTGCCGGCGAACGCGCGGCCGTTGCCGTCGCTGCTGCGCGGTTTTTCCGCGCCGGTGCGGCTGGTGTGGGAGGTGCTTCCCCATGCTGAGGGCGCGGGCAAAAAAAAGCGCACTGAACCATGTGCTAGCGAAGGCAGTGGGCAAGCCTCAGCCGCGCCACGGCAGTTGCTCGAGGTATGGCTCACGCAATTGCAGGTGGAGGACGACGCGTTCAACCGCTGGGACGCGGCGCAGCAGTTGGCGCTGGCAGCGCACGCGCACTGGATGGGCGCGCAAGAGCTGCCGCCGTGGACGGAGGCCTGGACGAACGGCTGGCGGGCGGCGCTGTTGGATGAAACGCTCGATGCACAGTACCGCAGCCGGCTGGCGGCACTGCCGCACGAGCGCGAGGTGAGCGATCGCTACCGGCCGCTCGATCCGGGCGCGGTGCGCGGTGGGATGATGGCGCTGACGCGGGCGCTCGCGGCAGCGTTGGGCGAGGACTGGCAGGCGCTTTACGAACGCACGGCCTGGGTGCGGGCGCGTCCGTACCGTTATGCGCCGCGCGATGCCGGGGCGCGGGCGCTCGCGGCCCTGGCGCTGCGGCTCGGGGCGCTGCAGGGGCACGCGGCGGCTATGACGGCGATCGAAGCGCATTTTGTCGCCGCGCACAACCTGACGGATCGGCTCGCAGCGGTGGATGCAGCGCTGATGTGCCCCGAGGAAGCATTGGCCGAAGCGCTGTTGGCGCGCCTGGCGCAACGTTACGCCGACGATGCGGTGGTGCTGGACAAGTGGTTCGCGCGCCATGCCACGCGTTGGCGCTGGCAGGGGCAGGCGCCGCAAGCGGTGTTCACGCGCGTGCAAAGCCTGACCGAACATCCGGCGTTTCGTTGGAACAACCCCAACAAAGTCTATGCGCTGGTGGTGGCGTTTTTTGGCCAAAACCTGCCGGAAGTGTGCGCCGCAGGCGAAGCGGCGTTTGCGTTTTGGAGCGATGCTTTGTTGCGGCTCGATGCGCTCAATCCGCTCGTTGCGGCACGCCTCGCGCGCACCTTCGAACATGCGGCCGAATGGTGCGAACCGTACCGCACGCTGGGACTGGCGGCGGTCGAGGCAGCGGCGCAGCGCGCCCGTTCAACGGACGTGCGCGAGGTGCTCGAGCGCATCCTGTTGGCAGCGGCGTCATCGGGGAGGTGATTGTCCCGCAAGCCGACCAGGATCGAACGGTGTGTGCGTGTCTTACATTAAGAAAAAATGAATTTTTTCGCTTTCAAAATAAAATTTACAAAACCAGACGAGCGTACTACACTTCGAATCAGCGCCGTCGGGCGCGCAGGCAACCACGAATGGAGGAACATGCGATGAGTCAACCCAAACGTTATGAGGCCGGGGTCAAAGAGTACCGGGAAAAATACTGGGAGCCCCACTATACTCCGAAAGACAGCGATTTTCTGGCGGTGTTCAAGATCGTGCCGCAGCCGGGGGTGCCGCGTGAGGAAGCCGCGGCAGCGGTGGCGGCGGAATCTTCGACCGCGACCTGGACCACTGTCTGGACGGACCTCCTCACGGATCTGGATTATTACAAAGGTCGCGCGTACGCGATCGAAGACGTGCCGGGCGACGATGAGGCGTTCTACGCGTTCATCGCCTACCCGATGGGCTTGTTCGAAGAAGGCTCGGTGGTCAACGTGTTCACCTCGCTCGTGGGCAACGTCTTTGGATTCAAAGCGGTGCGCAGTTTGCGCCTTGAGGATGTGCGCATCCCGCTGTGGTTCGTGACCACCTGTCCTGGGCCACCCCACGGCATTTATGTCGAGCGCGACAAGTTGAACAAATACGGCCGGCCGCTGTTGGGCTGCACGATCAAGCCGAAACTGGGGCTTTCGGCGAAAAACTACGGCCGGGCGGTATATGAATGCCTGCGCGGCGGCTTGGACTTCACCAAAGATGACGAGAACGTCAACTCGCAGCCGTTCATGCGCTGGCGCGACCGTTTTCTGTTCTGTCAAGAAGCGATCGAGAAAGCGCAGGCTGAGACCGGTGAGCGCAAGGGTCACTACATGAACGTGACCGCCCCCACGATGGAAGAGATCTACAAGCGCGCCGAATTTGCCAAAGAACTCGGCACGCCGATCATCATGGTCGACTACCTCACGGTGGGTTGGGCGGCGCATCAGAGCCTGTCGAAGTGGTGTCGCGACAACGGGTTGCTGCTGCATGTGCACCGCGCCATGCACGCAGTGATCGACCGCAACCCGAAACACGGCATCAACTTCCGGGTGCTGGCGAAGATCCTGCGTCTGATGGGTGGCGACCACCTGCACTCGGGCACCGTGGTGGGCAAGCTTGAAGGCGACCGCGCCGCAACGCTGGGTTGGATCGACCTGATGCGTGAACGCTGCGTCAAAGCCGATCGCAGCCGCGGCATCTTCTTCGATCAGGATTGGGGCCAAATGCCCGGCGTGTTCCCGGTGGCGTCGGGCGGTATCCACGTCTGGCACATGCCGGCGCTGGTGACGATCTTCGGCGATGATTCGGTGTTGCAGTTCGGCGGTGGTACGCTCGGTCACCCGTGGGGCAACGCCGCTGGAGCGTGCGCGAACCGCGTGGCGCTGGAGGCCTGCGTCAAGGCGCGCAACGAAGGGTTGCCGGTCGAAAAGATGGGTCGCGAGATCCTGACCGAAGCTGCCAAGTCTTGCCCCGAACTGAAAGTGGCGATGGAGACGTGGAAAGAAATCAAATTCGATTTCGACACGGTGGACAAACTCGACGTGCAGCATCGCTGAGGCGGTCGCGGCGGGCGGGATCGGCCGAACGTCTTGCCAGACCGCCCGCATGGCGATGCCGCACCGATGCGAACAGAATCGCCGCACTTGCCCGTCGTGTCGGGTGGGGCGGGGAACGAAACGCTGCAACGCTAATTGTTTAGGAGAAGCGCAATGAGCAACACGCAAGAAGCCGTCCGTGACGTGCAGGATTATCCAAGCCGCTTGAACGATCCAGCCAGCAAACGCTTCGAGACGTTCTCGTACCTGCCGCAGATGAGCGCAGAAGAGATCCGCAAGCAGGTGGAATACATCGTCAAGAAAGGCTGGAACCCGGCGATCGAGCACTGCGAGCCCGAAAACGCGATGATGCACTACTGGTACATGTGGAAACTGCCGATGTTCGGTGAGACCGATGTCGATCGCATTCTGGCCGAAGTAGAAGCGTGCAAGCGCTCCAATCCCAATCATCTGATCAAGCTCATCGGTTACGACAACTACCGACAGACGCAAGGCACGGCGATGTTGGTCTATCGTCCGGCGGGACGGTAAGCGGCACGCCGGCGGGGTGGGCGTCGCTTGCTCCGCCGGCGCGCCAAAAACCACGGGCGGCCGGGACAGTGGCTAAGCCGCGTAGCACGTTCCTCCGCCGGTGCAAACCACCCGCTGCCCCACACTGTCCAGGCAGCGGGACCTGGAAAGCAACCCTAGGAACGACCGTTGGTGCGGTCAGGGAGGCATCATGTCCGACGTTGCTCAGTA
>FWWM01016224.1_pt1 | contig 11144 bp, 10 predicted proteins | sample 2228351 | NCBI WGS metagenome assembly FWWM01 (sample SAMEA103939774, study PRJEB20133) | metagenome
GATAAGATGGAGCCAGTAGCTGATCGCCAGGACGGGCACGCTGACTGCGGACACGCCGCCATTATACCGGCGCAGGGAGGCCGAGGGCAAACCCTGAGCTATCCCACGTTGTACGGTTTGGCCGAAGAGAAAGCACGCTTCAACGCGCCCCTCGGCTGCCCGCCCCTTCAGCTTCCCGCTCGTCCTCAGGTAGCGAGACCGCAGGCACGGCCTGCTCACTCAGCATCTCAACCAGCCCCTCTTCCTCGCGCATCTTCGGCGAGGAACGTAACGCCAAGCGCGATGCGCAGCGCGAGCACGCCGTAGCGGCGCATCAGCATGATCACGGTATGGTCGAACGCGCGCAGCCAGCGGTAGAACGCTGGCGACGCACGCGGTGATGGGTGTCTCATCATACTATCCATCCCACTATAATACATTATACAAGATTGGAGAGTGAGTGGCAGGGGCTGTCAATGGATAGCGTTCCCGATCATTTGACATCTAACCTCATTTGCGATTTAATCAGTGGTGGTTTCCAAAAAGTGTTTGCTTAACATTGAGCGGCTATTGCAACAGTATTGGTGTGAAATGACTGTTCTGCCAGGTGCGACGGCTACCATAGTACCTGAGTTGACCCTACTAAGGAGGCGTTTCAGATGGATCAGAATAGAGATGACGGAGCACACACCCAGGCAGCAGGTATGCACCCGCAGGCCGCTAAACTGACGGACAGACACAACGGGGCCAATACCCGACCGGCCACGGAACAGGATCTTCCCCACATTCGGGCGCTCCTGCAGGCTCATGGTGCAGCGTTTGGTTTCATTCCCATGGCCGCTCTACAGGAGTCCATCAAGCGGGCGGAAGTGATTGTAGCAGCGAATCATGAAGGTATCCTTGGGATGGTGCGGTATCACCATCGCCACGACAGGATCACAACACTTCACGAGATTGCGGTGCGGCCAGCCGCCCAAGGTCATGGAATCGGTCGCTTCCTGCTTGACAGGCTGGAAGATGAGGCACGTGATCGTGGTCAAACCAGGATTCGCTTGAAGTGCCCTCTCGACCTGCCCGCCAATGGCTTCTATGCTCACCTCGGATTTACTCGTGTCGCTATAGAAGAGGGAAAACGTCGCCCGCTTGCTGTATGGGAGAAACAACTGCCCCCATATGCACTCCTGCCGGATGAGGGGCTACCTTTATTTTTCCTGAGTTTAACGCATGGAGCCAGCGAGACCCGCAAGATCATTCAGCTTTGGGATGAGAGCGGGGATCGGCGCAACCCTTTTGCCCGTGTGGTTTTCACCCCTCTTTTCTCCGAACGTCGTACCACAGCACTTATCCGCCGCCTTAAGGAGGAACGCGGCAGTATAGTCATGTTTGATTCGGGCGGCTACCAGGTGCAGATGGGCAGAATGCGGTACGAAGAATTGTTTGACCGCTTGCTGCGCTTTTATCGCGAGAACAAATGGGCCGACTGGTTTGTCCTGCCTGATCATGTCCCGCTTTCGACGGATAGCTTGCAGGAAGTGGAATTCAAAGTGCGCGAATCGCTTGACTTCGCACGTCTCTTTCTGGGGAAGATGCCTGCCGGATTCGCAGAGCACGCTGTCGCAGTTGTTCATGGATGGACGGAAGAACAAGTAGCGCGATGCGCGGAGGCTTATGTAGACATGGGCGTGCGTTATCTGGGCTTCGGCAGTTTCGGCACGTCAGGGCCGAATGGGACAGTCAACATGGTCTCGCAGAAAAGCCTATTACTACTTCGGTTGGTGCAGGCACTTGCCCAGGAGCACGGATGCCGCCTGCATATCTTTGGTATTGGGAGCCCCAGCCGCCTCATGCGTCTCTCTTCGGCAGGCATTGTGCCCACCAGCTTCGACAGCGCAGGCTGGTGGAAAGCAGGAGGATTTGGGAATATCTTCTTTCCGCGGGGACGTCAGCTACATATCACAGCAGTCTCAACTGCATCAGCCACGTTAGCCAATGCTTCGCGCCAGAAACAACGCAGTGGTCATCACTGCTTCTTTTGTAATGACCTTACACTCATGCGGCGAAACCGTATCATGCGTATTATGCATAACCTCGTGGTGATGCTGGATACCCTGGAAGACATAAGAGGGTCCTAATGACCAAGCCATCAGCCTGGCACATTAATCAAAACCTCACAGGCAAACGAGTCCGAGCTATCCTGAGGTTCGCACTTAATGAGACACGAGATCTACGTGCGCTTGCTGCAGAATGTGAACTTAAGGATAGTGTGCTACAGAAGATAGTAATCCCAACAGTACGCGATGTAGGTTTGCTTACCGCCAGGGGGATGGTCCTTACCCAGTTGGGGCGACAATTCCAGTACCTCTCAGATAAATCTTCCCCCTTGTTTTCTGAAGCGATGCACCAACTGCTCTACACCAGCCATTACTTTGACCTAAGCAAGCGATTCTCATGGGCCTATGCCCAGGTCGTTGATGCGCTGTGGGGCAGTGGCGAACGCACGATAGATCAGGCGACCGTGGCGCACCTTGTGGGGATGGTCGTTGAAAGAGCTACGCAGACGTATGATGTACCCCCTGAACGCATCGCCTTCAGCCACAACAGTGTGCTGGGTATACGTCACTGGCTCCGGGCGCTGGATCCACCCGTCTTGTCCAATAGCGGCAATAAGGAGATATTCCGACGACGTTTTTACTGTTCGGCGATTGTACTCCTTTGGGCCGCAGATGCCTTGTATCGGATAACACAAACCTCCTATGGGGTGCGGATATTTCTGACGCTTGAGCGCGCGGAACAACTCTGCAAAATCTGTGTGCTCGACCCTTCAGGGTTGGATAATGTGCTGATGCTGGCGAAGCGGATGAGTGACTATGAGCATGGGGGCCTCTTTGACTATGGCACAGCGGGTGGGTTTGGGCGTTGGCTATTGCTGGCCAAGCCATGTTCGGTTGGTTCTCTCCCAGAAACAAGTTAACGATGAGCCGCTTTGTGGATACCCTGAATCGTATTCGCCAGAACATGAGGTCAGACTGGATGACGCCCAGCCAGCAGGCAGCGTATGATGTGCTGCGTGAACGGCTGCGGTTTCTGGATGAAGTCAACCTGTGGGGCGGGCCTGGGGTTGGTAAGACATTTCTCGGCTGGGTGCTTCACATACAGGGATTGGCGATTTATATGCCGCTCCTGGCTAAGGTAGAGGAGGAGCCTGGCCTACCCTTACCACGTACAACTATCGTCGTGGACAATCTCGGCTGGCGACGGGAAGAGGTGCGTCAGGCCCTCCACCTGTGTCGTAGTAAGGGCTACGAAAAAGTGGTCCTTATCACCTCAGAACCTGCCCAGGAGCAAATGGCTATTGTTAAATTACAGCTTACAGAGGAGGATATAGGGAAAGCCAAAGCCAACTTGCTTGGCATCAGCGTAGTCCCTTACCGGGATACGCCGCGCAATTTATGGGATCTTGTCAGCCCGACGCCCCTATGGGAATAGCGCGTATTCGGGCAGATGAGGTGAGCCATGAATACATTATGGGACCAATTGGATGCGCTTCGCGCTATTGTAGATACAGCCCAGGCGGATGATATTGAGCAGCAACCGGAAGCCATCCGCACACGTTATGAGCCCTATGCGCAGGCCTATTTTGCGATTGAGGCCGTGAAGCGCGTTGAGGAGCGGCTCATCGGCGAACTCCGCGCCGGGAAGTCAGTGACCGGCTACCTGTCCGCAGACTTCGGCTATGGCAAGACCGCAACAGCCATCTACCTCTGGAAAGAGTGTCTGGACAGCGGGATTGTGGCTGTGCCACCCTTCCTGTTCCGCCAGCTAAAGGGTCTGATGCAGGCGACGAGGGGGTGGCTGGCTTATCTGCTCCAGCATACCCAGCCTACACTCCTGCCAGGGTTGGAGGAGACCTATCGCCAGCACGCCGAACGTTCAGTGGACGAACTGGCGAAAGACATCGCAGCCAGGCAGGGGATTTCCGAAGCCAAGGCGCGGGCGATTGTTCAGGAGCATATCGCTAATCGCAGGGATGTAACCACCACGCAATCCCTGCTTGAGTTTCTGCGTGACGCTGTTGGGATCGCACAAGAAGCACACTTCAAGGGCTTAGTCGTGTTCGCCGATGAACTTCAGGAGTTTGTGCGCACAGAGGAAGGGTCACGTAATGCGATCCAAATGTTAAGCGAACTGGTCAAGGGTGTACGGGCGATGGCGAATGTGCCTTTGGGATTGATGCTGGCCATGCCGGTAAATCCGACTGAGAGCGCAATTGAAGAGCAGGCTGGCGACATCATGCAGCGAATGCGCGAACGGGGCACTGCTCTGAAGTTGGAAGACGCTTACGGGCGCGAATTTCCCAAGGACCTCTGGGAGCACCTTTCTCAAAAGTTTGGGGATGGGGGTACAGGGCAAGCTGTAGAAGAACGGACTTTAGAAGCGTTGGGGCAACTGTGCGAACGCAAAGACCTGAGCAATGGGCCACGTACGGTGATGAATGCCTTTAAGCGCATCGCTCAACATTATCAGCAGACCCATCGTCCCTACTCCCCAATAGATTTAATGGACGATTACCTGCACGGGCACATTGTGTTTGAGGGACGGGAAGCCAAACTGACCGGGACATTGCGGCAACTTTTGGGACTGCCCGCCGTGCGTAATGACGCCCAATGCCAACAGGCGGTCAAATTGCTGGCCGCTTTCCCTCGCGGTGTGAACGAAGAAAAAGCTGGTCACCTGTATGCCGTCATCCAAAACCTGGCTGACCAGGAGCAGTGGCTGGGGGAGCATATCACCCAGTTGGCTGAAGGCTACGCGCTGACGGGGTTACAGGAGCATGGCGAGGCACGCCCACTCCTGGACGAGATTGTGCGCGACTTCCGACGCAGGTGGTATCACAGTTGGACCGAAAGGTACAAGGCCCAACTGGCCGCAAGTGGATTTATCTACGAAATTGTGCCGCTGCTGTTTCCAACGCGAGCGCAGGGACAGTATGCGAACTTTAGCGGACATGCAAAATTGAATGGGTATAAGAACCTGGAACAGGATATACATGGCGTTCCTTACATGCTGTTAGAAGGCTGCTTTGAACGCCTCTTCTCCCGCTTCCCTGATCGCAAGGTTTATGTCTCGGTCAGCACTGAAGCGGATGATCTTAACCGCTTCCGACCACCCGATGCCGACTTTGACCTGGATGTTCGCTTCTTCTTAGAGTTGCCGGATGATACTGAGGCGGATACAACCCCGACGCGCATTGTCAGCGCGAATCAGGATGGCCGGATAGATATTCACCTCAACTTGAAGCGCACCTTTGGGCAGCAATTTCCCGCAGAGCTTGGGTTCCTCCACAATATTATGTCGCCGGAACGTACGTCCGCCGAGGCATTGCTTGGGCTCTCAATGCGGATGTGGGGCTGGCTGCAGGAGCATCCTGAAACCAGTGAGACCGACCGTCAGATGATTGAAAGCCAGCGTCGCGCACTCCATCGTTATGTCCTCCAGCTCCTCTTGCCAGACGCTAACGAGCCAGCCAAAGTACAGGCCATAGGGATCAAGGTATCTGGAGCAGAGCAACGGCTGATGGAGTCCATCTTTGAGGCCAAGTGCAGTGAACGCTATCCGCAGTATAAACCGCTGATGATTACCAAGGAGTGGAAGAGCCATCTACAACGTTACCGCGATGTGTTAAGCAGAAGGCCATTGGCCGAACGGCGGGGGCGGCAACCATTTGTGGGCACAAAGCAAGAAATCGCCTCAGAGTTCAGGGGGGCGCTCGCGACCTTTGAAGCACAATCACGTAACCTGCGTGAGATGGGTATATTTGAGTTGTTGGACTGGCGTGGGCGTGGTGAGGAGAGCACGGCAACGGTGCTCTTCAAAGAACATCCATTAGAGGTCGTACTACGGGAGGCGTTGCAACAGCAGGGGCATGTCAGGAGTGTGAACGTAGGGGGACATGCCAAACAGGTCAACAGCCTTGAGATAAGCACCCTGCAAAAAGTCGCCCGACGACAGGGGTACCTGCCGGCAGAGGTGGATGAGGCGATAGCCTTGCTTGAGCTGCGACAATACATTGAACGCCAGCCGGATGGTACTGTGCAGGAATTCGCTGGTATATTGGACGCCGATGAATTGCGCCATCAGGCATCGGAGATGGAAGGACGGCTGGGGAAGCTGGCTGCCCACTTCCATGATGAACTCCACTCTTATGAGCGGCTTCTGCGAGAGAGCCGTGAGCACCTTGTAGAGTCCGAAGACGAAGTCGTTCTGGATACTGCCCAGCGCAAGTTGCACGAGCTTCAGGTGCGGCTGGACGAGTTTATTAAAGCCAAGAGCCGTGAATTGGCGAAACGCTTGTCAAGCCTGGGGGAGGAACTGGACCGGCGAAGCGCTGAATTCCAGCCCCATGAGCTTGATCAGCAGATGGCCGGTGCGGTTGGGTTTGTCCGTCATGTGGATGATCTGCGCAAGAAGTTAGGGCAGCAATTCCGTGAACTGAGTCGGCAGTGGGATCTGTTACAAGAGTCAGTCAGCCAGAGCGAGCAGCGTGCGCGAACCATAGGCGATGAGGATGACCTGCTTGGCCTTCTCGCGCAGGTCACACAATATGAGCAGAAGAAACAACACCTGGACGGTGAGCTGAAGCGGTTGCAACCCTATCTGGCTGGCTTGCAGCACTGGCGTAGTATTGTAGCAGAGGCCACAACGTTACGTGATCGGCTTGACCTGGATAATCCGCTCCGGCAGAGATTGGACGATGATGTCAGTCAGGCTATTCTGGAAAACTTCGCGGTGCGCCAGCTAGAGGCGCTACTGGACTGGGAACGATTCAAAGCCAGTGTAGAGGCAATTGAATCTGAGATCACTACGGAAGAGAACCGCCAACGGAGTGAATTCCATCAGCGTAAGGAGCAATACGAACAGGTTTTGGGGCAGTTGATGCCGCAGCGCATGATCCAGGCGATCTTTGATCCCAAAGACCCAGGGCAATCATACCAGGTGCTGTATCAGGGGGCGTTGCGGAAGCTGCGTGAGTGGCTTCATGAGCAGCATGAACTTGCTCAGAGTGCACTTAACGAGCTGGATTACCTTATCCGTGAACGCAGTATCGCTGCCAGCGATGAACGCGATGCCGCTGAGCACGTGTTGACGGCGTTCCAGCGGGCAGCCGGGCAGTTAAATCAAGGGCTTATTGAAGACCTGGAGCAGTTCCAGGCCTATTGCAACGAGTTGCAAGGGAACTGGGAACAGTTGCGTGCCGTACAGAATAACCTGGCTCACAAGCGCACAGCAAAAGACCCTCCCACCGACGAGGAGAAGCCGTTGCTGGAGGTATTGAGCACGCAACGACGTAGTTTAGAGGACTTGAGACGGGGGCTGCCAGCGAATATGGCGACAATAGAGATGCTGTTTGAACGGCTGAGAGAACTGTACCGAAAGGGGCATATTGAGGTTGAGGTACGTAAAAGGGAATGAACAATGCAGGATGTGAGCCTGAAAGAGCTTCAAGACCTGCTGCGCCAGATGCCGGTGATGGCGGAGATTCATCCTCTGTCGTTGGCGTTTCTGCCTGAGGCCACGAGGATATTTGATGACCCCTGGCAGATGGCGGCAGAGCTGGACACCCCTAAGCCACAGCCCCTCAGGCCCATGCTTGCCCTCCAGATTGAGCCTGTTTTACAGCACCGCCTGCCCGTTGTCCGCTGTACACACGACCCACTGACGACCGAGTTGAACCGGGTGCTGCTGAAGCGTTACGATTTTATCAAGAGGTATATGCTGTGCCAGTCGCAGGTCGTGGATGCGATCCTTCAGCGCAGTGATAAGGACGCCATTGTCCTTTTGCTGGTAGATGGGCTTTCGTACGCCGATGTAGCCTGTAGCCCGATCATAGGGCAAGGCTACGGGCTGCAGCCCGTGCTGGTAGATGGTGTCTCCAACACGGAACAGGGGATGAAGCGCATCATCGGTGACCCACCTCTGGCGCAACGGCTGTTTGATCTGGGCTTTCGCACCTGCCTTGGCTTTACCTACTGGGAACGTGCTGAGGAGGCACTGACCAACCATCTGTTTACCGGCTTCGGGGAGAGGGTATGGAAGGTAAAATCATTTGACGAGGTTCTCGCCCATCTGGAAGAGCAGGGACTGAGCCACGCCTTTATCCAGATTGTACGCATGGGGTTGGATGCTGCTGCGCATCGGCAGCGAGAACGCCCCAATCTTCAAGCCATCGTGGATGATGTTCTAAAAGACTTTGAACGGCTGGCGCAATTGTTTAAGCGCAAAGGTGTTTCAGCCTCTCTGCATCTGGTGAGCGATCACGGAATTCTGTGGGCGCATGAGCATAGCCTGCGACCTTACGAATTCAGTGAGGCTGACCACCCACGCTATTATGAGCACGCCAGACGGGGTGAGCATGTTTTGACTGTAGAGTATGAAGGTAAAGCCTTTGCCCTGCTTGAGTATCCTTACCTGCGGCGCGAATTACGGACGAATGAGTGGGGCGTACACGGTGGACTCTCGTTTGAAGAGAGTGTGGTACCGCTCTTAAGTACTCATATCCCGTGAGCTGCCTAGAGGAAGGAGTCAGACCAATGACTACCTCGAGCAATAAGGAATTGACAAAGTGGAGGAATGAATTTCTTCTCCGTCTGTACGATGATCTTTGGCGGAGTATCGACCGCATGGAAAGTGGGATGTGGCAGTTTGTCGCACTCTACGCAGTAGTTGCCGGATTAATGATAAGTGCTGCCTCTACTCAGGCTCCTAGATCCGTCATAGTAGTCTTCAGTCTTATTGTCACATTTTGGGGAATTAATATTGCAATCAACGCTGGTAAGTGGTTTCGACGGAACCTGGCATTTGCGGTCAACATCGAGCAACAATTCCTCTTTCACGACGATATCGGACGTATTCTTCCCGCTGCCTATCACCAACGTAAGCCAAAGTTACTGAACATTCTTTACATTACCCACATCACCCACATCATCATCTTCTCGACCACTGCTATCGTAAGCCTGTACTTTTTCTGGTCTGATGTTCCTTGGTCTATTGTGGCGCCACTCATAGTCGTTGGTGGAATAGTCACGGTATTGCACTATGCCATTTCAACGAAAGAGGTTCGAGACTTTATAGCGAATACTAGCCCTGATAGACCTCCCCAAGACCCAGTCAAAGGCTCAGGCACGTGAGGGGGTGACAACATGAGCGCAGATGTGCCAGCAGCATTTGAGATGCTGCTAGAAGCGATGAATGGCGAAAAGGTGCAGCTCGCAGATGCAGTGCGCGAAGCGACCCTGCAAGGCAGGTTTGACGAAGCACAACGCCTCCTCGCCAGGACCCAGTACCTCGAACGGCTGATTGGGCAGGTGCGACAGCTACAAGAGGCATGGGATCAACTGGAGTCGGGCGTCTTGCCCACCGCTGATCTGGGGCCATCCATAGTCAGAGAGCCAGTGCGATCTGACGACGCCACTACCCGCTATAGGATGATTAAAGAACCGATGCTATCTGACGACGACCAGAATGCGCCTGAACTGGCACTCGTTGATCGGCTGTTTGGCGCCCGCCGCCCCAGACGACGACGGCAGCCGGTTGATAAAACGCCTGAACGTGAGTACTATGTGCCTATTCTGGAGGCGTTGGAGGAGTTGGGTGGCAGGGGGTATGTGGATGAAGTCCTGAAGATCGTGTATGCGAAGATGAGGGAGCGGTTTACGGAAGATGACCTGCTGCTTTTGCCCGCAGGCGGTGATTATCGTTGGCACAATACGGCCCAGTGGGCACGCCGACATATGGTAGATGAGGGGCTGCTTCGCGATGACTCGCCGAGGGGTGTGTGGGAGATGACCGAGGCGGGACGGAAATATCTGGAACAGAGCCGCCTGTAAGGTGGAGAGGAGCATGAGCCATGATTTTCTTCGGACGCGACAGCAATGGCGAGCAGGTTTATCTGGATGATTCGCGCTCGCGAGCCGTGCTGATTTGCGGCAAACGCGGCAGCGGCAAGTCCTACACCATCGGTGTTTTCCTTGAGGAGCTGGCACGACGCCAGGATGTCCTGGTCATCGTCGCCGATCCCATGCGCAACTTTCATACAATGAGCCTACCGAACCGCGAGCAGGAGAGCATGTTGTGGCAATGGGGGCTCAGTGCAAAGGAAATGCCCGTACGCCTACTTGTGCCCGGCGACCCAGAGGCCCGCTATGGGCGCGATGTCTTGAGTATATTTGAGAAGCGTGGTGTCCAAGTTCAATCTTTACGCATCAACCCTGGCGATGTACCTCCTGATGGCTGGCTTGACCTCTTTGGAATTGATATTGTCCAGCCAATGGGGATCGCGCTGTATCGCGCTGTGCAACGTTGCCGCCAACAACACGGTGTTCACTTTTTCGTCCCGGACATTGTTAACCAACTCCAGAAGGACCCGCATATCCGCGAGACCAGTGTGCAGGCGCTTATTTTGCGTCTGGAAGCCGCTGCCAATGAATGGGACATCTTTGCCAGCCGCTATCATGAGCTGAGTGAAACATTCGCGCCAGGGCTTGTGAACGTGATTGACCTGGGCGTATTGGAGATCAGCCGCTTTGGGCTGCGTAACCTGGTGCTGGCTGTATTGGTGCGTGATCTGTTCCGCAAGCGTCGGGACGCCAGGCTGCGTGAGGAGTTAGGGCTGCCGGTAGAGACCCCGAAGGTGTGGCTTGCGATTGATGAAGCGCAGGAATTCGTGCCCTCAGGCAAAGCAGCGTTGGCAAAAGAGCCTCTGATCCAGTGGGTGAAGGAAGGTCGGCAGCCGGGTCTATCGCTGATCATTGCTTCTCAGCAACCAGGGGCGATTGACCGTGAGGTGCTGAGTCAATGCGACCTGATCCTTTGCCACAAAGTCACAGCCAGCGACGATGTAGATTCCCTCAATCGTCTCAGCCATGACTATATGGCGCGTGAACTGAAAGTATACCTGCGACAGTTAAGCCGGACAGGCGAAGCCGTGATGGTGGATGATACGAAAGAATCAGTCGGTATTGTCCAGATCCGCCCTCGCCGCAGCAAGCACGGTGGTGCAGAGGCTTAACACGACCTGCTACCGCCGTTCGCCCAGGCCCTGGCGCTGGGCCAGCAACGCCGCCTCCACCCGGCTGCGCACCTGCAGCTTCTGCAGGATGTTCGTCATG
>FWWM01016226.1_pt1 | contig 11143 bp, 11 predicted proteins | sample 2228351 | NCBI WGS metagenome assembly FWWM01 (sample SAMEA103939774, study PRJEB20133) | metagenome
CACGTAAGCCGCCCAGATTCGGCCATCCGGAAGCGCCAGAGGGGCACCAATCTGTCCCTGTATGCCGGTGGGATGCGGTTGACTCCACCGCTTCCCGTCGGGCGAGCCCTAGGCGATGTGAATGTCTAGATCGCGCTTGGCCTGACGGTCGTGGGTCCAAAACATCGCAATCAGGTTGCCACGGGTCGGCTCTATGGTCAGGCGTTGATCCCAATACAGGACCTGGCCCTGCGGATCATGCGCGACAATGGCAAGCTCGTCCCAACTTGCGCCGCCGTTGGACGACAGGCGTAGGGCCGCATGGTGCAGCCCTGGGCTCGGGTCATCGTACTCTTTCCAGGCCTCATAGGGCAATGCCAGCGCGCCGTTCTGCAGTACCAGGATCGAACCGGTGGTCGCATTGCCCTTGTGCGGCCACAAGGGCACCTCTTGCAAACTGCTCCACGAATGCCCGTCGTCGTCCGACCATGCCACGTACACGCGGGTGGCCAGGATACCCTGGGTTTGCGGGCTGGCCAGGGGCAGGGTCGGGTCAGAACGATCCATCCATAACAGTGAGGCCAGGAGCCTGCTGCTACAGGGCGTCAGAGCTATGCAGCGGATCCGACCTCCGCTGCCAGGCGGGAACGCGCCGAATCCCTCGAAGACCACATGCCAACTGGCACCCTCATCGTCGCTGGCCATGATGCGGACATCCTCGTCCGGCGAGTCCTTGGCGCTTCCGGTGCGAAATCCGGCGATCAGCCGGCCGCTGTCAGCTCGTGCCAGCGATGGGAAGGTGCAAAAACGGGCCTCTCGCGAGGCTGTAGTTGCATCGAAGATCGTTCCCGCATCGAGAATGCGCATGGTCCACCCCCCACAGCTTCTTCGATCCCGATCCTCCAGCCACACCTGCCGGCCGTGCTTCGAAGACCGCACGGTCATCTCAGTCCTTCAGGACGCCGATCTCCCGGTGCAGCTCACGGGGTGGCTGCGACAACCCCTGCGCCGATGACACTAGGCTAAAATCTGCCGTGCTTCTCTACCAGGTCGCGCATGATCTCGATCTGTTCCTCGGCCGCATGGGGCGGCACCTGGTCGCCTGCATTGGCAATGAACCGGGGGCCAAATCGCTTCAACTCCAGCCAGGCCAACACCGCCTTCTCGAATGCTGCACGAGGCGCATCCGGCAACCAGAGATCCGGTGGCACGCCGCCCGACAGGATGAAATCGGGACCGGCCTCAGCGCGGCACTCTGTGGGCGACAGGTCACCCATGGGCGAAGGAGTGATGGCATCCCCACAATCCGCGCCCACCTCTCGGATCATGCCGATAGCTCCTCGCAGCTTCCCGTCAATGTGCACGGCCACGTACTTGCCTGCTGCATGAAGCCTGCGAATAGCCTCTGCGTAGTATGCCTCGGACCATCGGCGGAAGAAGCGCGGAGGCTGGACATCGCTCGAGAAGTTGTCGCCCATGATGATGATCTCTGCCGGTGAAGCGGCTAACAGGTCAATCAGCTTCAGGTTGTTGTCGTTGATCCGATCCACCTCTTCCCGCAGGGTGTCCGGCCAGTCGGTGGCAGCATATACTGTGCCGGTGATGCCCATCCAATAGTGGAGCAACTGCCCCATAGCGCTGTAGCCCGCAGACAAGTAGACCACCCCGATGTCACCAACCTCTTCGTTCCAGGCCCGGTAGCGGTCCCAGAGCGGCGCGTACGTGCGCGATGCCAGGGCATACCCCAACACCCGCAGATCTTGCTCATTCTGCACTCCCCAACGAGTAATCGCCCACGAGTATGATGTCTCCTCCCATAGGCGCCGTCGCTCGATCTCGCCCAGGGGCGTGATGATGCGCCACACGATTTCAGGCACCCCATCATGGTATTCTTTGTTGACCTCGGAACGGACATCCGGACCGTAAGAGACGCTGTAGAAGGCGCCCAGGTTGGGGATGTAGAAACCCGCGCCCATCTTCTTGTGATAGGCGATCAGCTTGGATTCGGGCTTGTCATACGCCACACTCAGATCCCAGGGCATGCGGTTCTTGTGATAGAACCAGTGTGATAGGTCGAGCATGAACGGCACGACGTCCGGGGTCTGCCCCCGGTACACGGCCATTATCCGCTCGCGCAGGGTCATTGCCATAAAAGCCTCACTCTCGCCATCGGCTTTGGGTTGCCACATCTACCATCGCCTGGAGGTTGGCCAGCGGCGTGGTGGGCGGCACCATGTCACCGGCAGCCAGGATATAGCCGAACGGTCCGCTCGAACGACCAGGTCATAGATGACAGCAGGGTCTTCTACGCAGCGCTTCATGCCCTCGATCCAATCCCCGAATTCGGCGGCGTAGATGCGCACCGCCACATCGTGGCAGACCTGGGGCATGACCGGAATGCGTTGGTTGGCTGGCGGCGCATGGCTGCGGCCATCAGTTGCCGTGAGTTCATGAATTCCTTTCGTTCAATTCAGGCGGGCAAAACCTGTGTGGGCCACCGGGCCCTTGAGCATATCCCGCACGGCCTCGCGTTCGAGGGCGCGGGCAATCGCCGAAAACGTTTCTTCCGTGGCCTGAAGGTATGCTTCGACAATGTAATCCTGGTGGGCGTAAGTGGCGTAGAAAGCCCTGCCAGCCAGAAAGCCTCTCTCCAGCATGAGCTGTGTGAACAGCGTGTGAGCAGCCTGGCTCTGCTCGCCGCCGATGGTGAAATGGCTCATCGGCACCATCCCGCCGATTTCGATGGCCAGGCCCACACGTTCAGCCGCCGTGCGCCAGCCGTCGCGCACCATCTGGCCGATGCGGTGCAGGTGTTGAGGCACGTTGCAACGCCGGTGCTTTCGGATCGTCGCCAACGCCGCCGCCGGACCGATGCGCTCCGTCCAATAGGTGCTGCTGATGAAAGTGCTCTGTGCTGCCTGCATCACGTCCCGTTTGCCGATGATGGCCGCCATCGGGTACCCGTTGCTCATAGCCTTGGCGAACACGGCGATGTCCGGCTCTAATCCCAGGACCAGGTGCGCGCCGCCTGTGTTCAGCCGGAAACCCGCCGAGATCTCGTCCATCACCAGCACGGCGCCGGTCCGATTGCAAGTGCGCCGCACCTCTTGCAAAAAGCCAGGGACGGGCTCGATGTTGCGGATCGGCTCCATGACGACCGCCGCCAGCTCGTCGCCGTGACGGGCTGCAATCGCTTCGAGTTCTTGGATATGGTTATAGCGAAACGGCAGTGCGGTGCCTATCAGGCTACGCGGCACGCCGGCAGGGTCGAGGCCGGGCAACAGGTGGCCGTCGAGCGCGTGATCTTCGGCCAGGTTCGCCGCCAGGTACCAGTCGTGCCAGCCGTGATAGCCGCAGAAGGCGACCTTATCCCGCCTCGTATAGGCGCGCGCAATGCGCACCGCGACTGCCATGGCTTCGCCACCGGTCCGGGCATAGCGCACCATCTCCGCCCAGGGGTGCAGCTCGCACAGCAACTCGGCCAGCTCCAGCTCCTCTGGCGGATTGAGGGTGGACATGGAGCCTGCCCTGACCGTCGCAATGACTGCCTCGTCAACCTCGGGGTCGGCCGCGCCCAGGATGCACGCGCCGACACCATTATGCGTCATGTCGTAATATATATTGCCGTCCAGGTCCCAGACCTGTGCACCTTGCGCCCGGCTGTAGTAGGCGGGCCAGTTCTCGGGCAGGAACATCTCGGGCCGCTTGGAGAGCAGCTGGGTGCCGCCGGGAATGCGCGCCTTGGCCTTGCGATAGAGATCCTGTCCTGTGCGTCCGGACATGTTTGCCCCCTCAACTATACATACTATACAGGAACCCAGGCTTGGCTGTCAGTTGCAATGCCGGTTCAACTGACTATGCCCTCATTCGCCGGTACTGCTCAGCGAAATATCGGCGGATCTTCTCCTGCATCGCCTCGCTGTGCGGTGAACGGACGTTGGCAGCGATTTGCTCCACCTGGCGGTGGGCGCGCTCCAGCATAGAAGGTGCCTCATGCCCGGCACCGCTGTCGAAGTCGAATAGAGCGTGAGCGAAGAATTCGTCCGACCGCAAGAAGCGGACTGTCAGATCGTCGGTCATGAACTGAGCGCCTGGACCGGCCGCTAGGAGGGTTTCCATCCCCAGCCGCAATTCATCGGTGCGCAGACCGCGCGCCAGAGATTGGGTCACGGCCAGCCACGCAGTGTGAATCAGCATCATCTCGGCCGACATGCCGATGGCGTTGTACGTGGAACCGATGCCTGCAAGCAAGTGCGCGCCGGATCCTACAGCGGCCAGCATGAACAAAACCCCTTCGGCGCCGTTCTGTTGGTCGTAGCGATAAGTCATAGAGCCCCCACACTCTGCTGTTACAGGCATGTGGTAGGCTTTGCCCAATTGTCCGCTCGCGCTCTTCCAAAGCACCTTGTCCAGCGTATAGTACATATCGTGCAGGGTACGCATGTGGCCTACTGAAGGGCCAAACGCATACAAATACGGGTTGCCACGACGCACGACTTGAGTCAACGCCGCCAACCCGATCACCTCTACGTTGCCCTGCAGCAAAGTGGAGGCAAGGGAGTAAGGGCTGGTCATTCCTGCAATGGGGCAAACGGTCGGCACGACCGGATAACCGCGGCTGCAGGCGTCCAGCAGCAACTCGGCGTTCAGGTGCGAGACGGTGAGTGGGCTGAGCGAGCCAACGGCTACAGTCATCAGCGCGCCTTCGGGGCCGCAGCCATCGAACAGGATCCCGGCCAACTCCAGGTAGTGGCGATAGCGCTCCATGTCCGTGGCTATGTTATAGAAGTGCTTGTCTTGGTAAAGCACCCACTCCTCCATGGCCCGTAAGCTGGAGATCGGCTCCGGGACATCGGCCACCGGAAAATCCATCAGGCTGGTGCAAACCACCATGGGCAAGGTTTGCGCGATGGCGGCATGGCGGCGAATGTCGTCCAGACGTGGACGCCTGGGTTTGCCCGAATCGTAATCCACGATCCATGGGTCGGTCACGATAGCGTGAAAGCCCAGAGGTTGATTGTCATCGCCGACAACAAACCGTGTCCCGCCCGGGCCGGCTATGGTGTACCGATCGGGAACAGAAGCCAGCAGCTCCCGCAACAATGGCCTGGGGAAGCGAACCCGTTCCCCTGCTTCGTCTATCTGTGCCCCGGCCGCACGACAAAGCCCCAGCAGCTTCGCATGTGAAACTCTAAGGCCGACCTCCTCCAGGATCTCCTCGGTCTTGTGTTGAATCAACTCGACTTGCGCGTCGGATAGGGCTGGTGTGAGTTGCATGAGCATACTCCTGTTGCACAATTATGCTGGCTTCAGAAGCCTCAAGAGATTGTTGCGAAAAATGTCCTCCATTTGGTTGTCGTTCAGGCGACAGTGCCAGGCTGCTTGCTTGAGGACACGTAGAGATTCGAGCCCGACCAAAATGGGATGCATGGGCTGAAAGGAGACCGTCTGCCAGTTCAGCGTGTCCTCGTACAGCCAGACAAAGCCGTCGCCTACGGCAACGCACCGACCGCGCAGATGGCTGATCGGAAAATCGGTCCCATACAACAGGTGCTCATGGCCGAGGATCTCTATGATCGCCTCACATGCGCCCACATCGGTCACCGCCGACATGTCACACCACAGGTTGGGTAACCCCTGCAAGGCGGGTAACCCCTGGATGACATGATACGGGTTGAAGCCCCGAGCAGCGTGCGCCAGGATGAGCTCCATGTTCCCATAAGTCTCGCAGTAGTATCAGATCCAGTGTTGATTGGCAGGATCAGCCACGGCCCGAGACTTAACCATATGGAGGGTTATCCAGAGCCCTTCCTCATGCGCGACCTTCACCTGGGCCTCGGGCAGATAGGATGGGATCTCAGCATCCCAGGTGACAGCCAGGCCACTGCGGACATGGTAGCACTTCAAGCCTGAGAGGCCCAGGCGTCGGACTTCCGCGCGCACGAACTCGGGATCCATTTCAGGCGAGACCAGCATAGCACCGTACCAGCCAGGGTTGGCGTTGGCCTCAGCCGCTATCAGCTCGTTCTGCGCCTGCACCTGACTGGCGGCGGCTCCGACTGCTCCCGGCAAGATCAGCCCGCCCGCTACTCGACGTCCGGGCAACAACTCGGCCATCCATCGCCGGTATGCAGCCAGGTCAACGACTTCTTCCTCCACTTGCCGAAAGGTATCGTAGCCCTGAGGAGGAAGATGCGCCCTGGCCCACAAGTGCATATGGGCGTCGCAGATGACATGAGGGACGAAGTCATCCAGCTCGCGGCGGAAGATATCGAGATCAGCCTGGGCCGCATGTGCCATGACGGGCATGGTGGTGCCATCTCCGGCCCTACTTCTGTGCGCCCTGCCAGACACCGAGGTCTGCTGGCCAGTTACTCGGGATGAGCTGGCGGCGATCGCTTACCTCGATCTGGCGAATGCGCGCCATCAGTTCGTCGGGCAAGGGCCCCATCGCCGCAAACTGCACAGCCGCCTGGAGCTCTGCCATGCGGGCTGTACCCACTAATGCGGTGGAGACCGCAGCGTTAGCCAGGACAAACCGGTATGCTGTTTCGGGGAGTCTTGCCGCGTCATTCCCCAGCAACGCATCTACCATCGCGATGGCAGCCTTGAGCTGGGCCAGGGCCGGCGGGATCAGGGTGTAACGGTGGGTCAATACCCCACGCAACAGTACCGAACGGACGATGATGCCCACGTCCTGCTGCTGCGCCAACGGGAACACGTGCGCCTCCATTGTCCTGTCCACCAGGTTGTACGAAACCTGGAGGGTATCGTAACCGCCGTCCTGAAGCGCGGCTAGCGGCTCTTCTTCTCCGTAAGTCGAGGCGCCGATGTAGCGCACATAGCCGCCCCTTTGTGCCTCACGGGCTGCCGCCAGCACCCTGCCGCGCTTCACAACGTCCACACCTGAATAGTGTAGCTGAAGCAGGTCAATGACGTCGGTTTGCAGCATCCGCAAGCTCTCGGCGACCGACGCCTTCACCTGATCGCGCAACTCCCTGTCGCTTTGGCCCTCTTCCCGGATAGGGATGAGCTTCGTCGCCAGGATGTACTCGTTGCGCCGGCCTTTTAGTGCCCGCCCGATCACTTCCTCGCTAACACCGTATGCGCGCGCGGTGTCAATGAAGTTGATGCCGAGATCAAGCGCCCGGTTTAGGAGATGCGCAGCCTGCTCTTCGGTCGGGCGTAGATGCTCTCCGGCGACGGGTACACCGTAGTCCAATCCCAGCTCTACGGTACCCAGGCCAATCTCAGAGACCAGCAAATCAGTGCGCCCCAGGCGACGATAATTCATTCCCCGCCTCCCCCTCTACAGGCGAATGCAAAGCTGGTTTCGGTCCTGGACTTTCACCAAAGCGTCCAGCCTCCGTCCACCAGGATATTCTCGCCGATCATGTGCGCCGAGGCATCGCTGGCCAGGTATACCACCAGACCTTTCAGGTCCCAGTTATTCCCACTGCGTCCGTCGGGCGACATCTTGACGTAGTTGGCAGCGAAATTGGGTTGCTTGCCCGGAGGCCAGAAGCCCCCTGGACTGATGCAGTTAACCCGCACTCCCCGATCGGCCCATGAGCTGGCCAGGTAACGGGTCAAGTGGATGACGGCAGCCTTGGCGACGCCGTAGCCGACCGGATTGCGCGGAATTTCCGCTCCAATGTAGATGTGCTTGTAAGGCACGACCACGCCGTAGATCGAGCCAATGTTGATAATGCTCCCCCGCCCCTGATTGAGCATCTGCCTGCCGACGACCTGGCACAGGTAGAATACTGCATTCAACGTTTCATTGATGGAGCGGTTCCATTCAAGCGGGGGCATCTCCTCAGGTGGATAACTGGCAGCCCCGGCGATGGAGTTCACCAGGATATCTATATGGCCCCACTTCGCAACGACTGCGTCCGCCATCGCCTGTACTGAGGCGTAGTCGGTCGCGTCCAGGCGCACAGCCGTGGCTTCGCGAAATCGGGCACTCAATTCCTCGGCTTTCGCCTGGCAGTTCTCCAGGTTGCGAGAGGCGATCACTAGGTTTGCGCCCGCTTCGGCCAGCGCTGTAGCCATCTGGAAGCCTAACAGCCCTGCACCTCCGGCCACTACTGCAACCCGGTCACGAAGGTCAAATAGCTCTTGAATGCTGGGTACATTCTCCTGATGTGAAAGATCCATGAATAAGACCATTGGTTACAAGTTAAGCCAAATCATAGGTTGTCAAATTGGCCGTAAGCGCGATTTCTGGCATGATAAGGCCATGGCCAAAAACACACACCACACCAATACCCAATCGCAAAAGAAGAGTTCCGTACGGCACACTCGCGCCATCCAACGGGATCGGAGTAAACGGCCGGTCGTTGCCCCGCCGGACGAACAGATCGAAGAACGGCTGCGGACGTTGCTGCTGCCCGCCATTGCGACCCAGGAGGCAATCGTGCGCAAACTGGGCTTGCGCAGTCGGCTATTGCCGCTCTCGGTGCTCGTGGCGCTGGTCATCAGTCTGATTTGGCGCCAATTGGGCGCGGGCGGCAGTGAAGCGGCCCGCCTGCTGGCGACCGAAGGGCTGCTGTGGAGCGGCATCGTCTTCGTGTCGCAACAAGCGCTCTCGTTGCGCCTGCGGGTGTTTCCGGCGATGGTGTTTCTGGGCGTCCTCCAGGCCTTGCTGCCGACCCTGGCGGCCCGCTGGCAGGCCCGGCAGCGCCCCTTGCCGCAGGCGTTGGCGTGGGCCCAGACCCATTACACGGCCGTGCTGGCCGTGGACGGCTCGACGTTGGATGCCGTGCTGCGCAAGGTCGGCCTGCTGCGCGAGACGCTGCTGCACCCGTTGGCGGGGCGCATGGTGGCGCTCTTGGACGTGGCCAGCATGTTACCCCGCCAGGTGTGGTACGAAGCGGACGCCAACGCCCACGATCAACGTTTCTGGCCGCTGATTCTGACTGCCGTCCCCAAAGGCGCCTTACTGCTTTTCGATCTGGGCTTCACCAACTTCGCCCGTGTTGCCGAGTTGACCGTGGCCCATGTGACCTGGCTGACGCGCGCCAAGAGCAATCTGAAATATCAGGTGGTGCGCTGTTTGCGCCAGACCGGCCAGGTACGCGACCTGCTGGTGTGGATCGGCGAAGATGCAGCACGCCAACAGGTGCGCCTGCTGCAAGTCTACTATCGTGGCCCGTGGCATAGCTACCTGACCAACGAACGCAATCCGGTGCGGCTGCCGGTCGCCTATGCCGTCGCCCTGTACGGGCAGCGTTGGCGGATCGAAGATGCGTTCCACGCGGTGAAACGACTGCTGGGCCTGGCCTACTTTTGGACAGGCGCCCAGAACGGTGTCGAACTCCAGGTCTGGGCCACCTGGCTGGTCTACGGCGTGCTGGTGGATCTCACCGATGCCGTCGCCGAAGCTATCGCGCGGCCGTTCGCCGAGATTTCTCTGGAAATGGTCTATCGCGGCCTGCCCTACTTCGCCCAAGCATATCGGAAAGGCGAGGCTACAGATCCCGTCGCCTATCTCGCCGCCCACACCGAACTGCTCGGCATCATCAAACGGAAACGCAAACCCGATCTATTATCTGCCCTGCTCGATTTGACAACGCCGGAAAAAGCTTAACTTGTGACCAATGCCCTAAGGTGTTACTGGCAGCATCGTTGAAAGTGGAGCGCATATCATAGCGTCTGGGTTGGTAACCATAAACGCGAGCTTGAGCACAACCCGTGGGCGGACAAGTTGGTGTCGCCTGTGCGGCTGGCGAAGCATCAGCAGTCTGAAACTCAATGCTGTGGGGCAGCAGTAGGGCCAATAGGGCGAGGTAGGCCGGCAAGAAGAACCAGGTACGCACATTCCACGAATGAGGTGACGAACGGTTCATTGTGTTCCTCCTCAATCTATCTTCCTGCCTGCCTGGGTATCCAAGCAACGTGGAGTACTGAGCCTCTGTTTGGTCTGGGCACCGTGACTATCATCCCCGTGGGAAGATGGCCCCAGTAATGAATCCCATCCGCAGAGGTTATTATCCACTGCATATCAGGCGATACGGCAAGGGGGCTGAAGGGAATGCCACTAGATGGGACTCTGAAAGAACCCAACACTCGCGCTGCTCCGCTATGTAAGTTGACGATTTTAATATGTTCAATTGGTCGTTGCTCATCTACTTGGCAAAGTACCACTTCATTCCCATTGGTAGACCAAATGAGTCCACATCTTTGTCTCCAAGGCGGCATAGGAATGTCTTGGCGTGTTTGCCCATCTGCTGACATCCAGGCCCACCCTTCGGATGTCCTGATAAGCAATTTAGAGCCGTCCGGGGCCAGGATGAGAGGAACAGGTTCGTGATCCACAGGAGTGATTCCGTGAGCCTCTTGCCCACTTTGACCTATAGCCCAGAGTTCGTATCCATACCCTGTTTCCCGCGGAACGGAGATGGAATAGTAAAGTTCTCGTCCATCAGCAGACCAACCGAGAGCACTCAGCGGCATGTCGGGGTTTGCTTCCATCAACCGCCTCTTTTCGCCAGTGGCCACGTCCACCAGTTCAACAGTTCCCCGCCACACAGGAACAGGGCCAGGGGTTCCTGTCTTCTCGCTTGGCATCATGACTTCTTCACGCCAGCCATAGCTATAGGCTAATGAACGACTGTCACGACTCCAGAGCAGTCCTCCGAGTGCAGCGGCCTGATCCAATGGCTGTAGCTCAGTGCCATCTACATTGGCTACCCAGAGCGTAGCGGTTTTCCAATAAATAGTGACCAAAGCCAGCTCGCGACCATTAGGTGACAAAGCAGCCTCAGCAATGGCGTCCCGCTCAAAGCGCAGCGCCTCTCGACGGCTGCCAATATCCCTTGGATCCGCCAGCCATAGAACACTACCTTCCCCTTCTGGATAGTTCTCTGCCCACAAGGCATAGAAGGCAGATGGAGGTAGAGGTAGCGGCGTTGGGATAGGTGTTGCGGTAGGAATCGGGCTGGGACTCGGTGATGGCTTGGGGGCTCGGGTCACCGTTGGTGGAAGAGTCGGGATTGATGGGTGTGTCGGGGTTGCCGGAGGCGGATAAGGCAGCTGTGTCGGCGTCTCAATCGGCGATTGAAAAGCCTGAGAGGCTGGCTCCGCCTCTCTTCGCAGCCCGCCAAAGGTCATGGCGAGCTGGCTCCGCCTCTCTTCGCAGCCCGCCAAAGGTCATGGCGAG
>FWWM01016242.1_pt1 | contig 11137 bp, 10 predicted proteins | sample 2228351 | NCBI WGS metagenome assembly FWWM01 (sample SAMEA103939774, study PRJEB20133) | metagenome
GTACCGTTGTTCGAGTTCCGCCACACTCAGGTGGGGATGGAGAGGGATCGGTTTTTGTGCCATACCTTATTATACACCTAAAGTTGGTATTATTCCTCCCATGCCCTCCATCGGCTGGCGGCGATCAATGCCGCTTATCAGCATGCGTAGGGCGCGCGATCATCCACCGGAACGAACGCCGTTTCGCTCCGGCGGGTTCGCGAGCGATTGCGCTCGCGCTCCAGACCACAAATGCCTAGCCGCTTGTGTTCGGTCTGTGGGTGGATGCGCAGCGATTGCGCTCGCGCTCCAGACCACAAATGCCCGCTACTCACGCCTTTTCTTTCGGGCGAATGACCAGCACCGGCGTGGGCGCAGCCTGCACAACCTTTTGGGTGACGCTGCCGAAGACCCAGCGGCTGATACCGCTGCGACCGTGGGTTGCGATCACGATCAAATCGACATCGTGGTTTTCGGCATACTCAATAATTGCCTCGGCAGGCGGCAACGCGCTGATTTCAGTGTGCACCTGATAGCCCTCGCTCTGAAACTGTCTGGCAATTTGATCGAGATACTCAAGCGCTTCCTGTTCAAGCGTCGTTATCGCATCGGCAGTTGTCGCCAGCAGGCCGCTGTAATCGACGCTAGTGGTAAAGATCGGCGGCACGGCGCGCAGGAGCGTAATCTTGCTGGTGCCTTCACGGGCAGCAAGCGCATGCACATGCGGCAACACCTGCTCGGCCAGCGCCGAGCCATCGAGCGGAACGAGAATGTGGCGATACATGGCAACCTCCTTGTTGCTCTCACAACACTATGGACCGGCATCATCGAGCGGTCGCGGATTCCAGCGCCGATGGCCTTCAATCACCTGCGCCAGACTGCCATCGGCATTCAGCAAGAGGCGGAGCGAGCGACGCAGATCGCAGCTTGGCACAGTGCAAACCGATGGATCGGCCATCTCGTAAGGGCATTCACCCACATTCTGGCAACGCGCGACCGAGACCGCGTAACGCGGGCTTCCCGGCGGCCCGTCGAGAGTGCGCAGGATCAGTGGCGCGAATTGTAGATCGGGCGCTATTGCGCGGAGATGGGCGCGCGCGCGCGCGATCATCGGATGCGGCGGACGTTTCGGTCGAGCCATAGCAGACCCTTTCCGGCTTGATTCGGTGCGCCAGCGGTAATACTATGTACACAGTATCACAAATTGCCGACAAACGGCGACGATAGCTCGCAACTGTGTGTGAAGATTTTTGGACTAAAATTCAACAGTTGACAGTTCAAAAAGCTCTCGATCAATACTGGCACAAACGCCTGTAAGCATTCCAGCACAGGTATACCAATGTTCTCTGACCGCGCCCTCAGGTCCCGACGTTCACCTGGGTTACGCTGATGGAAGGTCGATCTCGGTCGTTCTCTCTCTCTGCCGCCAGTGTCAATCTGTCTATCAGTGGCTGGCGTGAGCATGACGGAAAGATCCAACGGAAAGGCAGGCAATACACGTTCACGCATGATCTGGGAGACTAAGCCGGAGATTGCCGTGCTGCGCGGCTTGCGCTGACCTGAATGGCGCGGGCATGTTCCTTCCGCATGCTCGTTCATCTCCTGTCCCTCCTGCTCAACCGCCAGGAGAACCGGAAGCAGACGTGACAATTGTGAGCATGGCGGAAAAATCCGGAGTGTATGACTGGAGTCTACAGAAAGGGAGCCAACCAATGCTGCGCGAGTTTCGTGAATTCATCAGTCGGGGGAGTGTGCTCGATCTGGCAGTGGGGGTGATTATCGGCGCGGCCTTCACGGCAATCATCAACTCGCTCGTGAACGATATTATCAATCCCATCATTGGCCTGCTGATCGGTGGCCGGGCCGATTTCAGCAACTACTTCATCCCGCTGGCCGGACAGACGGCCACAACGCTGGCCGAAGCGCAGGCCGCCGGTCCGGTGCTGGCGTATGGATCATTCATCACAGCCGTGATCAATTTCCTGTTGATTGCGCTGGTGGTCTTTCTGATCGCGCGAACCGCCAATCGGCTGCTGACCCGACCGGCAGCGCCAGCCCCGCCGTCGCCGCCACCCGAACCGACGGCAAGCGAACGCCTGCTGACCGAGATTCGTGATCTACTTGCCCAACGGCAAGACTGATCGCAGACAACCCGACCAGCGGCACAGCCTCGGCATTGGGCGCGCTACTCATCGACTGCTGTCAGGCGCGGCAGCGGCTTGCCCAACCATTCGGTGTAAAGTTCAGCAAAGCGACCGGCAGCCAGGGCCGCGCGCACTTCGGCCATCAGGTTGAGCAGAAAGGCGACGTTATGCAGACTCACCAGTCTGATGCCGAGCAGTTCCTTCGAGCGGTAGAGATGATGAATGTAGGCCCGCGAGAAGTTCTGGCAGGTATAGCAGGCGCATCCCTCTTGTAATGGGCCAGGATCATCGCGGAGTGAGGCATTGGTCACATTGAGCCGCCAGTTGCGCACCCGATCGCGCACCAGCGCCGCGCCGTGCCGACCAAGACGAGTTGGACTGACACAGTCGAACATGTCAATTCCGCGCGCCACGCCTTCCAGCAGATCATCGACATCGCCCACGCCGAGCAGATGACGGGCCATGCTATCGGGCAGGTGAGGCACAGTCATATCAACCACTTCGTACATCTGGGGCTTATTGGCGCCAAGCGAGCCGCCGATGCACAGGCCATCGAACCCCATACTGCCGATCACCTGCGCGCTGACGCGACGCAAATCGGGGAAGACCCCGCCATGCACAATCCCGAACAGAAGCTGCTCGGCATTCGGCAACGCGGCCCGATTGCGTTGCTGATGCGCGGCCAGACAACGCTCGGCCCAGCGATGCGTGCGCGCCATACTCTGCGCAGTGTACTCATAGCCGGCGCGGAATGGCGGCAATTCATCGAAGCAGACGATGATGTCAGCGCCAAGATGGTGCTGCACCTCAATACTGCGCTCAGGCGTGAAGATGTGACGCGAACCGTCGAGATACGACTTGAAGATCACCGCTTCTTCGGTTACGGTCACCATATCGCTCTGGCGCGCCGGATGCGCCGGACGTCGCCCCTTCACTTCGTCGGCAATCCCGCCGTAGACGAGCGAGAAGACCTGAAACCCGCCGCTATCGGTCAGGATGGGGCCATCCCAGCGCATAAAGCCGTGCAGACCGCCGTGGCGCGCGATCAGCTCGTGACCGGGTTGCAGATAGAGATGATAGGTATTGCCCAGAATGATCGACGCCCCGTGATCGCGCAGCTCGTGGGGACTCAACGATTTAACCGTTGCGCGGGTGCCTACCGGCATAAAGACCGGCGTTTCGGCAATGCCGTGCGCTGTCTGCAAGCGACCGGCGCGCGCGCGACTGGCCGGATCACGGGCTGTAATAGTGAATGGTGTCATAGCAGGCAGTGTCGCATGGTTGCGTTGATGACCAAGAAATGTCAGCAGACGAATCGAATCGCCCACAAGACTGCTATTATAGCTGAAGATGGCACAACGGCGACTGGTAGCGCGTGAGCCGGGGATTGCCAGGCTGCGCGGTGGAAATGGGCCTTGTTGCCGTAATCCATGTCATTGCGAGGGCGTACCTGCTCCTGCTCGCCCCTCTCCCGCGTAGAGGTTTAAGGGCGGACAGAAAACATGTGCGCCAGCCTCGTTTTGCCCCATCGGAACGGCACAGGCTTGGGGTTGCGTTCCCCCTCTCCACCGCAGGTGGAGAGGGGGACAGGGGGTGAGGGCATCTAAGGCGTCCCCAAGCCATGGAACGCCGTGCCGATCATGCGTTCTGTCCGCCCTTGAACCCGCTGGGAGAGAGGAGCAGCAGCGGGCGCTGAGGAGCGCTTCCCGCTGACGCGGGGGATTGCTGCGGGCGCTGACGCGCCCTCGCAATGACATAGATCGGGGCAGAGCGGCGCGCTGCTGCCCCCCCGCGGGAGGATGGCGCGGGAACGCGGGCAGCGCCGCGCGCTGATCCGAACGGGAGCTGCCTTGTCACGGATCAGGCAGCCTCGCGCGCTCCGGTACGGTGAGCGTGATGCGGCTATTCAGTTGCTTTGGCAGCGATGATTGGACACCTAACGTTGGTATAAGTGCGCGTCGCGCGGCGCAGCAATCCCCACCGCGCGCGCAGCGTGGGGATTTGCTGTGCAGGGGGTTCAGTCGTTGGCAGGCGCCGGGTCTCCCGCTGACGCAGGGGATTGCTGCGGGCGCTGACACGCTCTCGCAATGACATAGATCGGGGCAGCGGTATGATCTATCTCACTGTTCTGGCGGATGATCTCCAAACCAGCGCACCTTCCCCTGTATGCAGCGACGCTGACCCTGAGGCCAGTCAGATCGCGCGGGACGACCAACATAGAAAAAGCCGAGTAAGCGTGTCTGCGGTTCAAAGCCAACAACTTCCGCTACATGCTGATGCACTGCCCAGGCGCTACTGGTCCACTTTCCGGCCAGTTTGAGCGCGCTTGCCATCAGATGGAGATTATGCACTGCGCATCCGGTGGCAATGAGTTCTTCCCACTCTGGTCGCCCTGGATGTGGTTGCATGCCAATGGCAATCCACACAGGCGCTTGCCAGACTCGCTGTCGCTGCGCCACTTCACCCGGACCACCATCCGGTTCTGCCGGATGAAGCAGGCGATAAGCGGCAGCGAAGGCATCGCTAAGGACCTGGCGAGCTGCGCCGCTGTAGACGGCAAAGCGCCATGGTTCAGTCTGACCATGACTTGGCGCCCAATTTGCTGCTTCCAGCATCTGCCGGATCAACTCCAGATCAATCGGCGCTGGATCAATTTCTTTCAGCGCGAAACTGCGCCGCGTTGCCAGAGCGTTGAAGAGGCGCGGCGCGGTATCCTCATCATGCAGGGGCAACGGCGCTTCAATGATCGCTTCAGTTGTCATCCTATTGCGCGCCTGTCTGGCTAGCGCTATCAACCTTGGACGAAGCTGACCGGCATCGGTGAGTGGTGGTTTGAAGGGAATGTGAACAGTTGCTGTTTGATCGGCGCTGCTAACCAGCAGCTCAATCCCGCTTGCAGTGAGGTCAGTAATCATGGCCGTTTGCGCCCATGTCATTCCCGCCAGACCATGAGCGTAAGCCAGCACGGCATCGGCATGATCGCTGTTCATGTGGCTGATAGCTGCTGCCGCAATTGCAGCTATTGGATCGTGATCATGTATCATCACGCTACTCGCTCCTTGCCTGAATAAATACCGATTGCGCCATGCCTGTCGCTTAGGCGCTGACATACCGTTGTTGCTGACGCCGTTGCAGATACTCAGCCAGATAGTAGCTCCCAATCACGAAAACTGCGGCTGCTGCCTGCAACCCGATCCCCTCCCAGGTTGGATACAGCCCAAACCAAAATCCGGTCCAATATGGTAGCGTGAGCCAGCGAATAGGGTGAATCGGCAACCAGCCGATCACCTGCAAGATATTCACAGTGTTCCCAACCATTTGTAGCAACACTGCACCGATCAAGATGCCAGTGACAATGAGCATCTTCTTGTGCGGCAGCTTAGCCTGCATCACAAAGACGGCAACTCCGACCAGCAAAGTGAAGGTCATGCCAAACGCCACCCCGAGCAAGACAACAGTTATGCTTCCTTCGAGGGTAAGCGCTTGCAAAAAGAGAACGGTTTCAAACCCTTCCCGATAGATGCTGGCAAAACCGAGCGTGATCAGACCGAGCCATTGTCCGGTCTGACCACTGATAATATGCTTCTTCTGCTGATGAAACGATGCCATCCAGTCTTTCCAATACATATCGTGGAAAAACCAGTTGGTGATGAGCAGCAAGACAGCAATCGCGATCAATGAGACAATCGCCTCAAGCGTTTCGCCGAAACGAGCCATTGCGATCAATGCGCCCTGCGCGAGGATCCAGGTAAGCAACGTGGCAAGGAGCGCCAGACCAGCGCCAATCCACAGCGGGCGACGAAACCGTCGTTGCATCGGCGTTTTCAAACTGCCCATCAGCGAGGCAAGAATGAGCACCGCTTCCAAGCCCTCGCGAAACACGATAACGGCGGCATTGGCAGTAATTGCCAGAGGCGCATTGCTGCCGGCCAGCGCTTGCTCGGCTTCACGAAGCGCTTGATCAAGCGCCGCGCGAGTTGCGGCAATCTCTGTCGGGGAGGCGTGTTGACCGATCAGGTAGGCCAGCCCCTTCTGTTCGTTCTGGCCAAACCAGAAGTAGCCTTCGATAAGCGGTTTGTATTGAGGGGCAAACGCGATCAGCTTCGCTTCCGGACCAATCTCCATAATTGCATAGGCTTCAAGTCGGGCTGACTCAGCCCGGATATAATCGCCTGTCCGAACCGCCTGTTCCATTTGGTCAAGCGCCGCGCGAATTACATCAAAGTCAGCGCCGCTATTTTGCTTCTGCCATTCCACTGGCAATAAACGGCGCAAATCTGATGTCAATGCGCTGGTTGCCTCTTTTACTGTAGCTGGATCAGCGACAGCGCGACGATGACCGGCTTCTGCCAGGATAGCGCCCAAATGCGTCAACTGTTCAGTCACCGCGGTAGTGAGGGAAGGATCACGTTGTTCGAGCGCGTCGCGCAGATCGTTGAATGCAGCCATAGCGCCTGCATGAAACGTGATGGCTTCCTGAATCTCGAGATCGACGGTAACCTGACCATTGCGAACGCCACGTTCATACTCGATTGGCACCAGTTGGAGAAAACGCAGCATCTGACTGCTGCGCCGAATCTGTTCAGCCGGACTGAGCGGCGCTGCGCGAAATCCGCGCAGCGCTTCCTGAACGCGAGTCAGTGTCGAGTTGAGCGGCATCGCTGAAGACGCTGCCTGTTTTAAGTCGGCAAGCGCGTCGTATGCGTTTGCTGCCGCTGCTGCGCCACGTTGTTCGGCATAAGCTGGTTGCAGAATAGCAAAATAGCCGAGCGCCAGAGCAGCCGCTTCAGCGCGACGACTGGCGAAACCCTGTCGGTCTGCCGCGATCAGCATACCCAATGCTTCATTGAGCCGGGCCTGGTACGTGTCGAGCAGATCGGCCTGCACTGCCGCCAGGGCCATATCTGCTGATGCCTCACCTGCAATGACCGACAGGATTGCGCGGGTTGCGTCTGCGTTGGGGCGTGAAAAGCGAGTGGCATGGCGAAATTCGCGCACAGCCAACCATTGCCAGGCCGTGTGCGGGTCTCCTTCACGCAGCGCGCCTGTAGTAACAGCATAGCTCCCGCGGAGGATAGATGTCCAAACCTGGCTGCGAGCAGCAGCAAACAGTGGCTGATCTCCGCTGGTCAAAGCCTGCTCTGCCGCCGCCAACCCGTCGCGCACTGCGCTATCTGCAGCGGGATCGTAATGGTGAATGATCGGCGCAAGCGCTGTATAGCTTGCGCGCACTTCGCGTAGACAATCCTGCGCAATACCAGGATCAACCACCATCTCAAGCTGGATCTGCACGAGTTTGGCGCGGATCTGTTCGGCAATGGAACCGGGTTCAGACTGCTGCGCTTGCGCTCGCGCTGGAATCAGTATTCCAACCAATCCGGCCAGACATAACCAGACGATGCCATATCGAGCAATGACGTTCGACAGTATGGCGGGCATACGACTCATCCCTATGAGTTCTAAACTTTATTCAGTAATTGGCACACCGAGGGCGGCAGCCATCTGGCTAATCTGACCGGTAATTGCAGTTGCTCGATTCTGGGCTTCCGCTCCCAAGGTATCGGCTTCTTCGGGCGTGAACCTGCGACCATTGAGTTCTTGCGCGTAGATATCAGCGACAAACGCCTTCAGATCGCGCAACCCGATTGCAATCTGCGTTGCCTGGGTCGGATCTACTGTCGCTACCCGTGGCTGCACCTGAGCATAGACGATCTCTAATCCTCCAAGGATGTCTTGAATATCGGCCAATCGCGAAATCACATTAAAATCGCGCTGAACGGATGCATCGCCCAACACGAAGCGTGAGTCGCGCCAGGAAGTGAAATATTCGCTCATGGTGGGAACCATGACAACAAGCGCGGTAAAAGCATCCTCTTCTGTTGGGATCCAGTCTTGCGCAGCAGTATTGAGTTCAATGGCCATATCAGCCAGCAAATCTCCTGCGCTTTTAAGCGCCTGAGCATCGGGGAGCGTTTCGCCAAAGGCAATCACGCCATCACCGTTCCAATCGGCCATTACACTCGCCGTGAACGCTGGTTCCGTTCCCCACAGTGCGCTTTCAGTTACACCGAAGAGATTGCCGGGTTTGGGGAAGACACGACCATCAGGCAGCGTCAGATCGAAGGATACGGCGTTTTCAGGGTCCTCATTGCCGGCAGCGCCTGCATCGAGGTCAATATCGAACTTGCTAAGAGCCGGTGTGCCGGCGACGATCCCTTCCATCTTTTCGTAGATCGGACTGGCGCCAATCCAGGCCTCGCGCGCAGCAGTAATTGATTCCATCGCCGCAGTCCGATCATGTTGCCAGAGTGTCGCGTAATCAAAATTGACAGCTTGAGCCAAAGTGTAGTAGTGATCAGCAGCTTTTCGCAGTTGTGCGGTTGCTTCGACCAGTGCGCCTGTCTGGTCAAGCAGATAGGTTTTGATTCCGTCTAACGAAACCGAAGGGGTCGGCACGGGAGTAGGGGGCGGCGTTGATGCGCTGCAAGCGCTGAGTAACGCTATGGCCCAAATGATCGTGATAATGCGATGAAGACCACAAGCCATATTGTCGTCCTCCTCAAGAGCATTCTAACTGACTGAATTAGCATAATCTAATATTTAAGGTTTGTCAACTTAAAACATTCTAAACTCGATCACCCCTTGGGTTGGGTGTGATACCAACCTTCAATACATCGTCACGTATTGGGTAGATGTATGGCTCCCGCTGACGCAGGAGATTGCTGCGGGACCGTCAGCGCCCTCACAATGCCACGGATCGGGGCAGCGCCGCGCGCTCCTGCATTCCGCGCGCGCAGCGTGGGGATTTGCTGTGCAGGGGGTTCAGTTGTTGGCCGGCGCCGGGTCTCCCGTTGACGCAGGGGAGTGCTGTGGGCGCTCGCGCCCGCGCAATGACATAGATCGGGGCAGCGCCGCGCGCTTGCGCGCTGATCCGAGCGAGAGCTGCCCTGTTGCGGTGAGCATGGTGCGGATATTCAGTTGCTTTGGCAGAGATTATTACCTTAATTGCTCGGTAACGTCCATCCGTCGTTCCGGCATGATTGCGATGGAATAACGAGCATCACACCGGAGGAGACGATGGACGCCGAATGGATGATAGCAGCGGTTCTGGTGATTGACCGCACCATGGAACAGCTCGGCCATCGGAGCTACGCGTGGAGGCGCGTGCCCGACTCGGAAGTGATCACCGTCGCTGTTGTCGCTGCGAACTCCATCCAGAACCATCACGAGCGGGCGTCGCGCGTGATGCGTCAGCTCCGGTATCTGTCCGGGTCGCTACACAGCTCGCGCTTCAACCGACGGCTGCATCGGCACCCCCCCCTCTCAATCCCCCCTACGGAGTGTTTAAGGGCGGACAGAACATATGCTCGGTGAAGCGTTTCGTGGCGTGAGCATGCCTCCCATGCCCTCACTCTCGCTCCTCCGCTTCCGCATGCAGGAGCGGGGGAACGCAGTCCTACGTCTGAGGCATTGTGACGCAGAACCACAGATTGAACGCACATCATTTCTGTCCGCTCTTAAACCGCTTTGCGGGGGGCTACGGGGGGGGGGGGAGTGGATCGACAAACTGGCCATCCGAACCTATCGTCGCGTGATTGAGACGGTCCACCGTCAGGCCGAGAAGATGGGCGTCCAACGGCTCCACGCGCGCGAACGCAGGCTTCGAGCTGAAGGTCGTCGCATCGCTCATCGCGCTGGCGATCACGAACGCTCACGAGCAATCAAGGTAACAATTTTTTCATCAATACCATTGAAAATCTGTCATTGTTGCGCTGGATCGCAATCTGCTGCGATCCGCAATGAGTATGATCGAATATCTTGCCACGTTGAAAAATGGTGAAGGGGTCATTATTATATGCATACATCGCACCAAGCTTCCTAATATGAATAACAGTGCTTTTCGTGAACCCGGATGGTTCACGTCAAGCCTTGCTGTTTGACGTGCAGCGAAAGGAGGTAGTTGAGGGAAGGGACGCGCTCGCTACCAAGGGGAGGATTCTGTTTTTGAAATGTAGAGGGAGCACATGAGTCGCCTAATACTGCGAACCCATCTGATCGCGCTCGCCACTCTGGTCGCCCTGCTGCTGGGAGCGATCGCGCCAATGCCACTGGCTGAAGCGCAAACCCGGCCAGGCCGACCAGGACCGGGCACAGCGCTGACGATCGAACCGGTTACGTTGATTAATCGTGAAGATCTGGCCGTCAACAAGAACCTGGCCGTTTCGCGTGATGGCACATTGGCCAGTGTCTTTCTTAAAGTTGACTCGCCATCACTGGCAACGTTTATGGCTCAGCATGGCATCACCGATCTCAACACTCCCGCTGCCCAAGACTATCTGCGTCGGTTGAACGCTGAACTCGACGCGCTGATCGCGACTGCTCGTCAGCGCGTTCCCGGTTTGCAGGTCACTCATCGCTTCGATCTCATCATCGGCGGCGTGTCGGTTGTTGCGCCAGTGAGTCAACTCGACCAGCTCCGCCGATTGCCCAACGTCGTTGAGGTGATTAACGACCGGATCGAGCAGATCGAGACTTACCGCACGCCGGCGTTTATCGGCGCAACCACGGCCTGGAGCCGCGGTGGCGGCTCAGCCTTCGCCGGTGAAGGGGTGATCTTCGGTGTGCTCGATAGCGGGGTGTGGCCGGAACATCCATCGTTCTCCGACCCTGACCCGCTTGGCAAACCCTATGCGCCGCCACCGCCGGCGCCCGGCAATCCCGGCGGCGTCCGCGACTGCAACTTCGGCAGTTCAACTCCCGGTGATGTGCCATTTACCTGCAATAATAAGCTGATCGGCTCATACCGCTTCATGACCGCCTACGACTTTTTCGTCGGCACGGAACCTTACGAATTCCGCTCTGGTCGTGACGATGATGGTCACGGCACCCACACTGCCTCGACCGCAGCCGGAAACCGCGGCGTTTCGGCAAGCGACGGCAGTCGGGTGTTTGGCGTCATTTCCGGCATTGCGCCGCGCGCCTACATCGTGAACTATAAGGTCTGCGGCGAGCTG
>FWWM01005054.1_pt1 | contig 11136 bp, 3 predicted proteins | sample 2228351 | NCBI WGS metagenome assembly FWWM01 (sample SAMEA103939774, study PRJEB20133) | metagenome
TGTTGCAGGTCAACCCGCATGCTCATAAACCAGAAGACGACGATCAGCGCCGCATGGCTGAGCAGCAGAAACAGCGCGTCGCCCCGGGGCAGCCCCGCCAGCGCCAGCCCGATCGGCAGGGCGTAGCACAGCGTCAGCACCGCCCGTCCCAGGTTCAGCGCGCGGCGCGGCCCCAGACGGGTGGTGAAGGTCTCAATCTGGTGCAGACGATCGCCCTCACTGTCAGGAATGTCCTTGTAGATGGCGATCACCAGCCCGAAGCCGAAGAAGAACAGCCCCAGCATTGCCAGCGTCGCCAGCGGCATGCCGCTCTGAGCGGCATGCCGCTCTGAAAGATCTGCTGGTAGTGCAGGGCCAGCCCCAGGTTGGCGATCACTCCCCGCGCGATGGCGATGCTCAACGCTGCGGCCACCGGGAAGCGCTTGAGCCGCAGCGGCGGCAGCGAGTAGGCGCTGCCGATGAGCATGATCAGCGCCACCGTGAGCAACAGAAATGGCCCGCTGAGCCAGGCCAGCAATACACTCGCCCCTGCCGCCCCGAGGGTCAGCAGCCGCCCCTCCTCCCGGGTCAGCGCGCCCGCCGCTACCGGCAGCCAGGGCTTGTTCACCCGGTCAATCGCCACATCGGTGAGCTGATTCAGGCCTACCACGTACAGATTCAGCGTCAGACAGGTCGCCAGCGTCAGCGCGATGACGGTCAACGCCTGGGGGGTCGCCGTCCACCCGACCACAATCAGAAAAATGGTTATCACCTGAACGGTTGTCGCAACTACCGTGTGCGGCCGGGCGAAACCGATCAGTGTTTTCAGTGCACGCATAGTGTTCCTTGTTCTTACTGTCGCCCATGATTCCATCATACCAGTCATCTGCGCGGCTGCGCCACCCGGAATCGAGATGAAAACGGGTATCCCCAACAGGGTGTAGCGGTCGCAGCGCTCTCTCGTGTCGCCCTGCTTCCCCGCCCCCTTCTGGAGGGAACATCCGGGGCGGACAGAACATCCTGGCCAGAGCAGCTTTTGCCGCATTGGAAAGCCCTCGCGCTCGGCTCCGGTCTCCCCGCTCCAGCGAAGCTGGAGCGGGGAGCAGGCTGCCCTCGCCCCCCGCTCGACCGTAGGTTTTGAGGGCGGACAGCACATCCGAGCCAACGTGGCTTGTACCGCATGGGAACGCCTCCGCGCACGGCTCTGGTCTCCCCTCTCCAGCGAAGCTGGAGAGGGGGAGGGGGTGAGGACCAACTAGCGCATCCCAACGCCAGAACCCTCAAGGTGCGGGAGGGTGAGGACCTGCCCGCCCCTGAGCGCCAGCAAGCCTCCGGAGCCCAGCCCCTCCTCCAGGCAGATGAGCCGCCTGGTTTCACTGTGGTAGCGAGCAGGAAGTATCTTATACATCCCTTGCATACCGGCCTCGCTGTGCACCGGATTTGAGGGGTCCTGGCTTCGAGTGAGCCGTGCATCTGAGCGTTGTTCGATCGCAGAACATTCTCTACCTTTGGAGAGGTAAAAAAACTACAGCCTGTAGTTACGATAGCCAGTATGAACGCCGACCCGCTATGTCGCCCTCGGTCACGTCTGCCGATGGCTGCGGCGTTCAGATTTGAGACTCAGCATTGTTAGTGCGAAGGACCATCTGCCATGCATCGCCGCCCGTTCTCTCGTCTCGTTGTTGCGCTGGCCGCGATTGCCACGCTCCTCCTCAGCTCCCTGCCGGTTCGTTCCGCCCTTGCCCAATCGGGCGCCGTGCCCCAGGTTACGCTGGATGCGCCTGCCGAGGCGCTGATTGGTCAGCCGTTCACGTTCAGCGTCGCCTTCGATAACACCAGCCCGACTCAGACCGGCTACGGCCCGTTCATTGATTTGATCTTCCCCTCCACCGGCGCCGATGGGGACGATGGGATCACCTTTCTCGACGCCACTTACCTCGGCCTGCCTGTCACCACTACGACGCTGGTGTTCGATGCCGATGGCTGCGTGCCGCATCCCTATGCCCGCCTTACCGATGGGAGCATGCAGCAGGTCTGTGGAACAACCGGGGATACCCTTGTGGTGCTCCAGTTGCCCTTCGGTTCATTCACCCCGGAGCAGCCTCCCGTGGAGATCAGCGTGCGCGCCGTGATCAGCCCTCTGGCCGATCTGGGCACGCCGCTGCCGATCTTCGCCCGCGCCGGCTTCCAGTTCGGCAACGATCCCCTCGATAACTGGTGCTGCGATCAGGTGCTCCTGAACCCGGTCAACCCCAATGCGCCTGCCTGGCCCAATCAGCCGGTGACGCCGACGCTCTTCTCGCTCCGCAAGACCTATCTCGGCCCCGAAAACGAAACCGCGACCGGCCCCAATTTCCCGCGCCAGTACCGTATTGATGTTGATGTAGCCGATGGCCAGACCGTCACTGATCTGGAGATCAGTGATATCCTCCCGCCCCAGATGCAGTTCGTCTCGCTCGATGCGGTCCTGGTCAACGGCAGCCCGGCTGCGAGCATTGCCGTGAGCACGCCGTCTACCACTACGCCTGGCGGGGTTCTTACCCGGCGTATTGCCTCGGTCACCGGCACTACCTCCAGCGCCGACGCGAGCATGATCTTCACCTTCTACGTGCCGCGCCTCGATGCCGCCGCTGCGCCTGTGCTCAACCCCGCCACTGGCGCGCCGCGCGCGCTGGAGAATAACGCCAGCGCCACTGCCACCTGGACGCCGGTTGACCCCCGTGACCCGCCAGCGCCGATCAGCGCCTCCGCCGGTGTGCCCGGCCATACTCTTGCCGCCCGTTCGATTGCTACCCAGAAGGGCGTCGCCGTGGTGAACAATGTCGGCGCTGCCGGCCCCACCCCCGGCGATACGCTGGAGTACACCATTGAGGTGCAGATTTCTGACTTTTTCGCCTTCAATCAGGTGACCCTGGCCGATGTGCTGTCCGATGGGCAACGCTTCGATCCTTCGTTCGCGCCCACGCTCCAGGTGAATGGCAATGGCTTTGTCGCCACGACCGCTCCATTCGCCGCCGCCAATTACACGGTTACGCCGAACTATACGCCCGACTCGCCCGCGCCCAATGATGGCACGACAACTATCCAGTTCCGCATCTCCGATGAGCTGATCACCCGCGGTCAGAGTGGCAACCTGCCCGGCGGCTGTGTGCCCGCCGCTGGCACCGGCGGCCCTGCTCCCAACTGCGGTAGCTACAACGATGGCCCCACCACTGCCCGCGTCGTCTTCCGGGCCGTTATCCAGGAAGATTTCAGCGATGATTTCCCATCTGGAGACCAGAGTGTAGATGAGGGTGATGCGCTCAGCAATCAGGTGACGGTGACCGGCGCGCTGCTGAATGTGGCCAATCTCACCGCCACGGGCGTGACCATCGGCGACGGGAGCGCCGCCGGGGTCGGCATCGGTCGTGGCGCCCTCAGCAAGACGATCTACGCCCTCAACGGCAACACCACCCTCCCCGACCCGGTACAACTGGCGCCCGGCGATACGGTGACGTATCGCCTTCAGTTGACTCTGCCTACCAGCGATGCTGAGAATCTGCGTCTGGTGGACTATCTGCCGCTGCCGATTTTCCCGGTGAACGCGTTTACCTTTGACCCGAATATTGCCGGCAGCATCCCCCCGGTCAACACCGCCACCTACGGCCCCGCCGACACCTGGCGCGCTCGCTTTCCCGTCGCCAGTGTGCCGCATCCCACGGTCAGCGTCAGCACGCTCGGTAACTCGGTCAGTTTTGACTTTGGCACGTTCGACGACCCCCAGTCGCTCCCCAGCCGCATTGACCTGCTGCTGACCGTCCAGGCCAGTGACCGGCCCACCGCCGACCGGCTCCTGCTCACCAACCAGGTGCGCCGGATCGCCGGATCCACCGGTCTGGCGCAGACTACCGATGACGCCATTGTGCAGGTGCTGATGACCCAGCCGGTGCTGCGGATCAGCAAGGGTGTGACCGGTAGCACCAACCCCGGCGCGCTGCTTAACCCACCTGCCCCTGGCCCCGTCAGCTTTGCGCCTCCCGGCGCCGCGGGCGCCCCCTTCAGCGGCACGATCAGCTCCAACGGGCTGGAAGCGACGCCGGTGGATAGCAATGTCGCCGGGGTAGATGCCAACGACCTGGTCAGCTTCGCGATTGTGATCGAGAACCGCGGCTCGGGTACTCGCGGCGCGTATGATATTGCCATTACTGACATCCTTCCCCCCGGGCTGATCATCCCCACCGGCGGCGCGGGCCTCAACCTGAAGGTCTACAACGGCGCCGGAACCCCTGTTCCCTTCACCTACCTCGGCGGCGGCGCCCCGGGTGACGAGGACGACCTGTTCAACAACGGCATCCAGTTGATTGATACCAGTCTCGGCGCATGCCAGCGCTACCATCCCAGCGATGGCTCCAACATCATCGTGATCACCTACGACCTCCAGGTGGACCCGAATGTGGCGCCGGGGCAGGTAATTCTCAACCGCGGCACGCTGACCGGCTACGCCGGCGACGAGGGAGGCACGAACCACGTTGACCCCGCCGGCCCGCCCTTCGACCAGGCCGCGGTGACTGCCGCAACACCCCAGCTCACCAAGAGCATTGTTGCCACCTCCGAGGCCCACACCACCGAAGCCGACACGCCGCGCCCGGTGGCAATCGGCGAGATTGTGCGCTACCGCCTGGCTCTGCGCGTGCCCGAGGGCCGCTGGGACAATGCCCAGATCCAGGATCGCCTGCCCAATGGTTTGCAGTTCCTCAACGATAATACGGCCAGAGCAGCGCTGATCAGCAATGGCGCCGGCCTGACCTCCAACACGCTAACCGGCCCCGGTCTCGCCATCACCGGCGCGGCTCCAGCCACGCCCACCTTCGTGCTGCCCGACGCTGCTGTGTCGGCCAGCGCCACTGCCAATGACGATACCTACAGCTCAGGCGGCGACGTCTTCTTCACCCTGGGCGCCCTGACCAACGCCGACAATGACCCCGACGACGAGTATGTGGTCGTCGAGTTCAACGCCCTGGTCACCAATGATTTCGCCAATGTGCAGGCCGGCAATACGCTGAACAACGACTTCATCGCCTACCGCAACGGTACCCCGATCACCCAGCCCGGCGGCGGCCAGCCGCTTGCCTCGAACAGCGTTGCCGTGCGCGTGCTGGAGCCGGGCCATACCCTGACCAAAACCAGGTCTCCGGCTACCGGCGATGCCGGCGATACCATCAACTACACTGTCACCTACACCAACCCGGCGGGCGCGAACGCCACTGATGCCTTCGAGGTGCGCATTCGCGACGTGGTGCCCGGCAGCCTGACCCTGAACACCACCAGCGTCAATGTGACCCTCGGTGGCGGGGCCAGCGGGACAACGAATGGCAGCGTGGGCAATACGGTCGAGGTGATCGTTAACCGTGTTCCACCCGGCGGCACGGTGCAGGTGACCTACAGCGTCACGGTAAGCACCGGCGTCAGCCCTGGCCAGAACATCACCAACACGGCCCAGGTGACCTACACCAGCCTGCCCGGCCCCAACGGCACCACCGGCAACGAGACCGGCTCGACGACCCCCGGCGCATCCGGCGGCTCCACCGGCGAGCGCGACGGTTCCGGCGGAGGCAACGACTATGCCGGTAGCGCCTCGGCGACGCTCACGGTCATTACCCCCGAGCCGACCAAGAGCATCGTTACCACCTCCGAGGCCCATACGCCCGAAACGGGCACGCAGCGCCAGGTGGCGATCGGCGAGATCGTGCGCTTCCGTCTGGCGGTGCGCCTTGCCGAGGGAACCGCAACCAACTTCCAGCTTCGCGATAATCTGCCCAATGGCCTGACCTTCCTCAACGACGGCACCGCGCGGGTGGCCTTCGTGGCCAACCAGGGCGGGATCAGCTCGACCACCATCACCACGGCCCTGCCCGGCTGTAGCAACCTGAACGTGACCGGCAATAGCGCCACCCTGGCGGACCTGCCCTCCAGCAGTGTCACCTGCCCGCTGCCCGCGAGCGCGATTAGCCCGGCCACGTTTGCTACCAGCACCGATCCGACCTTCAGCCTTGGCACGCTCACCAACAGCGACTCAGACGCTGATAGTGAGTTCGTCGTGGTTGAATTGAATGCCCTGGTGGATAACAGCACCGCTTCCGGTTTTGATGGCAATGATGCCGGAGAGACGCGTTCCAACACGTTCACGGTTCGGGTGAACGGCTCGAATATCGCGACCTCGAACGGCGTTACCCTGCGCATCGTCGAGCCCTCGCACACGCTGAACAAGCAGGTGCTGACCACTCCCGCCGATGCCGGCGACACGGTGACTTACCGCATTACGTACACCAACCCTGTCGGCGCAAACCGCACAACGGCCTTCGATGCGCGCCTGCGCGATCCGCTGCCCGCCGAACTGACGCTTAACCTCGCCAGCGTGAGCGTGACTCTGAGCGGCGGGGCCAGCGGGGTGACGAATACCAGCTTCGGCAACACGGTGGAGATCGTGGTTGACCAGATCCCGCCCGGCGGCGCGGTGACGGTTGAGTACAGCGCCACGGTGAACGCCGATGCGGTCAGCGGTCAGACGCTCACCAACACTGCCGATCTGACCTACACCAGCCTGCCCGGAACCAACGGCGCCACGAACAACCCCACCGGCTCGGTCACACCCGGCACGCCCGGCAGTGGCACCGGTGAGCGTGACGGTTCCGGCGGCAGGAATGGCTACCGGAGTTCCGCATCGGCCAGTGTGACCCTGGCAACCCCGACCATCGAGAAGCTGGCACCCACGCCGAACCAGTACACCATCGGCGAACTGGTCACCTTCGACCTGCGCGTCACCCTGCCCGAAGGCGTCACCCGGGGCCTGGTAGTGACCGATGACCTGCCTCCCGGCCTGGCTTTCGTTGGCTATTCCATTGTCACCGACGATGCCAATCTGGCCGCGCCCTACGCCGGTGACGTGGCCGGCCTCAGCGTAACCCGCAGCAGCCCTGCCGCCGTACCCGGGGCCAGCGGCGAGGACCTGGCGCTCACCTTCCCCGATGTGACCACGACCGACGACAACATTGCGAACAACAACGCCTTCCTGGTGCGCCTACAGGCCCGCGTGCTCAACGTTATCGGCAACCAGAACGGCGCGACCCTGACCAACACCGCCCGCCTCAGCTACACCAATCCCAACACGGGCAATACCGTGACGGTGGATGCCCCCGAGGCGCGAACAATCACCGTCGTCGAGCCGGTGCTGAGCGTCGCCAAGAGCATCCTCATCCCGCCCGACCCCGCCGACGCGGGCGGCGAGGCGACCTACCGGGTCGTCATCAGCCACGCTGCCGGCAGCGTCGGCGCGGCCTACGACGTGGTGGTGACCGACCCCATCCCGGCGGGGCTGATCAACCCGACGCTGGTGAACGTAAGCGCCGTCGGCATAGCGCCCCCATTGGCGGACATCAGCGACGGGGTGGTGCGCCTGCCCGTCAGCGGCAGCTTCGACCTGCCCCCCGGCGCCAGCGTGACCCTGGACTTCCGCGCCGAGATCGGCGGCGCGGTCAGCCCGGGCCAGACCATCACCAACCGCGCCAGCGCGGTGTGGAGCACCCTCGACGGCGATAGCCCCGACGAGCGCTCCGAGGGCGACGGCATTGCCGATGGCGACGAGTTGCTCAACAGCGGCGCGCTCAACGACTACGAGATCAACAGCAGCGCCAGCTTCACCATTGACCAGCCCGACCTGGTCAAGGCCCTGGTGGGCACCTCGGCGGCGCACACCACCGGCGCCAACGTGGCCATCGGCGAGATCGTAACCTACGAACTCGAAGTCGCGCTGCCCGAGGGCGTCACGCCGTCGCTCGCACTGGTGGACGACCTGCCCGCCGGGTTGGCCTTCATCCCTGGCTCAGTGACGGTGGACCTGAGCGGCTTCGACGGCACCGCCCCCACACCGACGGTGAGCGGCGGCGCCGGCAACGGCGACGATGTGACGATCAGCTTCGGCGCGATCAACGTCACCGTGGACAATGACCCTGCCAACAACCGCTTCCGTGTGCGCCTGCAAGCCCGTGTGCTCAACGTGCCTGGCAACAGCGGCCTCACCCCGCCCGGGCAGACCAGCCTGGTCAATCGCGCCAGCGTGCAGATCGGCGCCAACCCGCCGGTCACCAGCAACGAGGTGACCGTCACGGTGGTCGAGCCACGGCTGGAGTTGCAAAAGAGCTTCAGCACTGACCGCGCCTACGCCGGTCAGACCCTCGAGGTGACCCTGACCGTGACGAACACCGGCACGGCTGACGCCTTCGATGTGCTCATCCAGGACCTGCTGGACAGCGCCTTTGTGGATGTCCAGGAGGGAACGACACCCGCTGGATTCACCTATGACTCATACGACGATGGAGGTCTAACGGTGCGCTACAGCGATGGGAGCATCCCTGCCGGCGCGAGCCGCACCTTTACCTTCCGGGTCACGCTGGATGACCCGCTCGTTCCGGGCAATACGATTACCAACCTCGCGACGGGGTTTGCGAGCACTCTGCCCGGCAGCAGCGCGGGTGAGCGGAGTCTGAGCGCAACGAGCAACAGCGCAGCCCTGACAACCATCGGGGTTGACCTGGAGCTAACCAAGAGCGATGGGAACATTACAGCGACTCCCGGTTCGGTGATCGCCTATACCCTGACCTACAGCAACCCGGGCAACCAGGATGCCACCGGCGTGGTGATCACCGAGACCGTGCCGGCCAGCACCACCTTCAGCGCGGCGGTCAGCACGCTCAGCTGGAGTTGTGCTGAGGGCGCGCCTGCCGGCACCGTATGTACCTTCCCGGTGGGAAGCGTCGCCGCCGGGGCCAGTGGCAGCGTGACCTTCGCGGTGCGGGTCAACGCCACGCTGCCCGCGGGGGCGAACCTGGTCACCAATACGGCGAGCATCAGCGATGATGGCAGCAACGGCGCGGACCTGGATGTCACAGACAACGCTGCTAGCGATACCACGCCGCTCGATGCCGCGCCGGACCTGGAGCTGACCAAGGACGACGGCGGCGCTAGCGCTGAGCCGGGCGGCACGATTACCTACATCCTGAGCTATCGTAACGTTGGCAACCAGGACGCCAGCGGCGTGACCCTCAGCGAGACCGTGCCTGACTACACCACGTTCGACGCTGCCGCCAGCACCCCCGGCTGGAGTTGCGCTGACGGCGCGCCGGCGGGCGCGTCCTGCAGTTACACTGTCGGCGCCCTGGCGGCAGGAACCAGTGGAAGTGTGACCTTCGTCGTGCGGGTCATCAACCCCCTGCCGGCGAATGTGACCGAAGTGGTCAACGCTGCCCGCATCACCGATGATGGCAGCAATGGCGACGATCCAACCCCGGGCAACAACCAGGCCAGCGATAGCACGCCGCTTATTGCTGCGCCAGACCTGGAGATAACCAAGGACGACGGCGAGCAGTTTGTGTTGCCGGGCCAGACCCTCACCTACACCCTGCGCGTGCGCAACGTGGGCGACCGTGGCGCCACAGGGGTGGAGGTGCGCGACACGTTGCCCGCAGGTCTGAGCTTCGTGGCGGCCAGTGATAGCGGCACGGAGACGGGCGGCGTGGTTACGTGGCCGTCCTTTGACCTGCCTGCCGGCACGGAGATCACGCGTACTGTCACGGTGCAGGTCGCAGATCCCTTCGTTGACACGGTGGGAGCGATTGTGAACACCGCCACTGCGAGCGACGATGGGGCCAACGGCGCCGATTTGACGCCGGAGAACAACACGACCAGCGACACCAACTACGTGCGCCCCGATCTGGCGCTGACCAAGGACGACGGCGGCGCCAGCGCCGAGCCGGGCGGGCTGATTCGCTTCGTGCTCTCCTACACCAACACCGGCGGCATTGACGTCAGCGGGGTGACCCTGCGCGAAACGGTGCCGTTGCACACCAGTTTCGACGCAAGCCTTGCCGAGAACGCGGGCTGGACGTGCGCGCCGGACGGCAGTGCGGGCAGCGAGTGTGTCTACACGGTAGGCGCGCTCCCTGCCGGCGCATCGGGTGCAGTTAGCTTTGTGGTGCGGGTGAACAACCCGCTCCCGGCGGGAGTGAACGAGGTCGTCAACGCGGCGCGCATCAGCGACGACGGCGCGCGGGGCGCTGATCGCACCTCGTCAGACAACGATGCCAGTGACAGCACGCTGGTAGAGGCAGCCCCCGACTTGCAGGTGAGCAAGGACACCGGCGGCGCCTCGCCTGTGCCGGGGCGCCCGCTGGGCTACCGTCTGGAGTACCGCAACGTGGGTAACCAGGGCGCCACCGGCGTGGTGATCACCGAAACGGTGCCGGCCAACACCACCTTCAGTGCCACAGGCAGCACGCCCGGCTGGAGTTGCGCCGACGGCGCTCCGGCAGGCAGCACGTGTCGTCTCGATGTCGGCAGCCTGCCTGCGGGGGCCAGTGGCGCCGCAACCTTTACCGTCGTTGTGAGCAACCCGCTGCCGCCCGGCGCGACCGGGATTGTGAACACGGCCAGTATCAGCGATGATGGGGCCAATGGCAGCGATCCGACCCCTACCAACAACACCGCGACGGTGAACTCGCCCTTCAGCCCGACGGCGATCACCCTGCTGCACTTCAGCGCCACGCGCACCGACGAAGGCGTGGTGGTGCGCTGGATCACCGGGATCGAGATCGACACCGCCCGGTTCCGGCTCTACCGCAGCGAGAACCCGGCACGGGCCGACGCAATCCAGATCGCCGAGATCGTGAGCCGGGGCAGCGCAAGCGGCGGCGAAAGCTACCGCGTGGTTGACACAGGCGCCGAAGTGGGCCGCAACTACTGGTACTGGCTCGTGGAGGTGGAAGCAGATGGCGACGAGGCCACCTACGGCCCCGTCCGCCCTGCCGGCGGCCTCAGCGGAGGCTTACGGGTCTACCTGCCGCTCGTGCGGCGATGATGCCCGGACTTGCTGACGGGAGAGGTGGGAGGGCCACGCTCGCCCTCCCAGCTCCTGAGGTGAACATAGCCCGCCCGCGGGAGGGTGTGGGAGGGCGCAGCTCTCCCAGGAAATAACCCGCCAACGGGGAGGGTTTGGGAGGGCGCAGCCCTCCCAGGCAACACCCCACCTGCGGGGAGGGTTTGGGAGGGCGCAGCCCTCCCAGGCAACACCCCACCCGCGGGGAGGGTTTGGGGGGGCGCAGCCCTCCCAGGAAACAACCCGCCCGC
>FWWM01016246.1_pt1 | contig 11134 bp, 9 predicted proteins | sample 2228351 | NCBI WGS metagenome assembly FWWM01 (sample SAMEA103939774, study PRJEB20133) | metagenome
CCGGGCATTTTATCCAGAAGCGAGCGCTTGCCGTGCACGACCTCGTCGTGCGAGAGGGGGAGAACGAAATTCTCCGTGAAGGCGTAAAGCAGCGAGAAGGTCAGATCGTTATGGTGATATTTTCTAAATATCGGGTCTTTAGCCATGTAGCGCAGCGTATCGTTCATCCACCCCATGTTCCACTTAAGGCTGAAGCCGAGCCCGCCCAGGTAAGTCGGGCGCGAGACGCCCGGCCAAGCGGTCGATTCCTCGGCCACGGTCAGAATGCCCGGGTGATAGCCGTGCGCCAGCTCGTTGAACCGCTTGAGGAAATCGATCGCCTCGAGGTTCTCGTTCCCCCCGTAGATATTGGGTATCCACTCGCCCGGTTTGCGCGAGTAATCGAGGTAAAGCATCGAGGCCACGGCATCGACGCGCAAGCCATCGAGGTGATACTTCTCAAGCCAGTAGAGGGCATTGCCGTGGAGGAAATTTCTAACCTCGTTGCGCCCGTAGTTGAACACCAGGGTGCCCCAGTCGGGATGCTCTCGCTTCCTCGGGTCGGCATGTTCGTAAAGGTGAGTGCCGTCGAAGTAGGCGAGGCCATGCGCATCTCTCGGAAAGTGAGCGGGCGTCCAGTCGAGAATTACTCCGATGCCGTTCCGGTGACAGCAATCGACAAAATACATGAAGTCCTCGGGAGTGCCGTGGCGGCTGGTCGGCGCGAAGTAGCCGATAGTTTGATAGCCCCAGGATTCGTCCAGAGGATGTTCCATTATCGGAAGCAGCTCGATATGGGTGAAGCCCATTTCCACGACGTAATCGACCAACAGGTGCGCCAGCTCGCGATAGGTCAGAAAGCGGTGGCTCTCTTCCGGCACGCGCCGCCAGGAGCCGAGATGGACCTCATAAATAGCCATGGGAGCGTCCAGGCTGTTTCTCGCCGCTCTTTCGGCCATCCACCTTTCATCGTGCCACTGGTACCTGGTGATGTCGTAAACTATCGAGGCGCTTTTCGGGCGGACTTCGAAGTGGAAGGCATAGGGGTCGGCTTTCACCGCGATATGGTCGTTGAGCCTCGATTTGATCTCGAACTTGTAGAGTTCGCCCTCGCCGAGCCCCGGTATGAATATCTCCCAGACCCCGCTCGATCCGCGCACCCGCATCGGATGGCGGCGGCCGTCCCAGCGATTGAAATCACCGATCACGCTCACCCTTTTGGCATTGTGTGCCCAGACGGCAAAGTGCACGCCGCACACGCCGTTGACCTCGCGCACGTGCGCGCCGAGCTTTTCGTAGTTCTTATAATGAGTTCCCTCGCCGATAAGGTAGAGGTCGAATTCGCTGAGCACCGGCGGGAAGCTGTAAGGGTCATCGAGCTGCCGGGTCGCGGAGCGGCCATCGGTGATCTCGAGCCGATATGGGAAGCGCTCCCGTCCCGGGAAGAAGGCCTCGAAAAAGCCCTCCTCGCGCAGCCGCACCATGGCGCGGCCCTCGCCTCGCTCCAGATCGATCACGCGGGCTTCGGCTGCCTCGGGAAGGAAGGCCCTCACGGCCATCCCGCTGACATCGGCGTAGTGCACGCTGTGCATGCCCAGAACTACAAACGGATCGTGATGCTCGGCCCGGATGATCCGCTCGATATCCTCGATAAAGGTCACACGGTATGATGCCAACATCGCCTCCACTAACATATTGCCCCCTCGTTACAGTTTTTTAACATGGTGGCACCAAAAAGGCAAACCATGCAGCGTCAGCACTGCTAAAGTCAACCTTTGCGGCGACTGAAACTACAGGTCACCGCCTCCTCTTTCCAGGCGCGTCCATTACACCATCACCTTTGATTCAAAGATCACGCGGGCGGCGATGTTTGGCTATATGAAAACCTGACCAGCTTCGATTATACGGACAATTTCAGCGATGGAGTAAACCGCCCGACCTTCGCTCATCGGACCCCGGAATGCACGCGCTATTTCTTTGCCATGAGCTCGAGCAACTGGCCGGCCAGGTAAAAGGAGCCTGCCACGACCAGGGAACAACCTGACGGGCAGAGGGAGCGGGCCAGCGCAAGTCCTTCCGACGGGTTTGAGGCAAGCAGGTAATCGTCGCGCAGGCCGGCAGAGCGCGCGGCGATTTCCTCGGCCCTGGCGGCGCGCGCGCTCGATACTGTGGTCAGGACAACGCGCCGCGCGCCGGGAAAGATGATCTCGGCCATGCCTCTTATGTCCTTATCGGCCATAGCGCCGAAGAGCAGGACGTAATCCCTTCCGGTCTCCTCGAGATATGCTTTAAGGGCAGCCATGGCCTGGACGTTGTGCGCGCCGTCTAAAACTATTTCAGGTTCCCCAGGGAGCATCTCGATGCGCGCCGGCCAGCGGGTCTCGGCGACGCCGCGGCTGATCTCAGCGGGCGAAAGTTCGAAGCCGTGATCGGAAAGGGTCTCTGCCGCCAGCACGGCGAGCGCCGTGTTGCGCACCTGGTGTCTGCCGCGCAGGCCGAGGCGCAAGCGGTAGCGGCGGCGCGGCGTTTCGAGCGCGAAGCCGTATTGCCCGTCGCGGCTTTCGAGCTGCGCGATGGCGCAGGCGCGGTCCAGCTCGAGGAGCGGCGCGCCCATCTCCCGGCATTGCCCGATGATAACGCGCCTCGCCTCTTCCGCCTCGACCCCGGAGAGAACGGGTCGGCCCGGCCTGATTATGCCGGCCTTTTCGAAAGCGATCTTATCGAGGGTGTCGCCGAGATACTTCTGATGATCGTACGATATCGTGGTGATAATCGAGCAGAGCGGGTCCGAGGCGTTGGTGGCATCGAGCCGGCCGCCGATTCCCACCTCGAGCACGGCCAGATCGACCTGCCGCTCGGCAAAATATAAGAAGGCGATGGCTGTGATCGTCTCGAAATAGGTGGGATGATAATTCAGCCTTCCCTGCTCGAGCAGCTGCTCCGTCGCTTCGGCCGCGGCCGTGCAGTGGCGCGCCAGGTCGTCCGGCTCTATCTCCCTGCCCGAAACAGCAATTCTTTCCTCGATGCGGACCAGGTGCGGAGAGGTATAGAGCGCAGCGCGGTAATTGCCGGCACACAAGATGGAGGCGAGCGTCGCCGCCGCCGAGCCCTTGCCGTTGGTTCCGCCGATGAGCACCGCGCGGAATCGCCTCTCGGGATTGCCCAGCCTGGCGAGGAGCGCGCGGATATTCTCCAGGCTATAGCGCATTCCGAGCACTTCATTGCCGAGCCTTTCCAGGTAAGCCAGGGCCTGCTGATAGTTCATGGCGGCAGGACAGGGCGAGCTCTGCCCTTACGACGGTTGCTAATTGCAGAAGAAATTCAGGGCATTGATCAGGAATTCCCGCAGCTTTCTGCGGTCGACTATGGCGTCGAGCATGCCATGCTCGAGCAAAAACTCGGCGCGTTGAAATCCTTTGGGCAGCTTCTGCCGAATGGTCTGTTCGATCACGCGCGGTCCGGCGAAGCCGATCAGGGCGCCGGGCTCGGCGACGTTCAGGTCGCCGAGCATGGCGAAGCTCGCGGTCACGCCTCCCGTGGTCGGATCGGTGAGCACCGAAAGGTACGGGACTTTCATTTCGTCCAGTCGCGCCAGGGCCGCGCTGATTTTGGCCATCTGCATGAGCGAGAGCACCCCTTCCATCATGCGCGCGCCGCCCGAGGCCGAGACGATGATCAGAGGCCGGCGCTCGGCGGCGGCGCGCTCGACGGCCCGCGTGATCTTCTCGCCGACCACCGATCCCATGCTCCCGCCGATGAAGTTATACTCCATTGCGCAGATGATCACCGGTCGCCCGCCGAGCTTGCCGGTTGCGCAGATGACGGCATCGAGCAGCCCCACCTCCTGCTGCACTTTCCTCAACCGCTCGCGGTAGGGCTGGCGGTCCACGAATTTCAGCGGATCATTCGATCTCAAACGGGCATCGAACTCCTGATACTCTCCGCCATCGAGCAGCATGGCCAGCCGCTCGCGCGCCGTCAGCTTATAGTGATAGCCGCATTTCGGACAAACCTTGAGGTTGTCTTCGAGTTCCTTTTTCCAGAGGATATTGCGGCAGTTTTCGCATTTTGAGAAGAGCCCTTCGGTCTTGACCGTCTTTTCCGCCGGCGGCTCCGCCTCTTTTTTCTTATTGAACCAGGTCATCGTTTAAGTTCCTGGGCCAGCAGCGCCTCGATTTCCGCTTCGAGGCGGCTGGACTCGTCGAGCGTGTGTCCGATGTGGGCAGATGCCGCCGCTTTAAACCCCTGGTCCTCCACGGCGGCCAGGTTTATGTTGACGTTATAGGCAGCGCCTTTGATGGCCGCGCGCGCCAGGGCCGCAGCCACGCCCGCGTCGCTGAGCGCCCGCCTGTTGCCGATATCCACGAGGCGCCGCACCAGTTTGAGCGCGACCAGCGACGAGTCGGCGGTTTCGAGCGGGACTTCCGTGGCGCGGCGCAGCGCTCGCTGGATCTCCGCTTTGCGGCGCTCGGCCTCCTCTTGATTCCCCTTGGGCAGGCGATAGGCCTGGACCACAGCCGCATAGGCACGCGCGTCCTCCTCGACCAGGGAGAGCAACCGGCTCCTGAGCGCCTCGAGCTGGGCCAGCATCTCGCGCACCTCGTCTTCGACCGCCTCGTACTGCGCCTTCCCCGCCGTCAGGTTGCATACCATGGCAGCAAGCGCCGCTCCCCCGCTCGCGGCTAGAGCCGCAGCGCTCCCGCCCCCGGGCACCGGGTCAGACGAAGCCAGCCTCTCGAGAAAACGATCGAGCGACTGGAAAGCGTAGCGCTCGTCGAAAGCTCTCTCCAGTTTCCTTTCCAGCACCTGCTCGGAGCTGAAGTTCTCGAGCTGAAGGAAGAATTCCGCGCAATCATCCAGGGCCTGCTGGGGCACCAGGCCGACGATTTCGCTCGAGGTCACCGCGACGCCGTAGCGGGCCGCCTCGCGGCGAATCATTTCGAGGGCGCGAAACAGGGGAGTCTCCTGGAAGTTGGTCATGTTCATCGAGACCTGGGCCTGCTGTCGCTGCTTTATCTCCATGCCGAGCGCCTTGACGTAGCGCAGCCCCCCGGAGGAGAAGCGCACGGCTTTAGCTATCTTTTTCGCCACATCCACGTTATCCGTGTTCAGATAAACATTATAGGCGATGAGCGGAGCCCGTGCCCCCACAGCGGTGGCGCCTGCGGTGGGATGAATCCTCGGCTCGCCGAAGTCGGGCCGGCGCTCGGGGTCGGTCTCCATCTCGCGCGCCAGCCCCTCGAATTCCCCCTTTCTGATATGGGCGAGGTCGCGCCGTTCGGGCCGGCGCGCCGCCTCCTCGTAAAGATAGACCGGAATGGCGAAGCGCTCGGCGATCTGTCGGCCGACCTCTTCCGCCAGCCTCACGCATTCGGCCATATCGACTCCGGAAATCGGAACGAAAGGGACGACATCGGTGGCGCCGATGCGCGGGTGCGCGCCGCGGTGCTCGCGCATGTCGATCAGCTCGAGGGCCTTGCCCACAGCCGAAACGGCGGCGCGCGCCACCGCCTCGGGGTCGCCGACAAAAGTCACGACGGAGCGATTGTGGTCAGCATCCATCTCTCTGTCCAGGACTACCGCGCCGGGGACAGAGGCGATGGAGCGCACGATCTCATCGACCACCTCGCGCCGACGCCCCTCGCTGAAATTCGGCACGCACTCCACTATCTTGCGCATATCTCCATTAGCCGGCAGGCCGAAAGCTATCAACCGCCAGCCGACCAGCGCCGGCCGCATCTCACGGCTTACGGAATACCAGCTTGCCTTTCTTGATAACAGCGAAGCAATTATTTACACCGAAATAATACGGTAGCTGGCGATAATCTGTCAAATCGAAGAGCGCGAGATCGGCCTGCTTTCCCGGCTCGATCGAGCCGACCCGGTCGCCGATGCCGAGCGAATAGGCGCCGTTGATGGTGGCTGCGGCGATGGCCTCTGCCGGCCGTATCTGCATGCGCGAGCAGGCGATCGAGATGACCAGTTGCATATTCGGGCAGAAGCAGCTCCCCGGGTTGAAGTCCGAGGCTAGAGCCACGCGCGCTCCCGAATCGATCAGCCGGCGCGCCGGAGGGAACGGCAGGCCGAGATTAAAGGCTGCCGCCGGCAGCATGATGGCAAACGTGGTCGATCGGGCCAGGGCCTCGATGCCTTTCGGTCCGATTAGCTCCAGGTGGTCGGCCGAGACCGCGCCAAGTTCGGCGGCAAGCTCGGCGCCGCCGCTCCAGGATAACTGATCGGCGTGGAGGCGAAGCCCGAGCCCGGCGGCGCGTGCCGCCTCGGCGATGCGAACGGTCTCCTCGCGATTAAAGTAGCCCCGCTCGAAAAAGACGTCGCAGAAACGGGCCAGCCGCCGCCGCGCCGCCTCGGGCACCATCTCCTCGGCCACCAGCCTTACATACTCCTCGCGCCGGCCGGAATACTCGTCGGGAACGGCATGGGCGCCGAGCAGCGTCGGCACCAGCTCGAGCGGCAGCGCGCGGCCGAGGTCGCGGATAACCTCGAGGAGCTTGATCTCGTCTTCGGTCGAAAGCCCGTAGCCGCTCTTGGCCTCGATCGCGGTCGTGCCATGTTCCAGGAAGCGCTCAGCATAGCCGCGCGAAAGCTCGAATATCTCAGCGCGGCTGGCCTGCCGAACACGACGTACCGAGGAGAGGATGCCTCCGCCGCGGCGCGCTATCTCCTGATAGGAAAGGCCCATAGAACGCAGCTCGTACTCTTCTTCGCGCGTCGCCGCGAAGACCGGATGGGTGTGGCTGTCGACAAATCCAGGCAGCGCGATGGCCGGGCGCTCGCGGCCGTCGAAGAGGAGCTGGGCCTTATCCGCCAGGGCCTCGACCTCGCCGGTCGTCCCGACCACCGCGAATTTTTCCCCTTCGATCAGGAGCGCGCCGTCTTCGATTACGGCGGGCCGCGATAGTTCGTCCCCCAGCCTGGGGCGGGCTGGCCCGGCCATAGTCACCAACTGCCTCAGATGCTTGATGATAAACATACTTGAAGGCCAAATCGCGAATTCCTAAAAGAAGCCCGAGCTGTTCCGTGGCGAATTATACCCTTGAGATCTCGGCCTCGAGCGCGGCAGCCTGTCGCCTCAAGTCCTCGGCCAGCTTGTTGAAGCCCTTCTCGAAGGCTCCGCGGTTGCGCGCCGCATGTCCCGCCAGGATGACTTTTACTCCCGCATCGGCAGGCGCAATTAAAAGCCAGTAGCGATTGTGGGAGAAGTTAAAGCGGAGCAGGAGCGAGATGGCGAACATGACGAAGCCGGTATAGACGATGGGCACGCCCGGATCGTGCGCCACCTGCAGCCCGGTATAGTAGCGCGGCTCGATCCCCTGGAGCGAGAGTATGTAGTCGATCTCAGCCGGCTTGTGGATATCGCGCAGATCAGCGCGCAGGAATATCCAGTTGAGAACGCGCGCGCCGTCATCCTTTATAACTTCGAGCAATGCTCCCGGGTTGGAGTAATCGGCGTCCCAATAGCGGCGGGTGCGCGAGGCCGGGCCCTGGTCGGTCATTATGAAGTCCGGTATGAACTGCGCGACGCGCAGCGATATGCCGGTGCCCGGCACCTTGACCGTTTGTCCGGCCGGCACATCGACGGTGCCGACCATGTTGCTCTCGGCCCCTTTCTTGCGGTAGCCGACGGTGATCTTCTCGACCTCGGCGGTAATGCCGAAAGAGGCCTGGTAGAATTTCAGGCCGCCGTAGACCAGAGGCTTATTGACCTCGATTTTGCGCGCCAGCGCCTCCCGCCCCTGGTCGTAAACGACCAGGTCCGAGTACCAGGCCTTGACCAGCCCCGGCTCCTGGACATGCTGGGCGTTAAGCGGGTCGGGGACGAAGTTTTGCAGGTCGTCGCGAAAGACGAAGCTGGCGCTGCGGCATTCGAGCTGGAAGCCGAGGGGAATCGGGCGCAGGTTCTGCACCTCGCGCAGCATGAAGCTGTCGGTCTTCTCCCCCTCGGTCAGCCGGACTATCCCCTCGTAGCCGAGCCGGGCGCCGATGATGCCGCCGGCAAAAATGACCAGCAGGCTGCTGTGAATGATGAAGACGCTCAGGCGCCACCAGCGGTGTTTCTCGGCAAAGTAGACGCGGCGGTCGCGAAACTCTGAAAGGGCAGGTCTCAGCCCATGGCGGCGCAGCACCGAGACCAGACTGCTTTCGGCCTCGGGCCCGGCCACATCCAATTCGATTCTCTCTTTGAAGGGTTGGGCCTGAAGGTAGGCCTCGGTGGCATCCCGTTTCGGATGGGTAAAGTAGCGACGCGCGCCCGGCCAAAGGTCGATCGAGCAGAAGATCAGGTTCAGGCCGAGCAGGGTGAGCAGGGCTACGAACCACCAGGAGTGGTAGACGTCGAAGAAGCCGAGCAGGGTGAAGAGCTTGATGGTGGCCGGGGCGTAGGTCCTCTCGATCTGGCCCGGCTCGGCCAGCGGCGCCTGGACGACCAGCGTGCCGATCGTCGCGGTAGCCGCCAGCAGGATGATCAGGGTAATGGCCAGCTTAAGGGAACTTAGAAAGGCAAACAGCCTATCGATCGATGAGAGCCTGCTATTGTCAGTCATCGCACAAACAGAGTTTAATTTTAACATATCGGGGTAGGAGGGCGACCGCCCCGCGGGAGGCCTGTTACCGCACGGCTCTAAATGGTGGAAGCTGCCCCACATCTATGGTAGTATATGGCGGTAATTAAGCATGGATGAAAAGGTCCTGGTCATAGATGACGAGCTGGCGATTCGGGACCTGGTTGTTACCAGGCTTCTCACCCTGGGTTATCAATGCGAGTGTGCCAGCAATGGGACGGAGGGGCTAAGGCTGGCGGCAACGGGCGATTACGCCCTGGTGCTCCTCGATGTCAAGCTGCCTGGAAGAGACGGGATTCAACTGCTCAAGGATATAAAGGCGGCGTGCGAAGACACCGCCGTGGTGATGGTCAGCTCGATCGCCGACAACTCGGTGATCGCCAACACGCTGCGTCTGGGGGCTTACGACTACATCGTCAAACCGTTTAATCTCGAGCGGCTCGTGATAACGGTGGAGAGAGCGCTGGAGAGGCGACGCCTGATTCTACAGAACCGCAACTATCAGCACAACCTGGAGAGCATGGTGCAGGAAAAAACGGTGGCTTTGCGCAACGCGCTGTTCAAGGTCCAGCATGGTTACAGGATGACGCTGGAGGCGCTGGTGACCGCGCTGGACATCAGGGAGCACGAAACGCAGGCCCACTCCAAGCGGGTGCGCGAGTATACGCTGCATCTGGCGCGGCGGGTGGGGATCGATGGGGAGGAGCTGGAAGAGATCGGGCGGGGGGCGCTGCTGCACGACATCGGTAAGATCGGAGTGTCGGACAACATCCTGCTCAAGCCTGGCCCGCTTAATTCCAGCGAATGGGCCGAGATGCGCAAGCACCCGCAAATCGGCGCTCAAATCATAAGCGGGATCGAGTTCCTGCGGCCGGCCAGCCAGATCGTGCTCCAGCATCAGGAGATGTACAACGGCTCGGGCTACCCGCAGGGGCTGCGCGGCGAGGAGATATGCCTGGGGGCGCGCATCTTCGCCATCGCCGACACGCTCGACGCCATGACCTCGGATCGGCCCTACCGCAAGGCGGTCTCATATGAGGCGGCGCGCCAGGAGATAATCAAGTTTTCGGGCATTCAGTTCGACCCCAAGCTGGTCGAGGTATTCCTCAAGATCCCGCCTGACGAGTGGTGGGAGATTCGCAGGAAGGTAAAGTAGCGGCGGCGCGCCGCCCGTGCGGGAAGGGGGAGATGAAGAAGAAGCGGATCTCTGTGCTTTTAATCGAGCCGGTTCGCCGCAAGCGGCTTAAGACCGACAGGATACTGTCGTCGCCGGGACTAATTTTTTTTGGGAGGCGGGACTATCGCGAGATCTTCAAGCGGAAGGTTCAGGACCTCAAACCCGACGTTGTGGTATTGCACTAGGTCGGCCGCCGCCTCAACTACCTGTGGCTTATGCCCAAGCTAAAGACCCTTTTTGGCCGCGCCAAGATACTAGTGGTCGGGGAGAAGCCGTCCGAAGAGACGATAATGGAGGTGCTGCTGCTTGGCGGGGACGGCTATTTGCCGGCGGCCGCAGCCGAGCGCGATCTAGTGCGGGCCATCGAGATCTGCTACAAGGGGCAGATCTGGGCCTCTCGCCTGGTCCTCTCCAAGTTCATAAACTATTTCATTCGGCGGCGCAACAACAACATCGCCAAGATGGACATGTTCGGGCTGATGACGCGGCGCGAGAGCGAGATCCTGAAGTTCCTGGCCGCAGGCTACACCAACAAGGATATCGCCAACGCGCTGGGGATCGAGGAGGTCACGGTCAAGGTCCACGTCTCTCACCTGCTGAAGAAGTTCAACCTGGCCAAGCGCTCCGAGCTGATCTCCTACGCCGTCTCGCACCACCTGGTGATGCAGAAGGTGTGAGCTTGGACGCTATTTTTGCCTATTTTATCATATTATACTTTGGTATTAGTCTAATTTTTGCGCGCGTGACTTTTCTTTAATTTTCCCTTGAAATTTGTGGGGTTTCGAAATAAGCATATTATACTTTAGTATAATATACCCCTCTAAAATCATTTGCCCTATTTACATACGCGCGGTGTAGCGCTAAATTACTTAATGCGTAAGTCGTTTAACCTGGATTTAGGGAGGATGAGGAGATGAAGAGGATCGTCGCTGTTGTGTTCTTCGCTTTTATCTTCGCGGCGGGCGTGCTGAGCTTCGGCGCCAACTTGAACCCGACAACCGGATTTCATCTGAGCAGCTCTCCTGCGATAGTCGACTAGCCTGATCTGGCCTTGCGCCTGCCGACCTTTCTATCTTACCTGGAAGGCTTGCTAGGGACAGTCCTGCGCTCTGCCTCTAGCATGTGCTTTGCTCTTCATAACTGGCTGCAAATTTTGCTTGACTCCCGCCCCCCCCTTATACTATACTTTTTAAGCCGGTTGCGGCTTGGCTGCCGAGCGGTCGGTTAAGTTAAGAGGATTCAATAACTTAGGTCTTGCGGCGCCCGAGGGGGATCTATGAAAACCAACCTGGAATATTTATTAGCTTTGTTAGGCTTCTTTCTACCCTTTTACCTGATCATAATCGCCGCCATGCGCGGCTTCTTTAATCGATATACACCTTTTTACATTTTCCTAACC
>FWWM01016247.1_pt1 | contig 11134 bp, 11 predicted proteins | sample 2228351 | NCBI WGS metagenome assembly FWWM01 (sample SAMEA103939774, study PRJEB20133) | metagenome
ATTTCCGCCTCCAGTTTTGTGCCTGGTCTGGCAGTTTTTTCTGGACATTCTGAAGGCAAAAGTGATACAAAAATTACAGTTGAGGAAAGGAGAGAAAAATGGAAGAACGCCTTAAGCCAGAGAATGGCGAAAGAATGAGCCTCAGCCGGCGAGATTTTATCAAGACTGCATCCATGGCGGCCATGGTGGCCGCGATCTCGGGCTCGGGAGCTCTCTTCGCTTCCGGAAATCAAAAGATAAGAGTCGGGCTAATCGGCTGCGGCGGCCGGGGAACCGGAGCGGCCCTCGATTGCGCGGCCGCCTCTCCCGATGTGGTCATAACCGCCATGGGAGATCTTTTCCCCGACATGGTGGAGAACTCCTTAAAAAGGTTGCGCGAAAGACTTCCGGCCGAGCGGGTTCTGGTCACTCCGGAAACCTGCTTTACCGGGTTTGATGCTTATGAGAAGGTGGTTAAGGCCGAGGTCGACCTGGTGATTTTAGCCGCCCCGCCGTTTTTCCGTCCGGCTCATCTCAAAGCCGCTATCGAAGCCGGAAAGCATGTGTTCATGGAAAAGCCGGTTGCGGTTGACCCGGTCGGGGTGCGTTCGGTTATGGCTTCGTCTGACCTTGCTAAACAGAAGGGGCTGGCCATCGTCGCGTGGCCGGCACCCAGCGGCGTCATCAGGCCCACTACCTCGAAATAATGAAGCGCATCCACAACGGCGATATCGGCGAGATAGTGGCTGCTCAATGCTACTGGAACATGGGCGCGCTGTGGGTTGAGCGCGCGGCTCAGAACTGGGCTGACCGCATCATCAAGAAATGGTCCGACATGGAGTGGCAGGTGCGCAACTGGCTGTTTACTGTCTGGTGTTCCGGCGATCACATCGTCGAGCAGCACGTTCACAACCTGGATGTTATCAACTGGGCTTTCGGCACCCATCCGGTAAAATGCATGGGCATGGGCGGCCGTGCGGCTCGCACCGACCCGATGTTCGGAAATGTTTATGACCACTTTGCCGTTGAGTACGAATATCCAAACGGAGCCAGAGTGCTCAGCATGTGCCGTCAGACCGCCGGGGCGGCCGAGAACGTCTCCGAGCGGGTAGTCGGGACTAAGGGCCTGGCCTACACCGACGGCGCCGACGGCTATATCCGCGGCCCAAAGCCCTGGAAGCCTGAGAAAGAATCGCCCAATCCGTACGTTCAGGAACATATCGACCTCATCAACAGCATCAAGACCGGAAAACCGCTCAACGAAGGACGCCAGGTGGCTGAAAGCACCCTGACGGCTATCATGGGCCGGATGAGCGCCTACACCGGTCGGGCGCTGAGCTGGGACTGGGTGCTGAATGCCTCAAAGCTGGACCTGACGCCGCCCCACTTTGAGTTCCGCGAGCTCCCGCCCCTCGAAGTGGCTGTTCCCGGCAAGACTCCTCTGTTATAAAACGGGGGACATAATACTCATTCCCCGATTTATTGGGCGGCTGGACGCCGTCCCGCGGTTATAAACTTTGCGTTTTTTCTCCCCGGCCGAGACCGGCACCGCAACCTGTCCGCTTCGGGCTTTAGAGTGAGAAAGCAAAAAGATAGTGCCCCGCTCGCCCCAGCCGGTGTTTTTCCTGCTTTCACCACATCCTGATTTGAATTTGACCGGGAAATGAATGATAATGAGCCCTAAGTGCGCGAAAAGTCTTCAACTTTATTTCGGTCATAAGGAGTCGGCGATGTTTAAGAAACTGGCCGTCTTTGTCTTTTCTCTCGTCATTCTTGCCTTTTTGGGTTCTTGCTTCTCCTATAAGAAAAACCCCCGGCTTCACTACTACCGGGGGCCCAACGTTCCTGCCGAGTTTATAAACATAGTCCGGGCCACTCCCCCGATGAGATTGAGTTTGTGCTTCGTGTTAAATTTCCTGAAAAGAAGCTCTACCATCTGATTCTGGACGGCGACCAGCCGGTGGCTGAAGGCTGGTATTCTACGGTCAGGGCTGACGGCAACTCCTATAATCTGGTGATGAAAATCAAGCCCGGCCTGACCTTTGAAACCGGCAAGACCTACCGTCTCTGTATAGGCCAGCAAAGTCCTGAATATGTCCAGCTCGAATCAAACAACTACCAGTGTATTGCCGAGTACGTGTTTGTGTTTGAGGAAAAGTAAAGCCTGAATTCCGCGGCCTCCGGCTTACCTCGAGCGGAAGAAAATTAATTCCCTGTCGTCTAAATTTCCCTGATAAAGAATAGGGTTAATATTATTTATAAACAGTAAAAATCTTCTCCCGCCGGCCGATCCGGCCTGATCCGGGTGGTTGGCGGCAAAAAAATTCCTGACCCTGCTCGGGTGGTTAAAATGATGTTTCGACGACTGCAAAATCTACTTAAGGTCATGAGGGCGGGATTGATTCTGATCTTGCTCCTGGCGGCGGCCCGGCCTGCTCTGGCTCTGGGATTAGATTTTAATCATGGCCACTGGACGCGGTTTTTCCTGACCTCTCAGCCGGACTCCCCGGAGGGGTCGGTCCTTCGTTATAAACGGTCGGTCGGGGACGTAGTAACTTATAAGCAGGTATTTTTTGCCGAGCGCCAGGTGGCACTGAATCGTCCGGAATTCTTCAAATTCCGCATTGAATGGACGGTCAAGGTAGCTACCATCGCGGAAAAAAACGGTCACCATATTCTGGCCATTCAATACAATCGGGAACAGGCCAGGCTCTTGAACCAGAAGGAACTGGAGACTGTGCTGTCGCCGGAAGAAATATTTGATGCGCTGGTGGAACAGACGGATTTTGACCTTCAGGCCACCAGGGTGGTCGAGGTTGACGACCTGGGCCGCAACCTTAACCACAGCTACTATTACAACGAGATGTTTTCCGGGCTTCATCCCCTGGCTACTCGCCTGTTTTCCCTGCCCGATAAGCCGGTTTACCCGGGTCTGACCTATGAAATTGGGGCCGAGGAACCGGTGGTTATCACCTACAAGGGGCTGATTCCCTGGGTGGTCGGGGAAATGCATTGTTTTGAAGGTCGGGTGGCCGGCGGCCTGCTTAAAGCTAATTTTTTTAAGGAATCGGGACTGCTGGAAAGCCTGGAATATACCGGCGAGTATCTGGTGAATCGCAAACTCGTAAAAGAAACCTATCTTTTTTCATACCTTGGCAAAAAAAAGATGACTCCGGCTGAGATGCTGGGAGACGAATCCCTGAACAAGGCTGTAGTTCAGGCCGGCCTGGCCGGGGATTCCTTCCGGGTGCCGGCCTCGGTCATCAAATCGTTTCTGGACAGCCGGGACAGAGGCAAGAGAAGGCTGGCGGCGGCTTACTGCGCCATCCGTGGGATTCCCGCCGGGCTGGAAGTCGAACCCTTGTTGACCGACCCGGACCCGGTGGTCAGGTTCAATGCGGTCAAAGCCCTGACCCTGCGCACTTCTAACCCCAGGTTAATGAAAGCCATCGCCCTCAACCCGGACGACCCTCTCCAGACCCGGGCCCGCAATTTTCTGGAGAGGAGTTCCTATTTCATTCCGGATACTTACCGGCAGGAATTCCGCAAACTTCAGGACTATATTTACGGCGGGAGAGAGGCTGAACCCGATACCAATATCGGTCTGGAAAAATTGCAGATGCTGCTGAAATTCATGAAGCCGCAGGGAGACCACCTGGGCGGATTTTATAAGAGATTCATCAGCAATCCGGTCACGGCCAAAATCCAGCCTTATTTCGTTTACCTGCCCGTGGATTATGACCCGAATGAACTGTTTCCGGTGGTGGTTTATTTTGGAGGCGGAGACGGACGCGGAGACCAGTCCCTGACCGAAGCCTATCAGGAGCTGATGAAGGCTGACGAAATGGCCGGTTTTATCCTGGTCGCTCCCCAGGCTGAAGGCATGTGGTGGGAGGAGGCCTCAACTGAAGGCTTTCTCAAGATGGCCACCGAGGTGCTGAGCACCTACAGCATTGACACCGACCGCATCTACGCCGCCGGCACTTCCAACGGAGCCATGGCCACTTTCTTTTACGGAACCCACCTGGCCGACAGGTTCGCGGCCATTTTCTCCAACATGGGTTACCCGGTGGTCAAGCACTCTCCGCCCGAGACACCGGCCGACGCCGAGGTTCTGAAAAACCTGAAGAACACGCCGGTCTACATCGTTCACGGCGACAGCGACACCATGGTTTTTCCGGTCGGAAGCCAGAGAGCTTACCAGACACTCCGGCGCCTGAGGTACGATGTTAAATACGACGAACTCCCGGGGCGCGACCATGACATCAAGCTGAGCGAGCTGCGGGGGAAGATGATTCGCTGGTTTCGGGAGAAAGTTCGGAATGCCTTTCCCAAAAAGTTAGACTATGTCATCAACGACCAGCAATTCAACTGGCACTACTGGGTCAGGGTGGATCGGGTGAAAGCCCTTCCGGCTCAGGTTTCGGCTGAGATCGACGAAAGCAAGAATGAAATAAGAATAAAAACCAGGAACGTGGAAAGTCTGACCGTCTTCTGCGACAGCCGGGAACTCGACCTGTCCCGGGAAATCAGGATTATCCTGAATAATAAAGAAGTCTTTTCCGGGATAGTCGAGCCTTCGGCCTCGGCCGTGCTGGAGACCATCCGGACCCGCCTGGACCCGGCGCTGAGTTTCGGGGCCTCGGTCAAAATCGAAGCCAACTGAACCGGGGACACCTTACAGTGTCCCCTTTTTTGCCCCCGGAATTTTTTCTTTCAAGGGGAAACTGCGTTTGGAAAAATGGGGACACTTCAACTTCACGGTGTCCCCACTTGTAATTCCACAGATTAAGTTTTAATCTGTTAGCTAAGAAAAACCCGGAAAGGAGAGTCCCCGGAAACCGTGGAAGACATCGCCCGCGGAGTCAGGTCGTTTACCATCGGGACCACCGTCAGCCGCCTTCTCGGCCTGGGGCGGGAGATGGTTTTTGCTCATCTCTTCGGTTCCAGCCGCTCGACCGATGCCTTCAACGCCGCCTTCCGCATTCCCAACCTGCTGCGCGACCTGTTCGCCGAGACTTCGCTGTCGGCGGCCTTCGTCCCGGTGCTGACCGAACAGAAGAAGCAGAGTAAACAGCAGGAAAACCTGCTGGCTTCCAATATCTTCAACACGCTGCTGCTGGTGGTCGGGGCGCTGACCGTCCTGGGCATGGTCTTCAGTCGACCGGTAGCTTCTCTGGTGGCCATGGGCTTCGGGCAGATCCCGGAAAAGCTCAGCCTGACCGCCAGCCTGACCATGATTACCTTTCCTTTCCTGCTGTTTGTTTCTCTGGCCGCCTGGGCCATGAGCTGCCTGGGCCATGAGCTATCACAACACCGAAGGTTCGTTTTTCGTTCCCTCGGTTGCCCCGGCCTTCTTCAACGTGTTTTCGATTGCCGTTCCGGTGGCCATGTTCGGCTGGTACACCGCCCGGGGCGGCGACCCGATCTTCGGGGCCGCGGTCGGAGTTACGGCGGGCGGGCTGATGCAATTCCTGGTCCAGGTTCCCGGGGTTTTCCGCCGCGGCTACCGCTACCGCTTCTATCTCAACTGGCGCGACCCGCAGTTTCGCCGGGTGATGGCTCTGTTCATCCCGGTGGCTATCGGCCTGGCCGGCTCCCGCATCAACGTCTTCATCAACACCGTCCTGGTTTCCTACCTGGCCGAGCGCTCGATGACCTGGCTGAATTACGCCTATCGCATCATGCATCTGCCGCTGGGACTGTTCGGCATCGCCGTCGGCACCGTGGCCCTGCCGCGTTTTTCCCGTCTGGTTCTGGAAAACCGGCTTGAGGAACTCAAGGCCAGCCTGCTCGATTCCCTGAAGATGGTTTTCTTTCTGACCGTGCCTTCATCCATTTTAATCGCTTTTTTTGCCCATCCCCTGACCCGCCTCATATACCAGCGGGGGCAGTTCAGCGCCGACGACACGGCTGCCGTCAGCCAGGCCTTGATACTCTATGTGCTGGGCATACCGTTCATCTCGGCCCTGCGCAACCTGGCTTCGATTTTTTATGCCCACCATGAGGCCCGGGCGCCGATGTATGCCAGCTTCATTTCCATAGCTCTGAACATCGTCCTGAACCTGGCCCTGATGAGGCCAATCGGTTTCCTGGCTTTCCCGCTCTCGGCCTCGGTGGCCAGCGTGGTGAATATCTATGTCCTGGCCCGATCACTGGCTGCCCCGTAAAATCGGCCCGACCGACTTCAGTCCGGTTTATGGTTTTTTTATGAAACTGGCCCTGGCTTCCGCCGCAGCCGGTCTGGCCGGGCTTTATGGTTACAAGGCCCTCGCTTCCCGTTTCGGGACGGCCTTCCTGCCTGTTCTGGCCCTGACCTTGACCTGCGGCCTGGCCGCCCTGCTCATCTTCTACGCTGCCGGCCGACTGCTCGGTCTTAAAGAGATCGACGGCTACCTGAAGCGTTTCTTCAGAAGATAGATTATATCTGCCGGGAAAATACAGAGGCTGCGCCCATAATTTCATTTCTTGTCCAAGCGCCGCCTTGATTATCCTCCGGCTTGTCCGCGGGAAGGTCCTGGCCGAACGAAGATTTGCTTTTATCCTCTAACTTAGACGTCCCTCCGCCTTCGAGTCGAGAAGAACTCAAAATTTTTTTATGATTCTCTGAGTTTCTTTCAAGCCGCTTGTTGCCCGGGTTCGAGAATTGAAATAAAATAGTCCAGCCTGAGCTATAGGAAGGCAATCAATTTCAAAAGATATCTTTTCTGGGGCCTGGTGTTCTTCTGGTGGGCGACGGATTTGTATCTTCTGGTTTTTAAGCGTAACCACGAGCAGAAGGTAGCCGAAAAGAAGAGTAAATTCATTGTCGCCCTGTTGGTTTTTGCCGGCCTGCTGCTGGCACTGGTTCCAGAGAGTTTCCGGGCGACCTGGAGGCACCGGGCATTTGGGCCGGCTCAGATTATCGGGACATTCATTCTGCTGGCCGGGCTGGCCATTCGCCTGCTTTCTGTCCTGACCCTGGGCAAACATTTTGCCCGCGATCTCGGGGTCCATAAAGAAAAGGAACTCATCACCTCCGGGCTGTATGGCCGGGTTCGTCATCCCAGCTATACCGGAGAAATAATCGCCTTTCTGGGGATCGGGGTCGTATTCTGGCATGTGCCGGCTTCATTATTCATCACTCTGTTGCCGGCGGCCGCCTTCATTTATCGGGCCGCAGTCGAAGAGAAAATGTTGCTGGAAGAATTTGGCCAGGAATATCAGGAATACCGCAAAAGAACCCGGATGTTCATTTAGCTTATTTCAGGCGGTTCTGAAAAAACCGGCCCTCCCGGAAATATATGAATGATTATTCATATGTCCATCTTAAATCCATAAGGACGGCGGATTGCTGCCCGCTCCAATTTTTTGCTATCCGGTGGCCGGATGAGAATGGGGGACGGGGTAGGGTCCCGTCAGTCAGCTGTCCTGCTCGATTCCTGCCGGAAGGCAGTCCCGGCTGAATTTCGGGGCGCCACCGCGTCCCCCATGCTCTTTACCCGGCTGTCGCTCTTGAGGCTGGGATTTAAGCTGTCCCTCAGCCGGGGATTCTGGGATTTCCGATTCATGCCCGTTTCTCCGCTTACCCGAGAAAGTGGGAGAAAACGGAAACGGATTCGACGATTGGTCTGGCGGCCAGCATGATTTTGTCCACCGTCAAACCGCTGGCGATCAGGCCAAAGATCCCGACAGAAGTTAACACAGCTACCATCAGGGCTGCGATCCTTGTTCCGAGTTTCATGTTGTTTCTCCTTTCAGTTGGTTTGCCTGTCATTTCATTACCTTCATCTATTAAGACGCAGCCCGGTCGCAAAAGGTTCCTGAATTTGGATAAATATTAATTCCCCGACCCTAAAAGGTATTTATCTTCCGGTCAGAATCGCGCCTGCCCCTGAAATCCTTAAAATGAATATCAGGGCGATGGCAGCCAGGGTAAGCGCCAGAGTGACGCCGGTAGCTTCCTCGGACTTGAGTTTGTGCCGCGACAGCAGGCTGACGGCCATTATGGCCGGGGGCATGGAAGATTCTATAAGAATGGCGTAGAAGGCCGCCTCGGTGGTCGTCCTGAGGGTAAGCAGAACCAGGAAGAAAGGAAGAGCCATCCTGAAAAAACCGGCTTCCAGGATTTTTCTTGGCTCTATTTTCTTAACTTCAAGTCCTGAGCCAAAATAAACCAGCATTAACGGCAGACACCACCAGCCGACCGACCCGGCCAGGCTGAGGAACTTTTCGGGCAGCCTGACTCCACCCAGAACCAGGGCCAGCGAAACCAGGCTGACTGTTACCGGGGGAAAAGACAGGGTCCCGACTAACGCTTCCTTCGTGCTGCCCCGGTCGCGGGAATAACTAATGGTCAGAAAGGACGCCAGCGGTATGGCCAGAAGCGAACTGGCAGCCGAATACAGAACAGCCGGAGTCAAATCATCGGTGAACAGGGCTACCATCGGAAAGCCGAGGGCGGCCGTGTTGGGGAACACGGCCAGCGCCATTAAAGCGCCCCTCCAGCCCCGGTCCTCCGTCAGGAAACGGCGGCCGTAAAGATAGGTGCTGACCAGGGAGGCGAGCGTCACCGCCACCACATAAAAAAAGACTTTTTTCAGACCGGCCAGGTAAGTCAGGTCTTTCCCGGCCACGCTGGCTACCACAAAGAAACTGAGCAGGATATCGTTGGCCAGTATTCCGATGAATTCAAAAACAACTTTTTGTTTAACCGATAATTTTAAGATAAAACCGGCGGCTATCAGGGCCAGTATTACCGGTATGCTCACCGCTTCGGCTCCTTATCCGGCAGATTTGATTTCATGGCGAATCAATTTTTCTTATGAACCTGTCTCGGTCGGTCAGCGGACTTTATACCAGATTATGGCCTGTCGATAAAGCCGGAAAGCTTCTATTGGCAAAGCCCGGCCGCCGAGAAAAAGCTTTCCGGATACAGCCGGCCGGCGCCGGGCAGCTTCACTCTCAGCCCCGGACAGACGCCTTTCGAATGAGCCTTCCTGAAAGATCCGGGCGTTTCTTTTCATGGAGCCATGGAGCAGGGCAGCCCGGAGTCTCCTGGATCTCGGCCCGCTTATTTTCTGACTCTTACAGGGTAGGGCGGCCGCTGCATCTTTTTCGGCGGATTCTGCTTGAGCATTTCCATGATAACTTCGATGGCCTTTTCTAACTGCGGGTCGCGTCCGGCGGCATAATCGGCCGGAGTAATTTCCACCTCAATGTCCGGCGGAACGCCGACATTCTCCACGCCGAAGCCTTCCTCTTCGGTCCAGAAGGCCAGGTTGGGCGCGGTGATGCTGCCGCCGTCCATCAGAACCGGAAAGCCCAGCACCCCGACCAATCCGCCCCAGGTGCGCTTTCCAACCAGCGGGCCAAGCTTGAAATGCCTGAACATCCAGGGCAGCAGGTCGCCGCCCGAGCCGGCCATTTCGTTGATCAGCATGACTTTCGGGCCCTGGATGGAGGCGCTGGGCGTTTTCAGGTCGGCTCCGTAGCGCATGGCCCACATGGCGATAAACGGTTTGCTGAGTGAGCCAGTCAATGTAATAATCTGCCACCGAGCCGCCGCCGTTAAAACGTTCATCCACGATGATGGCTTCCTTGTAAGCCTGCGGGAAGAAATAACGGCGAAAATATATGTATCCCTGGGTTGAAGTGTTGGGCACATAAACATAGGCCACCTTTCCGCCGGTGGCTTCTTCGACTTTTTTCAGGTTTCCTTCCACCCAGTCGCGGTTGCGCAGGGCAAAATCATCGGCTACCGGCACCACCTGGACTGTCCTGGAGCCTTTGCCGTCCGGATTCGGCCCGCCGACGGTAATTTCAACGATTTTATCGGCTTTGTTTTCGAAGTGCTTGAAAAGGTTGTCGGGCGGAATCAATTCTTTGCCCTCCACCGCCAGCAGGTATTCGCCGGCTCTGACATTCACTCCGGGCTCGGTCAACGGAGAGCGGAGCTCCGGGTTCCAGTTGAGACCGCCGTAGACTTTCTTAAAGCGATAACGGCCATTGGCAATTTCAAAATCGGCGCCCAGCAGTCCGACCCGAACGTTTTTTCGCTCGTAAGGAGTATCGCCTCCGCCGCCCCGATGATGGCCCACAGCCAGTTCGCTGCACATCCAGGTGAGCAGCCGGTTGAGGTCGTCGCGGCAGGAGAGTTCGGGCAGGAACTTTTCGTATTTGGGTCTTCATCGCCGCCCAATCGCAACCGTGCATGTTCGGGTCGTAGAAGAAATCGCGGTTAACCCTCCAGGCTTCGTAGAAGATCTGTTTCCATTCATCAACCGGATTGATTTTTACTTCGATCGAATCAACATTGATTCTTCCCTGTCCCACCTGAATCTTCGGGCTCAGGTTGGTGATTCCCCAGGTGTTCTGGGCCACATAGAGAATCTTTTTGTGGTCGGCCGAAAGCAGGTAATTGTTGAGGCCTTCCATTATCACTTCGTCTTTGCGGCTCTTGAGGTCAAATTTATGCAGTTTGGCGCTGCGGCTGCCGGGAGAGAAGGCTGTCCCGATGGGCAGGGTCGGGAATTCCAGGTAATAAAGGTTTCCGGCTTCTCCGGTCTGCAGGCTGGAGTAATTGCCGGGAGGAATCGGCAGGGCCACGATTCTGTATTCCAGTCCTTCCAGGTCGATAACGGTGCCCTGGGACTGGCCTCCGGCTTTTTCCGGACGGGCCGGGGCGGCAGCCGGCTTATCGGTTTTGCCGGCCGGCTTCTGGGCAGCCCCTTCTTGTTGATCTTTCTTTTCGGCCACCAGTTTCTCTTCGTCGCTCTCCTTGGCCAGCGGGTTCGGCAGGTCTTTTTTTAGCACAGCCAGATAGACGGAATAGCTGGCCCGCAGGTCGGCGTTCGACATATCGAACCACTGCTTGACCGGGCCGGCATCGGTTGAAGCCAGGAAATAGAGATAATTTCCGCCGGCATCAAACCTGGGCTCAGCCACTTCGCTCAGACCATCGGTTATGGCAAAAGACCGATCCTGCTCCAGCGAATAGACGAACACTTTCTGGATGTAGGTCTGGGTGTTCAGAGTGTAGGTGAGCCACCTGGAATCGGGGGACCAGCTGGCGTGCATTTCGCTCAGCCGGCCTGGACCGTAGAGATATTCAGAGGCAATTTTCTTTACGGCTCCGGTCCTGAGGTCCAGCCAGAAAAGAGACAGTGAATTGTCG
>FWWM01010923.1_pt1 | contig 11130 bp, 7 predicted proteins | sample 2228351 | NCBI WGS metagenome assembly FWWM01 (sample SAMEA103939774, study PRJEB20133) | metagenome
TGCTACATTGGCCTCGTCAAAATGCACTATCTCGCTGCTGTTATCTGTCTTTTTTTGCTTCATTCCTGCTTGAGATTATACCGGCCCCCACCCGGCTCGTTCTCGCTGTCTGGGCATGATGATGATTTTTAAGAAACCTTAATAGAGAAAAGAATTTTAAGAATTGATTGATCATCATCATGCCGCTGGCCCGCGGTGCCTCCAGGACGCGTTTTTTTGAAAAAACTGACCAAGTATTCCGATAATTTTTGCCCTCAATTGACCAAGTATTCCGATACCTGCCAGCGAGAATTGACCAAGTATTCCGATAGCTGGGTCATCCAATTGACCAAGTATTCCGATACTTAAAACCGCGCAATTGACCAAGTATTCCGATACCCCAGATCCGGGAATTGACCAAGTATTCCGATAGTGCAATTCCAGGTGTTGTTTCGGTTGCTGGTGGGGGAGGGCCTGGCTGGCGAAACCCGCAACGGGCTTTCGGGAATGGCCAGGTTTCGTTGGTGGCTTCAGGGCCTATACTATTTGGAAAAAACAGCGAGGCTGGGTGCTGTTATTTTCCCTGATGTAAATCGCTGGCTGGATAAAGAACGCTGTATGAGACCCTATGTAGCTCTGGATCTCGAGACCACATCCCCCGACCCCAAGGCGGCCCTCATTCTGGAAATCGCTGCACAGGACGTAGAGGGTAGAACTTTCCACCGGTATGTGGCGACCCCAGAAGCCCTCGAGGCCGATCACGAGGCCTTCCGCTTTACCGGCATTCCCTTTGAGGTATACGAACGCGAGAAGGTGCCCCTGAAGGAAGCGCTGGGGGACTTCCTTGCCTATCTTGGGAATCGCCCGTTGCTCGGCCACAACCTGTTGCGCTACGACCTGCCCGTGCTCGAGCGCGCCTTATCAACGGTTGGGCTGGAGCTTCCCCCGGCCGCAGGGCCCGCGCTGGACACCCTCCGCCTGGCCCATCTGGTTTTCCCCACGCCACCGGAAGGGCTGGCTGGCTACCGCTTGGGAGATCTCTACGCCTACTTTACAAAGGAGGAACTGAAGGACGCCCACCGCGCCCTGGCCGATGTGGAGGCGACCTGGCGCGTGCTCTCGGGTTTGCTGCTTCAAAAGCTGCCGGATGGCGTGGCTCGAGCCTGGCGGGAACTTGGCCTGGTCGAAGGGGAGCTTTTTCCTGATACCCAGGGGCTGGTCAAGGATTTCCTCGCCACCCCAGCGCTGGTAGAGCTGATCGCCTACGGGGGCCCCACCCTGCCACCCCCTGCCAGCCTGGACGAAGATCTGCTTCCCAGGCGGAGGGAGGCGCAGATGCAGATGTTCGAGAAAGTGCAGGAGGCCCTGCAATCGGGGCGTCAAATTCTGCTTGAAGCGCCTACGGGTACGGGTAAGACCAAGGGCTACCTTTATCCGGCGCTCCATGTGGGGGAAAAAACCTGGGTGGCCACCCACACCAAAGTACTCCAGGCCCAGGCCCTGAAAGAGCTCGAGGACGTGGGGAGGAGGGGCTATGGGGTGCGCGCAGCGCTGGTTAAAAGTTCTCGCGACACCCTCTGTCCCGAGGCCCTCTTCGATCTCTTTTTGGACGCCAGGGAAGACGAAGAGGATTTCAGGGCTGCGGTGGGCCTCCTGCTGCACTATGCGGCCCTGGGTGAGCACGAGCTCGAGGCCCTGCCCGGCTACTGGTACTTCTCAAGGGGCTTCCGCGAAGCCAGGGATCGTGTGGGCACCAACCCCCGCCGCTGCCGGGAAGACTGCTCCTTCTTTCACACCTGCGCCTTTCAGCGCCAGCTCGCGCACCGCAAAGGAGCGCAGATATTGGTAACCAACCAGGCCTACCTGCTGGCCAACTTTCTGCGCCAGGATGAACCCGATGCGATCGAAGACCAGGCCCACCTGGTGCTCGACGAGGCCCATCACCTGGAGGATGTTGCCACCGAGGCCTTGACCAGGGTTCTGGGTTACGAGGACTTCATCCACCAGCTCAACCGTCTGGCCCATCCCCAGAAGGATCGGGGGCTGCTCAAGGATAGCCGGCGGCTGCAGGAACTTTCGGAGGAAGAGCGAGAAAGGGCTACTGAGGTTGTGCAAAAAATTCTTCCCGGCTTGCGTGCGGGGCTCAGAGACTACACCGCTCACCTCGAGGCCTTCATCAAGAACCGGGGCACCGGGGATCCGCGCTACGGCATCACCCTGGGGGTTGGCAGCCAGTGGAAGCGCCTCGAGGAGTGGCCCCGCATCAATCGCGAGGAGGAAGCGCTGATACGGGCCCTGGCCGAGCTAAAAAAAGCACTGGAGGAGATCGGCCAGAATCCCGCAGGGTTCGTGGCCCGTGAGCTTGCGCCCATAAAACAGTTTCTGAAGGACGCCCTGGGGCTTTTATATGAGCGCCGCCGGGTGCTGGGCCTGGCTCCTGGGGAGCCGGATCAGAACCTTCTCCACCTTTCCGAATGGGACCCCACCACCGAGAGCTGGCGGCACCTGGCGCAGCCCATTGACGTTTCTCAGGAGCTTAAAGCCAGCCTGTGGCCTCGCTTCAAGGGTGTTGTACTGACCAGCGCCACCCTGAGCGTACCCACCGAGCGCGACCCCGAGGGCTTCGCCCTGCTCAAGCGCGTGCTGGGTCTGGATAACGCTTCATCCAAGCAGCTACCGCCCTCCCTTCCCTACGAGAAGGCCCACCTGCTGGTGCCGCGCCACCTCCCGGAGGCCCGCGAAAGCACGCTGCCGCGCTTTCAGCGTATGTTGCACGAGGAACTGAAGGTGTTGCTGCCCCTCTCCCACCGCAGCCTTACCCTTTTTACCAGCCTCAAGCGCCTGGAAGATGCCCAGAACGCCCTGGGTGAGATGCCAAATCTCCTGGCCCCCCTGACCCGCAAAGAACGCGAGGATGTGGCCAGCCGCATCAAGCAGAACCCCGAGGCCCCGGTGGCCGCCCTGGGTTCCCGCAGCTACATGGAAGGGGTGGATTTCCCTGCTCTGAAACTGGTGAACCTGGAACGCATCCCCTTCCACCTGCCTTCCTTGCTGCTCACCAGGCGGATGGAGCGGGCCTATGAGCAGGGGCTGGATAAATGGTGGGACTACTACCTTCCCAAGGCGGCGCTCTCCTTTGCCCAGGCCTTTGGCCGGCTGATCCGCGATCAGCGCGAGCGAGCGGGGGATGGGGCCTTTGTCCTCTGGGACAAGAAGCTGCTCAACGCCGCCTACCAGGGTATCTTCTACCGCGCCCTGCCCCCAGGGGTGCACCGGCTCGTCCTCGAGGATCGGAAGGATTTCTACGACCAGATCGCAAGAATCCTGCAGGTGGATCGGGCCCGCTTCCCCCAGGACGAACTGGAAGAGGAGACGCTCTCCAGGCTCAGGGAAATTCTGCAGTCGGGCCTCGAGCCCACTGAAAAAGCACGCCGCATTGCCAGGGAGGTCTACGAACTCAAAGTAGACGAGGAGCGCTGGGCCAAGCAGGCCGAAGCCATACAGGCCGCACTGAATGGGGAAGACCTGGTCGCTCTGTTGCCCACCGGCTTTGGTAAGAGCCTGGCTTTTCAACTCCCGGCCCTCATGCAGGGCGGGCTTACCCTGGTGGTTTCGCCGCTGGTCGCCCTGATGAAAGACCAGACCGACCGCTTGCTGGAGATGGGGTTGCCGGTGGGGGCGGTACATTCGCTGATGGGCTCCGGGGAGCAGCGCAGCATGCTGGATGAGGTGAGATCGGGTCGGGTACGGCTTCTCTATGTGAGCCCTGAGCGCCTTAACCGCAACGAGGCCCTCTGGAGGCTGCTCCAGGAGAAGCACGAGGCAGGGGAGCTGAAGCGGGTGGTCTTCGACGAGGCCCACTGCCTGGTGGAGTGGGGCTTCGACTTCCGGCCCGACTACCTCAAGGCCCTGGAAAAGCTGAAGGATTTGCAGGGGGTTCCCCGGAGCTTCTTCACCGCCACGCTCACGCCGGAAGACCTCAAAAGACTGGTGAAGGTGGCAGGGCTGGCGGCCCACCGGTTGATCAAACCGCCGAGCTTCCACCGCCCCAACCTCCGCTTCGTGGTGAGGAAAGCGCAGGGGGAGGTGGGCAAGTTCCAGGTTCTGGCCAAGGCCCTGGCCTGGCTCACGGCGATGGGGGAGGGGGGCAGCGCCATCGTCTACACCGCCACCCGCGCCGAGGCTGAGCGCCTGGCCTGGGCCCTGGGCCGCCTTTTCCCCGACCTGGCGGTGGAGGCCTACCATGCGGGGCTGGGCCCGGTGCCCCGGCGCGAGGCCCAGGAGCGCTTTATGGAGGGGAAGACCCGGGTTATGGTGGCTACCACCGCCTTCGGTATGGGCATCGACAAGCCGGACATCCGGCTGGTGGTTCACTGGCGGCCCCCGCGCAGCCTGGAGGAGTACATCCAGCAGTCGGGGCGCGCAGGTCGGGATGGAAAGGAGGCCTACTGCCTGCTGCTGCACACCAGATCAGACTGGTCTTTCCTTCGCTGGTCCATTGGGGTGGGGCGGGCGGCTGAGGCCCAGAGGGAATTTGTCGATCGGCTGATCGATGCTCTGAAGGAGGCCCCTACCCAGATTGATTACCGCAGGAATCTGTACGAAAAGATTTACCAAAGCGATTCTCAAGAAGATGACGAGGTATTGGAGGTTTTCGACGACGAAGAGGACGAGGAGGATGAAGAAGAAGCCGCGGCAACCCCCCGACGGGAGCTGGGCCTGGAGAACTTTGAGCGCGTTCTCGCCAGCCTGGAGCGGGCGGGAATGCTGGAGTACGAGTATCTAGTGGGCAAGGCTTTGCTACAGGAATCCGAGGAAGTCTTACGGGGATATATGGGTGAAGAGGGTATCGCCCTTCTGCGCAGGGCCGGTTTCAGGGGCAGCGAGCGGGGGGATGAGCTGGACTACTCCCGCATTCCCCCGGAGAAGGCGCGGGAGCTGGATCAAAGGCTTTATGCGCTGTTCAAAGAACGCAAGATCGGGCTGTACCATTACCGGGAGTCGTTGCTCCGTATTAGGGCCGGTGAGCATCTGGAGGTGGGCTACCGCGCCTGGGATAAGGAGATCCGGGAGCTTGAACGACAGGCCAAAGAACGGCTGAGCCAGGTGGAGCGCTACGCTGAAACCAGCCGCTGCCGGGTAAAGGCTATTCTCAGGTTTCTGGGTGAGACCCTGGAGAGCTGTGCCGCTTGCGATGCCTGTACACGGGACAGCGGCCCCTGGGAGGAGCAGGAATCGCTGGAGACGGAGGAGCTCGAGCGGGCCTACCGCCCCCTGGACACCCTGCTGGCCTACTTCGCTTTAGCGGAGAAAAACGCCTGGTCGCAGGAGGCCCGCTACAGGTATCTGGGCAGGCGCAGCACCCTGATGGCCCTGCGCGGCAAGGATCGGAGCCGGAGCGGGGCCCTGGGCCGCAAGTACACGGACAACCGCTTCTTTGGTCACCTCTCCTTCATTAGGCCCCGGGAGCTGGAGCGGGCCTTTGAGGAAGCGTTGGAAAAGGAGTACCTCGAGGTCAAGGACGCATACGAGGCCCATCAGCTATATGGCCTGACCGAGAAAGGCAGGAGACGCTACGAGCGCTGGCAAAGGCGGGAGGTGGGGGATGTCGGAGCTTGAAGAATTCCAGAAGGCGCTCGGTCGTCCAGCCGAGGCGGAGGCTTCGCTGGATTCTCTGAGGAAAGCCCTCTGGGCATTTTCTCCCAACGCCAAGGACTTGCTCAGAGCTTCCGTCGTCCTCGAGGGCCAGTCAGAAAAAGGCTCAGAACCAAAAACCCCGGTTGTCCGTATCAAACCGGAACCGCCGGCCGGTCACGCCGTCCAGGAAGCGCCCAAGCCCAGCGCAGACGACCAGGAAGTTTTGCGCAGGCTGCGGGAGATCGAGAAGAAGTACCAGAAAAAGTCCGACGAGGCGGAAAAGCTCAGGGCCAGGCTGCAAAGGGAAGAGAAGGCCCGGCAGGAAGCGGAAAGGTTGAGGGGAAGGGCCGAGCAGGAAGCGGCCCACCTGCGCAGGGAGCTCCAGCAAGCCCACCAGAATGCGGAAGACCTGCGCGACGAGCTGGTGAAAGTGCAGGGCGAGCGCAGCCGCCTGCAGGAAGAAAACGAGCTGCTGAAAGGTCGGATAGAGGAGTTCCCCCTTTTATCCCCTTTTATTCCCCGGGGGAGGGGTTTGGAGCCCTGGGGGTAGGTAGACGCGGTAGGGGTTGCTCCCCCAGGGACCCCGGGCGGCACTCCATCCGCCCTTGGGCCTCTCCAAGCACTCCCGTAGAAGTGCCTGAAGGATTTGCCTTTTCGGGGTGTAGCGCCATCCGTCCGGGGAAGAACTTCTCCCCAGCAGGTTCCGCGCGGCGTTCACCTGTGCGTTTATCTCACGACCGCAGGCCAGGCACCGGAAGGCCTGGGTGTCCTGGCGGTTCCCGGGGTCCACGTACCCGCAAGAAGAACAGGTCTGGGAAGTGTAAGCGGGGTTCACCTCCACCACCTGGATCCCGTAAAGGACCTCCAGCCGCTCCAGCTTCTCCTTGAAGTACCGCCTGCCGAAGTTGGAGAGGAGGCGGTTCATCCTGCGGGAGAGCCCGGGGGCGCGCAGGTCCAGGCGCTCCACCACCAGGACCCTGGGGGCGTGGAGGGCGACTAGGCGGTTGAGGAGCCGGTTCACCTCGTTCTTCAGGAAGGCCCTCAGCCGGGCGACCGCCTCCCGGTATTCCTGTACCTCCCGGAGGCGTCTCCCCTCACGCTGGGCCTTCCGGGCGATGGCCTGGATCTCCGCGTCGTAGGCCTGGAGGAGGCGCAGGAACCCCCGCCCCAGGAGATCCCCCCGGTCCGTGGCCATGAGGGGGGAGAGGCCCACGTCCAGGGCCAGCCGCTCCGTCCGGGGGGTGTAGGGTCTTCCCTCTAGGGCCTTGACCCGGCGGACGTAGACCCGTCCCCCTTCCTCCCCGATCTGGAAGAAGTTCCGCCACGCCCCCGGCACCCCCTCGGCGTAGGGGTTCCCCTCCAGGGGGACGGCGATGGGTTGCCTCGGGACCAGGCTGGACAGGTGGAGCCACAGGGGGAAGAGGGCGACCCCCTCCCCCCGCCGGGCCCGCCAGCCCCTGTTTTTCCTTTTGGGCACCCAGTCTTTTCTGGCCTCCAGTCGGGCCACCTTCCCGTCCAGGTGCATGGCGATCCGCCCCAGGCGGGGAAGGCGGTTCTCCTTCCGGGCCCGGCGGAAGAGGTGGCGGAGGAGGCGGAGGTCTTCGGGAAGCACGGGCATCTCCTGCCCCCCCACCTTGACCGTTTTCACGTCCCGCTGCTGCCACAGCCCCCGGGCGTTGAGACGCAGGAGGCGGCCCTTCTGCTCTTCGGGCAGGGTGCTCCCCAGGATGAGAGCCCTCACCCGCTCCTCCAGGACCCCGAGGTAGCCCGAGAGGATGTCCACCACCTGCTGGCTGCACACCCAGAGGTAGCGGTCGGAGAGGGGGGTGGTGAGGGGGGCCTTCGTGGGGTCCAGACGGCGGTCCAGATGACCCGTCTCGTAGAAGCGGCGGAGGTGGTAGGCCAAAAGTCCCCGGGCCGCCCGGCGGTAGGCCCGCAGGACCTCCCGCACTTCCCGCTGCTTGGCCCGGGTCATGGCGTGAGGAAAAAGGTAGGACCCGAAAGCCTGCTTAGACCCGGCTTGCGGCCCCTTCCGCTTGCTCATCCCCCATCACCTCGCCCACGAGAACCCTGACCGCCTCCTTGGCCTTCCGCCTTCCCCGCAGACCGTACAGGCGGGCGGCGAAGGAGTAGACCACCGCCACCAGGTCCTCCACCAGGTCCGCCTGGGGGGTTCCCGCCTCGTTCACCACCTCAATGCGCTTCCCCTGGGCCTCGGCCAGGAGTTCCAGGAAGTGGAAACCGAAGCGGGTCAGGCGGTCTCTGTGCTCCACCAGGAGGACGGCGTAGTCCCTCTCCCGGAGAAGCCGCTCCAGCTTGGGCCGACGGTCGTTGACCCCGCTCCCCACCTCCTTGACCACCCGCACCACCCGGTAGCCCCGCGCAGCGGCATAGGAGAGGAGGCGTTCCGCCTGGCGCTCCAGGTCGTCCCTGGCCTCGTGGACGGAGACCCGGGCGTAGATGGCCGCCGTGTTCCCAGCCTCCTCCCGGGGCTTAAGCCCGTCCTCCAGGACCAGGATGGTGCCCGTGGGGAGCTGGACCGCCTTGACGGGGAGGATGCCCTGCCTGAACCACTTCCAGGCGGTGCGGTAGGGAACCCCGTGCCGCCGGGCCCACTCGGAGAGCTTCACGGGTACATCATAGCACAAAAAGTCACTTTAAGCAATAAAAAGGGATAAACTAGGCACCGGTTACCAAGACTATGAAAAGCGGGTCAGGGAGCTCGAGGCCCGTATACGGGAACTCGAGGATGCAGCAGCGCAAAGGGAGCAGCTCGAGGCCCGGCTGGCCCAGCTCCAGCGCTTCAAGGAAGCCCTGCCCGAGCCTTTCCCAGAAGAGGCGCTGCTGCGGGTGCTGGTGCTGGATTATCCCAGCCTGGGAGGCAAGGCCGAGGAACGGGTGACGGCCCTTATCGAGGGGTATCGCGCCTTTCTGGCCGGGGAAAGCCACCCGGCGCTTCTCCACAGCAACCGGGATCTGCTGGAGTGCGAGGCAGAGGGGATTGTGCTGGTGGGGCTCGAGCGGCTGCTACTCGACCTTTCGGGGCTTCCCCTGGCCCGCTGGCTGCGAACCCATGCCTTCCGCCTGGAGACCCTGCTTCAGCCTGGGCCGCGACCCTCTTCGCCCCGCTTTGTGGAGGAGCCATGAGCCACGACGAGGTGAGGTGGTACGAACAGCGGTGGCTGGAAGATCGCCGCCGGTGGGAAGAGGAGCGGCGCAGTCTTGAGCAGCGACTGGAGGAGCAGGCGGCGGAGATCCTCAAGCTCAAGAGGGAACTCACGAAATGCACGGACGCGGAGGTTGAAAAGCTCCAGCGCCAGGTGGACGAGCTGCAACAGCGCCTGAAAGAGGAACAGGCCGCCCATAAGCAGTGTGCAAAGGCCCTGGAGCAGGCCAAACAGCAGCTCGCAACGCTCGCTCGACCGCCGCTGGGGGAGGGCTTTTTCCGCTACCTGGGGCAGAACATCGGGCTGTGGGATCAGGCGCTCGTGGAGGAGGCCCGCAAGCTGGAGGGGTGTGGGGTAGAACAGTGGTTGAGGGCCATCTGGGAGGAGCGGGAGGGGGCGCTTTCCCAGGTGTTCGCGGGTGAGATAACCGACTGGCAGCGGGTGCGAACCGGCCTGGTGCTGGAGTGGGCCCTCCTTACCTGGCTGGAGGGGGTGCGGGATGGCTGAACCCTGGATGCATGCGCTGAACCTGGATCGGGCGGTGGAGCGGGATGGTGTGGCCCAGGCCCGCATAGCCCAGGAGGACTTCGTGGGGGTAAAACCCCTCATGCAGAAGGTCTGGCGGGGTGAGCGTTGGGCGGATCTGCTCCGGCCGGTGCGCTGGCAGGACGGAGCGTTGGTGCCTGCTCGAGTCCTTCTGGGCTATCTGCGAGGTTATTTTCTTTACCGGGAGGTACCGGAGAACGACAACGCGTTCTGGCCGCATTTCCTGCAAGACCTGGGAATTGCTGGTCAGACGCTGCCCCTTCCTTCACAGTATGAACGCCTGTGGGAGGCACTGGGCTGGCATCCCGAAACAGGGCCCTACCTGAGGTCGAGCAGGAGCGGTAAGCGGGACTTCATCGGTACCCTGGACGCCGTCTTTCACTTCAAGGCGCTCCGGCTCAACGCGCTCAAGGAATCTTTCCAGGCTTTCTATACCTCCGGGGAGCTTCCCGAGCCGGCCCGGCCCTATGAGCGGGTGTTTCACAGGCTCCGGGAGGTGATGGATCTCCTCATCGAGGAGGAAAGGCCCCCGGACTTGCATGACGAGGGGGCGGTGATGGGCTTTCTCGAGGCCGCCGGTCTTTATCTGGGGGAGCCCCACCCGGTGCGCCTCCTCTTCAACCGCTCGGATCAGGCCCTGAAGGATCTGTACTGGAAGCTCAAAGGAGAGCGGCCGGCCTCCGGCAAACCCGGCCGCCTGCGGCACAAGCAGGTAAAAGTGGAGCTCCTGAAGTCCCCCCCGGGCCTCGAGGCGATCCAGCCCACCCTCAGCCGCGAGCCCCTGGTCGAAGGCTGGAGGGTGTACGGGAAGGTGGTGCTGGAGGACGGACGCTTCAGGCGCTTTTCCTGGGTACCCCGTCTGACTCCGGATGGAGACCCCCTCCCCGAAGAGCTCGAGGTCTCGTTCGAGGAGGGCGAGACCGTGCGCTTCCGCCTGCATCACAAAGCTTTCGCGGTTCGCTTTTCCAGGCCGGTCTGGGATTTCGGGGAGCCCCTCGAGGTTCATCCCATCGGTTTCGATCCTTCAGAGCATCCTTTGCGCTTCCTTTTTGCCTCCGGTGGGGAGGCCCGGGAAAGCCTTGAAGGGTTGCTGGAGGAGATAGGGGAGGCCTCACCCCTGGAAGATGCGCTCATTGTTGAGGTCAGGATCGACGGCCGGGGGGATGAGTGGCGGAAGATCGCGCACCTGCCGTTTGTGATGCAGGTGCGCCTGGAGGGCTGGGTAGAGCCCCCGGGGGCTTTCGTCCGCACCCATCCCCCAGGTTTGGCCGTGTGGGCTCGAGTCCTGGCGGGGGAGCACCTGGTCGAGGAGAAGCCGGTGAGGGCTGAAGCCCAGGGCGCCCTGGTTGCGCGGGCAGGGCGGATGCCCCTGCGGGTGGAACTCTCGCTGCGCGATAAAGCCCTGTCGCTCTCGCTGCCCCCTCAAGGCTGGCCTCGAGACTGGTGGCGGCTTGGCCTGGGGCTGGGAAGAGCAGCCAGGGATGCCTAAACAGAATGTCGCAACACGGTGTCCAGCAGACGCCCAGCCGGGCCTTCGCGGATGGGTGGGAAGTGCGCGGGTGTCCTGGGTTCCCAGGAAGAGCCAGGGGTGGTTGAGCGGCCCACGGGGCACCCGGGCGGCCAGTGGTCTGATCCGGGCGGGAAACAGCCCCACCAGCGGCGCAAAGTCCCCTTCTTCCAGCCGCTCCAGCAGGGCTTTGCGCTCGGCCAATATGTCATAAGAAATCTTCAAGACTCTTTCCACTAAAATGGAGCCATGCAACTGGCCCAACATCAGCGCCGCCCCCGGTTGGAACTCCAA
>FWWM01016253.1_pt1 | contig 11130 bp, 8 predicted proteins | sample 2228351 | NCBI WGS metagenome assembly FWWM01 (sample SAMEA103939774, study PRJEB20133) | metagenome
CACACGCTCCTGACCAGACAGCAGGATGGCACGGGCGCGCGGGAAGCGCCGCGCGCTGATCTGAAGATGATTGGACACCTAAAGTTGGTATAAGACAAGCAATGAAGCTGATTAATCAAACGTGAGTTCGGGATAAGGGGCTTCATGGGGTAAACGTGGATGTGCCGAAACAAGCAACCCGAGGATCCCGGAATAGATCGTCTCATTGACAGGCGCTGCGATGTCAATGATGTTCGCCAATCGTTCGTGCCGGTCTGTCAACAGACCATGCGTTCAGCAGGAGCCATCCAGCGCCAACGAGCGCGGAGTCTGACGAGAAGCGACATCCGCCCCATCCGCATCCATGTTCATCCATCGCAGTACCGCAATTGCAAAGCCTCTTCCACGGCATACGTCCTGGCGCAGTTGCGAGGCAAGGTTTCGGGATTGGTCAGTTCCAACCGTTTGGTGAAGTTCTTCCCTTCCGTGGTGGTCGTCGGATGCGCCTATCTTCGCTCGCGCGGCCTGTGAACGCACGAGGGCGTGTCGTTATCGATTCTACGACCTTGGCTGTGCGCAAACACCCCCGCATTCACTCACGCGAGGCGGGTGCGGGGTTGGCACACCGCCGCGCGATCGCTACCGGCTGGTTGGTTGGCATCACGTTGCATCTGATGGTCACTAACCGTGGCGAAGTGTTCCATCGCATGCGCGCGCCTGGCACAGTGGATGACCGCAAATCCGTTCCCATGATGGTTTGCAGAAGGTTTGGCAACCGTTTTGGCGATACCGGCTCTCGTTCCACAACACTGTGCGATGCATTGCTGCGCGCATTCACGGTGGCATTGGTCACCGGCGTTTGGTCTCCCGTGAACCACGTGCACATGCCACTGATGGATACACCGGCGCTGCGCAACCGCGTCATGGTGGAGACCATCCCTAACTCACGACCATCGCATGCGCGCGCAGTCGTGCCGCCGCAGCCTGATCACCTTCCTGGTCAACGTGCGCCGCGGGTTGATTGATATTGCCGCCAACCCAACAAACCGTCACTCGGTCTCGGCGCGCAGCCTGCTCTGATTGCCTAACCCCTAATTGACGTTAATTTATTGCAAACCAGGGCTGTCATTTGACGTACTATTCCCCCACACCTCCACCTTTACCCCCGCCCGCTCGCCTGACCATAACTGCTGGCGACAGGTATCGCGCAACAGTTGTTTCCAGAGCTGGGCATGCTGGAACGTCTCTTCATCGGCGGCGAAGAACTGGAAGACGGTGCGCGCGGCGATCAGGATGAGTTTGTGACGGGCGCGGCTGAGCGCGACGTTGAGCCGGCGCGGATCGAGCAGGAATCCAGCGGTGGCGCGCAGGTAGTCGGGATCGCTTTCGGTGGCCGAGACGATGATCACATCGCGCTCGTCGCCCTGAAACCGCTCGACCGTGTCGATGGTGGCCCCGTCGTGATCAATCTCCAGCCCGGCCATGAATTCGGGCAAGCGGTTGCGCAACGCCAGGCGCTGGGCACGGTGCGGCACTACGACGCCAATGCCGCTGGCTGCGTCGAGGTTGAGCTGCTCGACCAGGGTCTTGACCAGCGGAGTGATCAGCTCGATTTCGACCGGATTGACATCCTGACTCTGCGCTTCGTCGTGGACGATGACGATCAGCGGATGCGTCGGCGTGAGCGCAGCGTTGACCAGATCGTCGCTGATGTCCGTCGTCTTGAGGGTGGTGTCCTGGCGTGAGAAGTAGTGAATCCCGTCGCGCTGATAGATCGCGCGGCGCAGGAATTCGGCGATAGCGCGATGAAGCCGGAAACTTTCCGCCAGCCTGACGATCGGGGGCGCAGGGTCGAGCGCCATCAGGGTCTCGAAGAGTGAGGCGTAGACACGGTATGCCTGGAAGGTGCGCCGCCGTTCGTTGTTCCACTCGTGCTGCACGATGGGCGGCATCTGGCGATGATCGCCAACGACGATCAGCCGACCATTGGGACGCAGCGCCAGGCCAGCCATGCAGGCTTCGGGCAGGTTCATCTGCGAGGCTTCATCGAGCGCAAGCAGATCGGCGAATGGCTCGTTGTGGTAGCGTTGCTCTCGTTTCATCAGCGCCGCGACGGCAAATGGCGTTGCGGCTACGAAGCAGGCTGGCGTCGCCATGATCTGGCCGATGTCCTCGGCGTTGGTCAGGCGCTTCACCCCTTCCGGCAGGCTGGCGTCGTCTCTGGGGCGCACCCGGAAGAGATCGGCGGCAATCAGTCGCTCATCGAAGAACTGAGCGAACAGATCGGGATGACGTTCCCGAACGGCGGCGAGCTGGCGCTGCACGTCGGCAATCTTGCGCAGCAGGACATCGGTTGCGGCATGCGTCTTGCAGCTCAGGACGATCCGGCACTCCTGTGCTGCTGCCAGCATCCCCTGCATGCGCGCCAGCAGGGCAAAGGCCGATGTGTAGCTCTTGCCGGTGCCGGGCGGCCCTTGCACCAGCAGCGTGGCGGCGTCGCCGTGGTCGGCGATATAGGCCATCTGATGCGCATCGAACGAGTGGAACAGACCTTCCTCAGCCAGCCTGCGCAGGCCGTCGGCGAAGCGGCGCTGCCCGTCGATGACAGCGGGCGGGATGGTAACCGTAGCCTGGTTTGGGCTGGCGACGCGAGCCGCCAGCGCATTCGCTGCGCCTTGGCGCAACTCGGCAACGACCTCCATGCAGCGCTGGCCGTAGATGTCGTTTGGGTCGGGTTCGATGGTGTACTGTTCACCGTCACGAGGCCACTGCCAGCCGGCGCTGAAGGTGAAACGGCCATCACCCCTGCTGTAGCCAAGGTGGGGCTTGAGCACGACGAAGCTTTCCTGGTCGTTCTGTTCGATGGCAACCAGCGTAGCGCGCGGCTGGTAGAGCAATTGACGCGCGGTTGTCATAAACGGCGCGCGCTGGTCTTCCGGTTGACGGTCGTCGATACTCCAGTACGGCGCCAGAATGACTCGCTCGCCCGGCGCGAGACTGGTCAGATGCAGGATCGTCGCCACATCGCACTCTGTTCCGGCAGATTCAAGGCGCAGCCGCAGCGAAATGTCGTCAGGGAGAGGGAGCGGGTGAGTCGCTGCGCGCTGCTCGGCGGTGAGGCGCGCGCGTTTCTTCCCGCCGGTCAGTTCTTCTTTCGCCTGCTGACGCCGCTCGTTTTCCCGCAGCGTCTCCAGCAACTGCGGATCTTGATCCTCATCTCGATACTGAACGATCAGGCTCACCCCGGCCAGCGCGCGCTGCGGCGGCGGCGGCAGATGCTGCTGACCCCAGGTAACGAGCGCGACGTAGCGTTCAATCAGCAAAAACTCGGCCAGCGCATCGGCCAGCGCGCGCGCCTGCCGTTGATACGTAGCGATGCAGGTCAGGTCAAACGGCGGCTTGCTGGTGCGCGTGTTGGCCGGTAACTTGCCGGCCAGCAACGCAAAGGCTTCCAGCCGTTTTTCCATGAACGTGATCAGGTGTTTCGGTTCCGTCTGGCGGTAATCAACCAGATCGTCATTGCCGCGCTGCGGCGGCGGCGGCAATGCCTGCCAGGCGGCATAGACATACTCCAGCGGAATCTGGTTGTTGAAGCGCACGCGGCGCGTATACCAGCCGAGCTGCTGATCGTTGCCAAGATCATCAAAGACGCGCCGGTAAAAGCGGCGGCGGCACTCGCCCCAATCGAAACCGTGGAGTCTGGCCAGGCGCAGAAGCGAGTCGTGCGCGAGCGGATCATTGCGAAATCGACGCCATTCGGTGAGCAACACGGTCACCATTGGCGCTTCAAAGCCTGCCCCCTGGGCAGCCAGATCGTACAGCGGGGTGGAGCCGAACACCTGCGGGTGGCGGCCAAGCCCATCGAGCAAGATGCGCAGGCTGAACGAGTCGGGCACGATCAGATGAATCGGTGCGCTCCGGCGACCCTCGGCGTCGGGCGAAGCAACGTCGAACACGGCCTTGAGCAAGGCGTCGATCCAGCGTTCAAGCAACTGCGCTTCATCGGTCAGCGCTTGCGGCGGTTGCAGCAAGCGCTCGATCACAACGCGCCGTTTAACCGGCTGGCCGTCACGATGCCCGATCACCAGCGCGCCGAGCATCACCAGCATGCCCTTCGTGTGATCGTACAGCGGGTCGAGATAGATTGCGATCAGGTCAGGATTCAGCCCATTCACGGCTGGCATGGAGCTGTAGCCGCGATAGGGCAGGGTCGGCAGCGCGGTGATCTGATCGCCGCGCCAGCGACGGAAGGCGCGCGCGCGGTGAATCAACTCATCGAGCCGGGCCGCCAGCGTGGGCTGGCGCGTGAGTTCGGCGACGAAATCGCGGTTGTGGGCTGGCGTCACCAGTTCGTTGTCGGCGAGTTCCTTCAGCGTCGCCAGTTGCACGGTCGTGGTCACGCCGCGCGCGCGCAGCGCCGACTTCTCCGGTTCGGTCAGCGACGGAATCAGCGAGAGGTCATCATATTCGGCAGCCCAGCGCATGCAGATTTCGTTGTAGATGCAGCCATCACACTTAGCGGTGAGGTGAAATGGCAGCTCAGCAAATGGGGCGCGGGCGATGGTTGCTGCCAGCGCCTGATCACCGCGCAAGAGCGTGTCAATCTCGGCCAGATACGCCGCAGGATCAGAGATCACTTCCAGTAATGCGGTGGTGACGCCGAGACGCGTTTCCGCCTGGCGCTGCTCGTCGGCAATTCGTTGCCGCTCCGCCGGAGTCTGCTGCGGCGACGGCGGTTCGCCACGGTAGAGCACGCCCAGTTCGATCGTGGCGAGCGTGATCCCGGCGTCGGCAGCGATCGCTTCAAGCAGGCGCTGATAACAGGCCAGTTGCAGGCGATGCTCGATCTTTGCCGTCGCCGAACTCTTGGCATCGACGATCAGCGCATGCAACGCGCCGCGCTCATCACATTCCAGCGCCAGCAGGTCAACATCGCCACTCATGTGCCAGGCGTCAAACCGTGCGGCCAGCCGCGGTTGAAAGAGCGCCTGTTTTGTGCCAGGTGTAAGGCTACGAAGCTGCTGTGCCACAATATGGTTGTGATCGGGCGCAAGAAACGCAGGATCGCCGGCCTGCCGCCGTTGCGCGCAATGAATCGCGGCGGGAAAACGGGCCAGCACCTGTTGCTCAATCGCCTGCTCAAACGCGCGTCCGGCAATCGTCAACATCGGCGGAATCGCCTGGAGCGAAATGCCATATTTCGGCAGCCACTGCAACTCTCCGCGCCGTTCGTGCATGCGCAGGCGCAGGTGGCGCTGGCACTGATCGAGGCGCAGATACTGGGCCAGATCGGTTGGCGAAAGCGACTGCGGCTGTTGAGCTGTGATCGATAGCGGTGGCAGCAACGCCGCCATCTCAGGTTCACGCGGCGGGTTCATCAAACACCCCTGGCTCCGGTTTGGGATCGATCCGGTTGCGCAGCATCCGCTCAAATGCGCCAACCTGACGCGGGCCGATTGCGCGCGCCGCAATCAAGAGCACCTGTCCGTTCAACAGTTGCAGTTCGTAGACGCTGCCAACCTTGCGCCACTGTCGCACCTGCGACCACGGGATCTCGCTGCGGCCACTGCGCATACTGACGACCAGTGTCTCACGCCCCAGTTCATAGCGGGTTGGTTGATAGACTGGCAGATCGCGGTTACGGCTCTGGCGCGTGATCGTAATCCAGCCGACAGCGGCATAGACCAGAAACGGGATCCATCCGCCCAGCATTGCGGGCGCCTGCGGGATGGACGGATCGTAAATGACAACGGCGGTTAAGACAGCAGCTACAAAGGCGAAGAGGTAGAAGATTGGTCGGCGGAAATAGCGGCTAAGGGCGTGACGGACAAACTCTTGCTGGCTGATCGTGCTCTCGATGATCATAGTCGTACACCGTCATTCAAGCAGAACAGTTGCTCGCCGCAGTATAGAACCGTGCGCTCGGCTGATCGCGCTATTACCTGACTCACAGCGCATGCCATTTTACTAAAATCAGCTCGTTGCCGCCACCGGGCAAGATGCGGTGTTGCAAATCGTCAACCAGACTGCGCGAGAGGAAAAGTCCCAATCCGCCGGCGCGCTGCCTGCCGCGCCCAACTAGGTTGCGCGGCAGCGGCACGGTGAGCGGGTTGAAGGCCGGCGCGGCGTCGCAGATGCGCACGTAGAGTGAGTGGTCGTCGCGCCAGACATCAATCCAGATCGGACCGGCATGGCCGCCATAACCATAAGTGATCGCATTGGAAATCAACTCATTCGCTGCGTAGACAATATCTTCGATACACTCCTGGCGAGCGCCGATGGTGGTAGCCGCATCCGCAATGGCACGCCGAATCTGTTTGAGACTGCGCAGGTCGGCGTTAAATTCAAACGATGCGGACATAATCTCTCCTGCGTGGAAGGGAGGCTGAGCACACAACTGGTATGATACCATAGCCGAAAGGCACTACAGTTCATCGTAATTGATCTCTACGGAATGCATTGCCAGCAGGCTTCGATCGCTGCAACCATCACGCGCGGGTCAGCGCATGCAGCGCGCGAGTGGCACAGCGATCATGAACATCGATGCCGATGGTTCTGGTATTATCGTAATTATAGCAGCGCTATCGGTGGCTGCCGGTCATTGAGTCAATCCGCCGCGCATTTGCGAGCAGGAAGCGAGAGCGAGTCATACGACAGGAGAATCCGGAATGAATGACGCAGTTGACTTTCTTGTGCGCCTGTTGCGAACACCCTCGCTGTCTGGGCAAGAGGCGGCGGCGGTTGAACTGATGGTGGCGCAGATGGCAGCCTTCGGCTGGGAAGCATTCGTCGATGACTCGGGGAGCGCAGTAGGCCAGATCGGTCAGCGCGGGCCGCTGATCGCGCTGCTCGGCCATATCGACACCGTTCCGGGCGAGGTGCCGGTGCGGATCGAGGATGGCAGGCTATATGGGCGGGGCGCAGTGGATGCCAAAGGGCCGCTGGCGACGTTTGTCTGGGCGGCGCGCCAGGCAGAGCTGGCCGGGCGACTGGCGTGTCGGCTGGTGATCATCGGCGCAACTGAAGAAGAGGCAGCCAGTTCACGCGGCGCGCACGCGGCGCGCGACCGCTATCGTCCTGATTACTGTGTGATCGGCGAGCCGAGCGGTTGGGATCGGATCACGCTGGGCTACAAAGGTCGCCTGCTGGCGCACTACCGTTACCAGCAGCCAGCGGCGCACAGCGCCGGCGAGCAGCGCGCCGCGCCGGAACAGATGGTTGCATTCTGGCGTGAGGTTGAGCAGTATTGCCAGACGGTCAATCTTGGCCGCGAACGGTTGTTTGAGCAACTGATTCCTTCCCTGCGGCGCGTGCAGAGCGGCAGCGATGGCCTGACCGAATGGGTGGAGGCTACCGTTGGTCTGCGCCTGCCGCCTGGCATTGATCCCGCCGCGCTCGCCGATACTCTGCGCGAGCTGGCGACCCCGGCAGAGGTTGTCTTTGAAGGCGCATGTCCAGCCTTCCAGAGCGCGCGCACAACCCCGCTGGCCAGCGCCTTTGTGCGCGCGATTCGTCAGCACGGCGGCCAGCCGGGGTTTGTCCACAAGACCGGCACATCGGATATGAATGTGGTTGGGCCAGTCTGGCAGTGCCCGATTGTGGCTTACGGGCCGGGCGACTCGCGGCTTGACCACACGCCCGACGAGCACATCGAGCTGGCTGAGTACGAACGAGCTATCGCGGTGCTGGCCGATGTGCTGAGCCAATTGCGTTGACGCGCCTGCCTTTTTATGATACTATCGCCGCAATTGAATAAAAGCAAAAGCGGGGTATCACCCCGCCAGCAGGGAGCCCGGAGGAAGCGAAGGGCTTAATTGGGGGAAGTCCGGTCAAAGGCCGGCGCAGTCCACGCTACTGTAGGTCGCCGTTGCGCGACGAGCCAGAATGCCCGTCCCTGTTTGCTCGCTGTCACGCCCGCGCTGGAAAGGGGGTGAGGCGCTCGCAAGTCATTTCGTCTTGCTTTCGTCACCCCTCCACCAGACGGTGGAGGGGTTTCTGATGCTGGTTGGTTCTCGGCGTGTTGTACTGTGGAAAGGATACGACCCATGCGGCGCGCAATTGCGCTGGTTGTAACGATCATGCTCGCTGTCATCGCGCTGCAACCCGTTGCGGCGCAGTCGAATGCGATTGCCAATGCGCTCATCTGGGTGGCTGCTCAGCAGCAGGCTGATGGCAGTTTTGCCGGTTTTGGCCCTGGCGACACTGCTGATGCGATTGTGGCATTTGTCGCTGGCGGTGAACAGCCGCCGGCCAGCGCGCTCACCTATCTGGCCGGCCAGGCGGCTACGTATGGCACATCTTCGGCGGGCGCGACGGCCAAGCTGATCCTGGCGGCAGTGGCTGCTGGTGGTGACCCATTGAACCTTGGCGGCGTCAATCTTGCCCGGCAGCTCGGCGCTACCTATAACGCCGCAAGCGGTCAGTACGGCAACGATGTCTACGGTCATGCGCTGGCCCTAATCGCCATTCGCGCGCTGGGCGCGCAACCGCCTGCCGCGGCGATCAACTGGCTGATTGCCGCGCAGTTGCGCGATGGCGGCTGGAGCTTTGACGGTTCGGCCAGCACCGGCAGTGACACCAATACGACCAGCCTGGCAGTGATGGCCCTGGCCGGCTCGTCCCGCGCTACCGATGCGTTGGCGGCGGCCCGCGCCTATCTGCGCGGACAGCAGAACCCCGATGGCGGCTTCCCCTACTCGCAAACCTCACCATTTGGCAACGCTAGCGATGCCAACTCAACTGCGGCAGTCGTGCAGGCGATCATCGCGCTGGGCGAAAATCCGAACAGTTCCACCTGGAGCCAGGGCGGTCCAACGGCGGCGGCGGCGCTGGCTGCATTCCAGAATAGCAGTGGCGCGTTCCGCTATCAGGATGCGTTGCCTGATGACAATGCTCTCGCTACCTATCAGGCGATCCCGGCGCTGGCCGGCAAGGCGTTGCCGGTCGTGACTGCATCGTTCCCGGCAGCTCAAGCGCTGGTTGCGCCGGCCACGACAGCATTGCCGCGCACTGCTGGTGGTGATGGGTTGCCGTTGCCGTTGCTGGCAATTGCTGGCCTGCTATTGCTGATAATCGGCGCGATGGTCTCGCGCGTTTCACGTCGGGTCTAGCGCTCAGCGCCGACTGGCCCGGATGGCGACTCCGTCCGGGCCACTGCGCCATACGGCTATGATAACGATTCGCGCGCTCCTGATTCTGCTCGGCATCATGCTCCTCGCTGGCGTTGCCAGCGCGCAAGCGCCGGTCAATCGCGCCGGCGTAGTCGTGCGGTTTGGCAACGGGGAAGTAGTGACCGCATGCGTCACGTTCAGTGAATCTTCGATCAGCGGGCTGGAATTGCTCGAACGCAGTGGCCTGCCGGTGATCGCCCAGCAGAGCAGTCTTGGCGCTGCCATCTGCAAAATCGGGCGCGAAGGGTGTGACTACCCGGCGACCAGTTGCTTCTGCGCGCGTGATCAGGGACGCGCAGTGTATTGGGCGTTCTACGTGCGCGATGCCGGCGCCTGGCGCTATTCCAATTTAGGCGCCGGAAATGTGCGGGTGAGTGATGGCGATCTGCACGGTTGGGCCTGGGGGCCGGGAGACCCGACTAGCGGCGCGGTGCCGCCTGACCGTGAATTTGCCTCGGTATGCGACCCCGTGACCGATCTGCCGACGGCAACGGCCACCAGCGTGCCGACGGCAACGGCCACCAGCGCGCCGACGGTGACGGCCACCAGCGTGCCGACGGTGACGGCCACCAGCGCGGCGACGGCAACGGCCACCAGCGTGCCGACGGCAACGGCCACCAGCGCGGCGACGGCGACCACATCATCCTCCGCTGTGGCTGATCCGTCAGCAACCGCGCCAGCCGGCACTGTCCAGTGGCTGGGATTTGTGGCGCTGGTAGCGCTCTTGATCGGCGGTATCGTAGTGACTGCTCGGCGGCGGCAGTGAACAGGCGAGACAGCAATGCGCACCAGTATCTGGCTCATTCGGCACGGTCAAACAGTTGCCAACCGCGCGCGCCGCTATCTGGGGCGCGGCGAGAGTCCGCTGACCGTCTATGGTCAGCGCCAGACAGCGGCGGTTGCGCGGCGATTGCGCGCTCTCCCCTTTACCTATGTGATCACCAGCCCCACCGATCGCGCGCGCGCGCTGGCGGCGGCTCTCTGCGCTGGGCGATCAGCGCTGCCCGTGATCGAAGATGAGCGCTGGCTGGAGATCGATCATGGCCGCTGGGAGGGATTGACCTACCGTGAGGTAGGGCAACGCTACCCTGACGAGCTGCGCGCGCGCTGGGCGCAGGGGATCGATGGTCGACCAACCGGCGGCGAAAGTCTGGCCGAGGCAGCGGCGCGCGTGATCCAGGCCTGGGAAGATCTGCTGGCAAACTACGCCGGGGGACGACTGGCGATAGTGACGCACGCCACTCCGATCCAGATCGTGCTCTGCCACTGCTGTCGTATGCCAATAGCCGAACACTGGCGCTGGCGGATCGATCTGGGCAGTATCACCGCGCTTGACATCTATGGATCGTCAATCATCACGCGGATGGTCAATCTGACGCCGCCGCTCGGTGATGAGACGATGGAGGCAGAGCAAGGATGAGCGAGTCATCGACCCATCCCGTCGCCGGATTTATTGAAGCGGTGCGCTTTCTGACCATCATTCCCCTGCCCGGGCTGCCGCCGATGGACGAGCAGGGTGTCGCGCGGGCTATTCCGTGGTTTCCGGCTGCCGGGCTGGTCATCGGCGGCGCACTGGCGGCAGTTGATGCGCTGGCCCGTCCGCTCTGGGGCGATCTCACTGCCGCGGTGCTGGTTGTCGCTACGTGGGGGATCATGACAGGCGGTCTGCACCTCGATGGCGTGAGTGATACCTTCGATGCGGTGATGAGCTGGCGTTCGCGTGAACGCAAGCTCGAAATCATGAAAGATAGCCGGATCGGAGCAATGGGCGCGCTGGCTCTGATCGTGGTGCTCTTGCTGAAGGTGGCGCTGATTGCCGGCGCGTCTCCAGCATGGCCGGCGCTCTTGCTGGCGCCAGTACTGGGGCGTTGGGCTGATTGCTACGGCATCTACCGCTTTCCGCCGGCGCGCGAAGGGGGATTGGGACGAACCTTCAACGCGCATGTTCGTCAGCGCGATCTCTGGTGGTCGTCGGTTATGA
>FWWM01016259.1_pt1 | contig 11125 bp, 10 predicted proteins | sample 2228351 | NCBI WGS metagenome assembly FWWM01 (sample SAMEA103939774, study PRJEB20133) | metagenome
TGGGATGGTGGCGGGTCTTACGGACCACATCTGGAGCTTGGAGGAGCTGTTGACCCATGTTCCTGTTCCTATCAACGATTCATAGGGAGACTACCACAAGTAGGAGATCCCGAAAACTCGCCCATTAATCCTGCTTGGCGATTGTTAGGCGGGGTTCATCGTGGGGTCATCTTCACCTATGTGAAGAACCGAGAAATCTATGTCTGCCCCTCTGATAAGCGAGGCGAAGAGAAGGGGCTGAGCTACTCGATGAATGCGATTGCGGGCTATATTCCCGAACCTGCTGTGGAACGCGCCAGCCAGTTTGTGATGCTGGTGGATGAACAGCAGACCCTCAACGATGGCTACTTCTTTGCATTCGGAGGAGGGCGTGCGATAGACTGCCCTACGATTGCGCATAACGGAGGAACCACTTTGCTCTTCTTTGATGGGCATAGCAAGTGGTATAAGGCGAACAAGTATCCGCGCATCGACCAATGCACGGGTTCTGTAAGACCTTCCCTCTTTTGCCCCAAAATCCCGTTTCCTGAGGGACCCATCTACGCACCTTTCTGCGACCAGGAGTAGGGCAGGGGTATAATCCTGATTGATGCACCCGGAGGGCATCCGTGCGCTCCGGGGCGCCCTCCCCCCAGTTCACGAAGGCGTTTTCCAACGCTGGGTTGAGGTGTGCTCCGAGTCGAAACCCGTTTTGCTGGCGACCCTCCTCCCCCAGAGGCGGTCGCCCACGCTGATTTGCGTGCCCACCCTGGAACGCGCGGAGCACTGGCTGGCGATACTCCTTCGGCTGGGTTTTTCTGAAGAGCAGGTTGTGCGTGTACCTCCGAGCCTTACCCCCATCATGGAGCCGACGGGCGTGGAACCAGAAGTGCTTCACGAGCGCATCCGTGCGCTCAGTTGGCTTCGTTCAGGCGAGTCGAAGATTGTGATTGCACCCATAGGGTCTCTGCTTCAGCGCACGATGCCACCCTCGCTGTTTCAAGCGGAATGCCTTCACCTCTCCATAGCCGATACCCCTCAGCCGACGCAGATCGAGCTGGAAGCCCTGCTCCATCGTCTCGCTGAGGACGGCTACGAGTATCAAGAGCCAGTGCGCCTACCTGGGCATTTCGCACGGCGTGGCGGGATTGTAGATATCTTCCCCATGGGCGCCACCTTGCCCGTCCGTATTGAGTTCTGGGGTGATGAGATTACCAGCCTACGCCTGTTCGAGCCGTCCACCCAGCGCTCAATCAAGACCATACCGAGCATCCATATCCCTCCTGCGCGAGAAGTGCCGATGGGCACTCTTGAGATTGCTGAGCGTATCCGCCAAGATTGGGAGCAGGTGATTGCCCAGCGACCTGCTACCCTTCAACCTTCCCTGCGCCAGAATCTGGAAGACGACCTGCGCCCCCTGCAACAGGGTGCCCCCTTCGACCGACTGGAGCTCTACTTGCCGTGGCTCCTGCAGGAGCACGCCTGTCTGCTGGACTACCTTCCTCAAGAAGGCTTACTCGTGCTGGATGAGCCGTTATTGCTGAAATCGGCATATGAACGGCTCTGCGACGAGGTGCAACAGGCACTCCACTTGCGAGCCGAACGGGGAGATATTATCCCCCTCTCGGCAAGCGACTATCTGGAGCCTTTCGCTCGCCTTCTGCAGACGGGTAAAGACCAGCCCATTCCCACCACCTTGAGCCTCGAAGCGATGCCGATCGGGGACCCTTCCACTCCCCATTCCCCACTCCCCACTCCCCTTTTATATGAGTTGCATGTGCGTTCGCTGGAGACCACGCGCGGGCGTTTACCCGATCTTTGGAACACCGTTCAACGCTGGTGGCAGGCAGGTTATCGGATTGTGGTGGCGACCGACCGTCCCAATCAGGTGGCGCGAGCGCTGAGCGAAGTAGGATTACCTTATGAGCAGGCAAGCGAGGGAGGCTCTCACCCCTCCACCGCCCTACAGAGAGAAGAGGATGCCTCGTACACCTCTCCTGCTAAAGGAAGGACTGAGGGCGAGAACTATCCTCTGCTTCTCTTTCGGGGCAATATGGGTGGGGGCTTCGTATGGGATGCGCAGAAGTTTGCGCTGATTACCGATGCCGAGCTATTTGAACGCTCACGCTTGCGCCTCCCGCCCCGACGCTTCAACGAAGGCATCCCCCTCACCTCCATTATGGACCTCAAGCCCGGCGACTATGTGGTGCATATCCATCACGGAATCGGCATTTTTCGGGGGTTGACGACGCTGGAGCGGGAAGGCACGGTCAAGGAGTATCTGCTGATTGAGTATGCGCACCCCGACCGCATCTATGTGCCGGTGGATCAGCTGGACCGCGTGCAGAAGTACCTTGCGCCCGACGATAAACCGCCCGAAATCCGACGGCTCAACAGCACGCTCTGGGTCAAATCGGTAGCGCGGGCACGCCAAAAAGCAAAAGAGGTTGCGCAGGAGCTGATTCGTATCTATGCCCTGCGCGAGAAAGCCACGCGCCCCCCAACGGGTGAAGATACCCCTTGGCAACAGGAGATGGAATCGGCGTTTCCCTATATTGAGACGCCCGGACAGCTCAAGGCGATAGAGGAGGTGAAGCGCGACCTCGAATCGCCCCATCCGATGGACCGTGTGCTCATCGGGGATGTGGGCTTTGGTAAGACGGAGGTCGCCATTCGCGCCGCATTCAAGGTAATCATGGCGGGGCGTCAGGTGGCACTTTTGTGCCCCACCACCGTGCTTGCCTACCAGCACTGGCAGACCTTCACCGAGCGGTTCGAGCCGTTTGGGGTGCAGGTTGCGCTCCTCAGCAGGCTCATCCCACCTGCCGAGCAGAAGCGCATCCTGCACGGTCTCAAGACGGGAGCCATCGATATGGTCATCGGTACACATCGCCTGCTCTCGAACGATGTGCAGTTCCACAATCTTGGGCTGGTGATTATCGACGAGGAGCAACGTTTCGGGGTGATGCAGAAGGAGAAGTTCAAGCAGATGCGGGGCACGGTCGATGTGCTATCGATGAGTGCAACGCCCATTCCGCGCACGCTCTATATGGCACTCACCGAGATTCGGGATATGAGCCTGATTTCCGACCCGCCTCCTGGTCGTTTGCCCATCCGAACCTATGTGATGCCCTACACCGAGTGGGCAGTGCGCGAAGCCATTCTGCGCGATATTCAGCGGGAGGGGCAGGTGTTCTATGTGGTTCCGCGAGTGCAGGGAATCGAGCATGTGGCAGAACGGCTGAAGAAGCTGGTACCCCACGCCCGCGTTGCAGTCGCACACGGACAGATGCCACCCAGCCATGTGGAGGCGATTGTGCTGGACTTCTACCAGCGCGCCTACGATATTCTCGTCTGCACCACGATTATTGAGAACGGGCTGGACATGCCGAATGTGAACACGCTCATCGTGGAGAACGCAGAGCGATTCGGCTTAGGTCAGCTCTATCAGTTGCGGGGGCGCGTGGGGCGTTCCGACCGACAGGCATATGCCTACTTCATGTTCAAAGCGGGCAAGCTGGGCGAAAAGGCGGAGGAACGCTTGTCCGCACTCAAGGAGTTCTCGCATTTAGGCTCAGGCTTTGCGCTGGCGATGCGCGACCTGGAGATTCGTGGGGCAGGCAACCTGCTGGGCACAGAGCAACATGGCGCGATGCGCGCTGTCGGGCTGGAACTCTATCAAGCCATGCTCCGCGACGCCATTCGCCACCTGCGCAGGGGCGAAACTCATTGGTCGCTCGAATCCCCGCTTGAAGAGGAACTGCCCCCCCTCAACATCCCTGTGCATGCCTTCATCCCGCACGACTATATCACCGATACTGCCCAGCGGTTGGGCTACTACAAGCGCATCGCAGGCAGTCGTACACGCGAGGAGCTCAAATCCCTCGTACGCGAGCTACGCGACCGCTACGGTGACCTGCCTGTACCCATCAAGAACCTGCTTCGTGTGATGGAACTGCGCATTCTGGGGCATCAGTTGGGCGTGCAGTCGGTGCAGTACGAAGCGGGGACACTCCGCATCCAGTTTCACCCGAACCGCAAGCTCAAGGCACGCTGGCAGGTTGCGCTGATGGAACGGCTGAAACATGTGCGCACCCAGCCCGACAGCATCACCTTGCAAGCGGGTGCGCACCCCTTAGAGAACCTGACCCTCGTCCTCAACGCCCTGAAAGAGATTGTTCAGGAGAGTTAGGTTTTAGAAGTCCCCTTCCTTCACATAGGGGTAGCTCCACAGAATCACCTGAAGGGTCACCGATTTGACCCAGGCGGAGTGCATCTTCTCCACATCCTCTGCGGAGTGTCCCTTGTTTGCCAAGAATGGCTTCAGGGTAGTGGTGATAGGCACCAGCAGGGCAATTATGTATCGGAATGGGATATGCGGAACCGAGTCGACACCATCGGTCTTGTTTTTACTGGTGCGGTGGTGGCGTCGCCCAATCTCAAAGGCGTAGTTCAGCCAGTCCTGGTCGTAGTTGGCAGAAGCGGTATCTAATATCCACTGTCCGAACCGCTTGCGTACCGCCTCTAAATACTCTGGGATAGGCTGACCTGTTTGGCGATGGGTGAAGTAGTGCAGAAGATGGGGATTGCTCCCTACGAACCCATACCAGACATCCAGAATCGCCTCCACCTGGTCTTTGAGCACCTCATAGGACATGCGCAGGGCTTGGACATCCTCATCGGTGAAAAGCACGGTCTTCTTGAGGAGCTCGAACTCCTCCATGCTGATGGGCGCTTTAGGTACATGCGCCGAGCCATAGGTATAGCCGTGAATCTGTGCCATAATGGTCTACCTCCAGCACGAATTATAAACGCGCTGGGAGTCATAAGTCAAGAGGTTTCCAAAAAGTGAGATAGGCACTTTTTGGTAAGTTTTGGGTAGAAGAGGATTTGTCCTTCTCACAAGGATAATCAATACCCGATTTGTCCTTCTCAGAGGGATATTTTGCAAGTTGAGTACTAAGAACAAGGCTTGCACTATCGACCAAAATCATCAGGGGAGCCGTTTAGGTATAAGCGCTCAATCTCCAAACAGCTCCTGTACCAGTTGCGCTTTGTCTATTCCAAGATACTCAGCGACATCGCTCAGTATCCCACTGAGCGTGCCTACACGCAACGAAGCGTGACGCGGGATGGTAATATGATGCTCCTCACCCCGATAAGTGGAGGTCAACCGCACATGGCTGCCCGTTTGCCGAGTTACCTGATAGCCATATCGTTTGAGCAGCTTGGCTAACTGCTCACCCCTGACATCACGCAGCAACCTCATACAAGAAGAACCTCTTCTCGCACCAGATGAAGCCGAATAATCTTGGGGCGGTTCTCCTCGGAGAAGTGGCAGTGTACCGCATCTTGGATATGGCGGCGCAACTCGTCTAAGGTATCCGCTTCCGTGAAGATGGAGTGTCCCAGTGCCCGTGCCTCGTACCCGCCTTCGGGCGATTCCCGAACCCAAAAGATAATCTCCTCCATCCAATCCACTCCTTCCTTACATTCCCTATCGGAAGGATTATACCTTTTCGTTCGGTCTCACGCGATGTCTACCTCGTATTCGGATAGATTTAGCGTATCAGCGCCCGATTTGTCCTTCGCATAAGGACAATTAATACCCGATTTGTCCTTGTCGGGAGGACATTTTGCAAGTTGAGCCTTCCTCTGAGGTTTCGGCAGGGATGGACACGAGCGAAGCGCCTAGCTACGGGTTGGCTTATGGGCAAGATGGCTGATAACAGGCTCGTTTTACTTGGTAGGGTTAGGATGTTATTGAACCCGAACTTTTCACGAACACTCTATTGTTGCTACTCTCCGTGACACACCTCAGGGGGGCATTGCGCATCGGTTAGAAGACGCCAAGTCTCGCGCTTACCTGTATCTCGGGATCCGTCGCCATCCGAGTCGTACCACTGGGTGTAAACCCGCGCCCGCTGTACCGAGCCATCCTGCAGTGTTCTTAGGACGAGACCTTCGTAACGAAGGTGAGTGACTTCACTATAGCCTTGATACTCACCGTGCAAGACGCATGCAAGTAACCCGTGGTTGGGGTCTGTCTCTCGTAGTAAACGGCACACATATTCGTTGCGGAGATAAGTGTAGTAATCTACTTCATGTCCAGGATTTTCGCGCTCTATCTGTTCAACAATATCACGCCTCAAATCTTTTCCTAATCCGCCTATTGTGTAGTATGAACTTATACCATTGCCTCGAGGGAATAGTCCCATAATGAGTTCAGGATTTGGTTCCATCGGACAGACGAGAATGTCTTCGTTTTTCAAGTAGGAAAGCATTCGCCTCATGCTGAATGGATACTCACCATAGTCTCCACGATACATTACCATTGCCGAAGTAAGTTGACGCATATTACTCATGCAGGTCGTCATACGCGCCCGCTTGCGCGATTCGTTCAGCACAGGTAGTAGCAATGCCACCAAGAGTGCTATGATAGCTATCACCAACAACAGTTCCACCAGTGTCCAACCACGGGCACGCTTCATTTCAGTCCTCCATCCATCGGTCAAGCCAGCGAGGTACAGCCCCAACCAACCACCAAAGCACAAAGAATTTAACTGCGCCGTGCATCACAATCAGCAGAAGAACCAGATTGACTAAGGTCATTTCAAAGGGTTCCGCAGAGGGTTTCCTGTTGAGCAACTGAAATAGGGGTGGTAGCGAAACCGCCAACACGGACAAGCCAATCCAGAGGGGGACACTACCAAGGCGTTGAGAGGCTCTGGTTTCAGTCAAAACCCCCCACCCTGCGCCCAACCCCAGTAAGAGTAGAGGGAAGTAAAACTCGCCCAACCGCGTGAGGTTGAACGCAATATATAAAAGTAGCAAGTGCGTGAGCAGGTCGCCATCAGGACCTCTTGGGTCGAACAGAGGAGGCTGACCTGTCTCGCGAAGTTGGCGGTCTACATAACTCAGTCCCGCAGCCACAAACGGTGCCGAAAGCAGAGAAGTCAGAATGCCTGTAAGCAGATACCCCAACACCATCACTACAACTGCTGAGGCTACCAACCTTTTCCAGTTGTATCCCTGCTTCCTCATATCGCAAGAGTCTCTTAGGGTTAGGTGGCGGTCTTGAGACCGCCACCAACATCCTCAGGGTTCAGAGGGTCTTCCCACTCGATCCATACAGGGTACTTCACCGTCACCAGCGCGGGGAGACCATTCCCCAATTCCTCACATCGAATGCCCCATTTTTGGCGCACTTGGGCGACCCCACGCCAAAAACGCATCTTCACCGCACTCTGGCTCAGATTCAGAGCCTCCGCAGTCTCTGCCCAACTGTATTCCTCATTCACAAGGCGTGCGATTTCACGAGCATTCTCTGGGAACGCTTCTAACACCTGCTCTACCAACACCTGCTGTTCCACAAGGGCGAGACCGTCGGGAGGTTGCCACTCCAATTGACACTTGCGGTATGCCTCTGCCTCACATCGAGAATGCCGAAGGAAGTCGACACACCGAGCCTTCAACATCGTTCGGAACAGAGGGTCGGGTATCGTGCTCAGGTATCTCTACGCATCTTCATCAGTGGCGTTCGGATGATTGATACAAAACCCGTGCAAGAGCATAATGAGGGTTTCCTGCAGGATATCCTCCGCGTCTTCTGAGCGAACACCGTATCGGCTCTGGAGCCAGCCCGTCCACCGACACATTCCCTTTCACCACCTGCTTGTTACATACTACGACTGTGCCCCGATTCCTGCTCCCAGAATTTGGAACTTTGGGACAACCCACGCAGAGGTCTTTCATTTGTTCAAGTGATAGACCACTTTAGCAGGAATCGCTTCCAGCGATGCGAATCTCTGCTTGGAGGTGCAATAACGATGTTGCAGACTCGTGAACGATTCTTGGGATGGATAGCAGTTGTCTGGGGGATGGCTCTTGCTATACCCCTGTTCGCACAGACCGAGCCGTTGCCCCTCGAAAGGCGTGCCGACGCCGAGAGAGCACTTCAAAAAGCGCTCAAAACCGTCGAGTTCATCACCGACCCGAAAGAGTATGCCGAAGCCCAAATCAAGATTGGCTTGGTGTGGGCGCAGTTGGGTGAGACAGATAAAGCGAACACGGCGTTCCAGCGAGTTTCCCAAACGCTCATCCAGATTAGCGAACCGAGCCAGCGATTGGAAATCGAGAAGAACATGTTCCGTGCCTATGCGCGGGCAGGGATGTGGAACCAAGTAGTGCTCGCCAAGACCCTACCCGACCCCAACGAGCGCGACGAGTTGATGACCGAACTGGTTGAGATAATGGCAAATGCTCAACAGACTGAATTGGCACTTCGCACCGCCCGTGAGATTGAGCGTGCCGATGCCCGTGCGAAAGCCTATAGTCGTATCGCCCGCGCTCAAGCCCAAGCAGGACAGTACGACGAGGCACTCCTCATCGCCCGACAAATAGAAGACGCTCAGTGGCGCAATGAGGCGTTCAAGGGCATCGCCGAAGCACAGATGGAAGCCGACCAGTTGGAAGAAGCCTTTCAAACCGCCCAGCGTGTCGAATCGGAATCCCTGCGTCAAGAAATCCTCGAGCCACTGGTAGAGAAGTTTGTCGAATCGGGTAAGAGCGAACGCGCCCTTCAAATTGCTCAACAGACAGAAAGTGTCGAGCTTCGCATCAACCTCCTCACCCGAATCGCCAGCGCTCAAGCAAACGCCGAACAGCACGAGGATGCGCGCAAGACCCTTCAGCAAATACTGGAACTTGCCGACCAAGTGGAAGATAGGACACAACAAGCTATGTTGCTTTCACTTGCCAGCGCCCTACAGGCGAGAGTCGGTCTCGAATCGGAAGCCGGACGCACCTTAGAGCGTGCAGAGGAGATAGCGAACTCGATTGCGGATGCTGAGGCGCGCGAGGAAGTTCTCAAGCTCATCGCTTTCGCTAAAGCAATGTGGGGTGAGGTTCAGGAGTCTCTGAATATCCTCAACCGTATCGAGCATGACGACCCAAACGAAACTGCACTCGCTCTCTTATTCTTGAGCAATCTGTTTCGAGGTTCACCAGACGAGTTAATCCAAAACCCTGAACGGCTTCGGGAGATAGAGCAAATCCTCGAGGCAAGCCGCGACCCCTTCGTTCCGGTGGCTATAGCACTCCTCTACGCCTTAGCAGAGCAGAAAGTGCCCCTCCAGCTTTACGAGCGACTGCTTCAAAATGTGGCGAAGGCGGATATGTCGGGGCGATTGGAAGCGATCGACTCGCTCACTGTTTTCGCAGGGGTATTCCTAAAAACTCACGGCAATCCCGAACCGCTCATCCAGATGGCACAGAAGCAGGATGACCCAACGATGCGTGCGCTTGCCCTTACAGGAATCGCCTTTGCGCTCCTGATACCTGACGAGGAGCAAGAGGCGGCGAGCAAGCCGAAGCAGGTGGACGAAGCGCGTGAGCGTAGGGCAAAGGAAGTTCTGTCGCTTGCTCTTGAGTCTGCCAAACAGATAGCCAATCTGCAAGAGCGCAACACCGTGCTGAGCCATATGGCGAAACTGCTCTCCTATCCCAGTACCGAGCTGGCACATCAAGTAGCAGACCAAATGATGGGCAATCCCATCCTCACCACCCAGACGCTTATTGCGATTGCCGAGAAGCGTGCCGTCCCTTCCGTGAGCTTCTCTTATGAGTGGGCATTCGGGACGAAAGACGACTGAACTCGGCTCCAATGTGTAGGATAGGGGCAGGGAGAGCGTCTCTGCCCCTGCTGAGTTTACTCACCAATCCGAAGCGCGCACCACAAGCGGACAGGTAATCGTCCACAGCGGTATAACGACGAGACAGGTCATTCGCTCAAACGATCACGCTCCGATTCGCCTACCAGTCTGCAGCGCAGATGACGCGTGGACGCCAGAATATGTCCTTCATGTATCGGGCTATGTTCAAATTCTCCTTTTGGGACACTTCTGCCAGTTCACGCAAAGTGGGACAGCCTTTCCAAAACTCTATTGCTGACAGCGCCCACAATAGACTGACAGAAACCTTATTTTCCGACATGTACTGCTCCAAAGTCTTCCGTATGGCAGGTACTGCTGACTCCCCGCAATCGATCAATGCTTGAACCAAGTAGTCCTCCGACGCGGTGTACACATTCAGTTGGGTTATCCGTGCAATCAGCCATTCGACCCGCTTGTGCGCTGGAACATCGGCTAACTCCACTCGCAAAGCGTTGACAGGGTCTTTCTGATACTCAATTCCTTCCAGCTCTGAAAAGGCTGTGGCTACCCCACGCGCACGAGCCTCAATTGCCATTTCTACCAAATGGCGCACGGCGATAGTGTTCAGACCAGGACGGTTTCCACTGCGCACAGAGGTACGAATATAAGCAGTCTTGAAGTATTCTGCCAACTCATCGCGTGATAGACCTATCGCTTGCAGGTACAGTTCCACTTTTTTACGCCACTGTTCGTGGGTAGTGGGCGTACCAAACTCGCTCTCCGCTTGCAAACGGGCGAGGTTGGCTCGGAAGAAGGGGTCCTTTTGATACTCTGTTGGTAACTGCATTAGCATAGGAAGCATCGCCCGATTTCCTAATCGTCCTAATGCCGTTAGAATGGCTACTGTGCGGTGGTCGCCAGGAGAGGAATCAAAACCACACGCAATCTTTCCAACCGATGGGGCTGGGCGTGAGCGAGTGAGCCACACGAAAAGCAGATAGCTCTTGTTTTGCTCGTTCCCCAAGCCGATGCGACGCGCTTCAGCCGCTTGCACGTGTGCCCAATACAGGGAACCATGCATTTCCATCCACGCGACGACTTGTGGGTGGTGAGGAACGGTCTCCAACCACTCAACGATTAAAGGTTCGAGCGTTGACTGGGGCTTGGACTGCTCTCCAGCCTGTGGGTAAGTCGAACCAGTCAGGAAAAGGAGTAATCCCAGCGAGCAAATCAGCAATCTTTTCATGATCGATTCACCTCCTAAACCTCTTTGTGAGTAGATTTTGATGGTATGGCTTGTTAGAGTTGCCAATATCAGTTGGCGTATCAGCGTGCGATTTGTCCTTCTCACAAGGACAATTGATACCCGATTTGTCCTTCTGAGAAGGACAAATTTCTAAGAACCTGTCGACTCGATCGTCTGCACCTCTTGGGGTGAGAGTTCATAGAGTTGGTAGACCACCCAATCGATAAGGCGGTCAGTGCGTTGGAGT
>FWWM01016260.1_pt1 | contig 11124 bp, 10 predicted proteins | sample 2228351 | NCBI WGS metagenome assembly FWWM01 (sample SAMEA103939774, study PRJEB20133) | metagenome
ACTCGCGATTGCGCACGCTGCTGGGGCGATCGGTCCGGTGCTGCATCGGGTGTTGCATGGCGCCCTGGCTGCGGGGAAGCGCGCGCGCACGCACACCGGCATTGCTGCCGGTCACGTATCAGTGGTGTCGGTTGCGATCGATGCCATGCGTCAGTATTCCAGTCTGCTGGAACAGGTGCGCGTGCTGGTGATCGGCGCCGGGCATATGGCGGAACTTGCGCTGAAACACCTGTCCGCCGCAGGATACACGAATGTGACCGTCGTCAATCGCACCGGGGCGCGCGCCAGTGCGCTGGCGCAGCGGTACGGCGTTGCCTGGCGACCGTGGGACGCTCTCGATCACGCACTCGCAGCATGTGACGTTGTGGTCAGCTGCACATCTGCGCCTGGGATTGTGGTGTCACGCCAGGTGGTCGAACGGGTTGCATCGAACCGTGCGACGCCGCTGTTCCTCTTCGATCTGGCAGTGCCGCGAGATATCGATCAGCGTGTTGCAGACATTCCCGGCGTTCACCTCCACGATGTCGATGCCCTCGAACCGATCTGCGTGACGAATCGCGCCATGCGCGCTGCTGAAGCGCAGCGTGCGGAGACGATCATCGATGGTGAAGTGGCGAAGTTTATGGAATGGTGGGCAGTGCAACAGGCGGTTCCGACCATTCGCGCCTTGCGTCAGCGCGCCGAAGCCATTCGCGATGCCGAAATCCGGCGGGCGCTGGCGCGCTGCCCCGAGCTCTCGCCGCAGCAGCGTGAGACGGTGATCGCGCTGAGCACGGCGATTATCAACAAACTGCTGCATGAGCCGATCGTGGCGCTGCGCAACCCGTCCGCAGGCAGCGAATTGGCGATGGCAGTGCGTCAGCTGTTCAATATCAACGATACGGCTGTTCACATCTCTGATAAAGTGACATGACAGAAGCGATTGCCTGGAGAGGAAGCGTTCATCTATGTCTGAACAGGAGCATGACCGTCCATCAACCACTCCCTGGTTTGTCCAGTTCACGGCGTTCAGGGTCGATCCTGCCTGGCGTCGTCTGCCGTATGCTGCGCGCGCCGATGGACGCGAGGCGTTTGCCAGGGTGGTGAATGAGTATGCCGCAGAGACGACGACCTGGGCGTATAGCGGGATTGGTCTGAAGATCGGTGTTGACCTGCTCCTCTGGCGGCGCGGCGTTGACCCGAAAGCCATGCAGGAGATGACTGCGCGTCTGCTGAATAGCGGCATCGGCTGCTATAGCGAAATTTCGTATCAGCTGTTCGGCTATACGCGCCCTTCGGTCTATACTCGCCGACCTACCAGCCAGGAGCAGGCGATCGATCTCGATGATCGCCAGACGTATCTGATCGTCTATCCGTTCAGCAAAACCACCGACTGGTATCTGATGAGCCGTGATGCCCGTCAGGGTATGATGAATGAGCATATGCGCGTCGGTCATGAGTACGCCGACATCCGGCAGGTGCTGTTGTACGCCACCGGTCTCGATGATCAGGAGTTTGTCGTCGCTTATGAGACCGAGGATTTGCCAAGGTTCAGCCAGCTCGTCACCGATCTGCGCGCGACTGAAGCGCGCCGGTATACGCTGCGTGATACGCCGATTATCACTGCCATTCATCGCCCCTTGCACGAGGCGCTGGCACTGATTGGATGATGTATGACATCTCATCGCTTTCTGGCAGCGTGTCGCCGTCAGCCGACCGATGCCACGCCGGTCTGGTTCATGCGCCAGGCGGGTCGCTATATGCCGGAGTATCGCGCCATTCGCGAACGCTACGGCTTTCTTGAGATGGTGAAAACGCCGGAACTGGCTGCCGAAATCACAATGCAGCCGATCTGTGCCTTCCCGGTCGATGCTGCGATCATTTTTGCCGATATTCTGCCGTTGCTCGAGGGGATTGGTCTGCAGTTGACCTATGAGCAGGGCGAGGGTCCGGTCATTCACAATCCGCTGCGTTCACCCGCCGATATTGCCGCCTTGCACGACGCCGATCCGCGTGAGACGGTGGCGTATACGCTCCAGGCGATCCGGCTGGCGAAACGCGAACTGGAAGGTCGCGTGCCGCTGATCGGGTTTAGTGGCGCACCGTTCACCCTGGCAGCATATGCGATCGAGGGCGGGTCATCGCGTGATCACCGCCTGACCAAAGCGCTCATGTACGCCGAACCGCAAGCCTGGCGCGATGTGATGGAGCGCCTGACCGCTCAGGCGAGCGCCTATCTGATCGCGCAGATCGAAGCGGGCGCCGATGCCGTTCAACTCTTCGATAGCTGGGCAGGCGCGCTTGCACCTGGCGACTACGCCGATCATGTGTTGCCGTTTGTGCAAAAGTGCATTGTCGCTATACGCGCCGGGTGTGGCGTCGTTCCGCCGCCGCCAATCATCTACTTCGGCGTCGGCATGTCGGGAATGCTTGGGTTGCTGCGCCAGACCGATGCTGATGTGATCGGTCTCGACTGGCGAATCTACCTCGACGATGGATGGGCGCAGGTTGGTCCTGGCGTCGCCGTCCAGGGCAACCTCGATCCGCACATGCTTCTGGCGCCCTGGCCCGAAGTCCGTCGCCGCGCGGCCGATATTCTCGATCGCGCGGCCGGCCGTCCGGGGCATATCTTCAATCTTGGGCACGGGATTGTGCCTGAAACGCCGGTCGATACCGTCCGTCGTCTGGCTGAGTTCGTTCATGAATATTCAGCGGAATAAACCAATGACTGATCACACACCGCCAGCTGGCATTTTCTTGCTCGCCTACGGTACACCGGAGAGTCTCGACGATGTCGAACCGTACTTCACCCATATTCGCGGTGGACGCAAGCCGTCGCCTGAATCTGTGGAGCATCTGCGCGAACGCTACCGGTTGATCGGTGGGCGTACTCCGCTCAAAGACCTGACCTTCGCTGTTGCCGACAAACTGCAGGCGCGGTTCGATGGGGAAGCGCCGGGGCGCTACCGCGTCTACGCGGGCATGAAGCACTGGCATCCGTTCATTGCCGAAACGGTGCAGCGGATCGCTGCCGATGGCGTGCAGGATGTCGTCGCCCTCGCGCTTGCGCCGCACTACTCCAGAATGAGCATCGGCGGCTATCGCAAATATGTCGATGAAGCGAATGCCGCCCTCGAACAACCGCTGCGGGTGACGTTCATCGAACGCTGGCACGATGATCCGGGGTTTCGACGGCTGATCGCAGATCGGATCGTTGCAGCGCGCGCAGAACTTCCCCCGGAATTGCGTGAGGAAGCACTGGTGCTTTTCAGCGCTCACAGCCTTCCAGAACGTATTTTGTCGTGGAACGACCCATACCCCGATGAACTGCGTGAAAGTGCAGCGGGCATCGCCGGTATGCTGGGGCTGACCGACTGGCGGCTGTGCTACCAGAGCGCCGGCATGACCGGCGAACCATGGCTTGGTCCTGACATTCTCGATTATCTGGAAGAATTGCACAGCGAAGGAGTGCGCGCTGTGATCAGCGCGCCGTTTGGCTTCGTTGCCGATCACCTCGAGGTGCTGTGGGACATCGACCGCGAGGCGCAGGATAAAGCGACGGAGCTCGGTATGACACTCCGGCGTATTCGCATGCCGAATGCCGATGACGAATTCGTGGACGTGCTGGCGGCGCTGCTTCACGATGTGCTGGAACGGCATCAATGAGAGATGTGCTGACCATTGGCACACGCGCCAGCAAACTGGCGCTGGTGCAGACGCATATGATCCGTGATGCGTTGCTTGCAGCGCATCCTGGATTGACCGTCGCCGTTGAACATATCACGACGCGCGGCGATATCATTCTCGACCGTCCGCTGAATGCGATTGGCGACAAAGGGTTGTTCGTTGTCGAGATCGAGGAGGCGATGCGTACCGGCAGGGTCGATCTGGCGGTTCACAGCGCCAAGGACCTGCCATCGACGCTGCCGCCTGATATGACGCTGGCTGCCTGCCCGCGACGCGCTGATCCGCGTGATGCGCTGGTGGCGCAGCCTGGTCTGAAACTTGCGACGTTGCCGTCCGGCGCGCGTGTTGGCACCAGCAGCCTGCGGCGCATGTGCCAGTTGCGGGCATTGCGCCCCGATCTGATGCTGGTCGATCTGCGCGGGAATGTCGATACGCGCCTGCGTAAGTTGCGCGAAGGGCAGTACGATGCTATCGTGCTTGCCGCAGCCGGCTTGAAGCGACTCGGTCTCGAGGATGTCATTACAGAACTGCTCGAACCAGATGTGCTGATTCCGGCGGTCGGTCAGGGGGTTATCGGCGTCGAGGCGCGCGCAGGCGATGACGAGGTGCTGCGTCTTCTCGCGCCGCTCGATGATCAGGCTGCACGCGCGGCCATTACTGCCGAGCGCGCATTTCTGGCGCGTATCGGTGGTGGATGCCAGGTGCCGGTTGGCGCGCTGGCGCACCTCGAAGGCGACGAATTGATGCTGCACGGGATGATCGGCGCACGGGACGGACGGATGGCGCGTGGCATGCGGAGTGGAGCAGCGTCAGACCCCGCCGGTCTGGGTATGGCGCTGGCGGAAGAGTTGCTCGAGGCAGGCGGGCAGGCGCTGCTCGCGGGGTGACGAATGCCATGGACACGACCGGTCGATTGCATGGGAAGCGGATCATCGTCACACGCGCCGCTGAACGCGCCGAAAGCCTGGCATCGGCGCTGCGCTCTCAGGGGGCGGAGACGCTGGTCTGCCCGACCATCGCCTATGCCCCGCCCGACGATCCTGAACCGCTCGAAACGGCTCTCGAACAGATCGACTGGTATGACTGGGTCATTTTCACCAGCGCAGCAGCTGTCGATGCGTTCGTGAGCCGTCACGCACTGCCGCTTCCTGTCCGGGTGCGTGTGGCAGCGGTTGGAACAGCGACCGCTGCTGCCATCGAGGCGCACGGCGAACGGGTCGATCTGCTACCCGGACGGCAGAATGCCGAAGGATTGCTGGCAGAACTTCACAACGTCGCCGGGAAGCGCTTCCTGCTCCCCGTCTCCGACATTGCGCGCGATACGCTGCCGGTTGGTTTGCGCGAGCGTGGCGCCGTAGTGGATGTCGTGACCGCCTATCGAACGGTTCCCGGTCCGGGGGTGCGCGACCTGATCGATGCGCTCTGCCGGCGCGCCGTGGATGTGGTCGTCTTCAGCAGCCCATCGACATTGCGGTATCTGCTCGATGGCATGGAACAGTTCGGCATCGCCCGTTCTGTGGCGCGCGCTTTGTTCACCGGCGTCGTGCTGATTGCAATAGGACCAACGACTGCGCAGGCCCTTCGAGATGAAGGGTTGCTCGTCGCTGCGCAGGCGCCAAACCCGGGGGTGGAAGAGGTTGTAGAGGCGGTGCGCCAGGGGTTATACCATTTTAGATTGTAGATTTTGGATTGGAGATTGCTGCGATAGCGTTGTGATGCGCTCTGATGAGCGTGCGCATGCGGCTTGTTCAATTCCAATTGGTGTTAGGGATACACAGTTCGAGTGATAGTATCGGTGAAAACCAGGAAACCCGGACCCTTAACCCATAGGAGTGACCCATGATCAATCGTCCGCGGCGATTACGCCGCACACCCGCATTGCGTCGCATGGTGCGCGAAACCGTGCTGAGCGCCGACGATCTGATCGCACCGCTCTTTGTGGTTGCAGGCAGCGGTATTGTGCGTCCGATCCGCTCGATGCCGGGGCACGCTCAGATCTCGGTCGATCAACTCGATCCCGAAATCGGTGAAATCGCCGAACTCCAGATACCATCGGTTCTCCTGTTCGGCATTCCGGCGCACAAAGACCCGACCGGCAGCAGCGGATGGGACCCGGAGGGTCCGGTGCCGCGGGCGATTCGCGCGATCAAACGGATTGCTCCGCAGCTCATTGTGATTGCAGATGTGTGCGTATGTGAATATACCAGTCACGGTCACTGCGGTATTCTGGCTGATGTTCCTGGCAGTGGCGATGTGCTCAATGATCCGACACTCGACATCCTGGCGCGTTGCGCAGTGGCGTATGCCGATGCCGGCGCCGACATCGTTGCTCCCAGTGCCATGATGGACGGGCAGGTCGCTGCGATCCGTGCTGCGCTCGATGCGTCGGGTCATACCCAGGTCGCGATCCTGTCGTATGCCGCCAAGTTTGCGTCCGCCTTCTACGGACCATTCCGTGAAGCGGCTGAGTCAACCCCTGCGTTTGGCGATCGGCGCGCCTACCAGATGGACCCGGCGAACGGTCGTGAGGCGTTGCGCGAGGTGGAACTCGATGTGGCGGAAGGCGCCGATATGATCATGGTCAAGCCGGCAGGCGCCTATCTTGACATCATCAGCACGGTGCGGCAGCGTTACCATCTGCCGCTGGCGGCGTACCAGGTAAGCGGCGAGTATGCCATGATTAAGGCGGCAGCGCAGCTTGGATGGCTCGATGAGCGTCGTGCTGCGCTTGAAAGCCTGATCGCCATTCGCCGCGCAGGGGCGGATATGATTATCACCTATTTCGCCAAAGATGCTGCGCGCTGGCTGGCCACAGAATGAGGCGAGAGGCAGTGAGGTTACCGTATGAACACCACCTGTTCAGAGTCACTCTTTGCCGAGGCGCGTTCACTCTTTCCGGGCGGCGTCAACAGCCCGGTGCGCGCCTTTCGTGCGGTTGGCGGCGTGCCGCGGTTCATCGCGCGCGGTGACGGTGCGTTTCTGTTCGATGTCGATGGCAACCGCTACATCGACTATGTTCTCTCATGGGGACCGTTGATACTGGGGCATGCGCATCCCGACATCGTTGCAGCAGTGACCGAACAGGCAGCGCGGGGCACATCCTTTGGCGCGCCAACCGAACTCGAGAGCGAGCTGGCGCATCTCATCATCCAGGCGATGCCTGCGGTCGAAATGGTACGGTTCGTCTCGTCGGGCACCGAGGCGGCGATGAGCGCTCTGCGTCTGGCGCGCGCTGCAACTCGCCGCGATAAAGTCATCAAGTTTGCCGGGTGTTACCACGGTCATTTCGATGGCTTCCTGGTGCAGGCCGGTTCTGGTGTGGCCACACTTGGCCTGCCAGACAGTCCGGGGGTCACGGCGGCGACCGCCGCCGGCACGCTGACAGCGCCGTACAACGACCTCGATGCGGTCGAAGCGTTATTGAAGGCGAACCCCGGCGAAGTGGCAGCAATTGCCGTCGAGCCGATTGCCGGGAACATGGGGCTGGTCTTGCCGCAACCCGGCTTTCTTGCCGGTTTGCGACGCCTGGCTGACGAGCATGGCGCACTCCTGATCTTCGACGAGGTGATGACCGGTTTTCGGGTTGCATACGGCGGCGCACAGGGCAAATACGGCGTCACTCCCGATCTGACCTGCCTGGGAAAGGTCATTGGCGGCGGATTGCCTGCTGCCGCCTACGGTGGCCGGCGTGAGTTGATGGAATTGATTGCGCCGGCCGGTCCGGTTTATCAGGCAGGCACCCTGTCCGGCAATCCGCTGGCAATGGCAGCCGGTATTGCAACCCTGCGCGCCATTGGCGCGCCTGGCGTTTTCGAGCGGCTGGAACGGGCGACAGCAACGCTCTGCACCGGTTTCGAGCGGGCTGCCGCCGAAGCGGGCATTCCGCTGCGCGCGGCATATGCCGGCAGTATGTGGGGGTTCTTCTTTACCAATGATCCGGTTGTTGATTACACGTCAGCGAAGAAGTCCGACACGCAGCGCTACGCGCGATTCTTCCACGCGATGCTCGAACGGGGCGTCTATCTGGCGCCGGCGCAGTTCGAAGCAGCGTTCGTATCGCTTGCCCACGATGATGCGCTCATTCAGGCGACAATCGACGCTGCTGTTGATGCAATCCACGCACTCTGAGTCCTTTTTGCGATAAACCGGATTTTATCTTGAAACCTGCGCTGCGCTGTAGTACGATGAACGAGAGCGCATGTGCGCGTCTGGACCGGAGCCTCCCGTTTCACCTTGCAGACGCATTCACGAAAGCGTTCGGCGTTCTTCAGAAAGGGAGTGTGCAGGCATGAAACGAGTGTATCGGGTTGCATCGGTTGTAGCGATTGTCGTGGTTATCTGGTTCGCCTCTGCATCGTTTGGTCCAGTGCGGGCGAGTGCGCCATCGAACGAAGACCTGGGACTGACGACGTCGGCGTACATGCTGACCACGCAGGTCGCAGGCGTCGAGAATGAACCGCTGCTGGCGCCTGTTGCGCAGGCCGGATGGGGCGCTTGGGAAGTGGTTCCCGGTACCGTGCTGGCGACATCGGCGCCAGCAGTGACGACCTGGAGTCGGGATCGGCTGGAAGTCTTTGTCCGTGGTGACGGTGGCGCATTGTTCTGGCAGACATTTGCCGGCGGGCGCTGGTCGGGCTGGCGCAACATTGGCGGCGGGCTGGCATCGGCGCCATCGTGCGTCGCGTGGGGGCAGGAGCGCATGAGTTGCTTCGCGCTGCGCCAGGGGAGCAGCGCCGTCTGGCACATCTGGTGGAATGGCGAGCGCTGGAGTGAATGGCAAAATCTGGGAGGCATCGCCACCTCTGCGCCGGCTGCCGTCTCGTGGGGTGCACAGCGCGTGGGTGTCTTTGTGCGCGGCAGCGATAACAAGATGTATCAGGCATACTATGACGGTCAGCGCTGGATCAGCTGGATCAACCACGAAGGCGTCCTTACCTCCGCGCCTGCCTGCGCCTCGCCGGGCGACAATCAGGTGCAGTGTTTCGTGCGCGGCAGCAACAACAAACTCTACCGCCGCGTCTGGAATGGCGTTCAGTGGACTATCTGGGAAGACCTGGGGGTGAGTGGCACGTCGGCGCCGTCCACCGCCTCGTGGGGACCGAACCGGATCAGTCTGTTCGTGCGGGGTGATAACGGTAACCTGCTGCACCGCTACTGGGATGGTTCGCGCTGGATCGGCTGGGAGGACCTTGGCGGGAATATTGCCTCATCGCCTGCGTGCGTCTCGTGGGGCGCGAACAGCCTCGACTGCTTTGCACAGACGGTTGATCCGGTCTTCAATACCGATCAGGGGCTGATCCGGCGGTCGTGGCGAGGGTAAGCGCCTATCCGGAAAAACCACCCCTTCGATACGCGCTGCGCGCTGCTCAGGATGCGGTTTTTTCGGTATCCTGCGTTATTCGGGTAGGCTCTAAGAGCAGCGGTGCTGCCGTCAGTTGTGAGGAAGACGCACCTTTCTGGCATGCGATGCGGCGTTACCGGATGAGCGTGAGGCGGTGTCCACAGTTGTGGCTCCACAGCCTCACGCTTTTTTGGTCGTTCCGGTGATGTGCAAAAGGGTCGATTCGCGCGTTGCCCACTGCGAAACTGATGTGAACACAGCCATCGGGTGCGCAGGCATCTCGTCCGCCTGCTCAAACCTGTTTGCATCGCGGCGTTGTGCGCTATGTGCAGGACTGTCTCCATTCATCCATACTGATCTGGTCAAAAAACTATGGTATGATATCCCGGACGATGTGATACTCAATATGGCGCTCGCGGGCTCCGTTTCGCCCCGGTGCGTGTTTGATCGGTGCAGAAAGCAACGCTGCTGCAGCGTCGCTCGTCGCGCCAATCAAGGCACGAGGGTAGACGTATGGTCATGTGCTGACCGGCGAACGCAGGTATCTCACCTGTGGCCGGATCGATGAACGTGCAAATCAATCCTGTACGACCGCCTTAGGCGGTGAGGGGACCGGCGCGAGCCGGTCGTTCCCTGTACGATCGCCTTGAGGCGGTGAGGGGACCAGCTGATGAACGTGCAACATGCAGTTCGGTCTGGGCGCCAGCGACGCACGTCGCGTCTCGAAGGGCAAAAGCGTCGACGCAGGTTGACGCCCGGCGCTGCCGGGTGCGCGGGCGTCTCGCCCGCATCCGCGCCGGACGCCGTGGGGCTGAAACCCTCGGCTGGCAGGACGAAGCCCGCCGACGCGGGCTGGTGGGGATGACGTTGGGGCACGGCGCGGCCGTGCCCGCCGCCGGGTGCGCGGGCGTCGCGCCCGCATCCGCGCCGGACGTCGTGGGGCTGAAGCCCTCGACGATCAGGGCAAAGCCCGCCTGCGCGGGCTGGTGGGGATGACGTTGGGGCACGGCGCTGCCGTGCCCGGCGCTGCCAGGTGCGCGGGCGTCTCGCCCACATCCGCGCCAGACGCCGTGGGGCTGAAGCCCTCGGCACAGGAGATGCCATTATTGTCTGCAACTGTATGACTCAGGAGGAATCCGTATGGAACACCCCGGCACTGTCGAACTTCCCCCCTCAGAGACGCCAAATGCTGCCCGGATCTACAGTTACACGCTGGGTGGCTCGTATTACCTGCCGGTTGATCAGATGGCTGCCGAGTACATGTTTTCCCTCGTGCCTTCGACGCCAAAATGGGTGCGTATGCTGCGACGTTTCCTGCAACATGCGGCCCGGCAACTCTGGGCTGAGGGTTTGACCTGTTTCATCGACTTCGCTTCCGGTCTCCCGACCGACGACCATATTCATCATGTCCTGCCGGATGCCCGGGTCATTTACTCCGACCTGGATCCCGAAACCTGCGAAATAGGGCAACGACTGGTCGCTGGTCTCCCAAACGTGCGCTATGTCAGACATGATGTTCGTGAAGCTCGCGCACTCCTCGAGTCGTCGCAGGTTGAGGCTTTTCTGGGTGGTGAGCGACGGGTGGCCTTCGGGCTCAACGGGATTACGGTGTTTCTCTCGCCAGAGGAAATCGCTCGACTCTTTCACGATCTCTATGAGTGGGCAGCGCCGGGATCGCGGCTCTACATCACATATGAGACCAAAATGCCGGGGATGATGACGCCACGTATGGAACAGTTTATCGATATGTTCCGTCAGGCAGGCTCACCCTTCTGGCTCTATTCACTCGAAGAGTGCATCGCCATGAGTCAGCCGTGGCGAATCCCACCGACAGGATTGATGCCATTACATCAGTTTTTGGGGCTTCCATCGGATTACATTACTGAGGAAGATCACGAAGGGGTTGGGCTTCAGTTCTATGCCGCTATTCTCGAGAAGCCGGCATGATGCAGAGGAACTGATGTGATACCAATGTCACTTGAATACTCTGCAAGCAGGGTTCCGTCAAAGCGCATCAGAATGCCCTGCGCGGTAATCTGCAGACATTATCGGGAAGTTTTTATCATATCGAACATATTCACACGTTCAGACGTTGATCGAAGCTTTTGCCGAAAATT
>FWWM01016273.1_pt1 | contig 11116 bp, 9 predicted proteins | sample 2228351 | NCBI WGS metagenome assembly FWWM01 (sample SAMEA103939774, study PRJEB20133) | metagenome
GGGGGGGGAGTGGTGGTGGGGGGGGGTTCGGGTGGGGGGTTTGGGGGGGGGGGTGGATTTGGCGGGGTGGATGGCTGCTGAGGCCGGTGGAGCCGGTGGGGCGGACAGATCTGACGTAGCGGACGGATTGTGTGGGGCGCATTGGGGCGGGGGGTTAGACAAGGTAGCAGACGACGCGTTCGGTGCAGGTCATGGTGCCTGCGGTGAGGGTTTGTTTGGCGGATTTGGCGTCGAGTTGGTAGGCGACGAGGCGGTCTTGTTTTTCGTCTATGAGGTCGAGGAGGGTGAGCCAGAGGGTGTCGAATTCGTCGGGTTCGAGGTGGCATTCGAAGACGGAGTATTGGACGCGGACGCCGTAGTCTTCGCAGGTTTTGGCGACGCGGGCGAGACGGCGGGGGTCGGCGATGTCGTAGGCGATGAGGGTGAGCATTTGGTGTTCTCCGGGTGGGGATTTTTCGTATGGGACGACGGGGAAGGCCTGGTACCACCAGTCGGATGGGGGTGGGGAGGGGACAGGCATGGCTGACGGATCAGACGGATTGGACCAATCGTATGGGAGGGGCAGACAGAGCGGCCGGAGCGGGTTAGTTCATGAGGAAGGGTTCAAAAGCGGCCGGGTTTTCCAGTGCGGTTTTAAACATGACGGCCTGGTGTTCGAGCTGCTGGCGGAGTGTGGTGCGGTGGCCGACGGATTCGGAAAGGAACTGGCGTTCCATCCGGCGTTCGTACTGGAGGAAGAATTTTTTGCGGCCTTCTTCGTTGAGGAAGCAGCCTCCGTCGCGGTGGTCGAAGTGGTTGGCGTTGAGGATTTGGTGGCTGAAGAGGTCGAGGGCCAGGGCTTCGACGAGGACGGGACGGAAGGGTTCGATGAGGTCGAGGGCGAGGGACCAGCGGCCGTTTTCGGTGGTGTGGAGGAGGCCGAGGGCGGGGTCAAGGCCGTGGGCGTGGGCGAAGGAGACGGCTTCGTGGTAGAGGAGGGTGGCGCCGAAGGAAATGCAGGCGTTGACGGGGTTGAGGGGCGGTCGGGTGGAGCGGCGCTCGAAGGGGAATTCGGATGGGAGGAAGGTTGCCCAGGCGACGAGGTAGCGGGCGGTGGCAGCGCCTTCGTAGCCGCGGAGTTCGTCGAGGGTGGTGCTGGTCCGGATGGAGGCGAATAAGGCATCGAGCCAAGCGAGGGTGGCGGAGGTGGAGGATGGATCTGATGGATCGGACGGAGTGGACGAATCGTCGGCGCGGTTGGCGGCGAGGCGCTGGAGGACGCGGCGTTGGTTGTAGAGTTTGGCGGTGACGATGCGGCCGGCCATTTGGAGGGCGAAGGCGGGTTGGAGGGTGCGCTGGTACTGGCGAAGCCGGGTGAGGCCATGGTGGTTTTGGGCAGGCAGGAAGCTGCCGAGGAACTGGCCGTTGCGGGCGAAGAATTGGATGGGGATGCCGCGGCGGAGGATTTCGGCGAGGGCAGGGGAGGTGAAGTGGGTGTTTTCGGCCGCGACGATGCGCTCGAAGCCGGCGATCTTGGCGCGGCGCGCAGCGGCCACGAACTCGCCGACGATGCGCTCGAGGTCGTGGAGCGGGATGGTGCGGAGGAGCTGCTCGGTGTCGGGAGCATCGGGGGCCGGTCCGTAGATTTCGAGGCGTTCGGAGACGAGGGTGACGCGGCAGCGGTCCTGGTTAAGGATGGCAGTGGGCATGGTGGGAAAAGGGTATCAGGCGGTTTGGACGAAGCGGACGGATCAGCGGAGGTAAATTAGGGGGCCGGGTAGGTTGAGGGAGCAGCGGCCTTTTTCTGGGAGGCACTGGGCCAAGAGGGCAGCGGGACCGCCGGCGCGACGAAGTTTTTCACGGAGGTCTGCCACGGCTTTGGTCAGGTTGCGGTCTTCCCAAGTGGAGCGGAGGGAGTCGGCGCGACGCCAGTCGTTGTAGTCGTGGAGGGTGGCTTGTTGGGTTTGTTCGGTGCGGAAGTTGTTCAGGTCGTCCAGGGCATCTTTGTAGCTGGGGTAGGGTGGTTCGTTGTGTTTGGCGCGGCGGGCGAGGAAGAGGAGGAGGAGCATTTCCGCAGGGGCGAGTTTGAGGGGGAGACCGTTGATTTCGAGTTCGGCGCGGGTGGCATCGAGGGTGAGGCGGAGTTCGGCGGCGGCGCGCTGGACAAGGTTTTGACGGCAGTCGCGGACGAGGCGGAGGAAGGCGCCGGCCATGCGGCCGAGTTCGCGCTGGAAGAGGTTGCGGAGGGGGACGAAGGGAACGTCGGCCAGGTCCACGACAGCGGTGGCGGGGTCGAGGGAAACGGGGGCGGTGGAGTGGACGGAGCTGACGGATCCGGCGGATGGGGTTGGAGGTGGCAGGTGGCCGCCGGGTTGACCGGGAAACCAGAAGTCACGGTGGTTTTCAAAGGGCTGGCTGACGAGGACGTGGGTGAGGCGGTCGGTTTCACGGCCGATGAGGGTCATGCAGGCGTAAAGGAGGGCGGTCATGGTTTTGCGCCCTCCGGCGATGGAGACGATGAGTTGGGTGTCGGGGTTTTCGACGAGGGAGCGGACCTGTTCGAGAAGGAAATCGGCGGCGGCTTCGTTGTCGGCGCGGTCGCGGATGTCAGCCAGTTCGCGGGAACGGCCGGTGAGGGGATCCGAGGCGGTGATGACGCGGATGTCGTCGGGAGTTTGGCCGAAGCGCAGGCGGCCGGAGAGGTCGTGGCCAGCGGCGGCGAGGGCGGAGCGGAGGGCATCCCACGGGGCGACGCCGCCGAGGCGGGGTGAGGGGTCGAAGAGTCGGGCAAGGTGAGCACGGCCTTCGGCGGTGGTGAGGACGATGACGCGATGGGGGATGACGGGCGGGGTGTCCGGGTCGGTGGGATGAGCGAGGGCCCAGAGGGTTTCGGTCAGGATGGCGGGAGACATGCCGGTGATGGCCAGAAGGACGGTTTCAGCCGCGGGGGGCGGCTCGACGGGCGGTGGTGGGGGAGTGGTTTTTTTCATGGGTTTGGACTGATCCGACAAATCTGATGGAGTGGACGGATCCTTTGGCAGGGCCGAGCGTCTGGGGTGGCGTTTGGTGTTCACGGACGGGAAGATGCCGCAACGGGTGGCTGGTGACCAGTGGAGGGAGGTCCGGGAAGGTGCCGGGCCGGTCAGATGTGTTTGAAGAGGTGTTTGTCCACGAGGACGGCGAGGTCGAGGAAGACTTTTTGACCGAGCCAGTGTTCGAGTTCCTCACGGGCGGTGCGGCCGATTTCGCCGATTTTACGACCGCCGACGCCGATGAGCATGCGTTGGCGGCGTTCGTTATCGGTGAGGAGGGCGGCTTTGATGGCAAGGAGGGGCCGGCCGTCGCGGGTGGTACGGGGTTCGACGGTGGCGACTTCGACGCGGGTGTAGTAGGGCATTTCTTCGCCCAGGAGGAGGTAGGCTTTTTCGCGAATGATTTCGCTAATCCAGGCGGTCTGGGTGAGGTTGCTGGTTTGGTCCGGCGGGTAGAGCAACGGACCTTCGGGGAGGTAGCGAAGGATGGCGTCCACGAGGGCCTCGAGGTTCAGGCCATTGAAGGCGGAAACTTCCAAGGTGGCGGCGTACTCCGCGGCCCGGGTGTGCCAGTGCGCCAGGGCAGGGCGGTGGGGAAGGTCAGCTTTGGTGAGAACAAGCAGGCGCGGCTGGGTGACGGCGCGCAGGAGGTCCAGGACTAGTTGTTCTTCCGGGCCGACATCACGGGAGGGGTCCACGACGTGGAGGACGATGTCAATGCCTTTGAGGGCGTGGCGGGCTTTGTGGTGGAGTTTTTCGACTAGGGGGTTGGCGGCAGTTTGAAAGATGCCCGTGGTGTCCACGAAGACGATTTGGCCGCCCGGGCGGGTGACCACGCCGTGAATGGGGTCGCGGGTGGTTTGGGGTTTGGGGGTGACGATGGAGACTTTGCGTCCGACCAGCGCGTTGAGGAGGGTGGATTTGCCTGCGTTGGTGCGACCGATCATGACGGCCAAGCCGGCGCGGGTTCGTGAGGCACCGGGGTCCGGGGTTGAGGGGGCAGGGGCGGCGGCGAGGTTTGTGATGGAGGGGGCAGACGGTGTCGGAGGAACGGCCGGATCAGGTGAGTTGGGCGGAGTGCCCGGGTTGGGGGGCATGGGGGTCATAGCGAGGAATGGGCTTCGTTCAGGAACTGGGCGACGAGGATGGGCAGGTCGGGCAGTTCGTCCTGCCAGAGGAGACGGCCACCGTATTCGCGAGCTTTGGCTTCCTGGCTGGCAATGATGTCGGCGGCACTGGTTTCGGCGAAGTCCGTCCGGTGGCGGTGGACGTAGAGCATCCAGTGGGCAAAGAGCCGGCCGATGCGGCGGGAGCGGGCGTATTGTTCCTCGATGAGGTCGCTGAGGCGGTGAAGGTCTATGGCGGCTTTGCACTCGAGCACGAGGATGCGTCCCTCGTGGGAGGCCACGATGTCCAGCTCGGCCATGCGACCTTTCTGGCCGGGGTTGAGCACGACGTGCCAGGCCACGTCATCCAGAGCACTGCGTTCGCGGATTTGAGACCAGAGGAAGACCTCGAGGTAAAGGCTGCGGAGGAAAGCAGCATTCTGCTCCTGCGGGCTCTGAAGGTGGAAAGGATGCAGCAGGGTGTTCGGGCTGAGGAAAAACTCGCCCGGTCGGCGTCCCGGCTGGATGAGTTGTGCGTCCTGCAGAGCCCGCAAGAATTCGTCACCCAGTCGGGTGGGGGTGCAGGGGCGGTTGATGGCTTCGGCGAGGCGGCGGAGGTCGTTTTGCTCGAAAGGCCGGGCGTCGAGGATGAGGGTGGCGGCTCGGACCAAAGCCGGGTCGGGTGTGGTGCGCTGGCGGAAGGATTCGAGGGTGTCAGCGGCTTCGACGGTATGCCCGGCGGCGAGGATGTGCACCAGGGGGTTTAGGTGCAAGCGGGCGGCGTCAATGAGTTCGGTGCGGGGCTGGTCCTCGTCCGGGAATTCGAGGAGGATTTGGCGCTGGGCGGTGTTGATGTACAGGGCCGGGAGCCGGAGTTCTTCGGCCAGGCGGCGAGCGGCGTAGCTCATGACCTTGGTGCCGCCGGTCCAGTTGATAAGCAGGGAACCGTTGCGGTGGGGTTCCAGCTTTTGGCGCAGGGTGGCGAGACAGTCCTTGAGGTCCCAAGGCAGCACCTCGATCGGATCCATGATGAACCCCGGCCAATCCGCAGCGCGCAGGGCCGCGGTCAGGGCCCGGAGCTGGGTTTCCGATTCGCGAGTGACCACAGGCAGGAGGTGGTCGGAGCGGGTGTGGAGCACCCCGATCACGTTCGGTATGACCTCGCCGCTGAGCAGGCACAGTTGGGTGTTCATCGCAAACCGGGCGCGCCCCTCGCAGGGACGTGCCCGGGCCGCATTGTGTCACTGAAGCCGACACGGGTCGAGCCGGAGAATGGGGGCTAGAGGCGGGGGCTGACGTTAAAGCAGATGGCGATGGTATTCAATGTGGTTATGGCTGAAGAGGTTGTCAGACCGGTGGCGTCATTCGTCATTGGTGAGGCCCCCGGCGCGGCGAGTAAATCATGGACGGGTTGGCGCCGTGCTAAACGAGGGCGGATCCGGTTAGGTTGATATCATGGCCGGCGAGAGGATTTCCATCCCGTGCGCCTCAAAGGTGCGCGGCGGCAGTCACTTGGGCGCGCTGATATCGGCGCGGAGGACGGCGAAGTCCAGGGTCATCGGTTAAAGTGGGCGGCAAGCCCGGCAAGGTCTCCAGAATCAGCGGGCCGTTGGGGAAACAGCAGGTTGCGCAAGTCCCGTACCAAGTCGTTTTTTTTAATCACGTTGATTTGATTCTGGCGAGCGAACTGGAGGACTTCTTCCGGCAGCTCAGCCTTGCGGATACAGACCACGCTGCCGAGCAGGCCGCCGGCTTCCCGTACGGCCAACAGGTCTTCCTTCATGACCTTGGTCTGGCTGATCGAGAGTTCTTCCTGGATGCGAGTAAGCAGTGACTCAGCATTTGGGCTTAGCCGATCAGGGAGGGAGCGGCGCAGGTTTTCCACCAGGTCTTCAACAGGCATCCGGTCTTTGCAGTCCACCAGCCAGAGGCGACCATCCCAGGTGAACAGGAGGTCTATTTCGGTGTGGGGCAGGCGGGTGCCGACGCCCAGAGTGGATTTAGCCTTGAGGCGGAGGTTGCGTTGGACACGGTGGACGCCCAGCTTTAAGAGCACCGCGGCCGTGGCGAGTTCCAAGGCGTCGCCCTCCTTCGCTTTGTGATCGGCTTCGCCGAGAATCTGAAGCAAAGGCTTGGCGTCGTTACCATTCTGGATACGGCGGTAGAAATCAACCTCTGGTAGCTTTTGCCCGGTTTCGTTAAGTTCCAGCGTCTGTCCGGGGCGCTGGACTTCGGAAGCGTCGAGCTGGCAACGCAACAAAGCGACGGGGTCCAGAGCGTTCGTGATATTGCCGTCAATTTTTTCGGTACGGGTCATCATTTTGCCGTCAGAGGCGGTGAACCAAGTGAGCTGGTTGCGGCGCTCCAGGTAGAAAGCCTGGGCATGACGCGCAGCCCAGCGGAAGGCGGCGGTAGCCATGAGTTTGTTGCCCCCGGTGACATTGACAACGCACTCGGACAAAGGGAGTTGCTGCGCGCGTTGCAATTCATCCAGGCGGCGCTCAACGGCGTCGAAATCCGTATCGGAAATCGTTTCCAAGCTTGTAGCGCCTTTAGGGACAAGGCCGGATCTGTCGAAGAACCGTTTAAGGCGCTGGGCCGGGCCTTTGGACTCGACGGGGTCGCCGCTGTGGAGGAGGAAGACGCGCTCGGGCTTCAGGTGAGCGACGCTGAGCACCTGTGGCCAGATCTGCTTGGATGCGAGGGAGAAGAGAGTCATGGGAATCGAGTTTTTTTTCAGACGGATCGGACGGATTAGACGGAGCGGGCGGGCTCAAACCAATGCGGGTCGAGCCGGGGAATGGGGGTGGTCTCGTGGGTGAGGTCAAAGCCGAGGAAGTCGGTGGCGATGCTCTTCATTTGGTTGAAGCCGACTTTGCCGATTGGGAGTGTGCCGTGGGCGAGGATGCTGGTATTGCGTTTTTCGGTGGCGGCGCGCCAGCGGCTCTTGGTCATGCCGGAAGGGTCTTTGCTGTCGAGGTCGGCGACGATGACGCGAGCGCGCTCGTGGCCCAACGCGGCCAGGGCGCGGAAGCATAGCTCAAGGGTGAGCTTGATTTCGCCGCGGTCATTTGGCTGGCAGAAGGGGAGCGCTGTAAGGGCGTCGGGGAGCTTGGGCACGTCTTCGGCCCGGCATTTGCCGTTGCGGAAGAGGTCGGCGGTGGCCTCGGCGAGCCAGAGTTGGCCCTGCATTTCCATGGCGCGGTAGAGGCGGGCGGCAGCGTCTTCGTAGCGGCCTTGCGCGGCGGTGCGCAGGGCGTTGTCGAGGAGCTCGCGGAGGAGTGTGGGGCTGGCGTGGGCGGCGGCGCAGGCTTGGCAAAGCTGGAGGGTGCGCTCGGCGAGAGGCAGAGGGCCGGTCGCGGGCTGGCCCTCGAAGATCAGACGGATCTGACTGATCAGGCGCGGGAGCTGCCTCACGGCTACGGGGAAATCCAGCCGGTGGCGGGCAGCAAGGGCGTCGGCCACGCTGGCCAGGGCCACGAAGCGCAGGCGAAGTGGCACTTTGGGCGCGACTTCGCGCAGCACGTGCGCGGCAGTCTCGAACTGACAGCCGGCCCACAGGTCACGGGCGCGCTCGATTTCGCGAACGGCCAGTTCGGACCAGGGATTGGTCTGGTAAAGGGTGCGTTCCCTGCCGTCCACAACGATGCCCAGGCCGGCCTTTTCGCGTTGCTCGCCGCCGACGTAGGAAAACTGCTGGAAGAGTTCGGCAGCGGCGAGGACGAGCGCGGCGCTCATGGTTTTGGTGCCGCCAGTGTAGTCCACGAGGACCTCGGCGGGGGAGACTCTGGTCTCGGCCAGGATGTCGGGCAGCTTGCGGCGCAGTTCGCGGTAGCAGGGGCCGAGTTCCTCGAACCGCTCGACTTCGATGAAACGGGGCGCGGGATGCCAGTCGAGTTGGCGCTGGATTTCGTCGGCGTTGGCGCGGCTGCCGGCGGAGCAGAAATACCAGACATGCGCCGGTCGGTGCTGGCGGAGGACGTGCAACACCGGCGCGGGCGAACCGCCGACGGAGACGAGGGCGGTGGTGAACTTGGGCGGTGGGGTGTTTTTGTCTGGGGCGCTCATACCTCAGCGGTGCCTTTGCATTCCGGGTAGCCGGTGCAGCCCCAGAACTGGCGGCCGGCTTTCTTGCCGGTCTTGGCAGTGCGCAAGGCCATGGGCTTGCCGCAGCGAGGGCAACGGGGGATGGGATCCGACGGATCGGACTGATCAGACGGATCCGACGGATCACGGCGGCTGCGTTGGCGGAGGCGTTCGGCGGCCAGTTGCTCGGAGTAACCGCCCTCTTGGATGAACGCCTGCTCCAGCGCCGTGATTTGCTGGTCGAGCAGGTAGTTGGCCTGGTGGATGAGGCAGATGATGGCATTGGCGCGGATGGCGGGGTCGGCCTGCTCCAGCCAGGGGGCGTAGAGCGCCCAGCGCTGGTGATCCGTCAGATCAGTCAGATCAGACGGATTGGACCGATCGCGCCGGGCCCGCCAGAGGGCGGGTACTTCGCGCACGGCGCGGGCCTCCGGGCTGTCGGGCGCCCACAGCGGTAAGTGCCGGTGGCGGAGGAAGTCTTCGTAGTCGAGGAGAAGTTCTTCGAGGCTGGCGCGGGCGACGTTGACCAGGCGCAATTCGGTCTGGGAGGTGGTGGCGGCAGCGCGGCTGGCCTCGGCGATGTTTTGGCGTCCGCTGCGGGCGGCTTGGACCATCTGGTCGGCGAGGCGCGAGCGGGGGTCGAGGAACTTCTCGCAGAACCAGTAGGTGGCGTCGTAGATGAGGGTGGCGGTCTGGAAACTGGCGAGCTGGCGGTAGCCGCCGGCATGGCGGAGGCGCTTGGGGCGGGCGGATTGGTCTGATCCGCCGGATCGGACTGATCCGGATGATCCGGTTTTGGGTGGGGTGGTCATGGGCTGATTTTGGCCCAGGTGTCGGGCTGGCTGAGGGCGGGCTGGTGCTTTTGGCGAAGCGCACGCTGGGCCTCTGAGATGATGCGCTCTTCGGGGGCGGTGATGAGCAGGCGAAGCTGGCCATCGAGGCGGACGACTTTGAGTTTGAGCGGGGAGCTTTGCCGGTGAGGCCGAACGGAGCCAAAGATATTGGCGGGGCCGTTTTGCACCGTATCAGTGGCTGCCTTTTGCAGGTCGAGCCAGGTGTTTCCCACGCTGGCGGGGGCCAGGTAAACAGGCCAAGTGCAGCCAAGCTGTTTTAGACGCTGCTTGAGCTCCTCTGGTGAGTTGGGCGCGTTCGATGGCCACAGGCTGCCACCGCCGCGGTTGGCCCGAAGGCCCAGCGAGCCCAAGAGCGTCCACACCTCCAGCGCGTTTATCGCTTTGCGCTCGAGTTCGGAGGGCAAGGGTTCGAAGCGGGAGAAAACCTGGAGGGTTAACTTGGCGCCGGCCTGAAATGCGGCCCTGGGACTGGCTTGGCCTCCTTGTTTGTGTGGAAGTGTGGCTGGGTCGGGATTGGCTTTGTGAGCGGTGACTTTGCTGACCCGAAACACGAGCCGGGAGGCCATCACGTCGTTGGCGGTGCGCTGGCCGAACTTTTTCATGCCGCCAAAGACCAGCTTTTCCTCGTCGGGCGAGCCGCCCAGCGCCCGGAACCACCAGCGGACCATGCCGCGGATGGAGGGGACGCGGATTTCGGGGGTGTCCTGATACGCGCCGCGATTGAACAGCGGGGTGAGCACTTCGATGTCGCGTTGCCAGTGCATAGGTCAGACGAGTTTGAAGCCCACGCGGGCGAGGATTTTTTTGCCGGCTTCTCCGTGCCGACCGCTGGTGAAGGATTGCCAGTAGGGACTGTTCTTGCGGTTGCGGCGACGCTCGTTTTCGGGGATGACGGCCTCGAAGACGCGCTTGAGCTCGGCGTCGTCTGTCAAGGCGGCGAGTTCCGGCAGCGCGGCCGGGAAGTTGCCGCTGGTGGTCAGTTTACCGCGCCACTTGGCGATGAGGGCATCGGCGGGCGAGGCGGGAGTAGCGGCTGGCGCTGCTGGAGCGGGACCTGAACACGCGCCGCCTGGGGCTGCGGCTGGCTGTTTTCGTCCGATTTCAAACCAGCCGTAGCCGGCGGCGGTTTTGGCGCCGACGCCTTTCCGGGTGACGGCGTGCTGCAACCACTCCTTCGCCTGGCGGAGCAGGTCTTCCGGCGTGATGCCGTTGAGTTGGGTAACGCGGTTGAGTAGGACGGCGAAGCCGAATGACGAGCCGGCTTCAACGGCGGGGAAGTAATTGGGAATGGGTGATTCGTCGTCGGTCGCCCGCTGCCGTTTGCCGCGGTAATACTCCGGGTAGTGCGGATTCACCATGTCCACCACCAGGGTGGGCGGTGTGGTGGGATAGGCGGGCAGAAAGCAGGCGCCGCCTTTGAAGTCGGTGGAGCCGATTTCAGCGGCCACGGCGCGTGCCTCCGACGCACCGCCAGCCCAGGCGAAGTCGCCTTTGATGTCGTTGCTGCCGTAGCCAAAGAGCAACATGGCGAGCCTCAACATGCGGGATTTGTCTTCGGCCTTGGCGGCGTGGATTTCCCAGAGGGCTTGCGCGCGGGCGATGCCTTTGACGCGGGGGTGATCTATGGGGTGCTGGCCGGCTGGGACCTGGACCAGCTTAAGGATCTGGCCGGCACCTGGGGACCCTTTGTCCTGGATCAGTACAGCCTGCTCTGGGCCGCCAACGCCATCCTGGCCGCGTTGACCATCCTGTGGGTGGCCAAGATCCGCGTCACGGGGGAGATCGGAGTGGGCCGCTTTACGGGGTTGTTCCTCCACGGCAACCCGTTGCTCGCCGCCGAAGCGCTCATCCGCCACAGCCTGGCCATGGAAGAGAAGACGCGCCTGTCCACCACCGAGATGATGGGACGGGCCAAGAGTCCTTTGCACATAGAGGAACTGATTCAGTCCTTGCACGACCCCAGTTTCAACGTGCGCCACGAGGCCATCGTGGCCCTGGCGCACATGAGCCCGGAGGAGCGGGCGACCGCAGCCCTGGTGGAAGTGCTGCAGGGCCGGCA
>FWWM01016275.1_pt1 | contig 11116 bp, 11 predicted proteins | sample 2228351 | NCBI WGS metagenome assembly FWWM01 (sample SAMEA103939774, study PRJEB20133) | metagenome
TACTTTCCGGTGCAAAATTGATTCCGCGGATCCGGGATGATTCCCGCTGGTAGAAGCAGAGGTTCAGCGAGCCGCGGGGACGTTGAGGGCCGAGCGACGATGTCGGTGGATGAGCAGGTGAAGGTTGTGGGCGATGATGCCCCAGCCGACCCACCGCTGCATACCAGGGAAGCCACGATAGCGGCACCGGGTCAGCCCGTCCCGGCGCTTCAGCACGCTGACGCGCCCCTCACAGCCGGTCCGCCATCGCAGGCCGCGGCGGAACCAACGCTGGCGCTGGGTGTGTCGGTGCGCCGCGGACGGTGGTCCGGTGGCTGGAACACAGAACCGCTGGACCCCGGATCGCTCGGCAGCTTGCCGATTGGCCCCCGACCAGAAGCCGGCATCCGCAGCGAGCAGATGGGGCGGACGGCCGAACACCTCGGTATGGCGTGTGATCGCGGGGCGCAGGAGGGCCTTATCCGCGGGGCGGCGGGCGTAGACCTCGTAGTCGATGACGAGACCGCGCTCCGCCTCCTGGATCTTGACAAGCTTACCGAACTCGGTGGGTTTGGCCGCCTTGCCTTTCCGAATGGCTTCCGTGTGGGGTTCAAAGAGGCTGAAGAGTTTCTCCCGGTAGTGCGTGTCGCCACTCCACACCCGGGCGCGCGTCTGGCGGATGACCTGTTCCAAGCGTGGCACGAACATCTCCAAGACCTGGCAGCTACGCGCGACCAGGCGTGTGGCTTTGGCTCCGGCTGCCCGGCGCACGCCTGTGGCGACCTCGTGCACCACCCGCCGTGCCTCCCGGATCGTGGCACGGGTCAGCGCGATCAACTGGCGGTAGCCCTCGACCAACCGCGGGCGTCCCCGGCGCTGGGCCCGACTCGCCCGCACGATCTCCCACACCCGCCGGCGCGTGGCCCGCAGGCGATTGCGGACCCGTCTTCCCAGGATCCCGGTGGCCGCTTCGATACGGCGCATCGCCCGCGTCAGCACCCGGATGCCGTCGGCCAGCAGGGTCGAGTCAGTGGGATAGCGGATGTTCGTCTCGACGACGGTCGTGTCCACCCGGGTGCGCCGTCCCTGCACCCGCAGGGCGGGAATAGCCAGCTCCACGATCCGCGCATGCAGCGCGCGAACGCCCTCCTCCCCGATCACCTGCGACAGGCGCAGCAGCGTCTTGGCGTCCGGCACGCGGCCAAGGTAGATGCGGGTCACCCAGCGGTAGACCAGGCTCCCGCGCACCTCGCGCTCGGTCTCCTCAAAGCTCCAGCCCTTCAGGCGCTGAAGCACGAGCAGGCGCAGCGCGACATCCGCCGGGGTGCCGGGTCGTCCGCGCCATCGGCTCTGCGGCCACCGCTGCGCCTGGCGCTGGAGGACGGCGTCCACCAGGGTCTCATCTTCCAGCAGGGCATCAAGCCGGCGGAGCGGCTCATCGAGCAGGTCCTCCACCGGCCCCACGGCGGCCTCGAAGACGCTGCGCTGCCCGCCATGGCGCCGGATCATCGCGCTCTCCGCCCCCGCCGGCGGCCGCGTTGGAGGCGCGTGAGATTCTCCGCGGCCAGCCGCTGGCCCAGCTCGCGATACCGCTGGAAGGCGGCCACCCCGCGCTGGACGGCCTCCAATTGGTCCGCGGGGACAAACCGCATCTTGGTCCGGCCCGCTTCGCGCTGCGACAGGTACCAGGCGGGACCGTGCTTCTCGCCCGTCGCGCATCGGCAAGTGGGCTTCCCGCATCGGCGGTACACGGCCACCAGGCTGCCCCAGAGCATCTGCTCCGCGGCCTTCGTGAGCTCCTGGATCCAACGGCGGCGACCCACTGTCTGTAATGTAATAACCAATACAGATCTTGTCAAGTACCTTCCGATGGAAAATGTGCAATCTGCCAAGTTTCCTTCGAGGGCGGTCAGCCAGGATCAAGCGTCCAGGTGCCTCTTTTGCACCGGAAAGTAGCTAGCTGACCTGTGGAAAGAGGTCAAGGACCCCGCTACCCTCTGGGGGACGTCACCCCCACGCCCAGCGCACCCTGAAGAACCTCCTGCAGAACCGCATGTATGACGAGCTCGCCCGCTACCTCCGCGCCGACCGGTACGGCCGAGTCCACGGACGCCGTGGCTACCGTAACGCCAAGTACCGCCGCGCCCTTACCACCAGCGGGAACTCATCGACTACCGCCTAACCCGCACCGAGAGCCAGGGCACCTGGGAAGCCTTCCTGATGAACCTCGCCGCCCGTGGCCTCCTCGGTCAGCACCTAGCTAGCTGTCATCATCACCGACGGCCACCGTGCCTCCACGCCGCCCTGGACCTCGTCTACCCCACCGTCCCCCGCCAGACCTGCTGGGTCCACGTGCTGCGCAACGTCCCCCAACGCCTCCACGTCCGCGATCGGGAGCGCTGTTTCGCCCCGGCCCGCAAGATCCACCTGGCGCGCAGCAGGATTTCTCTCGGATGCGTAGAAAAACCCAGTCAAACTGGTATACCAGTTTGGTACGATGCGTCCACGCGGTCGCAACTCAATAGATGCCCGCACGTCATCCGCCACGCCCACCGCCCAGGCGTTGCTCCGCCGGTGGCGCATCGCTCGGCGCGCGGTCCGCGATGGGTTGAAGGCGCGGGTCCACGAGGCGCTCAAGGAATCCATCCTGGCTCGCGAGTTGGCCCCGGGCGACGTCATCAGTGAGCGGGAGATCGAGCGGATCTTTCACGTCAGCCGCATCCCCGTCCGCGAGGCGCTAAAGGTGCTGGAAGCTCAGGGGTGGGTCGTGACGCAGCCCCGGCGCGGAACCCGGGTCCTCGGGCTCAATCAGCGGGATGTCCACGAGATCTTCCAGTTGCGAGAGTGCCTCGAACCCCTGGCCGCCCGCCTGGCTGCAGCCGGAATGACGCCAGCACAGGATGCCTGGTTTCACCGCACGCTGGAGGCGATGTCGAGCAGCCTGAAGCGGGGGGCGCTGGATGTCTTCGTGAAGCATGATCTGGCTGTGCACATGCGGATCGCCCGCCTGAGCAGGAACACGCGCCTGGAGGCCATCATCGTCGGGTTCAGTCAGGATATCCTACGGTTGGGTACCCACTCCATCGCGATTCAGGGGCGCCGCCGCTTCAGCCTGCGGGAGCACGCGAACCTATTCCGCGCTCTGTGGGCCCGGGACGGCGAGGCGGCTGCCCGGCACATGTTGGCGCATCTGCTGAATACCCGCAGAACCATCCTCCAGCTCCTCACCGCCCGAGCGGGCCGCCGGGCGCGATGGTCTGGGGAGGTGGACCGACTGCCGCGAAGTCGTCCGTTGAGGTACCGAGCGGTGAGGCGATACCCGGTAGAGGGGGGATGACGAGGATGGATCGGGACGGGAGAGCGGCGCTAATCGCAGCGCTGGTCGCGGTTTTGGTCTTGCCAAGTGCGCCTGCATACGTGCGGGCACAGAGCGAGTTCTTGATGCTGGTGAACAACCAGCCCAGAAACATCGACCCCGCGAAGGCCAGCAGCAATCCCGAGTTCGAAATCATGCGCGCGGCCTACGAGGCGCTCCTGGATTTCGATGTGGATACCAAGAGGCTCGTTCCCACCCTAGCTACCGGGTGGACAAGCAATGCCGACAAGACCCAGTTCACCTTCACGCTTCGACAAGGCGTGAAGTTCCACGATGGGAGTACGCTGACCGCCGAGAGCGTGAAGATGGCCTACGAGCGCGTGCTACAGATCAACCGCGGCGAGTCTTATCTTGTGAAGAGCATCGAGAGGATTGATACGCCAAACGCCGCCACGGTGGTTTTCACGCTGAAGAACCCGCAGCCGGAGTTCCCCTTCGCGGTCACCCGTATCTTCATCCCTAGCCCAAAGGCACTGACCGATCACCGGAGCAAACCCGACTGGGGTGAGGCCTGGTTCAACGAGAACGAGGCGGGCTCGGGTCCGTATCGCCTGACGGTCTGGGAGCGCGAGCAGCGCATTGTGCTCGACCGCTTCGCGGAATACTGGCGCGGCTGGGCCGGTAGGCACGTTGACCGGTTCGTGCTCAAAGTCGTGGCCGAACCTGGGACGCAGCGCCTTATTATGGAACGGGGCGAAGCGGACTTCGCGGACTCCATCGTCACCGAGGACGCCAAGAAGCTAGAGGGCAACGTGCGGCTGAGCGTGGAGTCTTATCCGGGCAACCCAATGTACATCACCATCAACCCGGCGAGGCCACCGTTGAACGACCCCAAGGTCCGCCGGGCCATTGCGCTGGTCTTTGACTACAGCGCGATGCTGCGCCACGTCATGGAGGGATACGCACTGCAACTGCCCGGTCCGGTTCCCCAAAGCTGGTGGGCGGTCAACACTAGCCTGCAGCCGCTCAGCAAGGACATTGAGGCTGCCCGCAAGCTGCTGGCCGAGGCCGGGAACCCGTCGCCGGGCCGCCGGTTCACCTACATGTATTTCGAGCCGTGGCTCTTTGAACGTAATGCGGCGTTGATCCTGCTGGCGGGGCTGCAGCGACTAGGGCTAAACTATAGCCTCGAGATCGAGGCGGCGCCCTGGGCCACCTTCACGCAGAAGGTCGCCAACCCGCAGACGCGGCCAGATTTCGGGATGATCGCGGTCTACACGCCGACACCATCGCCCGGTCCATTGCTGCGGCCTATGTATCACAGTGGCAGCCAGGGACATTGGGCGTATTGGGGATACCGCAACCCCGTGTTCGACGCGCTTCTCGACCGGGCGGAGCAGACGCTCGACGACAACCACCGTGCCCGCACGTATCGGGAGGCCCAGAAAATCGTCTACGACGACCAGGCGTCTATCTTCGTCATGCAGAAGCCAGACATCTTCGTCTTCAGAAAGGGGGTCAAAGGGCTCAAGTACAGTGTGTTCTGGGGTCTGATCCTGAGCTACTACACCATGTACAAGGAGTGACATCCGTGGCCTTTCATTATCCAGGAGTTGGTCCGCCGAGCTTTGGCCGGTACGTAGAGTTGCTTCCCGTAGTTCTGGAAGTACTGCGCCGGAGCGGCATCAAGGCCGGCGAGCGCGTGGTCCTCTACACCGACACGCAGCGCAATAAGGACCAAGTGGATGCGTTCTTCGGAGCGGCGTCGCTAATTGGTGCCGAGGTCTGTGTGGTGATGAGCACGCCCCGTAACGACCCACACCGGGAGCCGCTGGATCTAGCGCTGCGCGCCATGCTGGGCGCGAGTACGGTTCTAGATCTCTCGTCCATTTCGTGGATCTACACCCCCCCGTTTTCGCAGGTTCTAGACGCCGGTGTCCGGGTGCTTTCCTGCATGGCCAACGTGGACACTTGCCTTAAGTGCCATCCCCGCGACGACGTCGCTGCGCTCGCCCGTGCCGGCGGAGAAGCTATTGACAAGGCCGATACGATTCGAGTCACCTCGTCGCACGGTACAGACCTCACGCTCAACAAGAAAGGCCGCAAGGGCATCTTTCAGGATGGCCTGCTGGAGGGTCCGGGGAGCTGGGACAACTTCCCGTCCAGCCAGTGCGCGTGCGCACCGCTGGAGGATTCGGCCAGCGGCGTGCTGATAGTCAACGAGGGCGACATCCTGCTGCCTCTTAAGCACTTCGTGCGAACGCCCATCCGACTGACCATCGAGTCCGGGCGTATAGTTCATATCGAGGGCGGCGCGGACGCGGCACTTCTGCGGGCATGGTTCGAGAGATGGAATGACTCCAACTCGTACGTCGTGGCGCATATTGGCTTTGGATGTGATCCGCGCTGCGAGATCGCTGCGATGCAGCTTATGGAATGGGAGAGCTATGCCGGCAACGTGATGATCGCCTTTGGCGCGAATGATAGCCGGTTCCTAGGAGGGACTACACGCGCGCGGTCCCACATTGACATCGTGTTGCTCAATGCCGACTTCGCACTAGACGGCGAGCAGATGATCGAGCGCGGGAAGTTTGTGAGCCCGCGCCTCCTGCGCCTCCAGGACTAGACGGGGCCAGGGCCACAAACGGCATATGGGCCGGTACGTCCTGCAGCGGGTCGTCGGGACCGGGTTTGTGCTGCTCGGGGTGATCATCATAACGTTCGTGATCACCCACGCGGTTCCCGCCGATCCCGCTCGCGTGGCCGCCGGGCTCCAGGCCACCCCCGAGCAAGTCGAGGCTCTCCGCAAGGACATGGGCCTTGACCTGCCTATCTATGTGCAGTTGGGGCGATACTTGCGGGACTTGGCACGCGGCTCCCTGGGGACATCATTTGTCAGTAACCGCCCTGTCGCGCGAGACCTCCGGCTGTACTTCCCCGCGACGTTGGAACTGGTCGTGGTGGCGACCCTGATGTTCCTCGGCCTGGGGCTACCACTGGGGGTCTTTCTCACGACGTCGCGCAGCGGCGTGGCACGGTTCCTGATCAGGGTCCTTGCAGTGACCGGCATGGGCGTGCCGCCCTTCTGGCTTGGGTTGATGGTCCAGTTGTTGTTTTATGCTAGGCTCAATTGGCTGCCACCGACCGGCCGCATCGCAGGCACACCACCACCGACGGTCACCGGGCTCTTCCTGGTTGACAGCCTGCTAGCCGGTAATCTGGTTGCCTTTGGTAGCTCAGTCACGCATTTGATCCTCCCGGCGCTCACCCTGGCGGCGAACCGGTTCGGAGTCACCGTGCGCATGACCAGCGCGCAACTGGCTCAAGAGCTGCGGGAGGATTATGTCAGGACCGCGCGGGCGAAAGGCCTCGGCAGCCACACTGTCGTTCGAAAGCATGCCCTGCGCAACGCGCTCATTCCTGTAACCACGATGACAGGACTCCAGCTTGGCTGGATGCTAGGTGGAACCGTGCTGGTCGAGACCGTATTCTCCTGGCCAGGTCTGGGCCAGTACGCATTCTTTTCTATCGCCGCGTTCGATTTCCGTGCGGTCATTGCGGTGACCATCTTGCTCTCAGCGTGTTTCGCCGTCATCAACTTGATCACGGACTTCGTCTACATGCTCCTCGACCCTAGGATCAGGGTGTAGGGGGGGCTCGGACATGGCATTCCATCACCTGCAGGTCGGCTCTCCGGAATTCGGACGCACTGCGGAGCTGTTGCCTGCAGTCCGGGCCGCTCGAGGCCAGCAGCGTTCGGCCAGGGATGTGGGACATCGTCGACTCATTCTTCCCTGCCGCGACGATCCTCGGCGCCCAGGTCATCGTCGCCCTGTCGACGCCGCGAAATGATCCGGATCGGAGGCCGCTGGGAATTGTGCAGCATGCGCTTACGGGAGCCGAACTGATCCTCGACCTCGCCTCGACTGCATGGATCTACACGGCGCCGTTTAGCGAGATGCTGGACATGGGCATCCGCATTCTCAGCAACATGAGCAGCGTGGAGACCTGTCTGAAGATAGCGCCTCACACAGGATACGCCGAGCGCGCCCGACGTGGAGGGCGAGCCATCCATGATGCGGAGGTCATTTGGGTGGTATCGGAAGGCGGCACCGACCTGACGGTGCCCAAGGGGGGTCGGCCCGGCCACTACCGCGATGGAATGTTGCGCGACGAAGGCGAGATCTGGGACAACTTTACGGCGTGTCACTGCAGCTGTGCCCCCGTCGAAGATTAGGCCCGCGGGATGCTCGTGATTCGTCCAGGGGACATACTGGTAACCTTGCGTCACATCGTCCAGCAAGAGATTCGGTGCCGGGTGGCTGGGGGTAAGATTGTAGAGATCGAGGGCGGGATGGATGCACGTCACCTGGCCCGCTGGCTGTCGCGATGGCAGGACCCGAACTCTTATGTCATCGCCCACATTGGGTTTGGTTGCGATCCCCGAGCCGATGCCATGGCCATGCAGCTTATGGAACGGGAGGGGCTCGCCGACGGCATTATGATCGCCTTTAGGAACAACACCTCACGCTTCCTGGGCGGCAGGAACCAGGCTCGGTCCCGCATCGACATCGTTCTACAGCGCGCTGATTTCCAGTGCGACGGAGTAGCGATTATTGAGCAAGGAGAATTCGTCCATCCCAACTTCATCGTGGTCTAACCTGCGAGCTCGAGTACGGTGGCGCTTCTGGCTTCACCGCCTCCTCGGCCGCCCGGAAGGCGCTGTCGGCGTGACGCTGCTCGTCGGCATTATTGCTGTGGCCGTGATAGGTCCGTCGGTCGTGCCCTACGACCCCCTCGAGATCTCGTTTACCGACAAACTGCAGGCGCCCTCTGCCGTGCACTGGTTTGGCACCGACGAGGCGGGACGGGACATCTTTAGCCGAGTCATCGCGGGGACGCGGATTTCTCTGTTGGCTGCTATGGTGGTCATCGCGCTAGCGACGGCCATTGGTGTCCCTGTTGGGCTGATGTCAGGTTATCTAAACGGATGGATTGATCACGTGGCAATGCGCATTACAGATATGTTCGTCGGTTTCCCAGCATTGATCCTGGCCATCGCCGTGGCAGCCGCCATCGGCCCTGGCCTCACCCACGGGATGGTCGCGGTCTCCGTTGTCTGGTGGCCAGGGTACGCGAGACTGATGCGGGGCGAGGTCCTCGCGCTTCGGTCACGACCCTACGTCGAAGCCGCGCGAGCACTCGGAATTCCCGACTGGCGGATTGTGATCCGGCACATCCTGCCCAACGCGCTCACGCCATTGATCGTCAAAATGACGTCAGATGTCGGATACGCGATTCTCTACATCGCGAGTCTGGGCTTTATCGGGCTGGGAGCGCCGCCCCCCATTCCAGAGTGGGGCACGATGATCGCCGACTCGCGGTCATATCTGCTGGGATACTGGTGGTATCCCACGTTTCCGGGCGTCGCGCTCTCCCTCGCGGTGGTCGCGTTCAACTTGGCCGGCGATGCCCTGCAGGCGGCGGTGAACCCGACGTTGTTAGACAGATAGCTCGGGCCAACACAGAAGGAGGGTGTCGATGAGCACACGAATCGAAGTGCGGTTCCTCTCAGAGAACGCTGTAGCGTCGCTTGTCGCCCCGCATGAAGCCATTCGCATTGCGGAGGAGGTCCTCCGACGGCAGGGCAACGGCGAGGTGGAGATGCCGCCCAAGCAACTGCTCAACCTGCGCAAGTACGGATTGGATAGCTATTGCAACGCCATGCCGGCCTACCTGCATTACTTGGGTATTTCCGGCATCAAGTGGGGGGGGGGATTCGGCAACAACCTGAAGACTCGGCACCTCCCCTACATGGTGCAGACGCTAATCCTGGCCAACCCCCGCACCGGTGCTCCCCACGCCATCATGAGCGCCACCAAGCTGACATCACTCAAGACGGGGGCTGAGAGCGCGCTCGTAGGCAAGTATCTGGGCAACGTAGCGGAGCCGATGGTTCTGACCGTTATTGGCGTGGGAGATCAAGGCCGCGACAATGTGCTCATGTGGCTCGCGCTACATGAATTGGGCGACCTGCGGCTGCAAGAAATCCGGCTGGTGGATCTTCGCCTGGAGGAGACAGAGACATTCGCGCGCACTCTGTACGATCGAGCCGGGGTGAAAATCACGGTGACGCGCGACACTGAGGCTGCGGTACGAGGAGCCGATGCTGTGGTTACCTGCACTACTTCCGAGGTGCCGATCGTCAAGCACGCGTGGCTGGCGCCTGGTGTGGTGGTGGCATCCATTGGCTCCCACCCGGAGATCGAGCCCTCGGCCGTCCTCGCGGCAGACAAGCTTGTCGTGGACAACTGGGAGCAGAACACGCACCGCGGCGAGTTCCGCGAACTTATCGAGAGCGGCCGCATCGACCGCAGGCGGCTGCACGGCGAGCTACCGGAGATTGTGGCCGGTCGCCGGCCCGGCCGAGAGCACAAGGGGGAGTTCATCTGCGCCAGCCTCATCGGGCTGGGCTCGATTGACATCGGGATCGCCCAGTTCGTCTACGAGCGGGCGGTCGCCCGCGGGATCGGGCAGACAGTCACATTCATGGAATAAAGTCCTCACAAGTCGAGACGTCCCAGACCTCTCGGCTCGTGTGCCAAGCTCCTACCGTCAGTCACCGAGCGATGCCGAACATCACCTCCGGACCGAGGGCGGCCACATTTGGCTCAACTTCGGGGAGCCCAGCGTCGTGCGACACGCTGGGCCGTCTGATAGAACAGAACTCCCAGGCCAAGGTCCGGGCCGATCCCAAGACCACCTACGACGTCGAGATCATCCGCGGTGGGACTACGGTGAACACCATTGCTGCCATGGCGAGCCTTGTGCTCGACATGCGCTTGGAGGACCCGCAGGCGCTGGCCCACCTCAGCGATACCCTAGCCGATGTTTGTGCGGAAGAGCCTCATCTGACCCCCTTCGCTGAGAGGGGGATCGGCTGAAACCCGCGTCGTGACTGGATTTCTTGTTCCTCCCCCTGGTTTCGCGCGGAGTTTCCTAGTGAAAACATTTTCCCGTGATCTGGCGCCAAGTTGCAGGATTTTCGGGACGAGTGTCGTATCTGGCTGATGAAATGTTCTTGCGAACGGTCACCCGGCGGCAGGGCGCGCGCACCTACCGGTACCTCTACCTGGTCGAGTCAGTATGGGACCGTGGCCGCGCGCGGCAGCGCGTGGTGGCGCCGGTGGGACGGGCTGACCTGCTCGCCCCCCACCTCTCCAGGCTCATCGCCGCCCTCCGCCCCTACACCCGCGAGCGAGTCCTCACCCCCCAGGAGCTGCGGGCGGCCTGGGGGCTGACGTACGGGCCCGTGCTGGTCGCGCGTCGCCTCTGGGAGCAGCTGGGGTTGGGGGAGATCGTCACCCGCCACTGTCGGCCGTTGGGTGGGCTGGGCGTCGCGGACGCGGCGTTTGTCCTGACGGCGCACCGGTTGGTACATCCGGGCAGTGAGCACGCCCTGGCGTGGTGGTTGGAGGAGAGTTTCGTGGCCGATGCCGCCGGCCGCCGCATCCGGCCCCAGTGGGAGCGCCGCGGGCGGGTGCAGGTGGCGCACCGGCAACTGCGCCTGTGGTACCAGGCGCTGGACCGCCTCCTGGAGGCCAAGGCCGCCATCGAGCAGGACCTCTACCTGCGGCTGCGCGACCTGTTTGGGCTGCAGGTGGAGTTGGTCTTCTACGATCTCACGAGCACCTACTTCGAAGGCCGGGGGCCGGCGGGCCTGGCCCGCCATGGGCATTCCCGCGACGGCCATCCGCGGGATCGGCAGGTCCTGGTGGGCGTGGTCATGGCCAGTGGTTGGCCCATCGCGTCTTACGTCTT
>FWWM01016276.1_pt1 | contig 11115 bp, 9 predicted proteins | sample 2228351 | NCBI WGS metagenome assembly FWWM01 (sample SAMEA103939774, study PRJEB20133) | metagenome
CGAAGCGCGCACCGTCAACCTCGACGATCGGATCGGCAACAGCTCGGCCGCCACGATCCCGCTGGCGCTGGCGCTCGAAGCGCACCGCTTCGCCCCCGGCGACCTGCTGCTGCTCACGGCCGTGGGCGCCGGACTGCTTTCGGCCGCCGTGCTGATCCAATGGTAAATCGTCGATCTGCGATGAAAGAAACCCGCACGATCATCGACGCGCTCGACGAGCTGACTCCCGAAACGCTCGTCGTCTGGGACAAGACCTACGTCTGGCATCCCTTCACGCCCATGAAGCAGTACATGGCCGACGATCCGGTGATCATCCGGCGTGGCCGGGGCGTGAAGCTCGAAGACATCCACGGCAACTGGTACTACGACGGCACTTCGTCGATCTGGCTGAACGTGCACGGCCACAACGTGCCCGAACTGAACGCAGCCATCGAGGCGCAGCTCCGGCGCGTGGCCCATGCGACGATGCTGGGCCAGGCGAACGTGCCCGCGGTCGTGCTCGCCAGACGGCTGATCGAGGTAGCCCCGAAGGGTCTGCAGCGCGTCTTCTATTCCGACAGCGGCGCCACGGCCGTCGAGATCGCCCTCAAGATGGCCGTGCAGTTCTGGGCCAACCAGGGCCGCCGCACCAAGCGCTACGTGCTCGGCTTCCTGAACAACTACCACGGCGACACGCTGGGAGCCGTCGGGGTGGCACCTGATCCGCTCTTTCACTGGCCGTTTCTGGACCTGCTGCCCGGTCATCCGCGCGTGCCCTATCCCTACCCGCACGAGCGGCTGGCCGAAAGTCTCGAAGCCGTCGAAGACGTGCTGCGCACGCGCCGGGACGAGCTGGCGGCCGTGATCGTCGAGCCCGTCGAAGGCGCCGGGCTTTTTGCGGGAGCTGCGCGCGCTGTGCGACCGCTACGACGTGCTGCTGATCGTCGACGAGGTGGCCACCGGCTTCGGGCGCACGGGCCGGCTCTTTGCCTGCGAGGCCGACGGCATCACGCCCGACCTGCTCTGCCTGGGCAAAGGGCTGACCGGCGGCTACCTGCCGCTGGCCGCCACACTCACGACCGAACGGGTCTTCGAGGCGTTTCTGGGTGAAATCGAGGAGCGTAAGACCTTCTTCCATGGCCATTCCTACACGGGCAACCCGCTGGGCTGCGCCGTGGCGCTGGCCAGTCTGGAGCTGTTGCTCGAGCTGCTACCCCTGCTACCGGCAAAAGTTGAACGCCTTCGGGCCGGCCTCGCCCCGCTGGCCGACCATCCGTTCGTGGCCGAGGTACGCCAGGCCGGGTTCATGGTGGGGATCGAGATCGTGGCCGACCGCGCCACGCGCACGCCGTTCCCCTACGGGGCTCAGGTGGGCTTCATCGTAGCCCGCCATGCCCGGCGGCGGGGAATGCTCGTGCGGCCGATCGGCTCGGTGCTGATCTTCATGCCGCCGCTGGCCGCCACCGAGGCCGAACTGGACGACATGACGGCCATCCTGCGGGCGGCCTTTGAAGACGCATTGCCCGAACTGGAATCGCTCGCGCAAAAAATCCGACAGCAAGCATGAACGGACTGCTCGTTACCGGCACGGACACCGGCGTGGGCAAGACCGTGGTGGCTTCCGGGCTGGCGCGGCTGCTGCATGAGGCCGGCTACCGGGTGGGCGTGCTCAAGCCTGTCGAGACCGGCTGGGAAGGTCCGCCGGGAAGCTGGCCGCCCGACGCCCGCATGCTGGCCGAAGGGGCCCGCGTGGACGATCCGCCCGAGCAGGTAGCCCCCTGCGTCTACGCCGAACCGCTGGCCCCCCTGGTGGCCGCACGCCGCGCCGGCCGTCCGGTGGACCTCGAGCGCATCGAGGCGGCCTGGCGGTGGCTGCAGGACCGCGACTGGGTGCTCGTCGAGACAGCCGGCGGGCTGTCGGTGCCGCTGACCGACACGCTCGACTATGCCAGCCTGGCCGCCCGCTGGAAACTGCCCGTGCTGGTGGTGTCGCGCCCCGGTCTGGGCACGCTCAACCACACGTTCCTGACCGTACACTACGCCCGGAGCCGGGGGCTGCCCGTGGTGGGTGTGGTGCTCTGCGGCTACCCGGAGCAGCCCGACGTGGCCGAGCAGACGAACCCGGCCATGATCGAAGAAATGTGCCACGTGCCCGTGCTGGGCCGCGTGCCACGCCGTCCGGCCATCACGTCGGCCGACGAGGCGGCCGCGGCCGTCGCCGAAGGGCTGCGCCTGGAAGCCTTCCTGGCCCGCTACGAGGAGCTGCAACAGCGCGTACTGCACGACTGATCCCCCTCATATGTAATTCGGTGATTCACCAGTGCATGATGACACTGCTCCCCATGTGCCGGACATGATCCGCGGGTACGTAGGGGCGGACACAGCGGTCCACCCCTACATGGTGGAAAGGTCGTCGTTGATCTGGTAGGGGCGCACCGCAGTGTGCGCCCGTGCTTTCGGCCGAGGAACAAGGTGCGGTCAGGGGACACACGCACCATGACGTTCGGGGAATCGTATCAGTGCAGGTTTCGGAACGCGCGGACCAGCACCGACTCGGCCATTGCCTGCCGGTAAAACGGCATGGCGTGCTCGAAATCTTCCAGAAAGCGTCGGATCTGGCGCAGGTCGTGCGCCGAGAGGTGACCGATCAGGTCCACCATCTCGAAGAAGGCATCGCGCGCCTCATAGACGAAGCGCGCCAGCGCCGTACCCTGCAGCATCTGCAGATCGGCCAGTACCAGGCTGAAGCCACGCCACACCTCCGGCGCGTTGCGCCGACCGGCCTCGGCGCTTTTTTCGGCGGCTCGACAGAGAAACGCGAATCCCGTCGGGCTGCACAGGAACCGTCCGATCGCGTGGCGCTCGGCCTCGAAGTCGGGCGCGGGAGGCGGGGTACCGGTCTGGCCGCGCCGGGCGTACCAGGCGGCCGTCTTCGTCAGCACGCTGTGCAGCGTGGCGGCCAGTTCGACCACATCGGACCGCAGCGCTTCCTGCGCCCGGTACTCGGTGCGCTCCACCGTGACCGCCACAATGATCGCGATGGTCCCCAGCAGCAACGCCAGCGCCGTCGAGAGGGCCTGGCTGATTCCCACCCGCTCCGCGGTGGCGCCGATCCAGTGCCAGGGATCCAGCAACACAAAAACCGAGGCCCCCAGCGAGGCGATCGCCAGCACAACCACGATCTTCAGCAACCCGTCCAGCCGCAACGTTTTCATCAGAGGCTCCCGTTTCGTGGAAGAGATCTTTCTTGATAAGGAAAAGCCGGCACTTTTCCAAATGGGCTGAAAAACGGCGTTTTCCGACGCTTTTCCGAAACCATTCCCCAGGGAGCTGCGCACGGTCGCCGAGGCCATCACCAGTTCAACCTTCACGTCATGGTGCATCTTCGACGGCTACGCCCGGGCCTTTTCCTGATCGTCTTCGCCTTGCAGGCTGCGTTGGCCCAGACGCTTGCTTTTCGCTCAAAAAGCTTAAAAGCGCTTTTTCGAAAAGTTTGACCGTTAAAACTATTCTTTCGGGAAGCATTTCTCCAGCGATTCGTTTAGCTTAACGACACGTGCAACGGATCGAGAAGCCACCATGCTGTTTGCCACCACGCCTCCGGAAGCAAAACGCCGGGCGCTCCGCGAGGCGCTCCGGAGCGGCCGCCTGTTGCGATTCCCGGGCGCGTTTTCGCCGCTGGTCGCCATGCTGATCGAGCGACTGGGCTTCGACGGCGTCTACATTTCGGGTGCCGTCCTGTCGGCCGATCTGGGACTGCCCGACGTCGGCCTGACCACGCTCACCGAGGTAGCCTGGCGAAGCCGCCAGATCGCCCGCGTCACCAGCCTGCCGGCCATCGTGGACATCGACACGGGCTTTGGCGAGGTGCTGAACGTGGCCCGCACCGTGCAGGAGCTGGAAGAGATGGGACTGGCCGGCTGCCATCTGGAAGATCAGGTCAATCCCAAACGCTGCGGCCACCTGGACCACAAGGCGCTCGTGCCCGTCGAGGAAATGGAGCGCAAAGTGCGGGCGGCCGTGCAGGCCCGCCGCGACCCGAACTTCCTGATCATCGCCCGCACCGACGCCCGGGGCGTCGAGGGCCTGGAGGCGGCCATCGAACGCGCTCGCGCCTATGTGGCGGCCGGCGCCGACATGATCTTCCCCGAAGCAGAGTTCGCCGCTTTCCGGAAGGCGCTGCCCGACGTGCCGCTGCTGGCGAACATGACGGAGTTCGGCAAGTCGCCGCTGCTTTCGGCCGAGCGCCTCGAAGCGCTGGGTTACAACCTGGTGATCTATCCCGTCACCGGACTCCGTCTGGCCATGAAGGCCGTCGAGGAAGGCTTTCGCCACCTGCTGGAGGCGGGCACCCAGGAAGCCCTGCTCGACCGCATGCAGACGCGCAAAGAACTCTATGAACTGCTTCAATACGAGCGCTACACGGTCTTCGACCAAAACGTGTACAACTTCCGCCTGGAGGAGACAACCTCGTCATCCGAAAACCAATAGATCGCATACCCATGGCCGAGACGACCGAAGTAAAAAAAGGACTGGCCGGCGTCATTGCCGACGAATCGGCCATTTCGAACGTCATTCCCGAGAAGCGCGCGCTCTATTACCGGGGCTATCCGGTGCACGAGTTGGCCGAAAAATGCCGCTTCGAGGAGGTGGCCTACCTACTGCTCTACGGCGAGCTGCCCACGCGGGCACAGCTCGAAGCCTTCGAGCAGGAGGAGCGAAGCCAGCGCGCACTGGATGAAACCGTCCATCGCCTGCTGGAGCTGATCCGGACAGACGCCGCCCCCATGGACGTGCTCCGCACGGCCGTCAGCCTGCTCGGCGCGAACGATCCGGAGGCCACTGGCGCCGACATCGACACGATCCGCCGCAAAGCCATCGGGCTGATGGCCAGACTGCCCACCATCGTGGCGGCCGACCGCCGGCGCCGGCACGGCCTGGACTTCATCCCGCCGCGCGAGGACCTGACCTTCGCCGAGAACTTCTTCCACATGTACTTCGGCGAGGTGCCCGACGCCGAGGTGGTCAAGGCCTTCGACGTGTCGCTGATTCTGTATGCGGAGCACAGTTTCAACGCCTCCACCTTCACGGCCCGCGTGATCACCTCGACGCTTTCGGACTACTACAGCGCGATCACGGGTGCCATCGGCGCACTTAAAGGGCCGCTGCACGGCGGGGCGAACGAAGAGGTCATGCGTATGCTCAAACCCTTCCGCTCGCCGGAGGAAGCCCGTCGGTGGGTGGAAGAGGCCCTGGCCCGCAAGCAGAAGATCATGGGCTTCGGGCACCGCGTCTACCGCTACGGCGATTCGCGCGTGCCCATCATGGAGCGTTACACGCGCCGGCTGGCCGAGCGCCTGGGCTTCCAGAACCTCATGGCCATCTACGACGCCATCCAGGAAGTCGTCGTGCAGCAGAAGGGCATCTACCCGAACCTGGACTACCCGACCGGTCCGGCCTACTACATGATGGGCTTCGACATTGAGACCTACACGCCGATTTTCGTGATGAGCCGCATCACGGGCTGGTCGGCGCACGTGATGGAGCAGCTGGCCGACAACCGGATCATCCGGCCGCTGAGCCGCTACGTGGGTCCATCCGAGCGTCCGGTACCGCCCCTGGAAGCGCGGGGATGAATGCGCAATCTGTGGGTTGAAGTGCGCTCAAGATCGTCAGGTGACCAGACCACAAACGTTCTGGGAACCGATGCGCGCGCGTCATCAGACACGAGGCGCGGCCGGAGCGGCGTTTCAACGTATGCCCTCCGGCCGCGCTGCTATGCCTTCGGCAGACACGTCTTTTAGAACGCACCTCTCGAAATCGCCGGTCACGAACCCCGGCCGGTCTTTTGCCTGACAGGCTTCATCCAAAAAGACTATGCTTTCCCGAACGGAGACGCTTTTTTTGCCCTTGACAGTAGCTCCCGGATGTTATTTCTTTCTCAACGTCCACGGCGACGTGGTGGCTTTTCCGTCACCGGCCGTTCTCGGTTGACCGGAATCCTTTCACCAACCGAAAACGGAGGACGCCATGCAAGCGACACGTCTTACCCCCCCCATGGCTCCTACTGGGGCTCTGGCTGGCGCTGAGCACGACGCTGCAGGCCCAACCGGTGCCACTCTTTGAAGCCGTTTCAGCTTCGCTGCAGGCGCTCGGACCGCAGGCCCAACAACGCCACCAGGTATTGCAACGCCTCCCGATGGTGACGCAGCTTCAGGTGGTGCGGCTTCCGGCGCAACTCTGGCGCTATCGTTCATTCGAGCTGGCGGTGAACGCGGCGGGGCGGCTGGTGCCGGGTCGGGGCAAGGGGCTCGGCACGTTGACGGTGCGGCGTGGAGAACTTTCGGTACTTTCGGAGGAGGCGGTGGCCTGGAACGGGCGGATTTACGTGGGTATGGACACGTCGGAGGCGGTGGGCGAGGTGTCTTTGGTGGTGTTGCGGACGGGTGCGGTGACGGGCCAAGTGCTGCTGGGCGATGCGGAGTACTGGGTGCGGCCGCTGGGTGGTGGGCTGCACGCACTGGTGACGATCGACCCGTCGAAGTATCCGAAGGAGCGGCCGACGAGTCCGTACCATGACGGTGGTGGCCCTGGCGAGGCGGGGTTGAACGATGCGGCGGAGTCGGTACAGCCCGAGAAAGCCGTAGAGCATGAGACACAGGCGACCTCGATGGGAAGCTGCGCGCAGGAGGAAGCGGCGGCTGCAGGTGCGGTGGTGCAGAGTCGTTGTAGTCCGGAGGTGGTGCGGGTGCTGGTGCTGTACACGCCGGCGGCGGCGCAGGGTCGGGACATTGACGGGATCATTTATGCGGCCCTGAACGACGCGAACCAGGCCTATCGCAACAGCCAGATCAACAACCTCGAACTCCGCCTCGTCCACAAACGGTCGTTTAGTTTTACAGTTCAAAGTATTCCTGAAGATGACGTTGAGCGATTAGCAGGCGATGCGCAAGCGCGAGCGTTGCGGGACCAGTATCAGGCGGACGTGGTGGTGCTGCTGATCGACAATAATGAAGGCACCGGAGATTGGACAAGCACGTTCGGCGTGGCCGGTGCCATTCCACACGGAAGCTCGGGTGAGGCGATTGTCAATGTGAGCGAGGTGAACCAGAAGGCCTACGCGATCGTGAAGGTGGGCTATGCCAGTGGTGGCCGCTACACGCTGGCGCACGAGATCGGGCACATCCAGGGGGCGCAGCATCACCCGGACGATCCGATCGATCCGCAGGGCATCCCCTATGCGCGGGGGCACCGGTTTGTGGCCCCGGTTATTCGGTGCATCAATGATCCGCCCTATGGCCGCCGGTGTTTTCAGGAGTACACCTACAATGCCACGGTCATGGCCTACACGCCCTGGCCGTATGTGCGTATCAAGCACTTTTCAAATCCCGAGGTGATGTACTACGGTGTCTTTACGGGTCGGTCGGATCGGAACAATGCGCGCGTGTTGCGGGAGACGGCCGACATGGTGGCCGACTTCCGGGATCCGAACGAACTGCGGGCCACGTTTTTCTACACGTCGGACAACTTCCCCTACGAGGGCAGCTACACGTTCACGGCGCAGCCCTGCGGCGGGCGGGGCACGCTGAGCTACCAGTGGCGCAAGTGTGCCGATCCCTTCACCTGTGGGCCGGTGCTGGGCACTGGGGCGACGTTCACGACCTATCTGGCGCCGGGATCGAACTACATTCAGCTAACGGTGCAGAGCAGCGCGGGGCAGGCGTACACCGTGTTGCGGGAGGTGTACGTGCTGGATTCGAGCTGTGGAGAAGAGATTTTCTGTGCGCAGGCGGTGGGTGGTGATACGCTGCAGGTCGTGCAGGATCGGTTGTCGGCGGAGCGATTGCCGGAGGCGCCGGTGTTTGAGGGCTTGTATCCAAACCCGGCAGGGGATCGGGTGCTGATGCGGTTCGGGTTGTCGGAGGCGTCGGAGGTGGAGCTTATGGTTTACGACGTGCTGGGTCGGGCGGTGGTGCGTCGGCGGCCGGGTCGCATGGAGGCGGGCTGGCATCGGGAGGTGCTGATGACAGACGGATGGCCGGCGGGGCGCTACGTGGTGGTGCTGCGGGTTGGCGAACGGACGCTCAGCAAGACGCTGATGCGGATTCGGTAAGCCGCGGGGCCGGGGTCAGACTTGGCCCCGGTCCTGTCGGTTCGGAGCAGGAAAACCGGAACTGAAAGCTGGAGGGCGCGATGCGGTGCTACTGGTTGGGCTTGCTGGCGCTGGTGGGTTGTGGGTTGCTGGGGGCAAAGGAGGAGCGGCGTGAGGCGCTGTTGGAGGTGGAGGCCTACGCCGAGATTACGCTCAACGGTCAGCCCTGGCGGCCGGACTCGACGCTCGGTAAAATAGAACTGCGGCCGCCGGAGGCTTTCGGCCCTGGAACCCTTCCACCCGCTTACCTTCTACTGTCCTTTATTGTGCGCGATCCCACACCGGAGCTGCCTTTCTACGAAGCCAAGCTGCGGCTTCACATCTGGGAAAGACCACCGCGGACAGACACGATCTACTACCTTTTCAACTCGCATCCTTATATGCGAGAACTCGTTGCCCACGGGACGGAATCAGAGAAGTCGCTGGGCTTAATGGGTAGCTTTGGAGAAGTCGAAGGGGATGTACGTTTGACGAACTACTGGATTGCGCGGGAGGATTCGTTGCGGAGCTGGGTGCGTTTTGATCGGATCGACACGGTGCAGACCGAGCCGTTTCTGCTGGTGTTTTATGAGGGGCGCTTTGAGCTGGTGGTTTCGCCGGTGAGCTGGGATTCGGCCTGGAGTCGGTATCCGAACGAGAAGTTGCATTTTGAAGGGCGATTTCGGGTGCCGGCCGTGCCGTGGGAGTACGTCTATCGCTGCTGGCAGGAGCGCTACTGTCCGCTGCGTGTGCGGCTGCGGACACTTTGAGCGCGGTAATTGGGTTCTGCATCAAAGAACACACGAAAGCCCGGCCCTGTAAAAGGCCGGGCTTTTTCTGTCGGCAAACTGCCGGGATTGCTCAGGCGGTCGCCGAGGCGGTGGCGTTCGTGCTCGGCGCGGCCGCCGGAACCGGGATGAACACGGCCAGCGCAATGGCATAGACCCAGTGGCGCACGAGCGACACGATGGCGAACATGGCGCCCATCGGTCCGTTCACGCCGGCAATGCCCATCCCCAGCAGCGGCGCCATGAACAGCCACACGCCCAGCACGGTCTCGGCGGTGATGTAGGTGAACGCCCGCGCCCACTTCGAGCCCCAGAGGAAGGGCGCCACGGCCGCGTAGATCACGGCCAGCACGATACCGTTCAGGTAATGCGCCAGCACGCCGAAGAACAGCGGCAGGCCGAGCTTGCCGGCCAGCAGCGCCGGAATGTCCCACCACGTGGGATTGCCCATCATGGCCGAGGCCATCAGGCCGAATACGTCGAAAAGCAGGGTGCCGACCACGCCGGCCAGCAGGATCCGTTTGATCGGGAAGGATTGCATCGCGTCCTCCAGGGTTGGTTATCGTGATTTCTTTCACACCGTTGCGCTTTCCACCAGGCGCCGGTAGGCCGGGCGTTCGGTGACGGGCCGGAAGACCTCGTCCACCGGCGTATGCGCCAGGTGGTTGATGTAGTTCGTGATCGTCTTGATGCCGATGAGCGCGATGATCTCATAAAGCGCGGCGCGGTCGAGGCCGCGGGCCTCCAGCTTCTGCAATGCGTCCTTGGAGAGCCAGCCGCGACGCTCCAGCACCTCCCGGGTCGTCTCCACGAGCAGGGCCAGCCGCTCGTCTTCCGGAAGACGTCCCTCCAGGATCGCATCCACGGCTTCAGGTGACAGGCCCATACGCAATGCGGCGGTGCCATGCGCGCCCGTGCAGTAATGACAGGCGTTGTAGGTGGCCACGGTGAGCTGCACCACCTGCTGCTCCAGCGGGCTGAGCACACCCTGCTGCAATGCTGCACCGGCCTGCAGGTAGGCTTCGGCGACGGCCGGATTCGTACGGAGCAACTCCTCGAAAAGCTGCGGGACGAAGCCGAACTTCTGCTGAACCGTCTGGCGGATTGCTTCGCAGCGTTCCATCGGCTTTTTTGTTTTGGATTTCCAGAGATACAGGCACCGGTGCCATCCGGCGCCGTCTGTAAGTAGCCGATGGACGCGTGACGTTACAGGCGCGTGATGCGGACCAGCTCGATCCGGTTCTGCGCGGCTTTCAGAATGGTGAAGCGGTAGCCGTCCAGCTCGAATTCCTCCTGTGGCTTCGGGATCGTACCCAGCTTTTCCAGCAAATAGCCGGCCACCGTATCGTAGTCGCCTTCGGGGAGGTCCAGTCCGGCCTCGCGGAGCTCGTCGATGTCCACGCGGCCGCTGACCAGCCAGGTGCGTTCGTCGAGGCGGCGGAGCAGGTATTCTTCGTCCTCGTCCACGTCGAACTCGTCCTGGATGTCGCCGATGAGTTCTTCGAGCAGGTCCTCCTGCGTGACAAGACCGGCCGTCCCGCCGTATTCGTCGATGACGATGGCGATGGAGGTGTTCGTCTGCAGAAATTCTTTCAACAGGGCATGGGCGGGCTTCGACTCGGGCACGAAGCGGACGGGCCGGATCATCTCGGCCAGCGAGCCGGGCTGACGGAACAGATCGTAGGCGAAGACGACGCCGATGATCTGGTCGATGTGCTCCCGGTAGACGGGAAGGCGGGAATAGCCGCTTTCGATGAAGCGCTGGCGGAGCGTTTCCAGGTCGGTGTGTTCCTCGACGGCCACGATGTCGGTGCGGGGCACCATGCAGTCGCGCACGCGGAGTTTTTCGAAGGCCAGCGCGTTGGCCAGCAGGCGGCTCTCCGTTTCGTCGAGGTCGCGGGCCGGAGCGGTTTCGGCCTCGACTTCCTGCACCTGCCAGGCCAGCTCCCGTTGCATGAAGGTGGCCACCGTGTCGGCCTCGACCGAGAGCCGCCGCGCCAGGCGCTCGGAGACGGCGCGGGCCGGACGCACCAGCGGCCACAGCAGGTAGGAGATCGTGCGGAGCAGCACGGCGCCCGGCTGCACCAGGCGGTTGGCCTGCTCGCGGGCGACGGCGGTCGGGAGCAAAAGGCCGCCCAGGTAGAACGACAGGCCGCCGATCAGCACCAGCAGCAATGCGCTGCCCCAGGCTGCTCCCGGCGAGGTGAATCCCCGGCC
>FWWM01016277.1_pt1 | contig 11114 bp, 6 predicted proteins | sample 2228351 | NCBI WGS metagenome assembly FWWM01 (sample SAMEA103939774, study PRJEB20133) | metagenome
GCCAGTTGCTAGCTTTTGTCTGGTCAAGCATCCGTCGGCATCCTCTGGTGCGTCCCAGCGCGGAGTGAGCGCGGAGTGGCTCCGGGATCGCTGCTGGGGCCGCTGCGGTGCAAAAAGAGATTGTGCCGTGCGGTCATCTGGTGCGGGATCGACGTTGCCGATGACGATGCGAGCGACATGTGTCTTTCGTTGGGGCACAAACCGAAAGAGGATATGCCTCGCGCGGCATTTTCGTGGCTGCGCATCACTGAAGAGTGAGTGGCCGCCGAAGCTTTGAGCGTAGGTGCGCGGGGAGAGGCGCCGGCACGAAACCAAGTGAGGGCCGAGGCGGGCGCCTCAGGGGCCGCCCAGCGGTGGCCGAACCCAGCGAGATCACCGGAAGCATGCATTTAGAAAAAAAGAGGTGTGGCAACATGATGACGCGACGCCAATGTCTACGACAGCTGCTCAACGTAGCGATGGTTGGGATTTTGGCATTCGGGTCGAAGGATCTGCCTGCTCAAGAGACCACCGGGACCCTGACGCAAAGCCCTACCTGTCCAGCGGAATATCTGAAAAACTCGCCGGCTTGCAAACGAGCCAAAGCTGAGCGCAAATGCCCCGAGCAGCTCGGGGGCAAATGCCTTGCCAAGAAAAAGTAGTGGGGATGGTCTCGTTGCGCTTGGGCTCAAAGTGTCGCGGTGTGGTGACGAGCCAGAAGCCAGGCTTTTCGGCAGGCATCTCGTAGCGCAAAGCAACACGACGCCCACTCAAAAAACAATCTCTTGTTCAGTTGCGCTGTTCGGCCTCACTTTGAAGTCGCGGCGATGTGCTCTCTCTTTGAGCTAGCTGTGGCGAGTCATCCCTGAAGCCGCATCGCTCGTCCCTTCCAACTTCCCCAATGAGGATCATGCCCAGTTTGTGTCCCCTTTTTTCGGACGTGGGCCATGTTGCGGCGCAAAGGATGGGAGTGTCCATCGCGGGGCTATTCGACAGAATTCCGGCAACCACGAAGCTCTCCGGAAACCAGCGATTCTTTTCTTTTGATCAGGGCGACAGGCGTTCGCCCGCTGTTTCCTTTTTGGCCATTGGAATGAATCACGCCCAGGCAAAGGCGAGTGTCCTTGACGGGTGCATTCTCTGGCTCTAGCTACGAAGTGTGAAACGCACACAAGATGAAGTCATGGGTGTCTCGGAGTCACGGGAGTCCTTACCAGTCAGAGGGAGAGCCAAGCCAATGAGGAAAAGTCCTTGTTTGTCGATTAGCTATTTTGTTATAAGTTTTGCGCTGGTTCTTGAAAGCGTTGCGTTCGGGGCGACGGCGCGCGAAGGGGCGTTTCGGCTGGTGGATGTGTGGCCGCGCGGTAAGCTTCGGCCAACGGAGGTCAAATTGCCGCTCAGGGTGCTCGCCCGTTTCTCCCAGGAAGTCGTCGGTCGTCGCGACGTTGGTTCCTCGACCCCCGTCGCGATTGTCCTCGAGGGCTCGGGAGCGCGCGAAGGGCGTTGGCGCGATGAGCGCACTTACGAGCTCATCCTTTCGGAAGAGGAGAGCGTCCCAGGCCGCGAGGTGCAGTGGAGTGTGCCTGCGGGGCTGCGCGATGCCAAAGGCCGCTCGCTCACCGGCGAGCGAAGCTTCTCTTTTGTTTTGCCTTCCCTCGATCTGTTGGCGGTGCGCCAGGTGCCGTTGATGGGTGATGGATCGTTTGCTGTGGAGCTAGCGTTGCCTTACCCCGTGGGCCCCACGGAACTCTTGCGCCACGTCTCCGCTTCTTCGGATAGCAAGACCTTCCGGGCGCTGCGCCTGCAAGAAGCGCAAAGGAGCGGGCAAAAAGTCAGTGCGGCGAAGCTCCCCACTTCACGCCCCGTTGTCGTCTTCGAACCCGAGAATACCGAGGAAGGTTTTGAAGGGGGCACGGTGACGCTGACGCTGGCTGCGGGGCTTCGCTCCGCTTATGGCGGCGCGCCTCTCGACAGCGCTATCACGACAACAACGAAAATCGTCGCCGGTAAACGTTTCCTCCCTCTTTCCATTCGCGGCCCATGGCGCGGAGAAGTCGGCCTCATCAAGATCGAGTTCTCTGATGGAGTGGCGCTGGATCATGCTGCGGAGAACGTGAGTGTTGATCCCCCAGCCAAGTTCAGTCTCGACGTCGAATGGGGGCGCTGGAGCTCGCGCGGTGCGAATGTGCTGGTGCTCAAGGGCGACTTCAAGCCTCAAACGCGCTACAAGGTGACGCTCAAGCCCGGTCTGCGCTCGACGACAGGACAAAGGTTTGGCACGGAGCGCGTCCTCGAGGTCTGGATGCCCAAGGTTGCGCCCTTCCTTGCCCTGCGCGAGGCTGGCGGCCATCTCTCCCCAACTGGCACCATGAAACTTCGCTTGCGAAGCTCGGGGATCACGGAGGTCACCCTCGAGGCCTGGCGCTTACATGATAATAATTTAGTTTATTATGCCATTAAGTCTTGGGAAGATGAGCTCATTCGCGACTTGGGAACAAAGATTTCCGAACGCACCATCCGTATCGCTTCGCCCGAGGCGCCAACCACGACTTACGTGGATTTTCGTGAGTTTCTCACGACGCCCACGGTCACAGGGGTCTTTCTTGTGCGAGCGGTGGCGACTTCTCCCGATCAGGGCTACGGCGAGTCTTATGAGTCCGTGGATGGAGAATGGCGATCGCCTTTCGTCGATGATGCGGTCATCGTTTTGTCGAACCTCGGGGTGGTGGCCAAGCAGGGCCACGCGGAATCGGTGGTATGGGTGACCGCTTTGGACAAGGCCGAGCCCGTCGCCGGCGCGACGGTGACGTGGTATACCTTGTCGAATCAGTTGGTGGCCCAGGCTAAGACAGACAGCGAAGGTGTGGCCCGTGCTCAGAATCTTCCCACCGATCCGAAGCTGCGGCCGCGCGTGGCGGTTGTCCAAGCAGCGGGCGACATGACGTATATCGACATGGGCGACTACGGCAATATCCTCCAGTCACCACCGGAAAACACTCTTGCGTCTGCTCGCCGCTACTTGCGCCGAGGTTACGAGGCCTTTGTGACGACGGATCGCGAAGTCTATCGGCCCGGCGAGAACATCCACCTGGCCGGGTTTGTTCGTGGCAGCTTTGGCCAGCCGCCCCGCTCGGCTTTTCCGCTCGAGCTGGTTCTCGTGCGGCCGGATCGCGTTGAAATGGCACCCATGCGCCTGCTTCTCTCGCCGAGCGGATCGTTCGAGACGTCCGTGACGCTTTCTCCCTCGACGCCCACAGGAATGTGGAGCGCGATTGTTCGCCTGCCGGGCAGCGCAAGAAGCGAGCAGGTCCGCCGGCCCTCGGAAGAAATGGACGACGAAGATGTCGGCGAACTCGGGCGCTTGGAATTTCTCGTGGAAGAAGTGCTGCCGGTTCGCCTTGAGGTCAGCCTGAGCATCCCCGAGCAACGGTTGTCCACGAGTGAGCCGCTTCGGATAGCTCTCTCCGCCCGCGAGCTTTTTGGTCAGCCGGCGTCGGGGCGCCCGTGCGCCATCAAGGTGCTCTATAAGCCTGAGCCCTTCACCAGTGAGGAGTGGGCCGGCTTCGTTTTTGGCGATCCGCGTGTGAAATGTGATCGCGAGGAGGAAACGCTTTTCCAGGGGAGCCTCGATGAGCGGGGCGAGCTCAAGCAGGACCTGCGCTTCGGAGTGAGGCGAGCGCCTGCCGCCGTGCGAGCAGAGATTCAAGCTGTGGTCTGGGATGCTTCGGGGCGAGCCGTGACGAAGCGCGAGAGCCGCGTTGTGGATCCTGTGCCATTCTACGTTGGCGCCAAGCTCGAAGGAAGTTCATTCGTCCGTGTGGGCGAGCCGCTCACGTGCTCGCTCGCCGCAGTGCGTCCCGATGGCCAGCTTGCGGCAGATGTGCGCGAGCTGAGCGCCACGATTGCGCGCGTCGTTTGGGATTCGGTGCTACGCCGCTCGGGCACTGGCTACACCTTTTCCGCCACGGAGCGCTTGGTGGTTCAGGCAACTGAGCGCGTGGCGCTCCACGGTGGGCGCGGGGAGCTGCGCTGGCAGCCGCCGACGGAAGGCCAATATGTGATCCTTATGGAAGCTCTCGACGGCGGAGCCTGCACGCGCCTTGAGTTCTACGCCAGTGCTCAGCGCTGGAGCATGCAGCCGTGGTCGCTTGAAAAGCCGGAGGAACTCGTGCTCGTGCCCGACAAGCCCGCCTACCGCGTCGGTGAGACGGCGCGCATCCTCGTCAAGGCGCCCTTCACCGGCACGCTTTTCGTGAGCCTGGAGCAGGATCGCGTCACAAGCACAAGTGTGAATCAAGTCGGCTCCAATGCTGCGGAAATTGCGATCCCCATCGATGTGGCCATGGCGCCAAATGCCTTTGTGTCAGCAACGCTTGTCCGGCCCGTGCGTCCAGCCGATAAGTGGCTTCCCCACCGCGCTTTTGGCACGCTGAACCTGCCGGTGCGCCTCGAGGAGCGCAAACTCAGCGTGAGCGTCGATGCCACGACCGAAGTGCGTCCGCTGGGCCAACTCGAGGTAGCGGTGAGTCTGGCTGATGCCCAGACGAGTGTCCCCGTCGAGGGCGAGGTCATCCTTTGGGCGGTTGACGAAGGGCTTTTGGCTCTGACGAATTTTCAGACGCCGGATCCGTGGGCGTTCTTCTATGCGCCGCGCCGCTTGAGCGTCAAGACGGCCGATTTCTATGCCGATCTCATGCCCGATCTGGTGGCGCAGGCCCCGAGCACGCCCGGCGGTGGCAACGGCGAATTCGGAGCGCGCCGCTACCTGTCGCCCGTCGCCGCGGAACGCATCCGCCCGGTCGTGCTTTGGAGCGGGGTCAAGCGCACCGACGAGCACGGGCGTGTGGAAGCGCGATTCGAGGTTCCGCAGTACGCCGGCCGCCTACGCGTGATGGCGGCAGCTGCTGCGGGAGCTCGTTTCGGTGCCGGCGAGGCGGCTTCAATCGTGCGGGGACCCATCACCGTGCGCGAGCATTTCCCGCGCTTCCTTGCCCCGCGCGACGAAGCGCGTGTGCCGATCGTGCTTTACAATAATACGGCGACGACGACAGAAGTTCGCGTTGCCGTGTGGGCGCGAGGGGCTGTGCGCCTCCGCAAGGCGGAGCGTGGCGAACTGGTGGAGAGTGCGGGTGGCAGCGAGACAACATTGAGTGTCACGCTCGATGTGCCGCCGCTTGGGTCGCATCCGATCGATGTGGTACTTGAGGCTGGAAGCGAGCCCGGAGCCGCGACGTTGGGAGTTTGCGCCAGCGTCGCTGGTTGGTCCACTGAGGAGACGGTTCAGCTTCCAGTGCGCCCCGCGGCCGTCGTCGAGCGCGTGGCGGGCCGCGGCGTCCTGCGAGCGGGTGAGGCGGTGGAAGTGCCTCTTCCTCGAAACTTCATGGCGGGGACGACCACCGGCTCGCTGGCCCTTGGCGGCAGTCGCCAAAGCGAGCTCCTGCCCGCTTTGCGCTACAACCTGCGCTACCCCTACGGATGCCTGGAACAGATCATTTCAGCGGGCTTCCCGCTGCTGGCCATGCGCGACTTCATCACCGCATTTGGCGAGGACGAGCTGACGAGTGAGGGAGTGGCGCTGGGTGTGGCCGAAACGTGTGAGCGGCTGGCGGCATATCAAAAACTCGATGGTGGGCTCGCCATGTGGCCAGGGGGGCGCGAGTCGTGGCTGTGGGGGTCGCTCTACGCGGCGCACTTCATGCTCGAAGCGCGACGGGCTGGGGTGCTCGTGCCCGAGGACTCGCTCGAGGCACTCCTGAAATTCATCCGGCGTGAAGCGACCTTTGATCCCTCTGCTCGCCCCTTTGACGTCGAGAGAGCCCGCGAGTGCGCCTACGCAGCGTACGTCCTCGCTCTGGCGCAAAGGCCGTCGCGCGACCTCATGGAAGTGCTCTACGATCGCCGTGCGGAGTTGCCTGTGAGCGCGGCGGCGCTGCTGGCGGCAGCGTACTGGCAGCTCGGCATGCCCAAGCCTGCCCGCGTCTTGCTTGATCTAGCGCCCGATGAAATTACCGAGCGTGAGCAGGGACGGACGCTGGCATCGCCCGCGCGCGAAGGAGCTGTCCTGCTTTCAACGTTCGTTGACGTGGATCCGCAGGGGGCGCGCACGCGCGCCCTGGCGGAGCGGCTTTATGATCGGCTTGCCCAAAGAGGGCATTGGGGGACGACGCAGGACAATGCCTTTGCCCTGTGGGCCTTGGCGCGTTACGAGCGGGCGCAAAAGGGCCAGCCAACCGGTCAGCTCGCAGTGCTCGTCAACGGTCGTTCTTACACTGTTTCCCCGGAGCGGGGCGTCGTCATTCCTATCACGAATCTTGATGAGCCGCTCAAGCTTCGAGCTGTGGCGCCTGCAACAGGTCCTTCGGCGCAGGCTCCTCCGATCTACTATTCGTGGGTTGTAGAAGGGGTGCCCCTGACCACTGTGAGTGCCGTCGCCAACCGCGGGCTCAAGGTCAGCCGGAGCTTCAGCGCGCCAGGAAAGAAGCCGCTCGGCCTAGAGCTTCGGCAGGGCGAGCCCGTTCTCGTCACGCTCGACATTGAAGCAGAGCGGGCGTTGCAGAATGTCGTCGTCGTGGATCTCCTGCCCGCCGGGCTTGAGGTGGAGAACCCAAAGTTGGCCACATCCGAGCAGTTTGCTGAGATGGGGAATGATGAGGAAAACGGCCATCATGAGTCGCTTCCCAATGTGCGCGTGGATCTGCGCGATGACCGGGTCATCTTCTTCCTCCCCGATCTTCCCGCGGGAGGGCAGCAGTTGCGCTATGCGGCGCGGGCGGTGAGCGCAGGCCGATTCGTGCTTGGGCCGGTCAGCGCTGAATGCATGTACGACCCGGATGTGTTCGGGCGCAGCGAAGTTGGCGTGATTCGGGTCACCCCGCGCTCGAAACCCTGAGCCGGAATTTTTGTGTTGACGCAGAGAACGATTTGCGAACGTTCTGAATGTCTTTTTTGCGAGAGAAAAGTTAGCCAATTTAGCCTAAGGCGTGAAAAATTCAGGATGGAGTGAGTGACATGGACCAACGGGCCATCTATGCGGCGGCGGAACGCGATCGCGAAGCCGTTGCCTGCTTTCTTCAAGATCTCATCCGCATCAAAAGCTTGAGCACCGAAGAGAAGAATGTTGTGGAGCGCATCGCGGCCGAGATGCGCAAAGTCGGATTTGATGAAGTGCGTATTGACGGTCTCGGCAATGTGATTGGGCGCATTGGTTCAGGACCTCGCGTGGTGGCGATGGATGCTCACATCGACACCGTGGACGTGGGAAATCCCGAGCTTTGGGAGATCGATCCCTTTGCAGCGATCCGCAAGGACGATATCATTTGGGGGCGTGGGGCATGCGATATGAAAGGCGCCATGGCCTCGCTTGTTTATGGTGGTAAAATTGTTAAAGACTTAGGACTAGCCAAAAACCTCACCCTCTATGTGACGGGAACCGTCATGGAAGAGGATTGCGATGGCCTGTGCTGGCAGTATATTCTGCGCGAAAAGGTCATCGATCCTTGGCCGGAGTGCGTCGTTATTGCCGAGCCCACGAACATGAACATTTACCGTGGGCACCGCGGCCGCATGGAGATTGAAATTCGCGTTAGCGGCCTTTCGGCTCACGGCAGTGCCCCCGAGCGCGGCATCAATGCCGTCTACAAGATGGCCCCTATCATTCTCGACATTGAAAAGCTCAACGAACGGTTGCGCCACGACGACTTTCTTGGCAAGGGGACAGTCACCATTTCCGAGATTCGCTCGACGAGCCCCTCGCTCTGCGCAGTTGCCGATTCGTGCACGATCCACCTCGACCGGCGTCTCACGAAGGGCGAAACCCTCGAAAGCGCCGTCGCCGAGCTGGAAGAGCTGCCCAGTGTGAAAGCCGCGAACGCAAAAGTCGTTGTGCTCGATTACTCCCGCCCGGCCTACACGGGACTCGTCTACCCGACAAAGAAGTATTATCCGACGTGGGTGCTTGAAGAGAATCACCCCGCCCTGCAGACGGCTGTTGCGGCGTATGAAGCGGTGCTTGGCACGAGGCCCAAAGTTGACAAGTGGACGTTCTCAACCAACGGCGTTGCCACCATGGGCATGTTCGGCATCCCGAGCTTTGGCCTTGGGCCGGGCAATGAGGAGTTTGCGCATTCACCCAAGGAGCATATTCCTGTGGATCATCTCTGGAAGGCGGCAGCATTTTATGCCGCATTTGCCGAGATGTACTCGACGCGGTGAGCCAGTTCGGCGGCTTAGGGGGCGCGTGGTTGAGCGCCCTGCTAGTAAACCGTTACAAAGATGAAGTGATGATAAATAAACAATTTACGAAGGAGGCAAGCCATGTTCTTTGATGAAAAGGTCGTCGCAGGATTGCGTGGCCGTGACTACATTGAGACCAATGACTGGACCGATGAGGAATTGGAGGTGGCGCTCGAGCTCGCCGCCGATCTGAAGTACAAGTTCCGCAACGGTATTCCCCACCGGTATCTGCCGGATAAGACCATTTTCCTGCTCTTCTTCGACAAGTCCACGCGCACGCGTAACTCCTTCGAAGCCGGCGCGACTCAGCTTGGGGCGCATGCGCACTTCATCGATGCGGAGACTTCACAGTTGGCCCATGGCGAATCACCCAAGGATATGGGCATCATTCTCTCCAGCTATGGCCATGCCATTGCCATTCGCCACGATCTCGTGCCGGGTGAGGGCAACAAGCTGATGCGCGAAGTGGCCAAATACGCCGACGTGCCCGTGCTCAACATGCAGTGCGACGTCGATCACCCGTTCCAGACGCTGGCTGATCTCATGACCATTCGCGAGCGGTTCGGACGCAATCTTCGCGGATTGAAAATCGCCGTCAGCTGGGCCTACGCCCCTAGCTACGCCAAGCCGATGAGCGTGCCGCAAGGCCTCATCATGCTCATGACGCGCTTCGGCCTCGACGTGACTCTTGCTCATCCGCCCGAATGGAAACTCATGCCCCACACGATCGAGATCGCGAAGAAGAATGCCGAGCGCAACGGCACAAAGTTCGAGATCGTCGACGACATGGATGCGGCATTCGAACAGGCCGACATCGTCTATCCCAAGAGCTGGGGCATCGAGGAACTCTTCCACAAACCTGAGGAAGCGCTCAAGCTCGCGGCCAACTACAAGCACTGGATCTGCGACGAGCGGCGCATGAAGCTCGCCAAGCCGCATGCCGTCTACATGCACTGCCTGCCGGCCGATCGTGGTAATGAGGTGACCGATGAGGTCATCGACGGGCCGCAATCGATCGTCTATCAGGAGGCTGAGAACCGCCTCCATACGTGCAAGTCGGTCATGACGCTCACCATGAGCTGAGGCAGGCGCCCACGAAAAGATTCTTGCCTCGCGAGCGCGACGTCCGTACGACAGCGGACGTCGCGCCTGACTTTGATGCGTAGGCAAATGAGATGACAATTTTTGAGCAAGAAAAGGCTGGCGGCATGACTCATTCATCTCATCACACCCTCGAGCGTGGCCATGCCCTTTACCCGGGAACGTTCGATGTTCTGACGTTGGGCCATCTCGATATCATCCGACGCGCCTCCACGATTTTTCGGCGCCTGACGGTGGCGGTGGCGCAAAACCCGGGCAAGGCGGCGCCGCTCTTTACAGTGGACGAACGCGTGGCCATGCTGCGCGAGGCGGTGCATGATCTTGCCAACGTGGATGTGGCGAGCTTCGAGGGGCTGACGGTGGAATTTGCGCGCAAAATTGGCGCCAAGGTCATCGTGCGCGGCCTGCGGGCCGTCAGCGACTTCGAATTCGAGCTCCAGATGGCCATGATGAATGAAAGCCTCAATCCCGAGATTTGCACGGTCTTCATGGCGCCAGCTCCTGCCTACTCTTTCCTGAGTTCCTCACTCGTGAAGGAGATTGCGCGCTTTGGCGGAGATGTGGCGGATTATGTTCCCGCGCATGTGGCCGAAAAACTTGTCAAACGACTCAAGGAGAACGATGTGCGATGAACATTGTCGAGCGTTGGGCAGAGCAAGCCCGGGCATTGAACAAAACGATTGTTCTGCCGGAGGGCGATGAGCCTCGCATGATTGTGGCAGCGCGCAAGGTCACCGATGAAAAAATCGCGCGCGTGATCCTGCTCGGCGAGACGGACAAAATTGCCGCGATCGCGCGCGACCACAACGTCGGCCTCGAAGGCATCGAAATTCTCGATCCACTCAAGCATCCTGATTTTGATCGCTTCTGCGAGCGCTATGCAGAGAATCGGTCGCGCGAATCGGGCAAGGAGCTCAGTCCGGCCGCCGCGCGTCGTATGCTAACAAATCCACTATTTTTCGGAGCGATGATGGTGCGCGAGGGGGTAGCGGATGGCGTTGTCGCAGGAGCGGTCAATACAACTGCCAACGTCGTCCGCGCGGCTCTGGGCGCCATCGGTATGCGTGAAGGGGCACGCTTCGTGTCATCCGCATTTGTGATGGTGTGTCCGGATCCGCGCTTTGGCGAGAACGGAGCTCTCGTGTTTGCTGATGCCGCTGTCATTCCCAACCCCACACCCGAGCAACTGGCGTCGATCGCCGTGGAAAGCGCCGCCACGTTCCGCACGCTCGTCGGGGGCGAGCCGCGCGTTGCCATGCTGAGCTTCTCCACCTACGGAAGTGCGCAGCATCCGCGCGTCGATAAAGTGCGTGAAGCTCTTGCGCTGGTTCGCCAGCAGGCTCCGGACCTCGAGGTTGATGGCGAGCTCCAAGCGGACGCAGCCTTGGTCGAGGAGATTGGCAAACGCAAAGCGCCCGCGAGCCGCATTGCCGGGCGTGCCAATGTACTCATTTTCCCCGATCTCAACGCAGGAAATATCAGCTATAAACTTGTTGAAAGATTAGCGCGTGCCCAGGCGCTGGGGCCATTTCTTCAGGGCTTGCGCATGCCCATGAACGATCTCTCGCGCGGCTGCTCGGCGGAGGATATCGTGCGCGTTGTGAGCGTGACTTGCCTCCAGAGTGCGGCTGGCGCGCGGGGGTGAAAAAAAATTTGAATGGTGTTGAATAGGGACTTTGGCACTTGGGTAATATCGCAACGCCTGGCCGACGAGCCGAGTGACATTTCGCGAAAAAATGCGGATTGTGAAAATAAGGTGAAAGGCCGGGTGTAAGAAAAAGGCGCGGCACGAAATAGAAACC
>FWWM01016283.1_pt1 | contig 11114 bp, 11 predicted proteins | sample 2228351 | NCBI WGS metagenome assembly FWWM01 (sample SAMEA103939774, study PRJEB20133) | metagenome
GAGCAACGAAAATCGTTGCCGTCAGGCCGAAAAACTGCGGAAATCATAGCACCCGGAAAATTCGCCAGACTCCAGATGTAAAATTACGTCTTATGCGTTCCGCAGGTATGGATCTCTTATCCGTTGCTGCCAACACTCTCTGGATTCTGGGCCTGGCCCTCCTGCTGGCGACCCTCAGTTGGGCCCGCTGGGTAGCGCATACAGAGCATCTTCGCTGGGGGGAAGTCATCCGCCGCCCCGGCGTTCGGAGGGCGCTGGGAACCGGGCTGGCCCTTTTCTGCGCCGGGCTGGCCGCGACGGAGGACCGCCCGGGAGTCCGGGTCCTGTGGGGAGCGCTGGCCCTCCTCTGGATGGTGCAGGGATGGTGGCCGACGAGGGAACAACGTTGAGCAAAGATTCTGATCGGGCCATGCGGCCGCGCCGTTTCGGCCTGGATGTTTTCCCTGCTACGTGGCGCAGCCCGCTATGGCGCTGGGTGGTCGGCATCGGCATCGCGATTCTCTCCATCGGATTGCTGGCACGAGAGGTCGCCTGGCCCGATGTGGCCCGCGCCCTGGCCGCTGCGGATTACCGCTGGGCGCTGCTGGGAATGGTCGCCATTGCTGGCACCTTCTTCACCCGCACCCGCCGCTGGCAGGCCCTCCTCTGGCACACCCGCGTCCCCACCCGCCCGGCGATGACCGCCCTCCTGGTGGGCCAGGTGGTGAATCTCATCCTCCCGATGCGCAGCGGCGACGTGGTGCGGGCGGTGTGGATCGCGCCGGAAAGGGATACGGGCGCTCCCGAAGCCCTTGGCAGCATCGCGGTGGAGAAAGTGTGGGACCTGCTGGCCCTGCTGGCCTGTGGGCTGATCCTGCTGGTCTGGGTTCCTCTGCCGGATTGGTTCGCCCGCTCGGCCGAGGGGACCGCGCTGGCCCTGCTGGTGGGCGTCGGAGCGCTGTGGGCCGGCCTCCACTGGCAGGAGACGCTCTTTGATTGGGCGGGCCGCCTCCTGGCCCGGCTCCCAGCCGGATGGGACCGGGCGCTCCTCCCCCGCCTGCGCCGCCTGGCCAACGGCCTGGAGGGGCTCCGCCGCCCGCGCGTCTCCGGCCGGGCGCTCTTCTGGACGGCGCTGACCTGGGGATTGGGCGCGCTGGCCAACTGGGCCGTTCTGGCGGCCTTCGGCATCCCCTCCGTGGTCGCCGCCCTGTTCCTCCTCGCCGCCTTGATGGCCGGGGGGACGGTCCCCACCCCGGGGCGGCTGGGACTGTTTGAGGGCATCTGTGTCCTCTCCCTGGGACTTTTCAACGTCCCTCAAGACATCGCCCTGGCGGCCGGGCTGGTGCTCCATGGCGTGGTAATGGGCCCACCGCTGGTCGCTGCGGCCATCCTGGCCCTCTGGTCGGCCCGCCGGAAAGGTACATCATGAACGACCCTCAGTACTCTGTGATTATCCCCGCCTACCAGGCCGAAGCGACCATCGGAGACTGTGTGCGCGCACTGAACCATCAAACCGTCCCCAGGAACCGCTACGAAATCATTGTGATAGACGACGGCTCCACGGACCAGACGGCCGAGGTAGCCCGCCAGGCTGGCGCCGATAAGGTGCTGACCATCCCTCACGGCGGCCCCTCAGCCGCTCGCAACGCCGGGGTAGAAGTGGCCCGGGGGGAGATTGTCCTCTTCACCGATGCCGACTGTGAGCCGTTCCCGGACTGGATAGAACGGATGACCGCTCCGTTTGTGGACCCCCAGGTCGCGGGCGTCAAGGGGGTCTACCGCACCCGTCAGCAAGGCCCGATCGCGCGCCTGGTGCAGATGGAATACGAATTCCGCTACGAACGCATGGCCCGCCTGCCGGCCATTGATTTCATAGATACCTACGCGGCGGCGTACCGGCGGGACGTCTTTCTCCGCGAGGGCGGATTCCCTGTAGAGGTTCCGGTCCCTTCGGTGGAAGATATAGATTTCTCCTTCCGCCTGGCACAGGCTGGATATCGGCTGGTTTTTGTCCCCGACGCGCGGGTCTGGCACACCCACCCTTCTACCCTGAAGGCCTACCTAGCCCGCAAGGCCCGCTACGGCTTCTGGCGAGGGCTGATTTACCTCCGTTATCCGGAAAAGCGGAAAGGGGATACCCATACCGATCCTGCTCTGAAGAAGCAACTTGCTTTGCTCTTGCTGATGCTCCTTTCCGCCGGTGGGGGGATCCTCTGGCATCCGTTATGGGTGACGACTGGCGGTACGTTTCTGGCCTTTCTTCTCACCACTCTGCCCTTCGTCCGCTGGGCCTGGCCCCGGGATCGGGTGGTTGCCTGGACATGGCCGGGGGTGACCTTGTTGCGGGGGCTGGTTCAGGGCGCCGGTCTGGCCCTCGGACTCCTGTACCATCGCTGGGCACACTGGATTGCCCAACCACGCTTAGGATGGACACAAGAGAATCCTTTGGATTCCCGACCATAATTCTCTCTACAGATTCCGCTATCTGCAATTCGCAATTTGTTTCTCGCTATAACGATTTCTGGCGCTACCTGACCGGACGCCAGCATATCCTCTGGAAAAAGGTTCGGTGATGGAGCATTGGCGGGCGATTTCTGAAGAAATGAAATGGCAAGAAGAACGGGCCGAAAGACGCAGCTTCTGGAACCGGTTATTGTATGACTCTCCAGCGTTTGACGCTCTCGTAGAATCGCAAATCTCTTATTTTGAATCCGAACCGGGCTGCTGGGTGTTGGACCTCGGATGCGGCGAAGGGAGACATCTGACAGATATTGCCAAACGTGGCGCCCGTGTCGTAGGGGTGGATATTTCCCCGGCGCGGCTTTCTATGGCAAAAAAGCGCGTTAAGGGAGCAGGTGCGGATTCCGTCTCACTGGTCCAGGCAGACGCGCTGGCTCTACCCTTTGCTTCTGCCACCTTTCCTGCCATTTTCGGCAAGGCGATTTTGCACCATCTGGACGACCGGAATAGAGCAGCGGTTGAAATCCTCCGCGTGCTTCGGCCGGGCGGACGCATCGCGTTTGCGGAGCCGATGTCCGCTCATCCGATCTTCTGGCTGGCGCGCCGTCTTACCCCCGGTCTGCGTCATGCGCGCGAGAAGCCTTTTCGGATGGGCGATTTTCAAAGATTTGTCTCACCTTTCCATAGTACGCAAATTGAAACGTGGTTTTTGCTCACACCACTGGCTTACCTGTTCAGGCTTTCGCCCGGTCTGGAGACGCTCTTCCGGAAGGTTCATACAATCCTCTGCCGTTTGGATGCCTGGTTGTTTCGTAGAATCTCCTTTTTGCGGATGTGGGCCTGGTACGGAGTAGTCAAGGCACAAAAACCCTCCCACGATGAGAGGCAATGATATCCGGAGCGAACGGACCGTTTCTACCCGTTATTTGCCACAAGTAATTGACCTGCTCTTCATTTTCCCCTGCGCGCTATCACTCTACCTGCTCACCCTCCCTCCCACCCTCACCTGGGCCCACTACGGTGCCGACGGGGGGGACCTGGCGACTGCTGTTGCGCTGGGGCGTCTCCCGCATCCCCCCGGGTTCCCCACCTACCTCCTCCTGGGCCGCCTGTTCCTGCACCTCCCCTGGGGCGACCCCGCCTGGCGGCTCAACCTCCTCTCCGCCCTCTCCGCCGCCACCGCCGCCCTCTTTACAACCTGCAATTTGCAATCTGCAATCTGCAATCCGCAATCTGCAATCCGCAATTTGCAATCTGCAATCTGCAATCCGCAATCCGCAATCCGCAATCTGCAATCCGCAATCCGCAATCCGCAATCCGCAATTTGCAATCTGCCATCTGCAATCTGCTTCACCCTCGCCCCCCTCTTCTGGTCCCAGGCCCTCATCACCGAAGTCTATGCCCCGGCGGCCCTTTTCTCCGCCGCGGTGCTGCTCCTGAGCCTGCGCCGCGCCCCGGCCGGACTGCTGGGGGCGGTCTGGGGGCTGGGCCTGGGCATCCACCCAACCCTCCTGTTCCTGGCGCCGCTGATCCTCACCGCAACCATCGGGGAGGGGAAAACCACCAAGGACACGAAGGAACTCACAAAGGGCACAAAGGAACATAAAAAAACCTTCGTGTCCTTCGTGTCACCCTTTGTGTCCTTTGTGGTAATAAAAAAAGAGGGCGTTGTGGTCATTGTCGCCCTCCTGGTCGCCGGGCTTCTCTACGGCCCCGTCCTGCTGGCCTACCGGGCCGTCCCCTCCCCCTGGGCCGACCTGAACTCTCCGGCCGACTGGTGGGCCTACGTCAGCGGGCGGATGTACCACCGCTACCTCTTCGCTCTCCCCGTGCCGTTCTGGCCCCGGCGGCTGCTGGCTTATTTTGGGCTCCTGGCCCGCCAGTTCACCCCCGTGGGGGCGCTCCTGGCCTTTTGGGGATGGCGCCGTCTCTGGCGGGAGCGCCGCTCCCTGGCCCTCTCCACCGCCCTGACCTTCGGCCTTTTCAGTCTCTACGCGATCGGGTATAATACGGCCGATTCACTGGTCTACCTGGTCCCGGCTCTGCCGATTGCTGCCCTCTGGCTGGGGGCAGGACTGCAGAGGGCTGCCGAATGGCTGGAGCAACGCCGCCGGTGGGCCGGGTTGTTGCTCCTGTTGCTCCCCCTGGCCCAGGCCGTCTGGGGCTGGGGGGCGATGGACCGGAGCGGGGACGATTCCGCCGTCCGCTGGGCGCGGGAAACCCTGCGCGCCGCGCCTGCCAGTGCCGTGTTGGTCACTTCTCAGGACGCCGCCACCTTCACCCTCTGGTACGTCCGCGACGTCCTGGGCGAGCGTCCCGACGTGCTCATCCTGGATCAGGACCTGTGGGGGCACGAGCCGTACCGCCGAATGATCGCCCGCGAGATCGGGGTTCCCCCCGACCGGTTATCCTGGCCTGCGGACCGCCCGATCTGGAAAGTGACCGCGCCCACTGTCGACTAACGACTACCGACTACCGACTACCGACTGCCGACTACCGACTATGAACCGGCATCAACGCGTCGCCATCATTCTCCTGGCCCTGGGAGCAATACTGCTCCTTCTCTGGGGTGTTCGGGTCGCCCAGGCTGGCCTTTCCCTGCGCCGCCATCTGGCCGAAGCAGAGGGACTGGCCCGATCCCCGGAGACGGTGGACCCTCAGGCGGCCTGTGGGCTGGTGCGCGCTTTGCGCCGGGATGTGGAGACGGTGCGCCGGGAAGCGGGCGCACTGGTCTCCCTGGCGCCGGCCCTGGGCGGACTTCCCCGCGTGGGCGGCGACCTGCGCGCTGCCCCCCATCTCCTGGCGATGGCCGACGGCCTCACCGAGGCCGGCACCATCGGATGCGACCTGCTGGGCCCGGTCCTTACCTCCGGCGAGAAGCCTTCTCTGGAAGAGGCTATTCGTCTGGTAGCAGAGAAACGGCCCGACATCGCGCGGGCACAGGCGGCCGTCGCACGGGCAGAAGTGGCCTGGAGGCAGGTGGACCCTTCCCGCCTTTCCCCCCGCCTGGCCCGTAGAGCGGCCCTGGTGGGGCAAATGCTTCCCCTATTGCGGAGCGGGCTGGACATCGCTGCAGCCGCGCCAGACCTGCTGGGGATGGACGGGCCGCGCGTCTACCTCATCATCGCGCAGAACGAGGACGAACGCCGCCCCACGGGGGGCTACATCACCGGCGTGGGAGAAGTGTGGGTGGAGAACGGCCAGATCGTGACGATGACTTTCCGCGATAGTTACGCCGTAGACGACTTCTCCCAGCCCTACCCCGACCCGCCGGAGCCGTTCCGGCGCTACATGGGCATAGACCTCTGGGTCTTCCGCGATAGCAACTGGTCGCCCGATTTCCCCACCGCCGCCTGGCAAGCGCTCGCCCTTTACCGGCCAGGGTACAATCTCTCCGTGGACGGCGTGATCGCCGTGGACCAGTACGCGCTCCGGGAACTGGTCGCCGCCGTTGGCCCGCTGACGGTGGAGGGCGTCCCGACGCCGATTACCGCCGATAGTCTCATCCCCTACATCCGTCAGGCCTGGGCACCGGACGACGGCAACCTGACCGGGGAATGGTGGCGGGAGCGCAAGTCCTTTATGAGGCCGCTGGCCGAAGCGCTCTGGACGCGCCTTCGGGCGGGAGATGTGGATGGACTCCGGCTGGCGAAGACGGTGCTCCGTCTGCTGGACGAGAAACACCTGCTCCTCTATGTGCCCCATCCGTCCGTCGCCCCTCTCCTGGCCGAACAGGGCTGGGATGGCGCCCTGCGCCCCGGCGAGGGCGACTTGCTGATGGTCGTGGACGCCAACGTGGGCTACAACAAGGCCAGTGCGAAGGTCCTGCAGTCCATCACCTACGAAGTGGACCTGCGCCGCCATCCCCCGCAGGCCACGCTGACCCTGGTCTACACCCACACGGCGACCGGCCAGTACCCCTGCATTCCGGAATTTCGCTACGACCCGGTCTACGAGCAGATGATGGACCGCTGCTACTGGGACTACCTGCGCGTCTACATCCCGCAGGGCAGCCGCCTGCTGGACTTTACCCGTATCCCGATACCGGGGGAAGCCCTCTGGTCGGGAGAGGACGAATCGGGCGAGGTGACCGTTCGCCCGGCCGAAGAGGGCCCGTTCCTTTCCCTGGAGACGATGCTTCTCCTGCCGCCCGGCGCCGTCCAGACCCGCTCCTTCACCTGGGAACTGCCGGATGGGGTAGTCTCCTGGGACGGGGATGAGGGCACCTACACCCTGCGAGTCCAGAAACAATCCGGGACGGTGGGGCATCCGTTGACCGTCCGCGTCCATCTGGATGAAAAACTCCTGCTCCTGGGAACCGACCCACCTCCCACCGCTACCGACGGGTCTACCCTGATCTTCCAGACCCGGCTGGACCGGGATCGGACGCTGACCGTTCGTTTCAGGAGGGGATGATGAGAAGAGCCATTTGGTGTATCGTGATCGTTCTGCTTCTGGTTGGGCTGATCGCGGGGCAGAACCTCTGGGCGGCGCCGGGCCAATCCCCGCACCGCCAGACGGTGCCGACGCGGACCCCGACCCCGGGGCCGACGGAGCCGCCGCCACCGGCGACGGAACAGCCCCCGCCGCCAGCGTCTCCCACCAACACGCCGCTGCCGCCATCGCCCACGGCGACGCCCCGGCCGTTGCAACCCTCGCCGACGGCGGAAAGTACCCCTGAGGTGACGGCGACGCCCTCGCCATCGCCCGTTCCTTCCCCCACGCCCGTCCCGCCCACGCCGACGGCGACACCGCCGCGGCCGTCCCCCACGGCAACGGTCACCCCTGCCCCGCCTCCGGCGACGGCGATGCCTGCGGAACCGGCCGTCCCTTCCGGCGGCCTCTCCCCCTTCCTGATCGCGGGCGCGGGACTGATCGCCCTGGGCCTGATCCTGCTCCTGGTCTTCGGGAGGCGCCGTGCGGGGTAGATGGGCAGCCGGGGTGGGACTGCTGTTGATCGCCGTGGGGGTTATGCTGGTAATCGTCGGCTGGCTGCGCACTTCTGCCGCCGTTCCTTCTCCTCCGGCAACCCCCGTCCCGCCGACGCCGGAGCCGCTGGTGCCCACCCGTACCCCCACGCCCCCGGCGGGGTGGGCCTCTGCCTCGCCGGTAGCGGAGGCGGGCTCCCCTGCTCCTGCAGGTCCCGTTCCCCAGAACACAGCCTCTCCCTCCGCCACCTGTCCTCCGGCCGTTTCCACGTCCACTCCATCCGCTAATATCACGCCCGGCCCTGCGCCTGCTACCGGCGGCCTTCTCTTTCGGGGTCTCCCCCGCTGGGGCGTCGGGGTTGCCGGAGGGCCGATTTCGCGGTACAATATCCAACCACTGCGGTTGGGCTGGTACCTGGACTGGCGGGCCCGTCCGGAACCGCCCCGGCCGGGGGGCATAGAATATGTCCAGATGGTGCGGCTGAAAGGCGGCAAGCTCCAACCCGACGCACAGACCATCGCCGCCATCGCACAAGCCAATCCTGGATCGCTGTGGCTGGTGAGCAACGAACCGGATGTGAAGTGGCAGGACAACGTGGAACCGGCCGTCTACGCCCGGCTGTACCACGAGGCGTACACGTCCATCAAAGCGGCTGATCCATCGGCGGTAGTGGCGGCTGGGGGCATTAGCCAGCCCACGCCCCTGCGGCTGTGCTATCTGGATGCGGTGCTGGCGGCCTACCGGGAACAGTTCGGCGTGGAGATGCCGGCCGACGCCTGGCACGTGCACAACTTCATCCTGCGGGAGGAGCGGGGCTCGTGGGGTGTGGACATCCCCCTCGGCCCGCCCGACGACCGCGGGATGCTCTACGAAATTGACGACTGCGACAACCTGGAGATTTTCCGGCGGCAGGTCTGGGACTTTCGCCGCTGGATGGCGGCGCATGGCTTTCAGGACCGCCCGCTGATCGTCTCAGAGTACGGCATCCCGATGCCGGAGGACTACGGCTTCCCGCCGGAGCGGGTGATCCGGTTCCTGCAGGGCACCTTTGAGTTCTTCCTGACCGCCGCCGACCCATCCCTGGGCTATCCGGCAGATGGCTACCGGCTGGTGCAACGCTGGTGCTGGTATAGTCTGGACGCCCCGGACGCCTCTTACCCCCAGGGCCGCCTTTTCAACCCGCAGACCGGTGCGATGACGGAGGTGGGGGAGGGGTGGGAGGAGATGGTGGCCCTATTTTATCGGTAATGGAGGGTGATGATGACCCGGAACCGCATTCTCTGGCTGGCAGTACTGAGCGCCCTGGTTTTTGTCCTGCTGGTACTGGCGTTACAGGCCCCGGGATGGGCTGTGCCTTCTCAGTCTTATGAACGCCAGACCGTTCCGACGCAAACACCTGTACCAACGCTGGTGCCACGGGCTTATCTCCCCCTGGTAGTAAGGAATTTCGTGAGTTCTGTGCCATAAGGACAGAGCAGAATGCGTGCTGAGCGTCGCATATGCGAGGGGAAGCGGGATGCTGCCTCGCTTTTGTGGTTTCAAGGAGGTGTCGTGCGCCGGAATTGGCTTCTATTGCTGATGCTGTTTGGTGGTCTGGCTTCTGCTTTGCTGTTTGCGCTGATGCTGCAGAGCCCGGGTTGGGCTGCGCCTTTGCATTCTATCGGGTATCGGGTTGACCTCGCACAGACACCGGTACCATCTGCGTATCCTGCTCATCTGCCCGAGGCATATGAACAGAATACGTCAGGTGGATCTCCCAATTGCCGCTACGGCGTAGCAGCACGGGGGTCCCAGCAACTCGCCTGGCTGCCAGCGCTGGGTGTAGGCTGGTACCTGGATTTTGAGGCCCACTCGCCGAACGGGCCGGAGGGCATTGAGTTTGTTCAGGTTATCCGCATCAAGCAAAACAAAGACGGCTGCACCTACCTCCCCGGCTACACGGTTTCACCACCCTTGACCGAAAGCGGCCTGGAGAATCTGGTGCACGCCCATCCCGGCGCTTTGTGGCTGGTGGGGAATGAGCCGGATCGGGGACCAAATCCGGGTCAGTGCACAGGAGGACAGGACGACACCTACCCGGAGGTGTATGCGGAGGCATATCACGAGGTGTATGAATTTATCAAGCGGCGCGATCCGACAGCACAGGTAGGGGTAGCAGGGTTGGTAGAGGTCACGCCTGGACGAATTCAATACCTGGATAAAATGTGGCAGGCCTACTTGCAAGAGTTTGGCACCCCTATGCCTGTGGATGTCTGGAATATGCATCTTTATATTCTCCCGGAAGTTGAATGGGACGGTCGGCCCAACGGGATCGCGAATGTTGCCCTGGGAACCGATCCGGCCCTTGGTATCCGAAACGGATGTTGTGATCCCAACCGATGCCACGATCCCCGAGATAACATCTACTGCTATGCGGAACATGATAATCTGACTATCTTCGCAGACCAGGTTGTGCGAATGCGAACCTGGATGAAGGAACACGGGCAACAGAACAAACCCCTGATTCTGTCAGAATATTCGTTGCTCTATCCCTTTGAAGATTATGATGATCCGATCAATCCAACCCACTGTTATTTGCAGGATGAGTTTGGGAAATGCTTTACGGCCGCGCGTGTTAGTAACTTTATGACCCGGACGTTTAGCTATCTGGAAACGGCGGTGGATCCCGGCCTGGGTTACCCTCCGGATAATTATCGTCTGGTGCAACAGTGGCTCTGGTTTAGCCTGTACTATGAGGGGGCAGGAAGAGCGAGCAATTTGCTGAGCAGCACTCTCACATCTCTCACGCTAGTGGGCTGGACCTTCTCCAACACCGTGAATAATATTGCTACATTTGCAAATTTGCTTCCCGCTGAAGCCGTGCATCCGGTAGCCTTTACCCCGGCACCCAGCAGCACGGTCAGCGTAACGGTGCAGGTTAAAGTGTTCAACAACGGCAATACGTATGCGACCGGCCCGATTACGGTCACCTTTTACGCGGACCGTGACCTTACGCAGATAATTGGTTCATACGTATTTACGGGCACCCTGGGAGGATGCGCGCGTCGCCATTTCGTAGCCCCGGTCGTTTGGGAGAACCTCTCCGAAGGAAGTCACCGCTATTGGGTCAAGGTGGAGGGTGACCTTTATACGACGGACAATGTCACAGAAGGGGTAGTGTTGGTAAATCCTTACCAGGTTTTTTTGCCCATTATCTGGCGACAGAGATGAGGCAATCTCAGGGCGGCTTGTTTGGCAAATAGATCCCTATGCAAAGCTCCGTGTTGCAAAACAGGGGGTATACGCGCCACATTTTGCTGCTACAATGGGTATCATCCTCAATGATTGTCTTTCCACCGGAGGAGTACAAAATTGCCCGCTTCGCTCTGGATGGAAAATTCCTGGTTCAAGAAATCGGCCATTTCGGTAGGAGCATTCAGCATATCCCGAAAAACGACGACGTAGCGCACATTTGCTTCCTGAACTCTTTCGCGCAGCCGGCTAGCATCGGTGAAGTAAACACCCCACAACTGGATGAATTTACGCCCGGCAAAAAAGCCGACGTCTTTTGGACAAAGCACGACTTGGTGAGGATCAGTAGCAGCCCGCAGGGCTTGTCCTATAGTTTGAACGCCTTGTTGCCCTTTGTCGTACAGGGTTCCCCCAGGATATGTAGCCCAGTACAATGAACTCCGCATTCCGACCAGCAAAATCAGCGCTGTTACAGCGAGGATGACTTTTCTGGCCACTGAAGAAGTAGAGGCAAT
>FWWM01016299.1_pt1 | contig 11107 bp, 6 predicted proteins | sample 2228351 | NCBI WGS metagenome assembly FWWM01 (sample SAMEA103939774, study PRJEB20133) | metagenome
GGCGGGCCCCCCGAAGCGGGCCTCCACCATCTCCCGCTGGAGGGGGTGGAGGAAAAACCGCCAGGCCTCCCAGGGGCCCCCTAGGGCTTGGCGCACCTCCGGGAGGCTTTGGAGCAGGTGGAACTGCCGCTGAACCAGGGGGTGGGAAAGGAGCTCCTCCGCGCTCTGGACCTGGATCCTCGGGGGTGGGGGCACGGGCTTCCCCTCCAGGAGGCTCCAGATCCGCTCTCGAACCGTCTCAGGGAGGCCCTTCATAAGCTCCAAAATCCCGTCCTCTGTGGCGTAGCGCAGGGGTTTAACGTAGTCCAGCGGCACCCCCAGGCTGAGAAGGTAGTCCTCGTCGTAGCGAGCCAGGGGGGCCTCCACCTCCACGGGCACCGGAACCTCCACCTCCACCGTGCGGATAATCTGGAGCTCGCCGGTTATGCGGTGGACCTCCAGCCGGTGCCGGTCCGCCCAGTCGTAGGCCTCGTCGTGGTGGCCGCAATAGGCCGCTATCCAGGCCTTGCCGTAGGGGTGGAGGATCACGCGCAGGTCCTGGTTGACGCGGATGGACCAGAACCCGCTGTGGAGCTTTTCTAAGCGGAGGCCAGGATGACGGGGATTCTGGGCAAAGGAAAAGAGGGCGTCCATCACCGCAACCTGCTCAGCGGGGGTGAGGCGTCCCCTAGCCTTTAAAAAGGTGTCTGCAAGGGATAAGGGCGTGGCTTCCGTCATAACTCCTCCTTCACGTACGCCCGAATGGCCTCCACAGGGGTGTCCGGGTGGACCTCGAGGCCGTACGCCCCAAGCCCCGGGGGCACCAGGCGCTTTTCCCCCCAACGGGCCAGGCTCTGCCCCACCACCTGCCCCCCCTCCATGAGGTCCTCCGGCCCCTCATGGGGAGGGGGGAGGCCGGCTTCCTTTAACGCCTGGAAAAGGCCTGCGTAGGGCTCGGGCACCAGGGGAAAGAGATCTTTCCACTCCAGCCGGGGGGGTGGGGCTTTGGACCTCTTGGGGAACTCGTTCGGGTTCAGGCGGTGGAGCTCCTCGTACACCCTTTCCCGGAGTTCCAGGGCGAACTCAAATAGCTCCTTCACCCGTTCCTCCGGCCAGGCCCGGTGGGGGTAGAGGAGCTTGAGCAGGGCGGAAAGCCACTTGCGCACCGCGCGGATGTCCCGCTGGGTGTACCCCGAGGGCAGGCTGACCTCCACGGAGAAGGCCAAGGGGCGGAGGCGGCGCAGGGCCGCGGCCAAGTAGTCCACCACCAGGGCCGGGCCCCGGTAGAGGAGGTCGGGGGTGATCTTGGGGAACTCGTGGCCGGGGAGAAGGCCGTGGATCCGGTCCAGAAAGGCCGTGTCCCCCCGGAGGCCATGGGGGAGGACCCGGGTCACGGGGGGCGTGGGGTCGTCGGCGTTGCCCAGGAAGACCAAGGAGGCCTCCGCCGCCAGGGTCTTGCCGCCCCGGCTGAACTGGCCGGACTCCATGTAGTCCTTGAGGATGGAGAGCACGGAGGGGTCCTCCCAGGCGGTGTGGGCGATCTCGTCAAAGATCACCACCTCGTAGGTGGGGATGAGGCCAGGCCGACGGGTAAGCTGATTATAAAAGAGAACCGCCGGGCTCACCTTCCCCCCCGAGACCACAAAGGCCTCCGCGGAGGTGTTCCGGAGAAGGTAGGTCTTCCCCGTCTGGCGGGGGCCCAGCTCCAGATAGTGCAGGTTGGGCTCCACCAGGGGGGCAAGCCGGGCCAGGTAGAGGAGCTTCTGCCGCGGGGTGAGGGCCTCGGGGTTGAGGCCCACGCTGCCCAGGAGGAAGTCCAGCCACTCCTCCTCCGCAAAGGCCTGCCGGCCCCTTTGGAAGGGCTCGAGGTCCTTGAGGTGGGCCTCAAAGGGGATGAACTGGCCCAGGCGCACCCTCCGGCTGGCGTGGTCGTAAAGGAGCTCCAGGGTGCCCCACATGCCGTAAAGGACCCCGGGGTGCTCCTCCGCCAGGCGGGGGCGGACCTCCAGGGGATGTTCCCCCAGGCTGGGGATCCGACCCCGGTAGGTGCCGGTCTCCAGGTTCACCTGCACCTCGAGGCGGTCGATGAGGATGAACCGCCCCGTACGCAGGAGCTGGTCCTTGATCCACTGCTCGTGACCCGGCCCCAGATAACGCTCCTCCAGGAGCTTGCGCACCGCATCCACGGCCTCCCGGGTTCCCCCCTTGCGGGCCAGGAGGTATTCCACCACGTACCGGGGAACGCGGTAGAACACCTCCTCTTGGATAAGGCCCTTGTCCAGGATGTGGCCGGGGAACGCGCGCTCGGCTTTTTCTAACAGGACCACTTCCCACCTCCCTCAAAGAAGCCCCAGCACCTCGTCCAGGAGGGGATTGGGGCGGAGATCGTCTTTCATAGGCGCTCTCTGGAAAAACCCTTCTGAAGGAACGGGCTCCTCCTCAGCCAAAGGCTCCGCCCCCTCCCGCCACAGGTCCTCGGGCACCAGGGGGTAGACCAGGCGCAGGAGGACCACCTCCCCCTCCCGCCAGGGCTCTTCCCCGTAAGGCTCCCCCCAGCGCATCCCCTGCGCCTCCCCGAGCACGTAGGCGTAGGCGCGGTGCTCCGGCCAGGTGCGCAGGGGCACCTGGGGGGTGGCCGCCTCCACCAGAAGGGCCCAGGCCTCGGGCGAGGGGTTCAGGAGGCCTGGGGGTGGGGTAAAGGCCAGAAGGCGCCTGGCCCCTTCCAAGAGCTCTTCCTCCAGAGCCTCCGGATCTTCCATAGACCACAGATAGTCCAGGATGCCTTCCTCCAAAAGGCGCTGGGCCTCCTGGCGGTAGGCGGAGCGGGGGGGCCTGGGCCCGGGAAGCTGGACCACTAAGGGGTTGGCGGGCCGGAAGGGGGCTTTGGGGGTGAACCTCTGGATGCGCTCCAGCCCCTCCTGGATCCGGGCCTCCTCCTCGGCCAGGGCCAGGAGGAGAGCCTTGAGGAAAACGTACTCCTGGCGGATCCGCCCGTACCGTTCCCGCTTGGCGGCGTAGGCGGCGTGGAGGTCGTGGGCCTCCCCAAGGGTGGCCCAGGCCTCGTCGCACAGGCGTTTTCGGAGGGAGGAACGGCTCGAGGGAACCGGTCGGGGGAAAAACCGCTCCCGAAGGCGCGCCCAGAACCCCTGGGGCTTGGGGGGCGGGGGGGTTTCCACCTGGGTCCTCCAGACTTCCCGTCCCTCCTCCAGCTCCTTTTCCAGTTCGGCCAGCTTCTTCTGAATGGCTCTTGCCTCCCCATCCCGCCCCAGGAGGGCCTCGAGATCCCCCTCCTCCAAGGCCGCCTCCAGCTCCGCGAAGAGGGCCTCGAGGGCTGCAAACTCCTCGGGGTCCACGGGCCGCCCCCGGTCCTTGCGGGCCTTTAGGCGTTTAAAGTGAATCCGCTGGCCCTTTAGCCCCAAGCCCTCGTCCAGCTCCTCCAAGAGCTGGTCCTGCTTGGCCCGAACCTCCACCTGGACCTCCCGAAGGGCCCTGAGGAGGGCCTCCAGGGCCTTGGGCCCCTGGGTGAGGGCCTCCTCCACGCAAGGGAAACGGACGGCGCTTTCCAGGGGCAAGAGGGCTTCGTCCAGCGCCGCCTGCTCCTCCTGGGCGCGCATGCGGAAGGCCTCCTCCCACTTAGGGCCCCGCCACTCCGGGTAGGTGAGGCAGTCCTCGCGTTCTGGCTTTGAAGGATATTGGGGCGGAGGGAGGGGCTTTGGGGCATCCGGCAGGCAAAAGGGAGGCGGCTCCCCCTGCCCGGCTTCCTTGATGGCCTCCCAAAGCCCCGGCACCAGCTCCTGCGCCTCGGGGTAGGCCCTCTCCATGCGCGCGAGGCCCAGGCCCATCCAGTCCCGCCCCCGGGCGGGCTGGAGGGGGGCCTGGGTGAGGAGGAGGGCCTCCACAAAGTGCTGGACCCAGGTCCGGAGGTGCTCCTCCCGGGGCAGGCGGGCCCCCCGTCGGTTCCAGAGGGCGAGGGGCCAGACCCGGCTGGGGAGGGGATGGTCTGGAAGGGGGGGAAAACGGGCCGCGGCCTGAAACTCCTCCGGAGTGCGCAGGAGGAGCACCAGGTGGAGCCGGGCCTCTATGCCCCGGCTCTCCCCACCCAGGAAGAAGCCTTCCAGGGCATCCAGGGTGGCCTCGAGGTCCTCCTCCAGGGGGCTGGCCAGGAGGACCACCGTGAGGGCAGGGTCCGGGGGAAACCCCCGCTTGCGCAGGGCGAGGAGGCGGGTTTGGTCCAGAAGCCGCCAAAGCCCTTCCCGCCAGGCCTGGGGCAGGGCCTTCTCCAGAGCCGGGGCGCGGGGGCCAAGCCGCTTCTCCCACACCGGGTAAAGGGGCTCCACCAGGGAACGGGCGCTGGGGAAGGGCAGGAGCAGGGTGGGGTGGACCATGGCCTAGAGGGAGGGGAAGAGGTCCTGGCCGCTACTCGGGTTAAACCGGGAAAGCTCCTCCACCAGGGCCTGGAGGGCCTCCTTTTCCCGGGCAAAGACCTCCCGGTCCTTCTCCGTCCAGGACTCCCCGTCCTGGAGGGCCTCGCGGGTTTGTAGGGCCTCCCGGGCCTTCTCCAGGTACTCCTGGAGGCGCTCCTGCCGGAGGGCCCTATCCTTCTTCACCACCTGGCCCTCCACCTCCTTGAAGGCGAAGAAATCCCGGGCGAAGGCCTCAAAAGCCTCCCCCGGACTGAGCCCAAGGAGGATGCGCCGGCCGCTCACCTCCCGGGTGTCCTGGTAGGTGTACCCCCCTTCGTCCTGGCGGATGACGCCGAGAAGGCGGGCCAGGGTCCAGACCCGGGCGGCCTCCTTTGGGTCGGGGAGGGGGAAGAGGTCCTCGAGGCCCTCCTCCCAGGCGCGGTGGAGGTGGAAGCTGCGGTCTTTGGAAAGGATTTCGTACTTCTCCCGGTACACCTCAATCCCCCGCAGGGCAAAAGCGGGGATGGAGGCCTCTATGCGGTAGAGGAGCACCCGCCGGTGGTCACCCGTGGCCACCTTCTGGAGCTTGCTCCGCTCGTGGATGTTCCCCGCCAGGATGTTCAGGAGGTCCTCATGGGCCTCCATGGGGTCCCGGCGGCTGTCCTTCTCCCCCACCCCCAGGATGGACACCAGCTCCCGGTACCCCAGGTTGGGGTTGGACACCCAGGCGTCCAGGTAGTCCCAGGCAGGGGCGGCCAGCTGGTCCAGCTCGCGGAAGGCCCGGCGCACCGCCTCCTTCAAGATCTCGTCCCCATTGTGGAGCGCCCTATCCAGCCACTCGGCCAAGGTTGCCTGCTCGGGCTCCAAGGCCTTAAGCGCCTGGTCCGTGTGGTCCAGAAGGGCCCGTAAGCCCATCCCCCTGAGATGTGAAAGCTCCACCTGGCCCCCCTGAACCCCCAGCGCTTCCCGGGCGAGGTAGGGCGGGGGCAGGGTAAGTGTGAAGGGCGCCCGGTCCTTGCGTTCCCCATCCGGGGTACGGGTGGAGTCGGTGGAAGCCGCGAGCTGGTTCTTTAGACGCATGCGAAGGGTTTTTAAGCGCTCCAAGGCCTCCTCCAGCCGCACCAGAAGCCCCTGGGCCAGTTCGGAGCGGGCTTGGGCCGCGCCCGCCTCCCAGGCCTGATTCTCCACAGGAGCAAAATACCTCCGGGTAAGCGCCTGGACGGAAGGAGCCGGAGCGCGCCCACCCCAGGGGAACCGCCTCGAGGGAGAAGGGGTTCCGTATCCGCTCCTCAGCTTTTCCAGGTTTTCCTGGAGTTGTTTATCTTTCTCCTCGGCTTCTGCCTTCAGGGCAGCCTTACGCTGAAGGAGGCTTTCCCTCACCCCCTCCAGGCCCCGGATGAGGCTTCCAAGGGGGTAGTCCCGAAACGCCTCTTCCAGGTAAGGCCAAGGGTCGGGAAGGGCAGCCTCCCAGGCCTTGCGGGCGGCTTCTTTGGCTTGGCTTTTGATAGAGGGAAGATTGCTTTCAAGCTCGGCAATCACCCGGGGATTTTCTTCCGGACTGGTGGCCCCCCGCACCCCAGAAGTACCATCCCATTCCGGAACGGCTTGCCCCAAGGCCTCCTCCATAGCCCGCCGGAGCCCCGCGGGCTCCCAAGGGGGGTTCTCAGATACCAGGTCTTCTATGGCCTTGGCCAAGGCCCGCTTCCGCGCCTCCCCCAACACTCTTTCCGGCTCAAAGCGGAGCTCCGCCGCCCCGAAGCTGGCATAGTGGGCGGTCTTGCCATAGTAGCGCCCCTTTTGCTCGTTGAGCTGGTGGGCGATGTTGTCAAACACATCCGCCTGCTCCTTGCCCATGGGCCCGGAAAGGAGGAAGAGCCCGAGGCCCAAAAGCTCAGCCAAGTCCTCCACCTCGTTGAAGGTCTTCCCCGCCCGGTTTTGGCGGTTGACCAGGAAGACCATGTCAAAGGGCTTTTTCTCCACCTGGATCCGCCGCCCACCCAGGGTGTAGCTGAAGTTCTGCCGCAGACTCATGAAGTGGTCCAGCTCCTTAAGGGCCCCGTAGGCGTTGGCCTCCACGTTCTGGGTGCCCGGGCGGTTGGTGTAGATGTCGGGCAGGAGAAAGTAGCCGAAGAGCTGGTCCTCGTCCTTCATGAGCTGGCGCAGGAGGAAGGCCACGTCCAGGAAAATCCCCGAACCCGTGCCCCCCGCCAAAGAGCCCACCACGGCCACCGTGAGGTGGGGGGTGTAGGGCTCGTAGATGTAGCGGCGCTCCCCACTGGGGCGCTCGTCCTTGTAGTCCCGGGCCAGGGCCAAAAGGTCACGCAGGTTCTCGTAGACCAGGCTGGCGTTGGCGAAAAGGGCCAGGCGGCCCAGGGCCCGGATCTGCCCCGCCCCCGCCAGGATGTTGGCCTTGAGGTCGGCCTTGGGAGGAAACCACTCCCGGATCTCGTCGTGAACTTTTGGAAGGAGGCTTGCGCCCCGGGCCTCGATGTGGAGGATCTCGCTGGCCTGTAAGCGGACCTTCAGGCCGTTGTCGGTGGTAAGGTGGCCATCGTTGGCGGCCGTGGTGTCGATCAGGAGGAACTTGACCAGGGGGGGTTCTTCCCCAAACGCCTCCAGGAAATTCTTCTTGGCGTAGAGAAGCGCCCACTTGCCCGTGCCGCCCAAGCCGATAAGGACCGTCCTTTTAAGCTTTTTCGTTTCCATGAGCCTCGCCTCCTAAGCGGTAAACGGTAAGGCTTGCCACCTCTTGTTTGGAGTTTTCCTCATAAAAGTAAACGGGGGTGTCGTACGGGAACGTCTCGCCGTTGTCCAAGGGCAAGGGTCTCCGTCCCCCCAGCGGACTCTTTGCGCTTAAGTGTGGAGGGAGGGTCAGGCCCACCTCCTCGCCCTGGGGGTAGATCCGCACGCCCTGAAGGTTCCTATCCACCTGCCCCAGATCCACCCGCCCCTTCAGTACAAAAACCTTTTCCGGGCAGTCGGGAGGAGGACCGATGTATTTGGCCCGGCCCCAGGGCTTCTGAGCGGCCAACCAACGAGAAAGGAGGTAGAGGAGGAGCAAAAGAAGGGGGAGCAAAAGCCACCAGTAGTCCAGAAGCCTCTCCCACAGGGCCTTGGGCTGGGTCACGGGGGGCATGGGGGGAAGGGGGCTGAGCTGGCTTCCGGGGGGAGCCTGGGCCTGGAAGGCCGGCTGGACCGTTTGGCCCGGGGTAAGGTTTTGGTTGGTCAGGCGCACCTCCAGCGTCTCCCCCGGCCTAAGCCCCAAAGGGCCCTTCTCCCCGTTGAGGGTGGCCTCGAGGCCCTTGGGGGTCTGGACGCTGAGGGAAAGGGGCTCCTTGGCCCAGGCGTTCCCCTCCAGGCGGTAAAGAAGGGTGGCACCTTCCCCCCGGCGGAGCTCCAGGCGTTCGGGGACGTTTTCCGGAACCAGGGTGTAGGCGGCGGGGGGGTGGTAGGCGAAGCGCACCGGAACCGCCTCCGGTCGGACCAGGGTGCCCTCGGGGGCCTCGAGGCAAAGCCAGGCGGTGTACTCCCCCTCCTTGAGCCTCTGGCCCCGCAGGCGGAAGGTGAGGGTGCGGCTTCCTCCCTCTAAGCGGGAGGGGGCCACCTCCAAGAAGGCCCCCTGCTTCTGGAGGGCGGTGTCGTCCAAGAAGAGGCGCAGGGGCTTGGGCTGGCCTTGGGCCTCGAGGGCCACCTCCACCTGGGCCTCGGGGCTCTGCATTAGGTTCCCGAGCTGAAGCACCGCGGGTTTGAAGGTGTAGGCCCCCAGGGTGGGCACCTCGCCTACCCCCGCCTCCTGGATGCGGGTGCGGGGCAGGCTGCCAAGCCCCCGGCGCACCTCCTCGGGCACTGGGGTCCCTAGGGCGACGTAGTACACCCAGTCGTAAGGTCCCTGCTGGAGCTTAAGGGCCCGCACCACATCGGCCATGCGGTAGGGACCCTGCCAGTCGTTGTCCACCCCATCGGTGAAGATGTAGTAGACCGTGGCCACCCCCTCCTTGGGGGGAGCGGCCTTCAAAACGGACATCAGGGTGCGGTAAATCCAGGTGTTCTGGCCCGTGGCCTTGAGCCCCTGCACATAGGCCACCGCCCGGCCAAGCTCCTCCGGCAGGCGGAAGCGGCGCTCCCCTTGGGGGCCCTGATGGAAGGGGATGAAGACCACCTCCGAAGGGGGTAGGGTCTTCAGGAAGCGGACAATTTCCGCCTGAACCTTGGGAAAGATGACCGCTTTCCCGTCCCCTAGGCCCATCATGGACCCCGAGGTGTCCACCAGGAACACGAAGCGGTAGGCCTCAATAGGCGGGGGTACGGCTTGGAGAGGTTGCCGGGGTGTGCAGGCGGCCCAGGCTACAGCCAATAGGACCCATGTGCCCAACAAGGTATGGAACTTCACCATAGGTCTTAAGTTAAGTTTAGTAGCTCTGAAGACCGGGTATGCGAAATTCGACCCGATAGATTGGATAAAAAATGCACAAGCTTTTGTGCCCAGCCCTAAACAACGGGGTGGAACTTCGAAAATGGCAGCCACCTGGCTCCCAAGGGGGAACCCTTTGGGAGTTTTCCACAGGCATACCCCGAACGTCAGGAAAGCTGAGACCGGTTTACCTCAGGCGAAATGGTTCAGGGGCCCGTGGCCCTGGCCCAGGGAAGGGGCGCTCTCCAGGGCCCGGGTGAGGTAGGCCTTGGCCTCGAGGACGGCCGCCTCGAGGGGGCGCCCGAGGGCGAGAAGGGCAGTGAGGGCCGCGGAGAGGGTGCACCCCGTGCCGTGGGTGTTCCTGGTCTCCACCCGGGGGGCAGCGAAACGCCTCAGGCCCTCCCCCGTGGCCAGGAGGTCCACGCTCTCCGCCCCGGGGAGGTGCCCCCCCTTGAGGAGGACGGCCTTGGGGCCCAAGGCGAGGAGGGCCATGGCCGCTTCCTCCGCGTCCTTGGGGTCGCGGATGGAGCTCCCCAGGAGCCTTTCGGCCTCCATCCGGTTCGGGGTCACGAGGAAGGCCAGGGGAAGGAGGGCCTCCCTCAGGGCGGCCACCGCCTCCTCCCCAAGAAGGGGGTCCCCGCTCTTGGCCACCATCACCGGGTCCACCACCAAGGGCCCCAAGCGGAAGTCCCGCACCGCGCGGGCCACGGCCTCCACGATGGGGGCGCTCCCCAGAGCCCCCGTCTTCAGGGCGTGGACGGGGAGGTCCTCGGCCACCGCCCGGACCTCCTCGTAGACGAAGTCCGGGGGGAGGAGCTCCACCCGCCGCACCCCCAGGGTGTTCTGCACCGTGAGGAGGGTGAGGGCCGCGGCCCCGTAGACCCCGAAGCGGCTGAAGGCCTTGAGGTCCGCCTGGATCCCCGCCCCCCCGGAGGGGTCGGAACCGGCTATCGTCAGGGCCACCCGCATGGACCGCTCCTTCGGAAGGACATGCTCACGTGGCCTACACTGACCTTATGCGAACCGTATCCGTTAGGGAAGCCAAAACCCACCTGCGCCTCCTCCTGGAATGGGTGCAGCAGGGGGAGGAGATCCTCATCCTGGACCGGGGTGTGCCCGTGGCCCGGCTGGGGCCCGTTCCCGAGGTCCAGGATGAGGCCCTTAGCCTCCTCGTGCGGAAGGGCCTGGTCCGGCCGGGAACGGGTCGGCCCGAGCTCCAAAACCTCCCCCTCCCCAAGGGCCAAAAGAGCCTCCTGGAGCTCCTCTTGGCGGAGCGGGGGGGAGTTCCCTAAAGGGCCAAAGCGTTCCATCCGCACCCTAGCCCACGGGGAGCTCCATCCGCGCCCCGCCCCGGAGGACGGCCTCCACCAGGTTCATGGGGCAGAAGGGGCCGCACATGCTGCAGGCCTTGGTCTTGGAGCCCCGCTCCTCCTTGAGGCGCCGGGCCTCCTCGGGGAAGAGGGCGAGGGCGAACTGCCCCTCCCAGTCCAGGCGGTAGCGGGCCTCGGACATGCGCCGGTTCCGCTCCAGGGCCTTTGGGTTCCCCCGGGCCACGTCCGCGGCGTGAGCGGCGATCTTGAAGGCGATGACCCCCTGCTTCACGTGCTCCACCGCGGGCAGGCCTAGGTGCTCCGCGGGGGTCAGGTAGCAGAGCATGTCCGCCCCCAGCCACCCCGCCATGGCCCCCCCGATGGCCCCGGCGATGTGGTCAAACCCCGCCGCGGTGTCCACGGGGAGCATGCCCAGGATGTAGAAGGGGGCCCCGCCGGTGAGCTTCTTCTGGATCTGGACGTTGGTGGCGACCTCGTTCAGGGGGATGTGCCCCGGGCCCTCCACCATGGCCTGGACCCCGGCCCGCCGGGCCCTCTCCACCAGCTCCCCGATGGTGAGGAGCTCGGCGATCTGGGCCCGGTCGGTGCTGTCCGCGAGGGAGCCGGGCCGGAGCCCGTCCCCCAAGGAGAGGGTCATGTCGTAGGTGCGGGCGATGTCCAGGAGGTCGTCAAAGCGGGCGTAGAGGGGGTTTTCCTCCCCCCGGTGGAGCATCCAGGCGGCCATGAGCCCGCCCCCCCGGCTCACGATGCCCGTGGTGCGCCCCGTGTTCCGGTAGATCTCCAGGTTTCTCAGGGTCACGCCCACGTGCACGGTGATGTAGTCCACCCCCTCCTTCCCGTGCTCCTCGATGACCTGGAAGAGTTCGTCCGCGGACATGTCAAAGAAGTTCTTCCGCCGCGCGGCCCTGAACTCCGCCTCGTAGACCGGCACGGTGCCCAAGGGGACGGTGGCCACCTCCAGGATGCGCCGCCTTATCGCCTTG
>FWWM01007217.1_pt1 | contig 11106 bp, 13 predicted proteins | sample 2228351 | NCBI WGS metagenome assembly FWWM01 (sample SAMEA103939774, study PRJEB20133) | metagenome
ATAAATTAATACTAAAATAGTTTTAATGAAAAAATCAATAATATATAAAAGGCTGAAAGATATAGATAGAAAGTCAATTTTACCTTTGATACGAAGTGATTGGTGGATGGTGAATTTTGGATTTTGGATTGTTTGTCATTGCAAAGTATTTCCTATCATTACGAATCCTTTCCTTGTAAGAGGGGAGGACTTTAGTCCCGAAGCAATCTCATTTTTTATGAGATTGCCACGCCTCACCCTCGGTGAGGCTCGCAATGATGAATTCATTGATTGCCACGCTTTCGCTCACAATAGGGGGCTTGTTGTGACACCCCTTTTAATTTTTTCGGGCAGAATTGTTTAATTTCGTTTAAAAATACTGTTATACTTAATTCAAATAGTTCCTACTTTATTGCAGAATATTGAAAATTTTACGGGGTAAAAATCAATGCATGATTTTACTTTATTTGGTATAGGATTGATTGTAGGATTGGCTATAGCATCTATCGGGCTTACTATTTTGTGGAATAAGCTGAATATTAATAAGGAAAAGCTAACATTTTCTCAGGAACAACTAAGGGTGGCACAAGAAAAAGCTCAGGATGTTGATAAAATAAGGCAAGAAAATGAAAATCTCATACGGCAAGTTGAAAGGCTTTCCACGCAGCAAGATTGGCTTAATCAAGCAGAAAGCAAATTAAGAGAAACATTTCAATCTTTGGCATCGCAGGTTTTAGAAAAAAGTTTACAACTGAATTCAGAAGAATTTCTCAAAAAAGCTAAGGTTCAACTGGATAGCCTTTTTGTAGCAGCTAAAGGAGACTGGCAGGCTTCCAAGCAGGAAATAGAAAATCTTCTTCAGCCCTTCAAAATTGAACTTGAAAAATTAGAAAAACAAGTGAAAGAAATTGAAAACAAACGGGAGCAAGCTTACGGTTCTTTAGAACAGTATATTAAGTTATTATCACAAAGTCATCAAGAACTGAAGACAGCAACAAACAATCTTTTAGAAGCGTTTCGCAAATCACCTACTTTACGAGGCACATGGGGAGAAATTCAGCTAAGACGCATTGTTGAAATCACAGGAATGCTTCCATATGTAGATTTTCAAGAACAAATTGGTGCAGGCGATAAAAGACCTGATTTAATTGTGAATCTTCCCAATGGTGGATTGATGATAGTGGATTCAAAGGTTCCACTTCAACATTTTCTGGATGCAATTCATGCTGTAGATAACAAAGTAAGAGAGGAAAAATTAAAAGAACATGCTAAAACTGTAAGGCAAACAATTCAGCAATTAAAAGATAAAAAATACTGGGAAAATTTTGATAAAACAGCTAATTTCGTTGTCATGTTCATTCCCCACGAACACGCATTATCCGCTGCCTTTTTATATAATCCTAATCTGCTTGATGAGGCTTTATCAAGCGGAGTTTTATTAGCCTCTCCTATAACCTTTATAGCACTGCTAAAAGTAGTAAGTTTTGGTTGGATGCAACATAAGGCTTTTCAGGACGCACAGGAAATTATTAGAAATGCGAAAGAAGCTTATAAAAGATTACAAATTTTTTCAGAGCATTTTAAATTTTTTCAGAGCATTTTAAAGAAATAGGCAAAAACTTACAGAAAACAGTTACTGCATACAATCAAACAGTAGGTTCTTTACAGAGCAGGGTTTATCCAGTTCTTAGAAAGTTTGAGGAAATACAGATTGGAGAGAGAGAATTTATTCAACCTGATGAAATTTCTGTGTCTCCAAAGGAAATTTAACAGCCAAAAGACAAATAACATTTTGATATATTAGGCATTTTTATGGCATAAAATTTAAACCTAAATGTAAGATTCTCAAATTTAATTGCAAGTGCTTTTTCCCTGTAATTGAAAGGACACGAAAGTGTCGAAGTAATCTATTTTTTAGATTGCCGCGCCTGCCTGACGACAGGCTCGCAATGACCACTCTTATCGTTATTGCGAAGAACTCCCCTTTCGTCATTGCTTCCCTCTCTCCGTAATTGCGAGCGAAGCGAAGCAATCTTGCATTTTTCTTTCAATAAGGGACAGGATTGCTTCGGCAATCCTTACGGATGCCTCGCAATGACGAAGAGGTGTTCACCAGTCACCAATTAGAGACTGCTTTGCCACATCGAGTGGCTTGCAGTGACGAATTGGTGGATTGCCACGATATCGCTCGCAACAGGGGGCTAGCAGTGATGAAATAGGGTGTCATAGTGAGTGGTCGCCGCGCCTTCGGCTCGTGACAGGGGGTGCAGTGGCGAGTTTCTATAGCTATTTTTTTCAAAAGCCTAACACTTGGGAAAAATTTTTTGTTAAACTACATATTATGATTGATAGTTGGATAAAAGAAGTCAAAGAAAATCCCAATAGCAAATCTGCAGGAATGATTCTTATCCATAATGGAATTGTTAGGGCTACTTCAAAGGATGGCAAACCTGTAAAAGGAATGAAGCTAACATATAACAAAGATAAACTCAATGAAGTCATTCAAGAAATAAAAAAAAGAGATGGAATTTTAGATGTTAAAGTATGGATAAACGAAGGAGAATTGAAAATAGGTGATGACATAATGAAAGTTCTTGTGGCAGGCAGGCTCAGAACAGATGTATTCCCGGCTTTGCAAGAACTTGTTGGAAAGATAAAAAAAGAGGTTGTAAATGAAGAAGAAATTTATTAATATTTTTTTAATTTTAGGAATTTTATTCTCTATATCTTGCATCACAGAAGTTGATCCTGCCTCTGGCAAAAAGACATTTACATTGATTTCAACCCAACAGGAAATTGAGATTGGACAAAAGATTATTCCCTCAGCCATAAATGAAAATGATGGACTTTATCCTGACAGAGAAGTTCAAAATTATGTAAAACAATTAGGAACAAGAATAGCAAGCTTTTCTCCGAGAAAGGTTAGCTATCAATTCTTTGTTGTAAATTCTCCAGATTTAAATGCCTTTGCACTTCCAGGTGGTCCAATTTTTGTAACAAGAGGACTTCTTCTTCAGATGAACAGTGAAAGCGAGCTTGTTGGTGTTCTTTCCCATGAAATTGGACATATTGCCGCAAGGCATCATGCAAAATTCCTTGAAAAAAATTTTGGTATGAGCATTCTTTTAACTATCCTTAACCTCGCTCTTCAAGGAAGTGAATATTCATCTGTGGTTATGAGCTTAGCTCAGGTCTCTGCTGGACTTCTTCAATTAAAATTTAGCAGAGACCAAGAAAACGAGGCAGATGCTTATGGTGTAAGATTTAGTTATCAAGCAGGTTATGATCCAAGAGGACTTTTAAGTATGTTTGAAAAATTTAAATCACTGGAAAAAGGTAGAACTGTTGAATGGCTTAGCACTCACCCACTTCCTGATACAAGAATAAAAAATGTGCAACAGATGATTGCTCAACATTATCCAGACTCATACAGATTAAGACAAAACAGTCAGGAGTTTGTGAGAATCAAATCAATTGTTAATTCTTCCAAAGACTCCTATAATTATGTTGAAGAGGCAAAAAAACAAATAAAATCCCGCATTTATAGCTCAGCTCTCAATCAACTAAACAAAGCAATAGAGCTTTATCCAAACAACAATCAGGCATATACATACAGAGCCCTTGTAAATCTAAATCTGAAAAGATATAATGAAGCGATATCTGATGCTGATAGAGCAATAAATATTGATAATCTTTATTTTATGCCATTGCTCATCAAAGGTATCTCCCAAAACAAGATAGGTCAATATCATGCAAGTATTGATACACTTGAAAAAGCTAAAAAACTTGTAAGCGACAATGCAGACCTTTATTACTATCTCGGGGTAGACTATTATGAAGTAGGTGCAAGAGCAAAGGCAATTGAGAACTTAAACAATGCCCTTCAACTAACAGATGGAAAAAGGGGCTGGGAGTTAGATGCAAAGAAAAGGTTAAGAATCTTGCGAGGTTATTAAAGGGGAGGAATTACATGAATCTACTTTTTATTATTACAAGAGACGATCCAGAAATAATCTATAATGCTATGCGGCTGGCAAATACTGCAGTTAGTAAAGGAGACAGAGTTAGTGTTTTTATGCTTGGAAAAGCTGTAACATTTGAGCATCTCAACAGTGATCAGTTTAATTTTAAAGAGCAGATTGACCAGTTTAAAGGTGATATGTATGTTTGAGGTGTTTGTATGAAATCTCACGGGCTTGTGAGATCAGAAGTTTGCCCTATAGGATACATGAATGACCTCTATGAATTAATGATTGAGGCTGATAAAATAATAACATTTTAACTTAGACGGAGTAGAAAAAATGAAAAGAGCACATTTATTTATTAGTGGAAAGGTTCAGGGAGTTTTTTATAGAGCTTTTACAAAGGAGGTTGCAGACTCATTGGGACTTAAGGGATGGGTAAGAAATCTAAAGGACGGTCGCGTTGAAGCTGTATTTGAAGGAGATGAAGATAAAATTTCTATCGCAATTGAAAGATGCAAAGAAGGTCCAATTTATGCAAGAGTAGATAATATAGAAATCATTTGGGAAGAGCCGGAAGGATTGTTAGATTTTGAGATAAGAAAAACAGTTTAAGGAGTTTTCAGATGAAAAGGTTAATTTTATTGTTACTCATTTTATCAATTTTATCAGGCTGTGGTGGTAAAACTCAGGTAAAAAGAGAAGAATTTGATCCAGTTGTCTATCTTAAAAAGGCAGATGAACTTGTTGCAAAAAAAGAGTATGAAGAGGCAAGGAAGCTTCTTCTTGAAATAAAGAATAGAGAAACAGCAAAGGAATACGCTCCGCTTGCTCAGCTTAAAATAGCAGATTCATATCTTAAAGAGGAAGAAACAGAGCTTGCAATAACTGAGTATAGAAGATTTATTGAACTTTATCCAGAATCCACATATGCTCCGTATGCACAATACAGCATTGCAATGGCATATTTCAGACAGATTGAGGGACCAGAAAGGGGCGCAGGAACTGCACAAAAAGCCCTTGAAGAGTTTTTAAAGCTTGAAAAGCTCTATCCAAGACATCCTTACGGAGAGATACTTCCCTTGAGAATTCAAAAATGCAGAAACATAATTGCTGAGGGAGAGCTTTTAATAGCCAAATTTTATCATAAAAAAGGCTCCTATAAAGCTGCTATCGGAAGGCTTGAGGGGATAATGCATAATTATCCTGACTTTAAAAATCTTGATGAGGTGCTATATCTTCTAACAGACTCATATAAGAGATTAAATGTTCCTGAAAAAGCTAAAGAATATGCAAATTTACTTAAAAGTAAATTCCCTGACAGCTCATATGTAAAAAAGGTAAAGGACTGAAAATTCAATAAATGCCAAAGTGGTTTCCAATCTTAATAAACATTGAAGGCAAAAAGTGCGTTGTTATTGGTGGAGGCTCAGTTGCGGAAAGAAAAATAAAAAAACTTCTTGAATATGGTGGTTGTGTCACTGTTATAAGCCCTGAAATTACCGCAAATATTAAAAAACTTTTTGAAAAGGGAAAAATAGATTATCTAAACAAAGAGTATTCGCCAGAAGACATAAAAGATGCTTATTTAGTTGTTGCAGCCACATCTGACAAAGATGTGAATGCCCAGATTGTTCAAGATGCCAGATTCCTTGTAAATTGTGTAAATATGAATGCAGGTGTAGATATTAATGGAATAGAATACATTGTTCCTGCAATATTTGAAAAAGAAAAGCTTACAATATCAGTATCAACAGAGTTTCCTGCATTAAGTAAAATAATCAGGGATGAAATGAAGGAATTTTATGGCAAGGAATTTGCTTTATATTTAAAATATCTCAAAAAACTTCGCCGAGAAATTAAGGAAAAAATAAAGGAAGACAAACAAAGACAAGAAATATTCAAAAAAATTGCCTCAAAGGAAATTGTGGTATTTTTGAGACAAAACGGTTTCAAAAAAACCAAAGAGAAGATAGAAAAGATAATTACGAAATTTGGTTTGAGGATAATGAATGATGGATTTTAAGTTTGCAGAACAAAAACAAGATACAGGAGCTTCCACTTTTAAAGTTGCCGTGATAGGTGCTGGATATTTTGGTCAAAGACACATTAAACTGCTTAGCCAAATGGATGATGTAGAAATTGTTGGCATTGCAGATAAGGATCTCTCTAAGGCTTATGAAGCTGTCAAAGGCTACGAAATCAGATGTGTGGAAGACTTCAGAGAATTAATAAATGAGGCAGACATATTTTTCATTGTAACTCCTACGATTACTCATTTTGAAATAGCAAATTTTTTGATAGAACAGGGAAAACATCTTTTTATTGAAAAACCTATTACTGAGAAAGTTGATGATGCTCAGTCCTTAATAAATGAAGCTTTACAAAAGGGAATTATTTTTCAAGTTGGATTGATAGAAAGATTTAATCCTGCAGTAAGAACCTTGCTGGAACATGTTAAAAAACCTTTATTCATAAACGCTCAAAGGCTATCTCCCTTTCTTGGAAGAGCAACAGACACAGATGTAACATTTGACTTAATGATACACGATATAGATTTGATTTGCAGGATTCTAAGAAAAATTGACTTTGAACGATCTTGGTTTGTAAGAGAGGTATTTAAAAAGAGCGTTGTAACCTCAAAATTAGATTATGCTGATGTTTGGCTTGAATTTAAATTAGCAGAAAAACAAATCTATGCCAATATAATAGCAAGTAGAGTTTCGGATAAGCCTAAGAGAAGTATCACTCTAATAGAGGAAGACTGTATATTTAATGCAGATTTAATTGAAAGGAAAATTTTCAAAATTGACAGAAAAGGAAATTCTCATGAAATCCCTGTTAAAAATAATGATGCCAATCCGCTTTACGATGAAATTAGAGATTTTTTACAGGCAATAAAGGAAAATAGATTTTCAAATATTGCACCAAACCCTAATGAAATTATTGAAGCTATAAAGATAATAAATCAAATTAACGGAGGAGAAAGTTGAAACCTTTCATTGACTTAAAAGCGCAGTATAAAAACATAAAAGACGAGGTTCTTCGTTGTATTAACGAAGTTCTTGAAAGTAGTCATTATATTCTCGGAGAAAATGTAAAAAAGTTTGAAGAAGAGGTGCAGAACTATTTAGGAGTTAAAGAAGCAATAGGAGTTGCATCAGGTACAGATGCCCTTCATCTTGCATTAAGAGCTCTTGGCATAGGCAATGGCGATGAAGTAATAACAACTCCGTTTACCTTTTTTGCAACTGTTGAGGCAATAATTTATGTTGGCGCAAAGCCTGTTTTTGTTGACATTGATGAAAAGACATATAATATAAATCCGGAAAAGATTGAGGAAAAAATTACTCCAAGGACAAAGGCAATTATTCCTGTTCACATTTTTGGATGTCCAGCAGATATGGAAAAAATAAATGAGATTGCAAAGCAGTATGGATTAAAGGTAATTGAAGATGCCGCACAGGCATTTGGTGCAACGGTAAAAGGGAAAAAAGTAGGCAGTCTTGGTGATGTTGGTTGCTTTAGCTTCTATCCAAGTAAAAATCTTGGTTGCTTTGGGGATGGTGGAATGGTTGTTACAAATAACAGCGAAGTGGCAGAGAAAATTAGAATACTGAGAAATCATGGCTCACCGGGCAGATATGTTCATGAAACAGTTGGACTTAATTCAAGGCTTGATGAAATTCAGGCAGGTATTTTAAGAATTAAACTCAAATACATTGATGAGTACAACGAATTAAGAAGAAAGAAGGCAGAACTTTACAGCAAATATTTGTCAGATGTTGTAATAACTCCTTATGAGCCTGAAGACTATTACCATGTTTATCATCTTTACAGTATTCGTTCCTCTGAAAGGGAAAAAATTAAGGAAACTTTAAATTCTCATGGAATTCCTGCTGTTGTGTATTATCCAATTCCTATGCATCTACAGAAGGCTTTGAATTTTTTAGGTTATAAAGAAGGAGATTTTCCAGTTGCTGAAAGAGTTTCAAAGGAAATTCTTTCAATTCCTATTTATCCTGAACTTGGTGATGAGGAAGTATTTGAAATATCGCAAATAATAATAAGATGCCTAAAAAACTCCTGATAATAGCTGGTGAGACATCTGGAGAGCTTTACGGAGCTCTACTTGCCAAAGAGCTTTCCTCTCAGTTTGAGCTCATTGGAATTGGTGGAAAGAACATGAAAGAGGCTGAAATAGAGCTCATTGGCGAGATAACCCATACATTTGGAGCATTTGAAATTATCTCTCATCTAAAAAAAATCAAAAAAAACATGAAGGCTGTTGAACGAGCATTGAAGTGTGTTGACGGAGTAGTTTTAATTGATTTTCCAGATTTTAACCTTAGAGTTGCAAAAAAGGCAAAAACTTTAGGGAAAAAAGTGCTTTACTATGTAAGTCCTCAGATTTGGGCATGGAGAAAAGGAAGAATAAAGACAATAAAAAAGTATGTTGACTTTGTTGCCACGATTTTACCTTTTGAGGAGGAAATATACAAAAAAGAAAATGTACCTGCTACTTTTGTTGGTCATCCAATGTTTGAAATCTTAAAAATGGAAGTTCCTGAGCCGCTGTCAAAGCAATCACAGACAACCATTACTCTTATGCCAGGAAGCAGACCCTCTGAGGTAAGCAAAACTCTTCCATTTATGCTCTCAATTATAAAAGATTTTCCCGAGTTTCAATTTATCATTCCTAAGGCTCCAAACATTCAATTTGATGAAAATAATCTTAAAAAAATCATAGGCATGGATAATGTGAAAATTTTAAATGGACAAGCCTTTAAAGCCCTTTCAATGAGCGACCTTGCAATCATAACATCTGGAACATCAACTTTGCAGGCAACTCTTTTGAAAACTCCGATGATAGTTATTTATAAAGTAAATCCTCTCTCTTACATTCTTGGAAAACTATTAATAAAAGGAGTAAAACACATTGCCCTTCCAAATGTTATTGCAGACTTCATGGGATACGAAGGAAATGTAAGAGTCCCTGAATTTATACAGAAGCTTGATGCAGATGAAATAAAAAAATTCATGGGAAAGCTTCTCTATGACAAACAATACAGACAAACACAGATCTCTTTTCTTGATGGCATTAGAAAATACTTTTTAAACAAAGAACCATCAAAAGAAGTAGCAAAAATATGCAGGCAGCTTTTTTAACTTACACAATTATTTATTTTCTTGCCATTTTAATTTTGCTTCCAAAGGAATATCTGAAGCGCCCAAAAGAGCTTAGGAAACGATGGCTAAGAGAAAAATTTGGCTTTTTTGACAAAACACCAACAACCAGCCACCATTCACGAATATGGATTCATGCAGTATCAGTTGGTGAGGTAATAGCAGTTTCAAAGCTTGTGAAGGCACTTTGTAAAGAATTTGATGTAATATTAAGCACTGTGACCGATACAGGTCAAAGAGTTGCTGAGCAGAGATTCAAAGATTTACCTGTAAAAATAATTTATCTTCCCTTTGACATACCATTTGCTATAAACAAAACTTTAGCGACTTTTAATCCAACAGCATTTATCCTTACAGAAACTGAGCTTTGGCCCAACTTGATAAAAATTTCTTCAAGAAAAATTCCTGTTTTTATTGTGAATGGAAGATTAAGTGAAAAATCTTTTAAAGGATACCGAAAAATCAAGTTTTTCATGAAAAAAATTCTTTCAATGTTTACTGCCATTTGTGTTCAGGAAGAGATTTATAAGGAGAGATTTAAAGATTTGGGTGCAGAGGAGAACAAAATTTTTGTAACTGGAAATATAAAGTTTGATATTGAGCTTCAGGAGATTGGTTTTGAATGGGAAAGTTCTATACCAAGACCTGTAATTTTAGCAGGAAGCACTCATCATCCAGAGGAAGAGCTTATTGTCAAAAGTTTTCTTGAGCTTCCATGTAATGCAACACTTCTTATTGCTCCAAGACATCCTGAAAGATTTGATGAAGTTTACTCTTGGATTAAAGCAAATAGCTCATGTATGGTAACAAGACTTTCATTAATGGAGAAAGTTGAAAATCAGGCTCTAACAAAATTGATAATTATTGTTGATAAAATGGGAATACTTGGCTCTCTTTACAGAATTTGCGATATCGCGGTTGTTGGTGGAAGCTTTATTCCTCATGGAGGGCAAAATCCACTTGAGCCTGCATACTGGAGGAAACCCATAGTATGCGGACCATACATGCACAACTTTCCATTTATTGATGAATTCGTAAAAGCAAAAGCCTGTTTTATGATAGAAAAGGATAAACTTACCGATACACTTAAAATTTTAATAGAAAATAAGGAACTTAGGGAAAAAACTGGAAAGAAGGCTTATAAAGTATTCCTTTCAAAAAGCGGTGCTACGAAAAGGACAATTGAAATATTAGAAAAACTCATTCGCTAACCATTTTTTCAAGAAGATTGAGCTTTTCGGGCTCTCCTACAACAATAAGAATATCTCCTTCCTTAATGACAGTATGAGAATTTGGATTAAATTTCATCCTTCCTTCTGCTCTTCTTATTCCAATTATTATTATCCCTAAGTCTTTACCAATTCCGCTTTGGGCAATAGTTTTTCCAACAAGACTTGAATTTGATGAAACCTCTATTTCCTCTATCTGAATCTCAAGGTGCTCTGAACGAGTTGCAAATTCTAAAAATTCAACGACATTGGGTCTTAGAACAGTATGAGCAATTCTCAAACCTCCAATCAAATAAGGAGATACAACCCTATCTGCACCTGCTCTTTTGAGCTTTCCCTCTGCTGCCTTGTCAATAGCCCTTGCAACTATGAATAATTTTGGATTGAGCTCTTTAGAGGTCAGCACTACATATAGATTTTCTGCCTCTGATGGGAGCACTGTAATCAATCCGCGAGCTCTTTCAATTCCAGCAGATTTTAAAATATCATCGTTTGTAGCATCTCCTACAATAAAAGGGAAATCGGCATTCTCTGGAATCCCATCTTTGTTTTTCTCAATAACAACAACCGGAACTTTATTTGCCTTTAGCTCCTTAACCACTATACTTCCCATTCTTCCATAACCACAAATAATGTAGTGGTCTTTTAAATGGTCAATCACATTTTTCATTTTCCTTTTTTTAAAAACCTCCTTTATTTCTCCTTCTACTATAATTTTAGCTCCTTGAGTAAGGGCATATGTAAAAACT
>FWWM01016300.1_pt1 | contig 11106 bp, 3 predicted proteins | sample 2228351 | NCBI WGS metagenome assembly FWWM01 (sample SAMEA103939774, study PRJEB20133) | metagenome
GGAATCTTTCAACAGGGTTCTGCTGCAATCTATAACGACTTTTCAGAGCTTATAGAGAAGGCTAAGATTGGATTGGTTAACCAAGGAATCATTGACAATCTATTAGAAGTACCAAGCCAAGAAGATCAAGAACTAGAAGGTTCTCCATCTGACTATTTGAATGAGGAGATTGAGCTTGATTCTGTTCCCGATGAAAAGCTAAATACCGTCAAGCCTAGCGATGCTAGCCAGGATTGTGTTCTGATCGCTGCTCTTCAAAGAGAATGCACTGTGGTTAGAGGACCTCCAGGCACAGGCAAGTCCCAATTAATAGTCAACATGATTGCGGACAATCTGCACCGGGGGAAGAATGTGATGCTGGTTTGTCAAAAGAAGGCCGCTCTTGATGTGGTCTACAAACGTTTAGAGGATGTTGGGCTTTCCGATTACACAATACTTTTGCATCATGCCCAGACAGACAGGGCAGAAATGTATTCAAAGCTTTCGGGCCTTTTGCAGAATAACTCTTCATCGCATCTCATGCATGATTCTCTAGCGTCGGAGATTGTCCAAGTTTCACGTAATATTGACTATCTGATAGGAGAATTGTTGCGACTCACAAGACCCTTACATCAGGAGTACTTTTTTTCAGTCGATGGTGAAAAACGCTATGGTGGGATAACTCTTCATACACTTCATGCATTGCTTCCGCCGCAATATCGTCCGGAGCTTGGCATCCCTCCGCAGATTAGCTCATCACTTTCTTATCCTGTATTGCAAAATTTCCTGCGACTAATTCCACCAATCGAATCTTTGAGCAAGCGCTTTGACTATCCTAATCATCCTTGGTTTCGGCGGAAGAGTTTTGGTACGCTTGGACTTATGGACAGGGATCTTCTTAGTCGCGCTATAGATGACTTGCTTGCAATTTTGGAGAATAAAGCCTATCTAATGTGTGCTACGGATGCATATTTTGACAGGTATCTCAAAGCGACAAATGACATACTCCATTTTCAGGTGACTCTTGATTCTAGCATGCGTAGTTTGGAATCCATAGCACGCCGCTCTTGTCTTGACATAAGGGACAAAATAACAAGTAGTTCCTTGAATATTGGCCAGGTATCAATAAATGATGGTTTGGTCTATGTTGAAAAATCTCTAGAAAGCATCGACATCTTAGTAGGTAGCGCGTTGCGTTCAAAGGCAGGGGACTCTGCCCCTATCCATCCTGATTTGCTCTTATCAAAGATATCAAAGTTAGTTTCGGAGCTGGCATCTATTGAGAACAGGAGAAAAGAGTCGCTGGCTTCTCAAATGCAAGAATTTGTGCTCACAAAAGACTTTGTGCTTGTTGCCAGTGATGATGAACAATTCAGGGCCGGGATAAAGAATCAAGTACTTGAGTTGAATGACAACAAAATTGTCCAGATCGCTCCTAGCCATCAATCTGATGGTCCTCGATTGACCAGAGATCCCAAGAATGGCGGTTCGTCTAATGCCTGCCTTGTATGCATTCTGCCTCTCCCATCATCATATAGTGGCATGCAGTTTGCTATCAAGCAAGTGATATCTGGCTTTGATGCAGCGTCTGGATTTGGCAAGGGTCGGTATGAAACAGCTTTAAGATTGCGAATACTTGAGCGAGTAGCTCAGATGGCTGAAAATGGAGATAAGGATGCTAGGAAAGCATTGAAGATGGATGGTCTCTTTTCCAAATTCAAGCGAACATCTACCTCCGAAAAAGCAATACAAGCAGCTCAAGATATCGGTCAATGTGATATTGTAGGGCTAGATGCTGCACTTTCAAAAATCGTTGCTGCAAGACAAAGGCCAATAGTAGATGTTGTAGTTGGGTGGAAAGACCTGCCAAGTGGAGGTGACGCAGGTGAGAACTATAAAGAACCAAGTGAGTTTGCAAACATCCTCGATATTTTTGTCCATATCAACAAGGAGTTTTTTGATGCTGATACCATTTACATCCTGGAAAAAACAAGTACGGAGGGGACAGCAGAAGAACATGAATTACTGATAACATCTGTTGCTTCCATTCTTTGTGCCTCTTTGAAGAAACCAAAACTAGTATCAATTGTTGATCATCAACTACTTGAAAAATTGGAACAATCGGGTAATGCCAAGATTCAAACAATTTTGGGCAACCCTGAAAGGTCAGTCGTCATTAGAGACCAGATGTTTCAAGAGGAGATCAAAATCCTTGAGAAGATGCAGAATGTTATATCTACACAGTATTCACCAGAAATTAAAGCATCAGTTAGGACGCTCCTTGAGTATCTTGAGCGAAATCACGAGAGCCTCCCACCCTCACTTCGTGAAGTTCAGACCAAGCTTGAAACTGGGAGAAACTTAGCTCAACTATTGGAGAAAATTAACAGGTACTTGTCAGAACCTTTGTCTTGGAACACTAACGAGACATCATTATTGGAGCAGCAATTGCATAGGCTAAAAGAAGGCCTATCTGATTTTGATCTAATACAGGAATTAGACAAGCAGAAAGATTGGTTATCTTCCACTCAGCGCGAGATCCTTTCTCTTTGTATAAGAAAGCTTGGTGACAAGAGCAACTGGAGTGAAATTGTTAGAAATGACATATTTTACAATTGGATTGCATGGATAGAAGAAAGGAACCCTGAGGTGAAAGGCTCTCCTTTTGAGCGTTACAACCAGCTACGGAGTCAGCTGATGGATCTTGTAGATAAGAAGAGAATTTTACTGGCAAGAAAATTGACGATGCAACTAGCCAATAATGTCTATGAGCTTAAGACGAGATCTCAGATTGATGTAAAATCGGGCCGGAGGCCAAAGAATTTCGATCATACTAATTATAGTTATGGAAAGATCGTGAACAATTTTGCTGACGAACTGTCAAAAAAGCGAAGAGTCAAACCTGTTAGAAAATTGATGCAGGAGTATGGATCACTGGTGATGAAAGTCGGGCCATGCTGGCTGGCTTCGCCTGAAGTAGTTTCTGAAGTCCTTCCTCTAGAGAGAGGTCTTTTTGATCTTATTATTGTAGATGAGGCAAGTCAATGTGCAGTGGAGAGAATTCTTCCTGCGCTGTACCGGGGTAGTAGGATTGTGATTGTAGGGGACGACAAGCAGCTACCTCCCTTTGATTTATTCAGACTAAAAGAAGATGAGTCGGAATATGAATCGGAACTTGAACAGGACGAGACTCTAAAAACTGAGAGCCTGCTAGCGCTGGCGCATCGCACCTATGGAGAATATTATCTGACTTGGCATTACAGGTCTAAGTATCAGGAACTGATAGACTTTTCAAATCATGCTTTCTACAACGGAACGCTGCACATTGCGCCAAGCCTGCGGACAAAAAGTGACGATCCTCCAATCAAGTGGGTCTCATGCAATGGAGTATGGGACGAGAGAGCTAATCGCGAGGAGGCCTCGAAGGTAGTGGATGAAATAAAGTCAATATGGCAAAAGTGGGGTAGGAAATATTCTGTTGGAGTTATCACGTTCAATGATAAGCAGCGGGAAACAATTGAAGATGAAATTGATAGTAGAATGCAAAACGACCCTGAATTTGAACAGCTTTACTACAACTACTCTGGCGAGAATGCCCACAATGAAGAGGAAACTGGCAATGTAAATGAAACAGCAGCTGGACCGATTAGAACCAGAAGGAGGAAGGTCTCAATACAAAATGATATGCGCAGTCCCCATACACAACAGACGATGGATGATGATAATAATGAAAAGCTATTTGTAAAGAACATTGAAAACGTTCAGGGGCATGAACGCGATATCATTGTCTTTTCAATAGCATATGCGAAGGATACTGAAGGAAGACCATTTCGGCACCACTTTGGCACGTTGAACTCAGAAGGCGGAGAGAATATACTAAACGTCGCAATAACACGTGCGCGATTAGAAGTTAGAATAGTATGTTCTATTGACCCGGAAAGAGACCTCCATACTGACACTTTGCGAAACAAAGGACCGAAATTGTTCAAGAGGTATCTAATGTATGCAAAGGCAATTGCCGAAAATAATAGCAAGCTGGCAAGTGCCATCCTCGATGACTTGAATCCTGGCTTCTTGAAAAGGAAAAATCGTGGCATGCAAGCAAATGACACGGTGATACATACAGAATCGATCTTTGAAGATCAGGTATTGGACGCCCTAATAGCAAGGGGGTATCAAGTAGAGCCTCAGCTAGGTTATTCAGATTACAGGATAGACCTAGCAATTCGAAATCCGGATGATCCTGATAGATTCATTCTAGCCGTAGAGTGTGATGGGACAACATTTCACAGCGCAAAGAGTATTAGAGAACGAGACATTGCGAGGCAGAGGTTTTTGGAGCAAATGGGGTGGAAAGTAGAGCGGATCTGGAGCAGAAATTGGTGGCATGATCCTCAGAGAGAACTCAAGAGGATTGAACAGCGAATAGAGGAACTTCGCAAATTGCCACCAAGCAAGATCCAACCCGATTAAACTACTCTTCTGAAGATCATTCGTTTACTCGAGAAGACAAGGCATTTGCGACTCTGAGCCAATTCTCATGTCATTTTTGTAGTCTGGTTTTAAACTAGCCTGTTTGAAGATCGGTGGCTACCGCATGGACATCGTATCACTAGATGTCTTTTCTGAAGATACTCTGTGACTAAAGGCAAATTTTCCAACATCGTCTCCAATCCTCGACTCATGCGAATCAAGTAGAATCATATATTGATTGCATTTGGGAGAGCAAGAGTCAATCTTCGCCATCTTGGAGGCAATTCTACAGTGACTTTTTCTGAAAATGCTCCCACATCTTTTACCAGCTCTGAAATATATCCAGAACTCTGTGGCCGTGTTGGGTTTGGTAACAGATATTACGTTTAGGATTTCAATACTGCTATTGTCATTCAGAGTGATGGTATTTTCACTCGAATCGCCCTTTGCATTACAAATGACTTGTTTATTTTCTGTAATCTCTATTCTAATCTTGTCAGGCACAACTACAATGTCAGTAAGAATTCTGCCAGGAATCGATGGAGCTATTGCCGATTTGCTGTCAAACTGAAGCTTTGGAAGTGGAGTTGAAGCTCCACTGCTGCTTCCCGTCAGCCTTACTTTGTAACTTCGGGCCTAGCCTCCTGACGTCTTCATGCTTATAGTCTACAAAAGACGAATTTCCAAAGGTAAAACGAGGTTATTTTCCCTATGTCCGTCCTGCTTGAGAGACGAATTTTTATAATTGTAGGCTAATTGTTTTTGCAGCCTGATTGGCTGATTTGCATGAAAACAACAAACGGGAGCAGTGGCGATTTAGGCTTTGAGCAGAAGCTCTGGCTCGCTGCTGATAAGCTTCGGAGCAACATGGATGCCGCTGAATACAAGCATGTCGTCCTTGGATTGATATTTCTAAAGTATATTTCAGATGCCTTTAACGAAGTCCATGAAGAAGTAAAGAAGGACAAGACAGCTGACCCTGAGGATATCGATGAATACCTTGCTAGGAGAGCCTTTTGGGTGCCAAGGGAAGCAAGGTGGGACTACCTGCAAAAGAACGCGAAAAAGCCAGAAATTGGAAAGCTAATTGACGAAGCAATGGACCTCATAGAAAGGGACAATCGCTCGCTCAAAGGCGTCCTGCCCAAAAACTATGCAAGACCTAGTCTGAACAAGCAAAGGTTGGGTGAACTAATTGACCTTATCGGAACAATTGGTCTTCGAGATAAAGAGAATAGAAGCAAGGATATACTAGGCAGAGTCTATGAATACTTTCTTGGCCAATTTGCAGATGCAGAAGGCAAGAAGGGTGGTCAGTTCTACACACCAAGAAGCATAGTCAAGCTCTTGGTAGAGATGCTAGAGCCATACAAGGGGAGGATATTTGACCCCTGTTGTGGCTCTGGCGGAATGTTTGTGCAAAGCGAGAAGTTCATCGAGGCTCATGGCGGCAAGATAGGGGACATCTCTATCTATGGTCAGGAAAGCAACCCTACTACATGGCGGCTGTGCAAGATGAACCTTGCAATCAGAGGAATCGATGCAACCCGAATAGAATGGGGTGACTCTTTCCGTGACGACCAGTTCAAAGATCTGCGAGCAGACTTTATCCTGGCAAACCCTCCTTTCAATGACAGCGACTGGGGAGGAGAGCACCTACAGGAAGATCCAAGGTGGAAGTTTGGTGTACCTCCGAAAAATAATGCGAACTTTGCATGGGTACAGCATTTCATACACCACCTTTCGCCGGTAGGTGCTGCAGGGTTTGTTATGGCCAATGGTTCGATGTCTTCAAATACTGGTGGCGAGGGCGAAATTCGCAAGAACATCATAGAAGCTGATCTGGTTGACTGCATAGTCGCTCTGCCTTCTCAACTGTTTTACAACACGATGATTCCTGCTTGCCTTTGGTTCTTATCGCGTAACAAATGGAATCATAACTTCAGAGCCAGAAGCGGACAGATACTCTTTATCGATGCTCGAAAGATGGGCGTCATGGTCGACAGGAGGCACAGGGAGATGACCGACGAAGAAACCAAAAAGATTTCAGATACTTACCACGCTTGGAGGGGCGAGCTGAAGGACAAAAAGTATGAAGACATTCCCGGCTTTTGCAAATCTGCTACTCTTGAAGAAGTAAGAAGACAGCAATGGATTTTGACGCCAGGAAGGTACGTGGGCACCGAAGAAGAGGAGGAAGACGATGAAGAGTTTGAAGAAAAGATGAACAATCTGACGTCCGAGCTGGCAAAGCAGATGGAAGAGGGCAAGAAGCTTGACGAGGAAATAAGGAAGAATCTTGCGAGCATAGGGTTCAGGTTATGAAATCCCGCACTAAATTCAAACAAACTGAAATTGGACTGATTCCAGAAGATTGGGAAGTTAAGACAATTCATACAATCGCAGAAGTTGTCGGAGGCGGAACACCATCAACGAAAAATCCCGCATATTGGGATGGGGATATACCTTGGATAACCCCAAGAGATCTGTCTAATTTTAGATTTAGATATATTGAAAAAGGCGAGAGAAATATAACAAAAGAAGGACTACAAAATAGTAGCGCAAGATTAGTTCCTGAAGGGACAATTCTCTTAACAACAAGAGCACCTGGCGATATCGAAGAAGGAGGTTTCTACAAATCAAGGGTTCAGGAATCTAATCCCCAAAGAAGGGGTCACAACAGAGTTTTTATTTTATTTGTTAAGAAATAATGTTGAGATCCTTAAATCAAATTCTAGTGGAACGACTTTCGGTGAACTTTCGGGAAGCAGATTAAAGTCTCTTCAGTTTGCATTTCCAACTGTCTCCGAACAACGCGCTATCGTCAAAATCCTCTCTGACCTTGACTCCAAGATCGAACTAAACCAGCAGATGAACAAGACCCTTGAAGAAATAGGCAAGGCGATCTTCAAGCACTGGTTCATCGACTTTGAATTCCCAAACGAAGAAGGCAAGCCGTACAAGTCTTCGGGGGGAGAAATGGTTTACAATGAAGAATTGGGGAGAGCAATACCGAAAGGATGGGGGTTCGAACCATTAGAAAGAGTTGCAGAATTCACACGAGGTTTTTCATATAAGGGTTCAGAGAAGGAAAGTACGGACGGAGATTACGTCTTTGTTACACTTAATAGTGTAAAGGAATTTGGCGGTTTCAAGAGGGAATTTAGCTACATCACCAGCGACCGAATAAGGGAAAAACATTTTGTGCATTCTGGTGACATAATTGTTGCAAATACAGAGCAGACTAAAACGGGAACCCTGCTTGGCTACCCTGCTCTAGTGGAGTTTCCTTACAACTATCAAAAAGACAAGGGAGTCTTTTCCCATCACATTACAAAAGTGATACCAAGAGTGGAGAACCTGAGATACTATCTTTATTATCACCTGTTTTTCGAACAAGAAAATGCCGTAAAGTATCATACAGGATCTGTCATCTGGGCTCTTGATGTTAGCAACTGGTCTAGGAACGAAAAAATACTATTACCCAGACAAGAAATATTACGACAATTCGAGTTAATCGTAGGAAACATATTCCTGAAGTCTGTGAAAAATAACCTACTGATAGAGAATTTGTCGCGTTTGCGCGACTCACTTCTTCCACGGTTAATGTCCGGTAAACTACGAGTCCCGGTGGAGGTTCAGTGAAGTGCCAAAAGCCATTCGCGAATCAGATGTTGAAGAAAATGTCTTAGTACTTCTAGAAAGCATGGGTTACAAAATTATCAGAAGTGACAATGAAGATTGTCTTCCTGGAGGCTCCTCAGCACTAAGAGCCGATTACAAGGATGTTGTTTTAGTTGATAGACTAGCAGAATCTCTCAAGAAAATCAATCCATCGGCTCCAACCGACGCAATCGAACAAGTAATCAAGCAAGTACTGAGAAGTGAAAGCCAAAACCTGATAGCAAACAATGAAAGTTTTCACAAAATGCTGGTCGATGGGATAGACATTCCAGTCCAAACACTAGAGGGGGAAACCTACAAGAAGATGTGGCTCTTTGACTTTGAGGATCCTGAGAACAACGAATTTTTGGCAGTCAACCAGTTCACAGTAGTCGAAAACAATATCGAGCGAAGGATGGATGTCATCCTCTTTGTCAACGGAATTCCCCTTATGACAATGGAGCTGAAGAACTTGGCTGACGAAAATGCCACCATAAGGACAGCCTACGATCAATTTCAGACATACAAAGAACAACTCCCTTCGCTATTCAAGTATAATGAAATTCTAGTCATAAGTGACGGCGTGCAAGCACGTGCGGGAACTATAACATCCGAATACGAAAGATTCGCTCAATGGAAGACCATTGATGGAGATCCTGTAAGAAAAGGACTGAATGAAATTGAAGTCCTTATTAGAGGTATGTGCAACAAACAAAGGTTCCTCGATATCGTTAGGAACTTTATCGTCTTTGAAAAGGACAGGAACATTCACAAAAAGCTGGCGTCGTACCACCAGTACTGGGCTGCAAATAAGGCCCTGGAATCTACAATCAGAGCCAGGAAGGGGAACAAGAAAGCCGGCATTGTGTGGCACACCCAAGGCTCTGGAAAGTCGCTAACCATGGTCTTTTACACCGGCAAGCTGGTAAGGGAGCTTGAAAATCCAACAATTGTTCTTCTAACAGACAGAAATGATCTTGATGACCAACTTTTCGGTACTTTTGGCAGATGTCAGGACATCATACGACAAGAGCCGCAGCAAGCCAATTCAAGAAAAGAGTTGCAAGACTTACTCAGGGTTTCGTCCGGCGGCATTGTCTTTACCACCATACAGAAATTCCTGCCAGAGGGCGACCGGGAGAAGTATCCTGTATTGTCAGAAAGAGATAACATTGTCGTTATTGCCGACGAGGCACATAGAAGCCAGTATGGGTTTTCTGCCAAGATACTGAACAAAGACGACAAGACTCTGATAACTTATGGCTATGCGAAATACCTCAGGGACGCCTTGCCTAATGCTTCGTTTATAGGCTTTACAGGAACACCCATAGAAAAGGAGGACAGGTCGACTCCAGCTGTCTTTGGCAAGTATGTTGATACTTATGATATAGAACAGGCAGTGAATGATGGAGCCACTGTAAAAATATACTATGAAAGCCGACTAGCCAAACTTGAGCTCAAACCTGAAGAAAGGCCAAAAATAGACCGCGAGTTTGAAGAAGTGACAGAAGGCGAAGAAGTCGAAGGTAAGGAGAAACTGAAGAGCAAATGGGCAAGGGTGGAAAAGGTAGCTGGCGCACCAATGAGGATAAAGCAGATTGCGAAAGACATTGTCGACCACTTTGAAAAGAAGACATCTGTGATTGAAGGAAAGGGCATGATCGTCTGCATGTCTAGAAGAATTTGTGTTGAACTTTACAACGAAATTGTGAAACTGCGGCCCGAATGGGAGAATAGCGATGATGACAAGGGAGTAATCAAGGTAGTCATGACCGGCTCTGCCTCAGACCCAAAGGAGTGGCAAGAGCACATTAGAAACAAGATCCGTCGAAAGAGAATAGGGGACAACTTCAAGGATCCAAAACACGAGCTGAAGTTGATAATTGTAAGGGACATGTTCCTGACCGGGTACGACGCACCTTCACTTCATACAATGTATCTTGACAAGCCAATGAAAGGTCATACATTGATGCAGGCCATAGCAAGAGTTAACCGCGTCTATCCGGGAAAAGAGTGGGGCCTAATTGTTGATTACATGGGGGTTGGAGCAGACCTAAAGCAAGCATTGATGGACTATACTGCTAGCGGTGGCAAGGGAAAGCCGACCTTTGACCAAGAAGAGGCGGTTATTCTGATGATTGAAAAATGCGAAGTGGTAAGAGACATGTTCCACGGCTTTAACTACAGAAAGTTCTTTGAGCTCAAGCCGAGCGAAAGAATCTCTTTTATTCCCCAGGCAATGGAGCATATCCTCAAAGAGCCTGGCAAAAAGGATAGGTATGCCAGAGAAGTTACAGCGCTTCTCAAGGCATTCTCGTTAGCAGTTCCTGACGACAGGGCGATGAAGATAAAGGAAGAAGTAGGCTTATTCCAAGCGATAAAGTCCGCGATTATAAAGACAACTGAAACGGGAAGGGAAAGCCAGGAGGAAAAGTTTGATAGTGCAATAAAGCAAATTCTTTCAAAGGCCGTAATATCGGATAGGATTATCGATATTTTTGAAGCAGCAGGAATCCAAAAGCCAGAGCTATCTATCCTGTCAGATGCTTTTCTTGCTGAAGTAAGAGATATGCCGCAAAAGAACTTGGCTTTTGAAGCACTCAAAAAGCTACTGAATGACGAAATCCGGTTCATGTCCAAGAGAAACCTAGTCCAGGCAAAATCGTTCATGGCGATGCTGGACAAGACCATAAAGAAATACACTAACAGAAGCGTTGAAGCAGCGCAGGTGATTGAAGAGTTGATAGAGTTGGCGAAGAAAGTCAGAGCAGAAAAGAACAGGGGTAAAGAGCAGAATATGAGCGAGGATGAACTGGCATTTTACGATGCTCTGGGGGTTAACGACAGTGCAGTGAAAGTATTAGGCGACGAGACTCTGAGGAAGATTGCTCTTGAACTGACGCAGATGATAAGAAACAACGTCACGATCGACTGGACGCAGAGAGAGACTGTGCGAGCGGCAATACGTCTGAACGTCAAGAAGATTTTAAG
>FWWM01016301.1_pt1 | contig 11106 bp, 10 predicted proteins | sample 2228351 | NCBI WGS metagenome assembly FWWM01 (sample SAMEA103939774, study PRJEB20133) | metagenome
AATAAATCTATAAAATCAAAAAGGTTATAAATTGTGGATCTGCTTATTAAAAATGCTAATATACTTGATGGCACAGGAAAAGCTTTATTTAAAAGTAACATTGGCATAAAGGGTAAAAAAATCGTTTATATTGGCAAAGAAACTTTCAAAGCAAAAAAGATCATAGAAGCAGATAAATACCTGTTAACTCCTGGGTTTATTGATACCCACTCCCACTCTGATTTTACCATCCTTGCAGATGCAAGAGCTGAAGGAAAGATAACTCAAGGCATAACAACAGAAATCAACGGAAACTGTGGTCTTTCTGCATTTCCAATGTTAGGTGAAGCTCTTGAAAGAAGACTTCCTGAACTGAAAGCATTAGGTATTAAAAGCTGGCAGACAGCTGATGAGTATTTTTCTTTGCTTAAAAAGGTAAAACCAGCTATAAATGTGGCATTCCTCTGTGGACACGGAAATTTGAGAGCCTGTGTTATGGGATATACAGATAAAACTGCTAAAAAAAAGCACATTGACTCTATGAAAAAACTTTTAATAGAACAATTCAAAAATTCATTAATCAAAATTAAAGGAATCTCAACTGGACTTATTTATCCTCCAGGCATGTTTTCTAACACTGAGGAATTAATTGAAATATGTAAGTGTATAAAGAAATACAAAGGAATTTACACAACTCATATGAGAAACGAAGGCGAAAGGCTTCTTTCTGCGATTGAGGAAACAATATTGATTGCAAGAAAAGCCGATGTTCCTGTGCATATTTCCCACCTAAAGACATCTGGTAAAGAGAATTGGTGGAAGATAGAGAGTGTTTTAAAAACTGTAGAAAATGCTCAAAAGGAAGGAATAAAAATTACTGCAGACAGATATCCTTATACTGCATCTGCAACTGACCTTGATGCCTTTCTTCCAAACTGGATAGTAGTAGGAAGCAGAGATGAAATTATTGAAAGACTTAAAAACAAAAGGGTAAGAGAAAAAATAAAAAAATACTTAAAACAAAAGGGTAAAGAATTCCTTGATTCTCTTCAAATATCAGATGTTGCATTTGAGAAAGATAAGTCTCTTGAGGGAAAAAGAATTGGAGAACTTACAACACTTGAGAATGCCTCTGATTTTATATGTGACATTCTTGTTCGTTCAAATCTTTATGTTGGAGTAATTTATTTTGGAATGAGTGAGGAAAACTTGGAAAAAATATTGTCAAAACCTTATGTAATGATAGGAACAGACAGTTCTGCAAGATGCTCCACCGGAGTGACTGCACAAGGAAAGCCTCATCCAAGAGGATTTGGAAGCTTTACGAAATTTTTAAGAAAATATGTTTTTGAAAAAAAGATAATAAGCATTGAAGAAGCAATCAAAAAAATAACATACACTTCAGCAAAAACATTCAAACTTAAAGGAAGAGGACTAATTCGTGAAAATTATTTTGCAGACATAGTAATTTTTGACCCAAATGAGATACAGGATTTGGCAACATTTGAAGAACCCTTTAAAGTTTCAAAGGGAATAAAATATGTAATTGTAAATGGAGCAATATCAGTCCAAGATGGAGAGCTAACTGGAAAAAGAAATGGAACAGTTGTATGAAAACGATTGCAATTACATGTAGCATTGATGAGAAAAAACAGTGGTTAAATAGAGATTACATTCAAAAAATTTTAAGCATAGGTTTTATACCTTTTATAATCACCCCTGATATGCTTCCTTTGAAAAATGAAATCATAAATAAAATCTCTGCTCTCATCCTCTCGGGAGGTGGTGATATTAATCCCAGATTTTATGGAGAAAAAAATCTTGCATGCAAAAACATTGTTCCTGATGAGAGAGTAGAAGCAGAGATGGAATTTTTAAGATTAATTATTCCCACAAAAAAGCCTGTTCTTGGAATATGCTATGGAATGCAGCTTATGAATGTCTTTTTTGGTGGCACACTTTATCAGCACATTGAAGGACACTCTCAATGTCATCATAAAATTGAAATATTTGAAGATTTTCCCTTAAAAAAAGGTATATTCACAGTAAACAGCTCCCATCATCAAGCTGTAAAAGATTTAGGTAAAGGATTAAAAGTTTTTTGTAAAGCCCTTGACGAAACAATTGAAGGCTTTTACCTTGAAGACCATCCATTTTTCGTAGGAGTCCAGTGGCATCCTGAAAGGGATGAGGGAGAAATCTCAAAAATCCTTTGGCAAAATCTTGCAAAAAAGATACAATAAAATATGAGTCCCACAAGAAAATACAGAGTATCAATTGAAAGAAGTTTTTATATTTGGATTTTACTTTTTTTCATAGGAATTCTTCTTTATCTTAATTATCAAATTCTTAAACCCTTTTTTACCTCTGGCGGTTGGGCAATTGTAATTGCTTTAGTTTTTCATCCAATCTTTGATTTTCTGCAAAGATATCTAAAATACAAGGGACTTTCTGCCCTAATCACCATCATTTTAGTAGCAATACTCTTTCTTTTTCCCTTTGTAATAATTTCATATCAAATAATACTTGAAGCAGGCGATTTGATGAAAAAAATTAATTTGCCAGAACTTATTAATAACATGACTCAAAATCCCTTAGTTGCAAAAATATTTGAAAAACTAAGCTTTATCACAGGAGGGGACATTGTAGCTTTACAGAACCTCATTAAAAGCGAGGTATCTGGACTTATGAAAGAGGGTGCTATACGGATTGCTCATGGTTTTGGAGACTTTGTCAACTCTGTCATAAACACTGTTTTAACTTTTTTTATTGCCTTTTTCTTTTTAAAGGATGGTGATAAATTTGTAAGAAAAATAATAGAATTTCTTCCCTTTGCTGAGTCTGACAAATTTGCCATAAGAAATCAAATTAAAAATATCATATACACAACTTTCTATGGCGGAGTACTGATTGCAATCCTTCAGGGAACGATCTTAGGCATCACATTTTACGCTCTTGAAATTCCTTCAGCAACTCTTTGGGGATTTGCCACTGCAATAGCTTCATTTATACCAGTATTAGGTGCATTCGCAATCTGGGGGCCTACCTCCATTTACTTATTAGTTAAAGGTTACGTACTTAAGGGCATAATACTTGCATTGGTAGGTGGACTCATTATAAGTTCCATTGACAATGTTTTAAAGCCCTTAATTATCAAAGGAAGAGTTAATCTACCGCTCATATTCATCTTTCTCTCTGTTTTGGGCGGAATAAAAATTTTTGGGCTAATTGGATTTATTATTGGTCCCCTAATTTTCAGTCTTTTTGTCTCATTCCTTGAGATTCTTAAAAACTTTATAGGAGGTGGGGAACATGTTTGAGAGAAAGAATTTGGAATTATTGGAAAAATTTAATTCAGAAGGAAATCTTGTTGTAAGCCTTTTTCTTAATGTATCACCTGATGCAAGAAAAAGAAGTGCATACATCTCAAAATTCAAAAATCTTGTTAAAGCTATTCCTGAGGGAAAATTAACAAATGTAAAAGAGGATATAGAAAAAATTGAGAAATTCTTACAAAGTGAGAGGGAATCATTCAAAAAATTCATTGTTCTTTACAGCTGTTCTAAAAAAGGACTTTGGCAGAGATATGATTTAAATTTTGACTCACTAAAAGAAGAACTAATAATAGACAAATCTCCCTATACAAATCCTCTTTTTGAGTTGTTGGATAATTATCAAAAATACGGAATTTTACTTGTAGATAAGAGAACAGCAAGGGTCTTTCTTGTTTTCTTGGGAGACATTGAAGAGTACGGCATGGTTTATCATGAAGATGTTCCTGGAAAGCACAAAAAGGGCGGATGGTTTGCTCTTGCAGAGAAAAGATATGAAAGGCATATTGACTATCATGTAAAAATGCATCTTAAGGATGTTCTTGAAAAATTTGCTGATTTTTTAAAGGACCGAGAAATTAAAAGACTAATTGTCGCAGGACCCGATGAGGCATTGAGTGAATTGATGATAATGCTTCCGGATAATATTAAACAGAAAATTATTGGAAGAGCTTATATTGAAAAGGATGCTTCAAAGGAAGAGATATTGGAAAAAGTTGCACCTATAATTGATGAATCAGAGAGAGCAAAAGAAGATCTTACTGTTTCAGAGCTTATCACTAAGGCAAGCAAAAACGATAAAGCTGTTTTGGGAATTGATGATGTTTTTAAGTATTTAAGGGAAAAGAGAGTAATGAAGCTTATAATTCCAAAGGATTATGTAATTGAGGGAGTTGTTTGTCCAGAGTGTGGATTTACAACAAGTCAACATATTGACTGCTGCATTGAATGTGGCAGATGCGTTATGAAAAGCTACAATCTCATTGAAAAAGCAACCGAAATGGCATTGGAGCAGTCAGCAATGATTGAAGTTGTCAAAGACGAAAAGGACAGAAAAATCATTATTCAGCAAGGAGGCGCTGGCGCATTTCTAAGATTTTAATGCGTAAATTGCGGAATTTTTAGAGATTGCTTCTGGTGCTAATGCACCCTCGCAATGACGGGATGGAAGGTCATTGTGAGCCTCCGTAGGAGGCGTGGCAATCTTTCCGTTTGCCTTTTACGTCTAACGTTTTACGAATATTTAGAGATTGCTTCGCTTGGAGTGATAAGTTGCTATCTCTTTTTTTTGTTCAAGTCAAAAATTGAGTTGCTGCAACAGGGATTAGCTTGATAATTTCGCTTATCTGGGTTGATGGGTCCGGGTTGGCTATTTGTCCTGCAAGTCTGTTGATTTTTGATGCTGTCGCACACGCTTTTTCAACTTTGATTTCCGATTCAATTAAAGATGAAACAATACCTGTTATAGTGTCACCTGTTCCACCAATTGGTTCAAGGGCTTCAATTAAGGGTTCTTTGATTATTTCAACGATTTTTCCCTCATAAACAATGTAGTCTGCTTTTCCCTTCACAAGAAGATATTTTGAAGCATTTTGATGCTCATAAGCTCTTTTTACAAGTTCCTCAACTTTGCTTTCATCCTGCATTAGAAATCCTCTTGTGTAAAAAGGATGAGGAGCTTCTTCATCTGCTAAGAAGGCAAGCTCTCCTGGGTCAGGGGTGAAAAGGTCAAAAGAAGGTGCATTTCCGCTCATTTTTGCAGCATACATAAAACCAGCATCTGCAATAAGAAAAGGACGACGGGAAAGTTCATCCAGTGTAAGCAATATTTTGTTGCACCAGTCTGCATCAGGCATTAGATAATGGAATGTAAGTGTTGAAAAATTTCGTTTTTTAATGTCCTTTACAAAAAAGTCATAAAGTTTTTTGCTTCCATCTCCTCTCCCAATGTCTCCTACAAGATAAACATAAGGAGGCTCTTTCTTTAAAATTTCAAGAATTTTTATAGATGCTGCAATTAATGCAGGAGTTCCTCTTTGAATAGAGACTCTTTTGTCTTCAACAATAACATGCTCTTCATCAAGAAAAGCATTACCAGCGACAATTGGAAAATTTTCATCTGGCACAGTCCCTATGATCGCAAGCATAATTCTTTTATTTTATCATACGCAAGCTGAAGCGCATATCCGCATAGAGTATGTCCAAGAGTTTTTGGCTGTGGTGCCTCTGTTAACTTTTTTCCGACAAGCATTGCTGCTAAATAAGGAACATCAGGGCATCCACCACCAGAGATGTTAACTATTTTTAAAGTAGACTTATGCACAGTTATTTTCATATTAGCAGCCCTAACCATCAGATAATTACCGTAATCTTTTACATGAAAAAGATCAACTGGTTTAAGATTTTCATCATTTGAAGGAAACCAGTCAAGGGGTGGATGTCCCTCTTTCTCAAGCAAAGTTAATATTCCCATTGCTTCAACAAGTGGAAATTCAATTGCAAGATCACACCCCTTTCTGAGATGAGCTGGTGGTCCTACGACTTTTATATCATAATCATATTTTTTAAGAATATTCTCCGCTTTTATGACTTCAGAGGTATTCTCAAAGATGAGAATACCTCTGCTGTGCTTTTGAGCTTGTGCTTTTTCTTTTTTGAAAAAATTTTTAAAAAATCGCATTTAGCCTTTCTCTATTTTTATTTTGTAACCTGTGCCTTCCTGCTCAACCAAAACAACATTCCATCCCATAGAATTTGCTGCACGGGATACATTTTCTTTTGAAGTGTCAGTGTCAACTAAAATTTCAATTTCACCTTTTCCTAATTTTTTGATTGCCTCAAGTGTTAAAAGAACAGGCTCTGGACAAGAAAGTCCTCTTGCATCCACTATTTCAGCCATTTTTTTACCTCCTTCTCATTGTTAAACCAATGATTACGCAAACAATTAAGCCTATTATTGTAGCAACTGCTCCGTTTGGTCCTATTCCTTGAGGAGAGCTTGCAAGTCCAAAATTATGAGCGATTGCTGCACCAATTATCATTCCCGATGCAAAAATAGCAGCATCTCCGTCTCCTTCACCAGACATAAAAAGCTGTCTTCCAGGACAGCCACCTGCCAGTGTAAATGCCAGTCCTGCAAGTGTCATTCCAAGAAAATTCCAAAGTTGCATAGTATGAGCAATGGGCTGTTTTTCAAAGCCAGCGTTGAATTGTCCAAGTATAAGATTTGTTATAAGTGCTGCTACAAAAAATGCAGCAACTCCTGAAAATAGATGTCCTTGCTTGAAAAGAAGCAAGTCTCTAAATGCTCCCATCGTGCAAAATCTACTTCTTTGGGCAAGAATACCTATGAGAAGTCCTGCTACAAGAGATATTAAAAGAGGTGCATGCATTGAACCCGGACCTTTGAGACTATAGAAAAGAAGCATACCTCTTTGCTCTCCCTGAGGCTGAGGATCAATTAAGAGAAGTATGAGAAGTCCAAACATTAAAAGGGGGAATGCAAGTCCTGAAGCTTTTGAAGGAGCAGTTTGCGTTCTTCCAAGAGAGTATCCAGCTTTGAGAAATCTTGTTCCAACCCATATACCAAAGATAAGACCAAGCAAACCAAATATCGCATTACCATCACCACCTGCAAGTCTTAGAAGTGTTCTCCAAGGACACCCTAAGAAAACCAGTGCTCCAATCATTGCAAATATTCCCAAAATAAATCTTACAAATGGAGCAGAACCTCCACGAGGTCTGAATTCTCTAAAAGCAAGGGCTGACAGAAATGCGCCTAAAACAAAACCTATTATTTCAGGTCTCATATACTGCACAACTGCAGCTCTATGAAGTCCAATTGCACCTGCAATATCCCTTTCCATGCAAGCAACACATATACCCATGTTTGGAGGATTACCAAGATATTGAAGAAAAGGTGCAAGTATACCAATGATTAAACCAACAAAAATAATGCCTGTTCTTGTTGCAAAGAAGTTTTTCAACGCCTCCATACCCCCTCCTTATAAGTTTTAAAATATTTTATCAAGACAGTTTCCATATGTAAAATTGATTTTTTCAATAGATTTTGGTTTGTTTATTGGTTTTATTTATTCATAAAGAGGGGGGCAAAAATTTAAATCGGCTTTCTGTCAAAGAATATGTTTTTGCCTTTTACACTTAATGGAACGCCTAAAATTATCTGAGCATCCATAAGTCCAAGATTTTTAGCAGCAACGCCTATGGTGTACATAACTCTATTGTCTACACCAAATTCTTTAGCAACTGAGACAAGGGAGCCTATTGCAATACCTAAATCTATAGCCCTTATTGTGCATACTGGTCCTGAATAGTCAATTTTGTGTTCCTTTTGTTTTAAAATACTGTTACAGTCATATCCACAAGCTCCACAATTTACTCCTGCTGGCTTTTTAAAATTAAGTCCAATTAAAATAACTGCTTCAGCATCCCTTACATTTTGTGCATCTCTTTTAAAGAATTTGTAAGCTTCTCCCCTTTCTGCAACCTTTTCCATTTCTTCAGCCAAAGCCTGCTTTTCTTCAGAAGTTATAATTCCTGTTACAATTTCATCCTCTCCCTTTGCCTTTGGTGCTGTTCTTGCTGAGATAAGCATAATTTTTGCAATTGTCTCAATAACTTCTTTTTCAGGATTTAACAGCATATCTGACCTCCACAAATTTTTTGTTGATGTATTATTTTACCATGAGGTTACAATAAAAGATGGACATTAACAGAAAAGAAATAAACAACACAGAAGAGTATCTTATAATCAAGGGTGCAAGACAGAATAATCTTAAAAACATTGATTTACAAATTCCGCACAATAAGCTTACAGTGATTACCGGGATTTCAGGTTCAGGTAAATCTTCCCTTGCCTTTGATACAATCTATGCAGAAGGGCAGTGGCGTTTTATTGAATGTATGTCAAGTTATGCAAGAGTTTTTATTGAAAAGCTTCCAAGACCAGATGTTGACTTAATTGACAATCTTAGACCAACGATTGCCCTTGAGCAGAGAAATCCAGTGAAAGGCTCTCGTGCTACAGTAGGCACTCATACAGAGATTTATGATTATCTAAGGATTTTATTTTCAAAAATAGCAAAGCCATTTTGTCCTAAGTGCAACAAAGAGATAAGAGCATGGAATGCAACACAGGCAGGTGAGAAGATTTTCAAAGACTACAAAGGTAAAAGAGCATTTATAATGTTTGAAACCAATGAATCACCCAAAAAGCTCATTCAACTTGGATTTTCAAAGGCTTTTTTTATAGAAAATGAACAGCCAACTGTAAGGGAACTTGCTGAGTTAGAAAATAGCAATAAGAAATACTACATAATTGCAGACAGACTAAGGATTTCCGACAAGTCAAGACTTATGGATTCTCTTGAAACAGCATTTAAAATGGGACGAGTGAAAGTTTATATAGACTTGAGAACCTCTTCTGAAGATACACAATCCACCATTCACCATTCACCATTTACCATCGTTGATTTTCCCACAGAGCCTCATTGTCCAGACTGTGGAATGACTGCCTCTGAAGCCTCTCCAATGCTTTTTTCTTTTAATCATCCTCAAGGTGCATGTCCTGAATGCAAGGGTTTTGGATATATTCTGACATACGATGAAAAATTGATTATTCCATCGCCAAGTCTATCTCTTAGATATGGTGCTATTGACATCTTTGAGAGACCAACCCTCAGATGGTGGAAACAGCAGTTAATCAAAGGAGCAAAGCTTTCAGGAATTAATGTAGATATTCCCTATGAAAAATTGCCCGATGAGCATAAAAAGCTTATTTTCAATGGTAATCAATACTTTTATGGAATTAATGATTTTTTTGAGGAGCTTGAAAGAAAGAAATACAAGGTGCATGTAAGAGTTTTTCTGTCAAAAATAAGAAAACCTCAACTATGTCCTGTCTGCAGAGGCAAGAGACTAAAAGAATCAGCCTTAGCATTCAAGATTGATAATAAAGATATTGGCGATTTAAACTTTATGTCTGTTAAGCAACTTAAAGAATGGATAAATTCACTGAGCCTCAGCTCCGAAGAGTCTAAAATCTCTGAAGAACCATTAAAACAAATTCTCATGAAACTTGAATTTCTTGAACGGGTAGGACTAAGTTATCTGACCCTTGACAGGCAGATTAAGACTCTTTCTGGAGGAGAATACCAAAGACTCAACATTTCAAATCAACTTGCCAACAGGCTCACATCAACGCTTTATGTTCTTGATGAGCCAACAGTTGGGTTGCATCCAAGAGACACAGACAGAATTATAAGAATTTTAAAAGAACTTACAGAATATGGAAACACAGTTTTGGTTGTTGAACACGACAAAGATGTGATTTCCAAAGCAGATTGGATAGTGGAGCTCGGACCGGGCGGTGGAAGAGTTGGAGGAAAAGTTGTTTTTTCAGGTCCGAAAAAAGATTTTTTAAAATTAGACTCTCCAACTGCGAATTTTCTCAAACAAAAGTCCTTACTTGCAGATGAGGATTTTTCAAAAAAGGCAAAGACTGAACAGGTAAAATTCAAAAATTTTATTACTTTAGGAGGTGCAAGGGGTCATAATTTGAAAAATATCACAGTCAACATTCCATTGAATGCCCTCACGGTTGTCACTGGAGTTTCAGGCTCTGGTAAAAGCACACTTATAATTGACACTTTATATCAAGCCCTTATAAAAGAGCTTGGCATTGGAAACGGAGAACCTCTTGAGTACGACTTTATTTCAGGAATGCAGCATCTTAAAACAGTCAAATTGATTGATCAATCTCCAATTGGTAAAACTCCGAAGTCTATTCCAATAACATATTTGGGCATCTACGATAAAATAAGAGAAATATTTGCATCCCATAGGGATTCAAAATTAAGAGGCTTTACTGCCGGTCATTTTTCACTTAATAGTGCTCTTGGACAATGTCCAAATTGCAAAGGCGATGGATTTGTAAAGATTGAGATGTATTTTTTTGAAGATATGTTTCTGCCTTGTGATGAGTGCGAGGGAAAGAGATTCAAAAAAGAAGTGTTGGAAGTAAAATACAAAGAAAAAAACATATACGAAGTGCTTTCAATGAGCTTTGATGAGGCATACGAATTTTTTGAAGATGAATCGTTAAAGGGAAAAATTGCAATAGTGAGAGAACTTGGACTCGGATATCTTCTTCTTGGACAGCCTGCAACAACTCTTTCAGGAGGAGAAGCTCAAAGACTCAAAATCTGCGCTGAAATACTTAACAGCCTTGCATCAAAAAGCAGGTCATCTCTCAAAGGTTTTGTTTACATTATGGATGAACCAACAGTAGGGCTTCATCATGAGGATGTGAAAAAATTTCTCTCTGTGGTAAGAAAACTTATTGACAGATCAGCAACAGTAGTTATCATTGAACATAATCTTGATGTCATAGCCAACGCAGACTGGATAATAGACCTCGGACCTGAGGGAGGAGATGATGGAGGCTACCTTATGCACGAAGGCAGTATTCATGATTTTTTGAATGTCTCCAACTCCCAAACCGTTTATTTTTTGAAAAGAGAAATACGAAGGTTTTAAGCCTAAAATACCGACCGTTTGCAAAATAAGTATTTTATGTTGTCATTGCGAGGGTGCGCCAGCATCCGAAGCAATCTCGTCTTTGGTCTTCCAATAACGATGAAAAGTTAAGAAACTTTTATAATTTGAGATGCAAGAAATTGAAAACGGAGAGGGAGGGATTTGAACCCCCGGTAGGGTGTTACCCTACAGCGGTTTTCAAGACCGCCGCCTTAAGCCACTCGGCCACCTCTCCAAA